>WBZP01004859.1_pt1 | contig 13336 bp, 13 predicted proteins | sample 5204301 | NCBI WGS metagenome assembly WBZP01 (sample SAMN12412401, study PRJNA552823) | activated sludge metagenome | isolation source: activated sludge from nitrification reactor of wastewater treatment plant... | place: USA: Pennsylvania | collected 2017 | reverse complement strand
CGAGGCCCCCGGCGGAGCACACTTCACCACCGCCGCACCCGACTACGGACGCGACGAGAAGTTCCAGCGCCACTACGCCCAGGCCGCCGCGGACGAGGACAGCTGGGCCGAGTTCGTGGCCACCTATCTCTCCGGCAGCGAGGCCGATTACCAGGCCGCGGTGCGACGGTTCGCCGTCGCCGCAACGGCGGCGCGCATCGGCACCGAGGAGCAGGAGGCACAGAAGTGATCCAGGTCAGCCGAGCCGACGTGTGCGCGGTCGCCTGCGCGGACCTCTTCCGCGACGCCGGAGAGATCATGGTCAGCCCGATGACCACCATGGTGTCCATCGGCGCCAGGCTGGCCCGCCTGACCTTCTCCCCCGACATCCTGCTCACCGACGGGGAAGCCCAGCTACTTGCCGACACCCCGGCGATCGGGGCGGCCGGTGCGGTGGAGGGCTGGATGCCGTTCGGGCGGGTCTTCGAGACATTGACCTGGGGCCGGCGCCATGTCGTGATGGGCGCCAACCAGATTGACCGCTACGGCAACCAGAACCTCTCGGCGTTCGGCCCGCTGCAACACCCCACCCGACAGATGTTCGGCGTGCGCGGGGCCCCGGGCAACACCATCAACCACGCCACCAGCTACTGGGTCGGCAATCACACCAGCCGGGTGTTCTGCGACGCCGTCGACGTGGTGTCCGGTATCGGCTGGGACAAGGTCGACTCCGACAACCCGGCTTACCGATTCGTCAACGTCTACCGGGTTGTCAGCAATCTCGGCGTCTTCGACTTCGGCGGGCCGGGCCGCACCATGCGCGCGGTATCCCTGCACCCGGGGGTGGACGCAGACGACGTCCGGGCCAACACCACCTTCGATGTACACGGCCTCGATGAAGCCCCGAGCACCCGGCTGCCCACCGGCGAGGAACTCGACCTGATCCGCACCATCGACCCGAAGGGGTTGCGCGACAAGGAGGTGAAGCTATGACCCAGTCAGCACCGCGGATCCGGACAGCACTCACCCGGCTAGTCGGCATCGAGCATCCGGTGGTGCAGACCGGCATGGGCTGGGTTGCCGGGGCGCGACTGGTGTCCGCGACGGCCAACGCCGGCGGACTGGGGATCCTGGCGTCGGCGACGATGACCATCGACGAGCTGGCCACCGCCGTCGCCAAGGTGAAGGCAGCGACCGATAAGCCCTTCGGGGTCAACATCCGTGCCGACGCCGCCGATGCCGGCGACCGCGTCGACCTGATGATCCGCGAAGGCGTCAAGGTCGCATCGTTCGCGCTGGCTCCCAAACCTGAACTCATCGCCAAACTCAAAGACGCAGGCGCCGTGGTCATCCCGTCGGTGGGCGCGGCCAAGCACGCCCGCAAGGTCGCCGACTGGGGCGCGGACGCGGTGATCGTGCAAGGCGGAGAGGGCGGCGGCCACACCGGGCCGGTCGCCACCACGCTGCTGTTGCCTTCGGTGCTCGACGCGGTCGACATCCCGGTGGTCGCCGCCGGCGGCTTCTTCGACGGTCGCGGCCTCGCCGCCGCACTGTCCTACGGCGCGGCCGGGGTGGCCATGGGGACCCGCTTCCTGCTGACGTCGGACTCCACCGTTCCCGACGCGGTCAAGCAGCGCTACCTGAAGGCCGGCCTGGACGGGACGGTGGTGTCCACCCGGGTGGACGGCATGCCACACCGGGTGCTGCGCACCGGTCTGGTGAACAACCTCGAAAGCGGCTCGCGGGTCAAGGGATTCACCGCGGCGGTGGTCAACGCCGCCAAGTTCAAGAAGATGTCAGGCATGACGTGGCCATCCATGGTCCGCGACGGCCTGGCGATGCGGCACGGCAAGGAACTCACCTGGTCGCAGGTGCTGATGGCGGCCAACACCCCGATGCTACTGAAGGCGGGCCTCGTCGAGGGCAACACCGACGCCGGAGTGCTGGCGTCGGGCCAGGTGACCGGAATCATCGAGGACCTGCCGACGTGCGCCGAACTCATCGAGCGCATCGTCAGCGACGCAGTCGAGCACCTGCGTGCGGCGTCAGCCCTGATCGACTGACGTCCGGTTCAGTACTGGCGAGTCGGCGTGATTCGCCCCTTGACGCCCAACTCCCGCGCCCGGTCGGTGAGCCGCTGATACTCCTCGGGAGAAACGGTCTTGCTGCGGGTGAGGATGTAGCCGCTCTGTCCGGAGGGGTCACTGACGATCGCCCAGCTGTAGTCCGGGGCGGTCTCGAGGATCGTGTAGTTGCCCGGGGGTGTGGCCGACGGCGGCCGCGGCGAGAAGAAGCCGACGTTCAGCGCGGTGTTGGTGTCGTTGACCGCGACGGCCGAGCCGGTGATCGAGGAGCGCGGTCCTCGGTTGAAGAAGTAGTTTCCAGAGTTTTGCACCTTGATGGTTCCGTCTGGGTTCAGGGTGTAGGTCGCCTTGGTGTTGACCAAGCCGATGGAGAAGAACTGTTTCACGCTGCCCTGCTCGTAGTACGTCCCGGCGTACTTCGCCGGATCGACGGGAACACTCGACGGCGCAACGGATTTCGCCGCAGTGGATTGTGCCGCAGCCGGCTGCGGAGCGGAGACCGCAGATTTGACGGCCGGCGCGGCGTTCACCGCACTGGCCGGCGCCGGGGTCTTCCTGGCCGGCCTGACAGTCGGCACTCGCACGGCCGCGGCGGCGGGCCTCGCGCCGGCGGTCCGGGCGGGACCCCCCTCGGCCCGTGCCGAAGCCGCCTCGTGCGCGGCGGAACGCGCCGTCCCGGCGTCTGCCCCGGCGTCGGCGGCCGCAACTCCCGCGCCGCAGAACAGACCGCTACCCACCCCGGCGGCGAACAAACCGGACATCAACCACATGCGAACCGAAGACATCAACGAACCCTTCCCGTGGAGGCTTGCCCATCTGGCGGCCCCTCGTACTCACGCGCCGGCCGGAAGGCCGGGGCAATCACGGGGCTATTCGGAGCGACCCGACGATTGGATGGGTTGTGTGGGATCTGCCACATGTCCGCGGGCGTAGGGTCGGTTTCATGGGGATCGCACCGGAAAGCTGGCCGGCACCGTTTCGCGGACTGATCCGGACGTCGAACAAGTACCTTCTCAATCCGTTGATGCTGCGGCTGGCCGGGAAGAAGTTCTGGTACGCGTCCGTCGTCGAGCACAGCGGACGACGCTCTGGCAAGCGTTACTCGACGCCGATCGTGGCCGACCGGGTGGGCGACCAGCTCATCGTGCCGCTGCCATACGGAACGCAGGTGGACTGGGTGCGCAACGTGCTCAGTTCAGGCGAGGCGACGATCGTCAGCCGGGGCCACACCTACCACGCCGTCTCCCCCGAACTCATCAGCTCGACCCAGGCGCTGCCGCTGCTGCCGCACAACCGCCGCCGCACCTTCGAACGGGTCAGCATCGGCCACTTCCTGCGGATGAATATCGCTGCCTGAGCCGGTCCGAGGGCTACAAGCGTTCGATGATGGTGACGTTGGCGGTGCCACCGCCTTCGCACATGGTCTGCAGGCCATAGCGGCCACCGGTGCGCTCGAGCTCATTGAGCATGGTGGCGAAGAGCTTTGCGCCCGTCGCCCCGAGGGGATGACCCAGCGCGATGCCGCCGCCGTTGGGGTTGACCTTGTCCGGGTCGGCTCCGGTCTCCTTCAGCCAGGCCAGAACAACGGGGGCGAAGGCCTCGTTGATCTCGACGACGTCGATGTCGTCGATCGACAAGCCGGTCTTTTCCAGGGCGTAACGGGTCGCCGGGATGGGCCCGGTAAGCATGAGTACCGGGTCGGCGCCGCGGCAGCTGATGTGGTGGATGCGGGCTCGGGGCGTGAGCCCGTGGTCTTTGACCGCTTGCTCGGAGGCCAGCAGGACCGCGCTGGCTCCGTCGCAGATCTGGCTGGCCACTGCGGCGGTCATCCGGCCGCCCTCGCTCAACGTCTGAAGCGCGGCCATCTTCTCCAGGGTTGTGTTCCTGGGTGTTTCGTCCACCGAGAAGCCCTCGACCGCGACGATCTCGTTGCCGAAGCGACCGCCGCTGATGGCGGCCAAGGCGCGTTCGTGGCTTCCCAGAGCCCAGCGCTCCATGTCCTCGCGGGAGATGTCCCAGCGCTCGGCGATCAGTTCGGCGCCGCGGAACTGGGAGATCTCCTCATCGCCGTAGCGCTGCAGCCAGCCCTTGGACTCTGCGGTGGGGGTGGTGAAGCCGAACTGCTCACCGACGATCATCGCAGACGAGATCGGGATCTGGCTCATGTTCTGCATACCGCCGGCCAGGATCAGATCCGCCGTTCCCGCCATGATCGCTTGGGCGCCAAAGGAAATCGCCTGCTGGCTTGAGCCACATTGGCGGTCGACGGTGACGCCGGGCACCTCCTCGGGATAGCCGGCGGCAAGCCAGGTGAGCCGGCCGATATTGCCGGCCTGGCCGCCGATGGCGTCAACACATCCGACGATCGCGTCATCGACCGCGGCGGGGTCGACGTCGTTGCGGTCGAAGATGCCGTGGAATGCGTACACGCCGAGATCGATCGGGTGGATGCCTGCCAGCGAACCGTTGCGCTTGCCGACGGGCGTGCGGATCGCGTCGATGACGTATGCCGTGGACGTCGAAGCCATGTCGGTCTCCTTCTATTTCTTGGCGGCGGCGATGCCGCCGAGAACGATCGAAAGGTACTGCCTGCCAACCTGTTCAGCGGTCAGCGGGCCACCCGGGGTGTACCAGCGCACGGATACCCACGTCGTGTCGCGGATGAACCGGTAGACGAGGTCGACGTCGATGTCGGGGCGGAAGCAGCCCTGCTTGATGCCCTGCCTCAGGACGTCCACCCACATCTTGCGCTGACGTCGATTGAGTTCGGACACGTAGGAGAACCGCGGCTGAGACGAGAGTCGCTTGGCTTCGTCCTGATAGATGACGACCTCGGCGTGGTGGTGCTCGATCGCGTCGAAGGACGCCATGAACAACCCTTTGAGCCGTTCCATCGGGTCCGGTTCGGTGTCGATGATCTCCTGGTAGCGGGCGAAGAGCCAGTCGAGGAAGCCGCGGAGCACCTCGTCGACCATCTCCTCCTTGGAGGCGAAATGGTGATAGAGGCTGCCGGAGAGGATGCCTGCGGCGTCGGCGATGTCGCGGACCGTGGTGGCGCGCAGTCCGCGTTCGGCGAACATCGTCGCGGCGAGCCCGAGCAGTTCGTCACGACGGGTGGCCGGCGGCGGGCTGGTCATGGATGCTGGCTCGACACCGAGATCACCTCGCCGGTGAGATAACTGGCGTAGTCACTGGCCAGGAAGGCGATGGTCGAGGCGACCTCCCACGGCTCGGCCGCGCGCCCGAACGCCTCGCTCTCGGAGAGCCGGTCGAGCAGGTCGGCGGAGCTGGTCTTCTCCAGGAAGCGGTGCCGCGCGATACTCGGAGACACCGCGTTGATGCGCACGCCGAACTCCACGGCTTCGATTGCGCTGCAGCGGGTCAGGGCCATGACACCGGCCTTGGCGGCGGCATAGTGGGACTGGGAGTGCTGGGCCCGCCAACCGAGAACACTGGCGTTGTTGACGATCGCACCGCCGTGGCCGGCACCCCGGAAGTAGGTCAACGCGGCCCGGGTGGCCCGCATCACCGAGGTGAGGGTCACGTTGAGCACCCGGTCCCATTCCTCGTCGGTCATGTCGATCACCGGCGTCTGGCCACCCAGTCCGGCATTGTTGACCAGAACGTCGAGCCGCCCGAAGCGCGCCGTGGTGGAGTCGACGAGGGCATCGATCTGCGCCGAGGACGTCACGTCGCAGACCACGCTCTCGATCCGGCCAAGACCCAACGCGGACAACGTGTCCCGCGTCTCGCCGAGGCGTCGCTCGTGATGATCGGAGATCATCACGTCGGCGCCCTCGAGCAGCGCGCGACGGGCGGTGGCCGAGCCGATGCCGGTTCCGGCGGCCGCCGTGACGACGACGACTTTCCCGCTCAGCAGTCCGTGGCCGGCCACTTCCTCCGGCGGGGTCGAGAGTGTCATCAGCCCTTGGCCTCCCGCGGCAGGCCGAGCACGCGCTCGGCGATGATGTTGCGCTGGACCTCGTTGGATCCCCCGTAGATGGTGTCGGCGCGGGAGAACAGGAAGAGCCGCTGCCACTCGTCGAACTCGCCGCCCTGCAGGACCATGCCGGACTTGCCCTCGATGTCGAAGGCGAGCTCGCCGAGGTCCCGATGCCAGTTGGCCCACAACAGCTTTGAAACCGAGTCTTTTCCGGCGGACTGAACGCCATCCTCGTCGTCCATGGTTGCCATGGCGAACGAGCGCATCGCCTGCAGCCCGGCCCAGGACCGGGTGAGCCGCTCCCGGATCGACGGATCGTCGATGGCGCCGGAGTTCTTGGCAAGTTCCACGACGCCGGAAAGCTCGCGGGCATAACGGATCTGCTGGCCCAACGTGGAGACGCCGCGCTCGAACTGCAGCGTGCCCATCGCCACCCGCCAGCCATCACCGGGCTCACCGACCACCAGGCCGGCCTCGGTTCGGGCGTCGGTGAAGAACACCTCGTTGAACTCCGAGTCGCCGGTGAGCTGGACGATCGGCCGGATCTCGATTCCCGGCTGGTCCAGCGGCACAAGCAGATATGCCAGTCCGTTGTGGCGTTTGGACCCCTTCTCGGAGCGCGCGAGCACGAAGCACCACTGCGCCCAGTGCGCGAGGGACGTCCACACCTTCTGGCCGTTGATGACCCAGTGCTGGTTTCCCGTCGCTCCGCTCGCCTCGGGGTCCCCCTCCAACGCCGCGGTCGTGGTCACGTTGGCCAGGTCGCTGCCCGCGCCGGGCTCGGAGTACCCCTGGCACCACAGTTCGGTGACGTCGCGGATGGCCGGCAGGAAGCGCTCCCGCTGCTCGGGTGTCCCGTAGGCGATCAGCGTCGGGCCGACCAGTTCCTCGCCGAGGTGGTTGACCTTGTCCGGGGCGTCGGCGCGGGCATACTCCTCGTAGAACGCCACCCGGTGCGCGACCGAGAGTCCCCGTCCGCCGTGCTCGACCGGCCAGCCCAGGCAGGTCAGCCCGGCGGCGGCCAGGTGGCGGTTCCAGGCCAGCCGTTCCTCGAACGCCTCATGTTCGCGGCCGGGGCCGCCGAGGCCCTTGAGTGCGGCGAAATCACCGACCAGATTGTCGGCGAGCCATTCTCGGACCTCCGCCCGGAACTCCTCGACATCCACCCCTGTAGGCTAACCTACCAAGCACTTGCTTTGGTGGCCGGGCGGACATGACCAGGCATTCCCAACCAGAGGAGCATCGCGATGACGGGCCTGTTGACGACGCCGGCGGTGCTCGACCGGATGGCGTGCGACTTCGCCGACCACGAAGCGGTCGTGACCTCGGACCGCCGCATGACCTTCGCCGAACTGCGCGACGACGTCCGCCGGGCCGCCGCCGCCATCATCGGCCTCGGCGTCCGACCCGGCGACCGGGTGGCGCTGTGGTCGCCCAACACCTGGCACTGGGTGGTGGCCTGCCTCGGCATCCAATACGCCGGTGCGGTGCTGGTCCCGATCAACACCCGTTACACCGCCGAGGAGGCGGCCGACATCATCGGCCGCACACGTGCCCCGTTGCTCTTCGGGATGGGGCGCTTCCTCGGCGCCGACCGGGTTGCCGAACTGGACCGGGGTTCGCTTCCCGCGCTTCGTCATATCGTCCGCATTCCCGTCGAGGACGACGACGGCAGCTGGGACGAGTTCCTGGCGGGGCCGCAGCCACCGATGTCGGAGGTCGACGCCCGCGCCGCGGCCGTGCGACCCGATGACGTCTCCGACATCCTGTTCACCTCCGGAACCACCGGGCGCAGCAAGGGCGTGCTGTGCGCACACCGGCAATCCCTGTCGGGCTCGGCGTCGTGGGCCGCGTGCGGTGAGATCACCAGCGCCGACCGGTATCTCTGCATCAACCCGTTCTTTCACAACTTCGGATACAAGGCCGGGATCCTGGCCTGCCTGCAGACCGGCGCCACGCTCATTCCGCAGTTGACGTTCGATCCGGCCGATGCCATGCGGGCGGTGCAGGAACAGCGCATCACGGTGCTGCCCGGGCCGCCGACCATCTATCAGACACTGCTGGATCACCCGTCCCGCAAGGACTTCGACCTGAGCTCGCTGCGGTTCGCCGTCACCGGAGCGACCACCATTCCCGTGGTTCTCATCGAGCGGATGCAGAGCGAACTGGACTTCGAGATCGTGCTCACCGGCTACGGACTCACGGAGGGAAGCGGATTCGGCACGATGTGCCGGGCGGACGACGATCCGGTGACCGTGGCGACGACCTGCGGACGCCCGATGGCCGGCTTCGAGCTGCGCATCGGAGCCGCTGGGCCGGCGACATCCGGTACCGACGCCGACGACGGCCGGGCCGGTGAGGTGCTGCTCCGCGGACCCAACGTGATGCTCGGCTACCTCGACGACCCGGAGGCCACCGCGACCGCCATCGACGCCGACGGCTGGCTGCACACCGGCGACATCGGCACCGTCGACGACGCGGGAAACCTCCGGATCACCGACCGGCTCAAGGACATGTACATCTGCGGCGGTTTCAACGTCTACCCCGCCGAGGTCGAGCAGGTGTTGGCACGCCTCGACGGTGTGGCCGACGTGGCGGTGATCGGCGTTTCGGAGGACCGCCTGGGCGAGGTCGGGCGGGCCTTCATCGTTCGCCGGCCCGACGCGAATCTATCCGAGGAGGACGTGATCGCCTACGCGCGAAAGCATCTGGCCAACTTCAAGGCGCCCCGGTCGGTGACCTTCCTGGAGCAGCTTCCGCGCAACGCCGGCGGCAAAGTTGTCAAGCCCACCCTGCGAGAGATGGTCTGATGGATCTGGATTACGACGAGGAAACCTGCGCATTCCGCGACGAGGTGCGCGGCTTCCTGGCGGCCAACGCCGCGGAGTTCCCGACGAAGTCCTACGACACCGCCGAGGGATTCGCACAGCACCGCCGCTGGGACCGGGTGCTGTTCGACGCCGGGCTGTCGGTGATCACCTGGCCGGAACGCTACGGCGGACGCGACGCGAGCCTGCTGCAATGGGTGGTGTTCGAGGAGGAGTACTTCCGGGCCGGCGCCCCGGGACGCGCCAGCGCCAACGGAACCTCGATGCTGGCGCCCACCCTGTTCGGCCACGGCACCGAGGAACAGCGGCTGCGGATCCTGCCGAAGATGGCCAGCGGCGAGGAGATCTGGGCGCAGGCCTGGTCGGAACCGGAATCGGGCAGCGACCTTGCATCGCTGAGATCCACCGCCACCAAGACCGACGGCGGCTGGCTGCTCAACGGCCAGAAGATCTGGAGCAGCCGGGCGCCGTTCGGCGACCGGGCGTTCGGGCTGTTCCGATCGGACCCCGACTCACAGCGGCACCGCGGCCTGACCTACCTGATGTTCGACCTGCACACCGACGGCGTGACGGTCCGACCGATCGAACAGCTCGGCGGTGCAACCGGTTTCGGCGAGATCTTCCTGGACGACGTATTCGTCCCCGACGCCGACGTCATCGGGGAGGTCAACGAAGGCTGGCGTGCGGCGATGAGCACGGCCAGCAACGAACGCGGGATGTCGCTGCGCAGCCCGGCACGATTCGTCGCCCCCGCCGAGCGCCTGGTGCGGGAATGGCGCGAGCGCGGCGCCGACCCCGCGTTCGCCGACCGGGTGGCCGACGCCTGGATCAAGGCGCAGGCCTACCGGCTGCACACCTTCGGAACGGTGACCCGGGTTTCCGAGGGTGGCGAACTCGGAGCGGAATCCTCGGTCACGAAGGTGTTCTGGTCCGACCTGGACGTCGCCCTGCACCAGACGGCGCTCGACCTGCGCGGCCCGCACGGGGAACTTGTGGACCAGTGGACCGACGGCCTGCTCTTCGCCCTCGGCGGCCCGATCTACGCCGGCACCAACGAAGTTCAGCGCAACATCATCGCCGAACGCCTGCTGGGACTGCCCAAAGACGGAGCGAAGGCCTGATGAAGTTCGCCTTGGACCAACAGCAGCGGGATTTCGCCGCGAGCATCGACGCCGCCCTGGGCTCCGCCGACGTTCCCGCCACGGTCCGGGCGTGGGTCGGCGGGGACACAAAGCCTGGACGCGCGGTGTGGAGCCGGCTGGCCGAGCTGGGCGTCACGGCCCTGGCGGTGCCGGAACATTTCGACGGGATCGGCGCGCACCCGGTCGATCTCGTCGTCGCCGTCGAGCGGCTCGGGCGGTGGTGCGTGCCGGGACCGGTGGTGGAATCGCTCGCGGTGGCGCCGATTCTGCTGGCCGACGATGACCGCTCGGCCGCCCTGTCCTCGGGCGAGCTGATCGCCACGGTCGCGATGCCACCCGCCGTCCCCCGCGCGGTCGACGGGGACGGCGCCGACCTCGTCCTGCTCGCCACCGACGCCGGTGTCAGCGAGGCGAGCGCCGGCGCGCAGCACGAGTCGGTGGATCCGGCCCGTCGCCTCTTCGACGTCTCCCCCATCGGGGAGCCCCGGCCGGCCGACGTCGCGCGAGCGTATGAGTTCGGTGCGCTGGCCACCGCCGCGCAACTGATCGGTGCGGGTCAGGCGATGCTGGACATGTCGGTGGAGTACGCCAAACAGCGCACGCAGTTCGGCCGGGTGATCGGCAGCTATCAGGCCATCAAGCACAAACTCGCCGATGTGCTCATTGCCGTGGAACTGGCCCGCCCACTGGTGTTCGGTGCGGCGCTATCGCTGGCCGACAACACACCGCACGCGGCACGCGACGTCAGCGCCGCCAAGGCCGCCGCGTCCGATGCCGCACTCCTCGCGGCGCGCACCGCGTTGCAGACGCATGGCGCCATCGGCTACACCGCCGAACACGACCTGTCGCACTGGTTGCTGCGTGCCCAGGCGCTCCATTCGGCCTGGGGTGACCCGCCCACCCACCGACGCCGGCTCCTGGAGTTGCTGTGACCACATCCGAGGAACGTCAGATGCTGCGACAGACCGTCGCCGCACTGGTCGACAAGCATGCCGGTCCCGAAGCGGTGCGCCGCGCGATGGAATCCGACCGCGGCTACGACGCGCACCTGTGGACCATGCTGTGCGAGCAGGTCGGCGCCGCGGCGTTGGTGGTACCCGAGGAAATGGGCGGTGCCGGTGGCGAATTGGCCGACGCCGCAGCGGTTCTGGAGGAACTCGGCCGAAACCTGGTGCCCACTCCGCTGCTGCCCACCACGCTCGCCGAACTCGGGCTGCTGGCGGCCGGGGACCCCGACACCGAGACCCTGGAACAGCTCGCCGCAGGCGAGCTGATCGGCACCGTTGCCGTCGACCGCGACTACGTGGTCAACGGCGACATCGCCGACGTGGTGCTCGGCATCGAGGACGGCCGCGTGGTCCGCTGGACCGACGTCACGGTCGCACCGCTGACGCCGCTGGACCCGACCCGCCGGCTCGCGCGGATCACTCCGGGCGGCAGCACGGTCGTCGGGCCCGATCCCGGCCTGGCCGATATCGCGGCTGTCCTGCTGGCGGCCGAGCAGATCGGCGCGGCGGCCCGCTGCCTGGACCTGACGGTCGAGTACACCAAACAGCGGGTGCAGTTCGGCCGGCCCATCGGCAGCTTCCAGGCCCTCAAGCACCGGATGGCCGACCTCTACGTCGCCGTCCAGTCCGCACGAGCCGTGGTGGGGGATGCCGTCGCCGAGCTGACGCCGGTGAGCGCCGCCCTGGCCCGGCTGGCGGCGAGCGAGGCGTTCTGCACCGTCGCCGGCGAGGCCATCCAGTTGCACGGCGGCATCGCCATCACGTGGGAACACGACATGCACCTGTACTTCAAGCGGGCGCACAGCAGTGCTCAGCTCCTCGGGCCGCCACGCGACCAGGTGCGGCGGCTGGAGTCCGAGGTTCTCTGACAGTGCCCTAGCCTGGGCGGGTGAGCGGAAACGTCGCGCGCCGGGCCGGTATCCCGCCGTTCTACGTGATGGACGTCTGGCTGGCCGCGGCGGAGCGGCAGCGGAACCACGGCGACCTGGTGAACCTCTCGGCGGGGCAACCCAGTGTCGGGGCGCCCGGGCCGGTGATCGCCGCCGCCGAGCGGGCGTTGCGGTCCGGTCCACTGGGATACACAGTGGCACTTGGCATTCCGGAACTGCGGCAGGCCATCGCAGACTCCTACGGAGCGAAGTTCGGACTGGACGTCACCGTCGACGACGTCGTGCTGACCACCGGATCCTCCGGCGGCTTCCTCCTGACCTTCCTCGCCTGTTTCGACGCCGGTGACCGCGTCGCCATCGCCAGCCCCGGGTACCCCTGTTACCGCAACATCCTGTCTGCGCTGGGGTGCGAAGTGGTGGAGATCGAATGCGGTCCGGAGACCCGCTTCCAACCCACCGCCGCCATGCTTGCCGAACTGGATCCGCCGGTGCAGGGCGTCATCGTCGCGAGCCCGGCCAACCCGACGGGCACGGTGATCCCGCCGTCCGAACTGGCGGTGATCGCCCGGTGGTGTGACGCCCAGGGTGTGCGGCTCGTCAGCGACGAGGTGTACCACGGACTGGTCTATCCGGGGGCGCCCGAGGTGTCCTGCGCCTGGCAGACCTCCCGCAACGCCGTTGTGGTGAACAGCTTTTCGAAGTACTACGCGATGACGGGCTGGCGAATGGGCTGGCTGCTGGTCCCCGCCGAGCTGCGACGGCCGGTGGACCGCCTCACCGGAAACTTCACCATCTGTCCGCCCGTGCTGCCTCAGCACGCCGCGGTGGCCGCCTTCACCCCCGAAGCGATCGCCGAGGCCGACGGGCACCTCAAGCACTATGCGGCCAACCGGGAGACCCTGACCGCCGGACTGCGGCAACTGGGCATCACCCGGCTGGCGCCGGCCGACGGTGCCTTTTACGTCTACGCCGACGTTTCCGACTTCACCTCGGACTCGCTGCGGTTCTGCGAAAAGCTCCTCGCCGACACCGGATTGGCGATCGCGCCCGGCATCGATTTCGACACCATGCGGGGCAACTCGTTCGTCCGGCTGTCGTTCGCGGGACCGGCCGAGGACATCGATACGGCCCTGCGCCGGCTGGGCCCCTGGCTGAGCCGCTGAGGCGCTACACCGTCGAGTCGTCGTACGGGTTCAGCAGCTTGGTGTAGACGAGGTCCTGGCTCTGGTACTCGTTGAGGATCTTCGGTACGTAGTTGAGCCGCCCCCACACCGTGGCGTTGACTCCCGTCTGGAATGTGACCGTGAGCGTGCCGGTGGCCGGATCGACGGTGCCGCTGATCGGTTTCGCCGGCGCCGCCGGGTTCACCGACATGAACTTCAGCGAGTTGTCAGAATTGATGTCATATTCGGCGAGCCAGTCGTCGCCAGGCCCGTACAGGGCTCCACTGACAACTCCCCGCG
>WBZP01005175.1_pt1 | contig 13337 bp, 14 predicted proteins | sample 5204301 | NCBI WGS metagenome assembly WBZP01 (sample SAMN12412401, study PRJNA552823) | activated sludge metagenome | isolation source: activated sludge from nitrification reactor of wastewater treatment plant... | place: USA: Pennsylvania | collected 2017 | reverse complement strand
GATCATGCCGTTGGGGGTGCCGAACCAACCGGATTCTTGCTACCTTCAGGGGAACATTCACCCGTTTCGGAGATGACATGACAGATACCGCCCAGCCCGCAGCGACCTCGTATCCGGCGAACGACCCCGCAACCCGGCGTACCGTTCCCGCGACCTCCACACCGCTGGATCCGCAGCGTATCGAGGCGCTCATGGCCAAGGAGTGGGAGCGGTTCACCGCGTCCACCCCGGGCTCTGCCGCCCACCACGCACGCGCGTCCGTGCCTCTGCCGCTGGGCGTGGCGTCGTCCTTCCAGCACTGGGACCCGCACCCCTTGGCCTTCAAAGCCGCCAAGGGGGCATGGCTCACCGACGTCGACGACCGCCAGGTCCTCGACCTGTCCATGGGTTTCGGGGCCATGCTCGTCGGCCACCTGAATCCGCTCGTGGTCGAGTACGTGGCCAAGGCGCTGGAGACCGGAACCCTGTTCGTCACACCCTCGCCGACGACCACTGACATCGCCGAGCGCTACCAGAAGCGCTTCAACCTCGAACAGGTGCGATTCGCCAACTCCGGCACCGAGGCCGACATGTACGCGGTGAAGGCCGCCCGTGCCTTCACCGGCAAGCACGGGATCGTGAAGATCGAGGGCGGCTACCACGGCGGCTACGACGCGCTGTCGGTATCGGTGAAGCCCGACGTCGCAGAGGCCGGGCCCGAGGACGCCCCGGTGCCCGTCGTGCCGTTCGAGGTCGAAGCAGGCATCGTCCACGTCGTGCCCTACAACGACCTCGACCGGCTCGAGGCGATCCTCTCCGAGCACAAGGAGGAGATCGCGGCGGTCGTCATGGAACCGGTTCTGGAGAACATCGGCATCGTGCTTCCGGACGCCGGGTACCTCGCGGGGGTGCGCGAGGCCTGTGATCGCCACGGGGCCTTGCTGGTGTTCGACGAGGTGAAGACCGGTCTCACCGCCGGATACGCCGGCGCTTCCGAGCGCCTCGGCGTCAAGGCCGACCTCGTGACGCTGGCCAAGAGCATCGGCGGCGGGCTCCCGCTGGCCGCCTTCGGTGGTCGCAAGGACATCATGTCCACCATCACCGACGGCCGGATGTGGCACTTCGGTACCTACAACGGCAATCCGCTGACCATGGCCGCGGCCGCCGCCGTGGACGAGATCTGCACCCCGGAGGTCCTGGATCACGCGGAGAACATCAACAACGGTGCACTGGATGCCATGGACGAGATCATCGCCCGCTACGAGTTGCCGGCCCACACCGTCGGGTTCGGAGTGAAGGGTGCGGTGACCTGGGCGACCACCCCGGTACGCAACTACCGCGACTACAAGCGCACCGACTTCGAGGCCGCCGAGCTCAGCTGGCTGTGGGGCATCAACCGCAACATCCTCACCCCGCCCGGTCTCGACGAGCAGTGGCTGGTCTCAGTGGCGCACACCCAGCAGGACATGGGCCTGCTCGTGGATGAGTTCGACGAGTTGGCGCAGGCACTGCGGGGCTGACACTGCATCCGTCGGCACCGTCGCATCTTCCCAGCGGCGGTGCCGACGTCTAGGGTGGGCAGATGCTGCACCGATCGGTCCCAGCGATCCTGGCGTTGGGTATGACTCTCGTTCCCGCGGCTGGCCACGCCAAGAAGGTGAACCCCGAGAACGACAAGCGGCCGCCGAGCGCAGATGCGGGCTACTTCCTGGGTTACCCGAGCCCGACCTACAGTTGGCACGGGTGCACGCGGGCCGCCACACGCTCTGTCAAACCCCCGGTCGAGGGCCAGCCGCCTGTGCCGCGCGGGAACAAACAGGGCGCTGTGCGATTCACCGTCGCGCCAACGGCCCCCTTCGTGACCTGGGAGGTCAAGAAGGGCTGGCGGATCTGCGGTGCACAGGCAGGGGTCGTGCTGGACAACCCCACGGTGAGCGCTCTGCTCCTGGCAGAGGTGGGCTACACCTCCGGGCCTCGCAAAGGCTCTTCCGCCCCCACCGGCACCGAGACCATCCAGGTCACCATCCCCACGAAGGGGATCGGCCGGGAAGGGTTCGAGGAGTACGAGGGCAAGACGTTCTCGATCCGCTCCCTGCAACACGTGACCGTCTTCGTCAAGAAGGCCGCGTAGGTCAGACCACGGCGGCGACGGCCACCGTCAGCAGCGGCGCGACGATGAGTGCCGGCAGCATGTCACCCACCGGCACCGACTTGAGGTTGAGCAGGCGTATCCCGACCCCGATCAGCAGAACCCCGCCGGTGGCGGTCAATGCCGACAGCATCGGCTCCGACATCACGTCACCGAGGAACACCGCGAGGATCGTCAGCAGGCCCTGCCAGACGCCCACGGACAGCGCGGAGGCCGCCACGCCCCACCCCAACGATGCGGCGAAGGCAATCGACGCGAAGCCGTCCAGAGTCGCCTTCAGCGCAAGTTCGTCGATGCCCTGCCCCAGCCCGTCGCTGAGCGCCCCCAGCACGGCCAACGGCCCGATGCAGAAGATCAGCGACGAGTCCACGAAGCCTTCGACGAACCGTGCCCGACCCGAGTCACCGCTGGTGAACCTCGCTTGCAGCCAGCCGCCGACGTCCTCAAGTCGCTTCTCCAACTGCAGCAACGATCCGAGGATGCCCCCGATCAGTAGCGCACCGAGCACGATGAGCAGGGTTGCACCACCACCGACCGTGTCCACGAACGACTGATCCCGCAGCGCCACCACGTTGAGTCCGCCGATGACCAGCGTCACCAGGCCCAGCGCGTCGGTGACGGTCGTGCGGGTCCGTTCGGGCAGCCGATGGCCGACGAGAACGCCGATCGTGGCACCCACCAGGATCGCCACCACGTTGATGAGCGTGCCGAGTCCGTACATCTCACACCGTCACGGCCACGACAGGACCATGCCGACCTCGACGGCCGCCTGCCTCGGCGTCATACCGTCGAGGTCCGACATCAGATCGGGATCGGCGCCGTTGTCCAGCAGGTACTGCGCGACTTCCTGCTGGCCGGCCAGGATGGCTGCCACCAGCGGGGTGCTGAGGAACTCGGGGTGCGCGTAATTGACGTCCACGCCCATCTGCACGTGGTAACGCACCAACTCCAGGTCACCGTCGCGCGCGGCGTAGTACAACTCTTTCCAGTTCCCGCCGGACATGCTCTCCTCCCAGCCGCAGCGTCGAGTGCTGCGCCGCTACCGATTTCAGGCCCCCTGCACGGTAACAACGCAGCACTCGAGCGTGAGCAGTGCTCAGGTGTTCCAGACCTTCTTCAGCCGGTAGGCCGTGTAGGTCTTGGTGGCGGGCGCTGAGATCGTCAGCCGCACCTTCGCCGGCTGACCTGACAGCCACACCCGCAACTGTCCGTTCGCCCTCGAGACGATGGCGAACTGACGCTCGCCGGCCGCGTTCGCCAGGCGGGGGGTGACCATTACGCGCACAGTCGCTCGTTGGCCGGCGTTCGTCCTCACCGGCAGATTCAGCAACTTGGTCCAACCCGACGCCTTGACCCTCTTCGGCAGGTTCAGGGGCTTGATCGGCTTCTGCTGCTTCTTCGCCGCTGTGATCGAGTTGCTCGGTGTGCTGTAGGGGGAGTCGCCGGCACCGTTCGAGGCCTTCACGCGGAAGATGTAGGTGCCCGTGGTGACTGCCACGTCAGCGGTCTTCGCCGTGCCGTCGAGGGATGCGGGCACCGTGACCGAATCCGTCCACGTCTTCCCTCCGTCGGTCGACTGCTGAAGGATCTGTCCGGTCGCACCTGTCGGCGGCGTCCACGTGACCGTTGCATTCCCCTCGGCGTACGACGCGCTCACCGCGGTCGGCGCCGCCGGTGGGCAGGACTGCTCGGTGGTGGGGGCGGCATCCTCATACATGAGCTTCGCACCGGCGATCTCGACGTAGTTCCCGCCGCCGAAGGATCCCGTGTTCCACAGGTCCAGCCGCACGTACCGGGCGGTGGCCGGCGTGAAGCCGAACACGGTCGGACACGTACCGATGCCGCCCGACTCCGCGCCGGCGGTGACCGCGGAGCGCGGGACGACCTCTGTCCAGGACCCGTCGTCGAACATCGGCCAGTTGTCGCCGTACGTACTGCTGGTCGACAGCGCAGCGTCCGTCACCTTGCCGTCACTGAACATCTGGAACAAGCGCAGGGTGTTGAACTGCCGGACACCTTTGAGATCGATGACGATGAACGCCCGGTTCCCCGCCGGCGCGTTGTAGAAGGTCAAGCCCGCGCTAGGACTCAGGCGGGTGAGCCGGTAAGGATTGTCCTTGGTGTCACCCGGGTCACACAGGATCTGGTCGAACATCCACGACTTCGAACAATCGGGGGTGTCGTACACCTGCCCATCGGTGAACTGAGCCCCGTTGTAGATGCTGGCCGGGAACCCCGCGCCTTCCATCCTGACCTGTTCACCGGCGAATTTCACCTGGCCGGTCCGGATGAAGTTCGTGTCCTTGACGATCGGCCCCGGGTCCAGGGCCGGGGTCACCGCCTGACCCTGCACCGCGGAGGCGGCCACGAGCACACCGCCCGTGAGCGCGCTCATCAGCATGCGGACGGCACCTCTGTTCACGATTTCCTCCCCAACACTCAGTATTTCCGCAACCTCAGTCCTGCAATTCGAGGCTAGGAGGAGATGATCTTTGAGGCTGCCTCAGAGGTCACGGGACGGCTGGACGGGCGGCCCGCGTCGTACCGGGGAACAGGACGCCCCGAGGGCACGAGGCCCATGAAGTACCTGATCAGAGGCATGTTCTGGCGGGCAGCACGATCCCATCTTCTGCCCCCGAGCCGCACAGTCCGAGGCGCCATCGGTCCACGATGCATCACTGTGCGTAGCGTGGCCGAGCGCTCGACTTACCCTCCCGGTGGCGGCACCTGCGCTTCACGTCCGCGCCTGCGCCGCCGGACCAGCCACACGACCCCGCAGGCGACGCCCACGATCAGCGCTACGGCCCCCACGATGATCACCGTTGTCCACACCGGACCGATGACGGCCATCACGACAGGAATGGTGACTTCCGTATCCGCAGCAGTCAGTGGATTCGATTCCAACAACGGGGGAGTGACCCCGTCGAAGGGGATGTCCCCCCACACGGTCCGCTCGATACTGAAGGGATCCGACACGACACCGCGGTCGAGGTCGAACATCATGGTCTTCCGGGCGGTGGGCTCGTATCGCGGCCATGTTCCCAGCGCCTCGGTGCTCGGATCGCCATCGCGCGCGAACGCGATCCATGCATCCTGCATGTCCGCTGCCAACTGCTCGTACTCCGCCAGGTTGTCGGAGGGATCAAGCAAGGCGGGTTCGGCCCCCAGGTTGCCGAACATGAAGGGCAGCTCCATGGCGTGGGGGCTTCCCATCCGGCCGTCGAGTTGATTGGAGGGCAGGGTGAACTGATACATCCAGACCGGGGAACCCCTGCTCGACAGTGCCTCGGAGAACCTGATCGCCGGCATCGTGAACGCGGATGAGGTCGCGGTGGCCATCATCAACTGGCCACTGTTGAGGTCGGGCCGATCGACGAGAAAGGCATCGTTGATCTCCTCCGACCGCCCCCCGCTGATCGAGTCCAGCCATGGCTGCGCGTAACTCAGCGGCAGTCGATCGAGGTAGTCGTAGTACAGCAACCAGTACCGGCTCTCGTCACGGGTGGTGCCGATCAGAACGGGCACTGTGGATTCCAGCCCGTCTCGGATGGCCACAGTCGATCCCTGCTCGAGGACGACCCCGTCGATCACCGGGTGGAAGCCCACATCGGCAAAGTCGGAATCCTGCTCGAATGACAACTGCACCGCCAACACCTCCTCGGCCGACATCGCCCGCAGATCGTCGACAGAGGACGCACCGGCCTTGCTGAGGAACTCCTCGGCCAGCCCGCTGGCCACGTCCTGGGTCATCACCAGACCCGGGGAGCCGCTCTGCAGAATGGCGCGATCGAACAGCCCCGGTGCTGCCTTGGTCGTCAGCAGCGATCCGAGTGCGATGGCACCTGCAGACTCCCCGGCGACGGTGACATTGTCCGGATCGCCCCCGAAAGCGGCAGCGTTCTCCTGCACCCATTCCAATGCGGCCGTCATGTCCAGCAGCCCGTTGTTCGCAGACGAGGCCGCACCACCCGCGTCGGACAGGTCCAGCCAACCGAACGAGCCGAGCCGATACTGCATCGACACCACGACCATGTCGCCGCGCTCGGCGAGGTTGCGACCGTCGTACAGCGCATGGGCCGCCGTACCCCAGGAGAATCCACCGCCGTGGATCCACACGAACACAGGACGCGAGCCTTTGTCCGCCTTGGGTGTCCACACGTTGACTGTCAGGCAGTCCTCGCTCACCTCGGTGCTCGGGTCGTTCTCGAGATCGTCCGGGGTCTGCATGCACGCCGGTCCGAACTCGGTGGCATCCCGTGGCTGCGTCCAGTCCGCAACAGGTTCAGGTGCGGAGTACCGCAGGTCGCCCACGGGAGCCGCGGCATACGGAATGCCCCGGAACACCTCGATCCCGCCATCGACGACCCCGACCACGGGACCATTGGCCGTTTCGACCACGGGTCCGTCGGCGTCTGCCGCAGCTGGAGAAGCCAGGACAGTCGCGGCACAGAAACCCGCGACGACAGCGGCCATGAACCGACGTTGCATGCCGCGAACGTACCGCACGCATCGGCGCTCCTCGCGCACGAAGCCTTCGGAAGAAACACTGGTGTCCGAGGGGGGATTTGAACCCCCACGCCCCGTTAAGGGCACTAGCACCTCAAGCTAGCGCGTCTGCCTATTCCGCCACCCGGACTCAGGAGACACCAGAGTATCAATGCCCCTCACCAGCCGACGACGGTGAGGGGGCTGCGCGCGATCACCTCATACGTAGGCTTCGGACCGGTGACCGACCGGACCAGCACGACCTCGTCCGGCGTCCATGGGTCCGAGGCGAAACGGTCCAGTGCAGCCACCGCGGCACGCAGTTCCCGGTCTCCGCCACGGGTGCGCGAGCGCGCAACTGTCACGTGTCCGCGAAACCGCCTGCGATCAGCGCGCATCACGTGCTGGATCACGGCGGCAAGATCGATCAACCACTGTGGGCTCGTCACACCGAGCCAGAGGACCGGCCCGAAGTGTCCACTGCCTTCGACACGGATCGGGTCGCTGCGCGCCGGGAAGGACGTTGGGAAACGTGCGAGTTCGGAGCCGACGTCCCGATCGCCCAGGAACGCCAGTGTGATGTGCCATCTGTCGGGCGGCTGCCACCGCAGTTCCGCCGACGCGGTTCGCACCGGATCCAACGCCTGATCCACCTGCTCCACAACCATGTCGGGCAGCATGAGTGCGACGAACAACCGAGCCTTCACGTTTCCACTGTCCTCCCGCGGCAGGGGGATGGCACAGTGAGGCCATGACCTCGACCGTGGCCCGCATCTGCTCAGAACTCATCAGTCTGGACACCTCGAACTATGGCGACGGATCGGGACCGGGGGAGGCCTCCGCCGCCGAGTACGTCGAGGCGTTCTTGCGCGGCTGCGGCCTTGAGCCCGAGCGGTTCAGCACGAGTTCGGCCACACGCCAGGTGGTGGTCTGCCGCGTGCCGGGGGAGGACCCCTCTGCAGAAGCCCTGGTCGTTCACGCGCACTTGGACGTCGTGCCCGCCGTGGCGCAGGACTGGTCCGTGCCCGCCTTCGAAGGAACTCTGCACGACGGGATGGTCTGGGGCCGCGGCGCGGTGGACATGAAGGACATGGACGCGATGATCCTCACCGTCGTGCAGCAGTGGCAGTTGCACGGCATCCGTCCACGTCGGGACATCGTCCTGCTCTTCCTGCCCGACGAGGAGGCGGGCGGCAAACACGGCGCCCACTGGGTTGTGGACAACCGGCCAGACGTCCTGCAGGACGTCACGGAGGGCATCGGCGAGGTCGGAGGGTTCTCCTTCGAGTTGGCCAATCACAAGCGGATCTACATGATCGAGACCGCCCAGAAGGGGTTGGCGTGGTTGCGCCTGCGTGCATCCGGGACGGCGGGTCACGGTTCGCTCATCGCGGACGACAACGCCGTGACACGACTGGCCCGCACAGTGACCCGGATCGGCGAACACCGGTTCCCCGTGCAACTGACACCAAGCGTGGAGAGTTTCCTGGCGGCCGCATGCGATGCCGCTGGGATCCCGTTCGACCGCCATGACCCGGAGAGTGCGCTCGAACAGCTGGGACCGCTCGCGAGGATGATCGGCGCGACTCTGCGCCACACCGCGAACCCCACGATGCTGCAGGCCGGCTACAAGAACAACGTGATCCCCGGGGAGGCCGAAGCCGTCGTGGACGCCCGCTTCCTGCCCGGGCTGGAGCAGGACTTCTTCGAGCAGTTCGATGCACTGCTCGACGAGGGCGTGACTTACGAGGCGGAGGTGCAGGACATCAGCCTGTCCACGCCGTTCGAGGGTGAACTCGTCGACAAGATGACGGCGGCGCTGACCGCTGAGGATCCCGATGCGGTACCTGTGCCTTACACACTTTCGGCCGGCACGGATGCGAAGGCTCTGTCCCGCCTGGGAATCCGCTGCTTCGGGTTCGCGCCACTGCGATTGCCCGCCGACCTCGATTTCGCGGCGCTGTTCCATGGCATCGACGAGCGGGTGCCGGTGGATGCGCTGGAGTTCGGGGTGCGCGTCCTCGACCGCTTCCTGCGCACGGCATGACCGGGCATCTGCAACGACTGCAGGAGATCGCCGGGAATCTGGCGGAAGAACCGCGCGCCCTTGCCCTGCTGGCTCTGGGCAGCATCGGTCGGGACCGACAACGCCTCGACGAGCACTCTGATCTCGACTTCTTCGTGATCGCCACGCAGCCCGAATGGCTCTTGTCCGACCTGAGGTGGCTCGGAGAGCCGCTGCAGTGGTCCCACCGCGACACCCCGGACGGATGCAAGGCGCTGGTGGGCGGACTGTTCCACGAGTTCGCGGTGTTCGGACCCGACCGCTTTCCGGGCGTGGCGTTCGAGCCCGGTGCGTTCATCTGGGTACGCGAGGGATTCGACACCTCCTCGATCGTGCCGTCGGTGCCCGGGCGCCATGACCATGAGTGGCTGCGACGGGAGATCCTTTCCAACCTCTACGTGGGGCTGCACCGCTGGTTGCGCGGGGAGCGGTTGGCCGCGATGCACATGGTGCAGGTGCAGGCGTTGGACAACCTTCTTCGCCTGCAGGGAACCGACGACGCGTTCGCACCGGCCAGACGGGCCGAGAGGTGGGGGCTGCCACTCGAGGTGCTCGCGGGTGGTTACAGCGCCACGCCCGCCGCGGCAGCCATGATCCTCGACATGGTCGAGGGCGACGATCACATGGCCGACGAGGTCCGCGCGCTGCTTGAACGCTGCTGAACCGGCCAGATCGACCAATGGGGCACCGGTTCGGCGGGCCGCTCACACAGCAGCTCCACCACGTTGATCACGGGCCTGCGGCGCAGTCGGGGGAACCACATCGTCAGCTCAGCAGGCTCACACCGCCGGGACCCACGAGCACCGCCAGCAGGATGAGGATGGCGCCGAGGATCACCTCGTGGCGCACGACGGCCAGGATGCCGCCGACAACGAGCAGGATCGCGAAGAGCCACAACAGGTAGTACATGACGGCACGTACCCGAGGAAGTGATCATTAGACGCGATCGGGTACGCGGGGAGAGTGCTATCGGTGGGCGATACTGGGTTCGAACCAGTGACCTCTTCCGTGTCAAGGAAGCGCGCTACCACTGCGCCAATCGCCCTGGGGTGCGAGGTGGAGACGGGATTCGAACCCGTGTAGACGGCTTTGCAGGCCGTTGCCTCGCCTCTCGGCCACTCCACCAGAAGCCTCGTGGCCTCTCGAGCGGACGACGGGATTCGAACCCGCGACCCTCACCTTGGCAAGGTGATGCGCTACCAGCTGCGCTACGTCCGCGATTGCGCCGGGATGCGACCCGACGTGCACAAGCATAACCGAGCCCCCGGGTCGGCGGGCACCGGGGAGTGGGGAAAGTGCAGGATGAAATGTGCCCACCCTCGATCCCTGCGCGTACTTCCCTGGGGTGTCTGCGCGCGAACTGGCGCAGGTGAGCCATGATCCGGCGGACCTCGACCGGGGTGGGCGCTGGGCGGTGGCCATCGGCTTCGAGGGAGAGACCGTCCTGGCACGCTTCCGCGAGTGGGACGAACACAGTCCGCCCGGTGCACAGTGGCGCGGCGTCACCGGCCCGTGGCACACCTCGCTGTCCCGCACTCAGTACCAGCAGGGTGTCCGGGCTGTACAAGCGCACATCGGTCGGGGCTGGGTGTACCAGGTCAACCTGTGTCGCGTGCTCAGTGCGCCGTGCGACGCCGACGACCTCCTGGGGTTGTACCGGCGCCTCGCGGCGATGGAGGGTGCCTTCGCCGGTTTCCTGCACCTCCCGGAGCATGCGGTGGCGATCGCCTCGGCCTCCCCGGAGCGGTTCCTGAGCCGCGCAGGTGACGCCATCTGGTCCAGTCCCATCAAGGGCACAGCGGACCACCCCGACCGATTCCTGCCCAAAGACCGCTCCGAGAACATCATGATCGTCGATCTCGTGCGCAACGACCTCGGCCGTGTCGCCACGACCGGCACGGTGGGCGTTCGGCAGTTGCTCGCCGTCGAGCCGTATCCGGGCCTCTACCACCTGGTCAGCACCGTCACCGCCGACGTGGCGGGGCGGTCCTGGGAGGAGATCCTGGCGGCAACGATGCCGCCGGGCAGCGTCTCGGGCGCGCCGAAGCTCGCCGCGCTGGATGTGATCAGAGAACTCGAGACGGTCCCGAGGCAGTGGTACTGCGGCGCTTTCGGATGGATCGACGCCGACGCGGGCCGGGCAGAACTCGGTGTGGCGATCCGCACCTTCTGGCTTCGCGACGGCAGATTGCACTTCGGCACTGGGGCAGGCATCACGTGGGGCAGCGATCCCGCAGGGGAGTGGCAGGAGACCGTGTTGAAGGCCCAGCGTCTCATCGGGATCGCGGACTCCGTGGCAGGGTAGTGCGTGTGTGGTGCTGGATAAACGGCAAGACCTCTCCCGTGGCGGAGGGTTCCATCAGCGTCATCGATCACGGGTTCACCGTGGGCGACGGGGTGTTCGAGACCCTCAAGACCATCGACGGGACTCCGTTCGCACTCACGCGCCATCTGCAGCGTCTGGCGAGGTCGGCCGCTGGACTCGGCCTTCCGGTCCCGGATCTCGACCTCGTTCGCAGTGCCGTTGCCGAAGTGCTTGCCCAACAGTCCTACCCGCTCGGCGTACTGCGGATCACCTACACCTCGGGCCCCGGGCCGTTGGGATCCCACCGCGGGGACGCGGGGACCACGGTCGCGGTGGTCAGCATGCCCGGGTCGCGATGGCCATCCACCACCCAGATCGCGACAAGTCGATGGCCGCGCAATGAGCGTTCGCCGCTCGTGGGATTGAAGACGACGTCCTACGCCGAGAACGCTGTGTGCCTGGCAGAGGCGAAGGCCACCGGTGCCAGTGAAGCCGTGCTGGCCAATCTGGCGGGGAACCTCTGCGAGGGGACCGGGAGCAACGTCTTCGCGGTGATCGGCTCTCAAGTGTTCACGCCGCCGGTGCAGGACGGCTGCCTCGCGGGGATCACACGCGACTTGGTCATCGAGTGGTGCGACGTCGAGGAGCGCTCGTTACCCATCTCTGTGCTCCAGAGCGCCGACGAGTTGTTCATCACCTCGAGCACCCGCGATGTCCATCCCGTGGACCAGGTGGACCAGCGGCGTCTGCCGGCCCCGGGGCCCGTGACGGCGAAGATCGCCGCGACGTTCGCCGAGCGCAGTGCGCAGGAACCCGATCCTGCCTAGCTGGGATCGGCGAGCAGATCGGCGATGAGGCCGTCGATGTCCAGGTGCTCCATCTCGGTTCCCTGCGGGACGACCTCGTACGAACGGGCCAAGAATGCCTCGATCTCGGCGGCGGGGGCCTCCAGCAGCGCCTCTCCCGAGGGTGACCGCAATGCGATGCAGACGACCCGCTCATCGGAAGACGATCCGGGCCAGCACGTCACATCGCCCTGCCCGACGGGCCGGTCGAGCCCTCCTTGCAGCAGGTCGCGCGCGAAGACCCACTGGATCGCGAGTTCACCGCTGGTGAAGTCCGCGATCACTGACAGCGGTTCGTGCGCGGAATAGTGGAAGCTGGCAGGAACCGGGATGCCGTAGTCACCCTCGACCACCAACGTCAGCATCACGTCGGTGGTCACGACGGCCGGAATGGGGCCAGTATGCATTGTTCGCCTCCCGCTTACAGACCTCCATGTTGTGCCCTATTGCTTCAGCACATAAGCCATTTAGGCTGTGAAGCGTGACACAGACACAGGCTGACGCCCCCTGGAACCAGCGGTTCCGGGGCTGGTTCCGTCGGCACTGGCTTCTGGACACGGCGTGGCGGCTGACGGTTTTCACGGTCGGCATCACCGTGATGTGCATCGGAATCGTCCTGCTGGTCCTGCCCGGACCCGGCTGGGCGTTGATCGCACTCGGACTCATCATCCTGGCCTCGGAGTACGTGTGGGCGCAGAGACTCCTGGCGCCTGTGCGGTCAAAGTTGCAGGCGGCCAAGGCAAAAGCGCAGCAGCCGCAATACCGCAATCAGGTGCGTGCCGCGTCGGCGGCGCTGGTGGTGATCGTCGCGGCAGCTGCCGGTGCCTATGTCTGGCGGTACGGGCTTTCCCTGGACGGTGTGCGCGGGCTCTGGCCCCTGTGAGGTAAAGTGAAGCAATCCCTGGGGCGATTGGCGCAGTGGTAGCGCGCTTCGTTCACACCGAAGAGGTCACTGGTTCGAACCCAGTATCGCCCACCAGACGAATTCACCGGCGTCACCGCGGGATGCGTTCTTACGAAACTCAGCGTGTGAAGATCTGTTGATTGAAGACATAGATCTTCACACGATCCCGGAAGAGGGCGCCGCAAAGCCGGCGCATTTGGCCCGGTCAGCCGCTGGCGAGATTGAGCAGGAACACCGCTTCGGCCACGATCGAATCCCGCAGCTCCTTGAGGTGGATGCTCTCGTTGGGGGCGTGGATACGGGCCAACGGATCCTGGGCCCCGACGCCGAGGACCTCGAGGTCCGGGAACGCCTCGAGCAGATTGGCCACGAACGGTACCGCTCCTCCCATGCCCTGCTGGGTCGACGGGGTGCCGTAGGCGAATTGCATGGCTGCCGCGAAGGCCTCGTACCCGGGCCCCCCGACCGGGACCGCTGACCCGTTCGCGGGCGGTCCCGCCTCGAACTCCACGGAGATCCCGAAGGGCACGTGGGTGCGCACATGGTCGGCCAGCAACTGCGTGGCCCGGTCAGCATCAACCCCCGCGGGGATCCGGACGCTGATC
>WBZP01000470.1_pt1 | contig 13339 bp, 12 predicted proteins | sample 5204301 | NCBI WGS metagenome assembly WBZP01 (sample SAMN12412401, study PRJNA552823) | activated sludge metagenome | isolation source: activated sludge from nitrification reactor of wastewater treatment plant... | place: USA: Pennsylvania | collected 2017 | reverse complement strand
TCATCTCCAGTTCCAGGCGCGATGAAATCGTTGCCCGCGTAACCGGCTAGGCGGTCACCATAGGACGAGCCGAAGATGTCGTCGCTCCCATTTAGGACATATGATGCCAGCCCCGGCGTGTCGCCGGGCTGCCCGCCCTCGACGCCCGCGGCGAGCTCGGCGGCCAGGGCGCGGTAGGGGTCCTGGGCTGTCGTGGCGACGGCGCGGTAGAGCAGGCGCGGGCGGCCGGGGCCGGCCCGGTGCTCGGGCACCGACTCGATGCGGCCCATGTCCACGAGCAGCGCGAGGTGCGCGCGGACCGTGTTCGCGTGCAGGCCGGTCGCCTCGACGATCGCGGCGACCGTGAGCGGGGTGTCGGAGGAGCGCAGCAGGTCGTGGACCCGCCGCCGCGACGTGTCCGACTCTGCCGTGAACGCCTTCTCGGTCCTGCTCACGACGCCTCCCGTTATTTATCACCGGTATGTGATCAACCCGTGCTCCCGACCGTACACCCTGCCCTTCCCCGCGTGTCTACCACGGCATTTGTGGCTGAGGTCACGTGAACAATCGAGCACGTGGGCTGGACTTCTGCGCCGAGGAGGGGCGTAGCGTGCGCTGTGTTGGTAAATAACAACGTGGGAGGGGTCATGGCGATCAGCACACCGGTCAGCACCGAGCCGGTCGTGGGCGGCGAGCCCGGGGCGCCGGCCGAGGGGGCGCCGGCCGTCGGGCGCTACCGGGTCCTGGTCACCTCGACCCTGGCGTTCACGCTCATGTTCGCCGTCTGGCTGCAGTTCGGGATCCTGGGCCTGCCGATCAAGAAGGAGTTCGGGCTCTCCGACACCGCCTTCTACTGGCTGACCGCCCTCCCGGTCCTCAACGGCGCGATCTGGCGGATGGGCACCGGCGTGCTGGCCGACCGCTGGGGCGGCCGCATCGTCATGACGGCGATGCTCCTGCTCGCCGCGATCCCGACCTTTCTGCTCGCCGGGGTGCACAACGCCGGAGCGCTGTTCGTGCTCGCCTTCCTCATCGGCTTCGCCGGCAACTCGTTCTCGTCGGGCATCGCCTGGAACAGCGCGTGGTTCCCTCGCTCCCAGCAGGGCTTCGCGCTCGGTGTCTTCGGGGCGGGCAACGTCGGCGCCTCGGTCACCAAGCTCATCGGCCCGGCGATCATCGCGGCCACCGCCGGGGCGACGTACCTCGGGTTCATCTCCGGCGGCTGGCGCGTCATGCCCGTGCTCTACGCCGTCGCGCTCGTCGTGATGGCCGTGGTTCTGTGGTTCGTCGCGCCCAAGCACGACCGTCGGCCGGGAGCGACCACCCCGATGCGGGAGCACCTCAAGGTGCTCGGCCGGATCCGCGTCTGGCGCTTCTCGCTCTACTACGTCGCGGTGTTCGGCGCCTACGTCGCGCTGTCGTCGGCCCTGCCGTTCTACTACGAGAAGAACTACGACGTGGAGCTCTGGCAGGCAGGCCTGCTCACGGCGCTGTTCATCTTCCCCGCGTCGCTGCTGCGCCCGGTCGGCGGCTGGCTCTCGGACAAGGTCGGCGCCCGACGGATCATGTACTGGACCTTCGGCCTCATGCTGCTCGCGAGCGGCGTGCTCATGATGCCGAGCGGCTTCATCACGATCGACGTCGCGGCCAGCAAGGCCGGCGACGGCACCGCCGAGATCCTGCCGTGGCACCTCGGCATCGGCTGGTTCACGTTCTTCGTCGTCCTGCTCGGCTGCGCGATGGGCATCGGCAAGGCGGCCGTCTACAAGCACATCCCCGAGTACTTCCCGCACGAGGTCGGCGCGGTCGGCGGTGTGGTCGGGATGCTCGGCGCCCTCGGCGGCTTCTTCCTGCTGCCCGTCTTCGGTTACGCCGTCGAGCTGACGGGCATCCCCAGCGCCGTGTTCGGCGTGCTGTTCCTCCTCACGCTCGTCTGCCTCGTCTGGATGCACCTCACCGTGGTGTCGCTGCTCCACCGGAGCTCGCCCGAGCTCTCCGACGCCTTCGAGCACCCCCACGTCGACGAGCCCGTCGGCGTCGGCCACTAGCCCGCACTGCCCCTCTGGAGAGTGACGAGATGACCACCACGGACGCCGCCGCCCGCACGGGACGCGAGTGGCTCACCGACTGGGACCCCGAGGACGAGGCGTCCTGGGACAAGAGCCTGGCGTGGAGGACGATGTGGATCACGACCGGCGCGCTGACGCTGGCGTTCTGCACGTGGTTCCTCGCGAGCGCGATCGCCCCGAGCCTCACCAACCTCGGGTTCAAGCTCGACAAGAACCAGCTCTACTGGCTGGCCGCGATGCCCGGCCTCGCTGGCGGCACGCTGCGTCTGGTGTGGATGTGGCTGCCCCCGATCATGGGCACCCGCAAGCTGGTTTCGCTCACGACGCTGCTTCTGCTGATCCCGCTGATCGGCTGGGGCATGGCGGTGCAGAACCCGTCGACCAGCTTCGCCACGTTCATGATCCTCGCGGCGCTCTCGGGGATCGGTGGCGGCGCCTTCTCCGGCTTCATGCCGAGCACGTCGTACTTCTTCCCGCGCTCCAAGCAGGGCACTGCCCTCGGTCTGCAGGCCGGCCTCGGCAACTTCGGCGTCTCGGTCGTGCAGTTCGTGACGCCGTGGATCATCGGCTTCTCGCTGCTGGGCATCCTCGGCGTCTCGCAGACCTTCCACGACCCGTCGAAGAACACCAACCGCGAGGTGTGGGAGCAGAACGCCGCCTTCATCTACGTGCCGTTCGTGATCGTCTTCGCGGTCCTCGCCTGGACGATGCTCAAGAGCGTCCCGGTGCGTGCCAACGTCCGTCAGCAGATGGACATCTTCGGCAACATCGACACCTGGTTCATGACGGCGCTCTACGTCATGACCTTCGGCACCTTCGCCGGGCTCTCCGCGCAGTTCGGCCTGCTCATCAAGAACCTCTACGGGGCGGGCAACACCGCGATCGTGGAGACGGCGGCCAACGGGTCGACGACGGTGCTCGTGCCCGGGTACGCCGTACCGCTCGCCGCCTCGTTCGCGTTCCTCGGCCCGCTCGTCGGTGCCGGCGCGCGCGTGGCGTTCGCACCGCTGACCGACCGCTGGGGCGGCGCACGGTGGACCCTCGTCTCGGGGATCGGGATCCTGCTGTCGCTGCTGTTCACGATGCTGCACGTGCACCCGGACCCCGCCGCCGGCGCCGAGGCCCTGCACGCCGACTTTGTCGGCTTCCTGGCCGGCATGATCGCCATCTTCTTCTTCACCGGCATCGGCAACGCCTCGACGTTCAAGCAGATGCCGATGATCTTCGAGCGCCGCCAGGCAGGCGGCGTCATCGGCTGGACGTCGGCCATCGCGGCCTACGGGCCGTTCTTCTTCGGCGTCGGCCTCGCGGTCGCGAACATCACCGCGTTCTTCACCCTCGGCGTCGTCTTCGCCCTCGCCTGCATCGTGCTCACCTGGGTCCGCTACGCCCGCCCGGGTGCCCCGAAGCCGTCATGACCCCCACCGACCACCCGAACCCCACCGCACCCGGAGGACCCCAGATGGACGTCGAGCTCTCGACCACCCCCCAGCGTCAGGAGCAGGCGGCCACCTCCGGGTGCGGTGGAGGGTGCGGCTGCGGCGGCCACGCCGTCACCACCGACGTCCTCGACGTCCGCGTGATCCCCCACTCGGTGCGCCGCGCCAGCGTCCTGGCGGCCATCGGTGCCGTGCAGCCGCAGTCGTCGCTGCTGCTGCTCGCGCCGCACGACCCGGTACCGGTCCTCGACCTGGTGAGCGCGACGTACCCCGACGAGTTCGGCTGGACGTACGACGCCACCGGCCCCGAGACCTGGGCCGTGCTGCTCACGCGCCGCTAGCACGACCCGTCGGTTCCCCCTGCCGCCACCTCGTGGCAGGGTGGGGCGACGCGGTCGGAGGGAGTACGCAGGGTGGAGTCGTTGCGGCTTGCCCTGCGCGGCCTGCGCTGGCGCAGCGGTCCGTCGGTCGCGATCCTGCTCGTCGCCCTCGTCGCCATGATGGGTGCGGCGCTCGGTCCGCTCTATGCCGCCAGCGCCGAGGACTCCCTCGTGCGCGACAGCCTCGCGAGCGCCCCGGCGGTGGCCACCTCGGTCATGACGCGCGGCAACATCGCCGGCCAGACGCAGTTCTCGCCCGAGCAGCTGCGCGACGCCGTCGCGGCCCGCGCCGCGAACCCCGCCCTCGACCCCTGGTTCCGCCCGGGAACGATGTCGCTGGTCCTGCACGACGGCACGCCGTCCTCCGACGGCCGTCGTCTCGGCGACGCCCAGGTCGCCTGGCTGCGCGGGCAGTGCGAGGGGATCACCGTGGTCCGCGGGTCGTGCCCCGACGGCCCGCACGAGCTGATGGTGTCCGAGCGCACCGCGAAGGACTCCGAGCTGCCGATCGGCTCGACCGTGCGGCTCGGGATCTCCTCGGAGGCGAAGGACGACACCGTCACGGTCGTCGGCATCTACGACGTGTCGTCGGCCGATCCGGCGGTGTGGGGCCTCGACGACCCGGCGCAGTACGCACCGGCCCGCACCGAGGGCCCGCCCGGTCGGCTCGACGAGTTCGTCGTCGACGAGCAGACGATGCTCCACTCGACGGCCGACGTCGCCGCGGTCAGCGTGCGGCTGCTCGACGCTCCGAGCGTCCACCTCGCCGACCTGCCTGCCCTGCGCGCAGCGGTCGGCTCTGCCGTCGCGCTCGACGACGTGACCGCACCGGGCCCGCGCACGCTGTCGCTGTCGGGGCTGCCCGACCACCTCGACACCCTGCAGCCCGAGCTCGACGCCGTCGCGGCCGCCGCCTTCGCCGTCACCGCGCAGCTGGTCCTGCTCGCGTGGTTCGTGCTGTTCCTCGTGGTCGCCGCGACGAGCGACGAGCGCGCCGGCGAGATCGCGCTGGCGAAGCTGCGCGGGATGAGCCGGCGCGCCACGCTCGGGTTCGGGCTGGCCGAGCCGGTGATCCTCGTCGTGGTGGCGCTGCCGCTCGGCCTGCTGCTCGCGTGGCTGGCCGACACGATGCTCGCCCGCGGCTACCTCGTGCCCGGTACGTCGGTGTCGGTGACGCCGACGGTGCTGCTCGCCCTCGTCGTGTGCTTCTTCGGCGCCGTCGCCGCAGCCGCGCTCGCAGCGCGCGGGATCCTCAGCGCACCCGTGCTCGAGCAGCTGCGGCGCACAGGCGGGCGACGGGCCCGGCTGGTGCGGTCGTCGGCCATCGACGCCGCAGCCGTCGCGCTCGCCGCGGCCGGCATCTACGAGCTCAAGTCAGGCGGGTCCGACGCGCTGGCCCTGCTGGCGCCCGGGCTGATCGCGCTGGCCGTGGGCCTGCTCGCGGTCCGGCTGCTGCCGGCTCTCGCGCGCATCGAGGTCGCGCGCACCCGCTCGTCGACCGCCGTCGCGTCGTTCCTCGCCTCGCGCAACGTCGCGCGCCGCCCGGGCGGGCTGCGCATCGTCGTCCTCCTCACCCTCGCGGTGGCGCTCGCCGTCTTCGCCGTCGACGGGTGGACCGTCGCGGCAGCGAACCGTGGTGACGTCGCGCGCGCCGAGGTCGGTGCGGCCGAGGTGCTGCACGTGCGCGTGGCTTCGCCGGGTGCCCTTCGCGCCGCGGTCGAGGCAGCGGATCCCCAAGGGACGCAGGCGCTCGCGGCGGTCGCCAGCGACAACGGCGCGGGCGGCCTGCTCGCCGTCGACGCGACGCGCCTCGGCGCCGTCGCGGCATGGGACCCGGCGTGGGCGGCGTCGAGCCGGAGCACCATCGGCGAGACGCTGCACCCCAAGCAGCCGTCGAAGCCGATCCCGGTGAGCGGGTCGCTGCACCTCACCGGTGCGTTCGTGACCAGCTCGAAGGAGGGTCCGCTCACGTTCGTCGTGGCGGTCCGCGCGGCGAGCGGGCTGTCGTACGAGGCGAAGCTCGGACCGCTGACGAAGGGCACGGTCGACTACGCCGCCGACCTGCCGCCGTGCCGCGACCTGCCCTGCACGCTCACGTCGTTCTCGTTCGTCCACGGCATCGGCCTCCCGCCGGCGGTCGTGTCGGGCGACCTCGACCTCACCGACGTGCGCGACGACCGCGGTCCGCTCGACCTCGGTGCCGGCGGCGAGACGGGCTGGCGCAGCGGGTCCGGCGGCATCTCGTTCCCCATCGACGGCAACGCGCAGGTCACCGCTGCCGGCGTCGGCACGCTCTCGATCCACATCGACGGGCACCCGGTGCAGGACGCCGCGGTCGAGGTGGCCGACCACCCCCAGGCGCTGCCGATGCTGCAGGGGCAGGACCAGCCCGACCAGGGCGAGTCGGGGCCGTTCGCCGCCGTCACCGGCCTCGACGGGCGCTTCGTCCCCGCGGAGTCCGTGGGTCGCGGCGTCCTGCCGCGGCTCCTCTCGCAGGGCAGCCTCGTCGACCTGCAGTACGCCCTCGACGCCACCGGCACCGGCTTCGACCCGCTGGACTACCAGGTGTGGCTCTCGTCGACGGCGACGCCCGAGGTGCGTGCGGCGATGCAGAAGCTCGACGTCGTGTCGACGGAGTCCCTCACGGAGACGGAGGCCGAGCTCTCGCGCAGCGGCACCGCGCTCGCGCTCCGGCTGTTCCTGCTCGCGGCCGTGGTCGCGCTGGTGCTCGGCGCGGGGACCCTGCTCGCCAACGTCTACGTCGTCATCCGGCGCCGCGCGTACGAGCTCGCTGCCTTGCGCGCGCTCGGCGCCGACCGTCGCGTGCTCGTGCGGTCGGCGCGACGGGAGCAGGTCGTGCTCGCGACGACCGGCACGCTGCTCGGCGTCGCAGCGGGTCTGGTCGCGGCCGGGTTCGCGCTGCCGTCGCTGCTCGGCGCCAACGCGACGGGCCTGCCGCTGTGGCTCGGGCCGGCGTGGCTGCCGGTCGTGGCGCTCGCCATCGTGGTGCTGGTGGCGCTCGTGGTCGTCGCCGATATCGGTGCCCGGCGTACCGTGCGCAGCGCAGAGCCCGAGCTGCTGAGGCAGGTGCAGGAATGACCACGACCACGACGTCGGCGGCGGTCGGGCTCGGCGTGCGCTGCGAGGAGCTCGTGCACATCTACCGCACGGGCGAGAGCGACGTCGTCGCCGTGCGCGGTGTCGACCTCGCCGTGGCGCCGGGGGAGCGGGTCGCGCTGCTCGGTCCGTCGGGCTCGGGCAAGTCCACGCTGCTCGCGATGCTCGGCGGTCTCGTGACGCCGTCGGCCGGCCGCGTCTGGGTCGGTGACGACGAGATCGGCGGCATGAACGAGCGCGACCGTCTGCGGCTGCGGGCCAACCGGGTCGGGCTCGTCCTGCAGGGTGCCGCGCGCAACCTGCTGCAGTACGCGACTCCGTCGCAGAACGTCGTGTTCGCGCAGCGCTCGGCACCGCGCGACGCCCGCAGCCGGCTGATGAGGCCGCGCGACCTGCTCGATGCGCTGGGCCTCGGTGCGATCGCCGACACCCCGGTGCCGTCGTTGTCCGGCGGCGAGCAGCAGCGCGTCGCTCTCGCGGTGGCCGTCGCCAACGCGCCGGGGCTGCTGCTGGCCGACGAGCCGACGTCGCAGCTGGACCACCCCTCGCGCGACTCGGTGCTCGACCTGCTCGACGCCGTCAACGACCGGTTCGGCACCACCGTCGTCGTCGTCACCCACGACCCCGAGGTCGGTGCACGTCTCGGGCGCACGGTCACGATGCGGTACGGCCGCGTGGGCCAGGAGGGCCACGAGGGCGAGGAGTTCGCCGTCATCGGCAAGGACGGCAGCGTGCACCTACCCGACGACGTCGTCGCCGACTGGCCGCCCGGCACGCAGGTGCTCGTCGAGCGCGACGGCGACGAGGTCCGGCTGCGTCGGAGGCCGCGATGAGCGAGCGCGGGATCGCGGTGCGCGCGCGGGGGATCGTCGTCGTGCGCAACGGAAGGCGCGTGGTCGACGACGTCGACGTCGACGTCGACGCGGGACGGATCCTCGGCGTCACGGGTCCGTCGGGCTCGGGCAAGTCGACGCTGCTCGCGGTGCTCGCCGGTCTCATCGCGCCCGACGCCGGCACCGTCGACCCGGCCGATCGGTCGGGCCGCACGGGCATCGTGCTGCAGGGCTACGGGCTGCTGCCGGTGCTGACGGCGTTCGAGAACGTCGAGCTCCCGCTGCAGCTGCGCGGCACCGACCCGTCGCGCGTTCGCGAGCGGGCCGCCCGTGCTCTCTCGCGCGCCGGGCTCGACGACGCCGGCGACCGGCTCGCCGAGGAGCTCTCCGGCGGACAGCGCCAGCGCGTCGCCGTCGCACGCGCGCTGGTCACCGAGCCCGACCTGCTCGTGGCCGACGAGCCGACGGCCGAGCTCGACGCCGACACTGCGGCGCTGGTGCTGGCCGCGCTGCGCGCAGAGGCCGACACCGGTGCTGCGGTGGTGCTCGCGACGCACGACCCGGACGTCGCCGCGCTCTGCGACTCGACCCTGCACCTCGTCGACGGCCGGAGGGACTCGTGAGCGACGACGTCCGGACCCTGCTGCTCGCGAAGCGCGAGGACCTGCTGGCTCGCATGGCCGGCATCAGCGCCGCACCGTCCGACGCCGGCGGCATCTCGTTCGGCAAGCGCGTCGGCGACGGCACGAGCATCGCGGTGGAGCGCCTGACCCAGGTGGCGGCGCACGAGCAGATGCTCAGCCAGCTCGCCGAGGTCGAGCGCGCGCTCGCGAAGCTCGATGAGGGGACGTACGCCACCTGCGACGTGTGCGGCGACCAGATCCCTGCCGGCCGCCTCGAGGTCCACCCGTGGGCCGTGCGCTGTGTCGTCTGCGCGGCGGCCTGATCGTCGGTTCTTGACGCGGCCGTCCGGCTGATCCGTCTGCGGCGCTGCGCCCGATAGCCTGATGGGACATCCGCTCGCGAAGGAGCTCGTCGTGTACCGAGGTCTGACGGTGGCCGCCGTCGTTCCCGCGTGGCGCGAGGAGAAGCACGTCGGGCGCGTGGTCGAGACGATGCCCGACCTCGTCGACCACATCATCGTCGTCGACGACTGCAGTCCGGACGACACGTCGGGCAGCGCCCTCGCCGTGGGCGATCCGCGGCTGGTGCTCATCCGCCACGAGGTCAACAAGGGCGTGGGCGGCTCGATCATCACCGGCCACCGGGAGGCGATGTCCCGCGGCGCCGACGTCATGGTGGTCATGGCCGGCGACGCGCAGATGGACCCCGACTACCTGCCCGCACTGCTCGACCCGATCGTCGACGACGGCTACGGCTTCACCAAGGCCAACCGGTTCTACTCCGCGACGAGCTTCGAGGGCATGCCGAAGGTCCGCGTCTTCGGCAACATCGTGCTGACCTTCATGACGAAGGCGGCGTCGGGCTACTGGAATCTCGTCGACCCGCAGAACGGCTACACCGCGGCGACCCGCGACTCGCTCTCGCGCATCCCGCTCGACCGCGTGGCGGAGCGCTACGACTTCGAGAACGACCTGCTGGTGTGGCTCAACATCGCCGACGTCCGTGCCAAGGACGTGCCGATCCCCGCGGTCTACGGCGACGAGACGTCGACGATGAATCTGGGCTCGGTCATCCCGCGCCTGTCCGTCACCCTCTTCAAGGGTTTCTGGCGCCGGATGTGGCGCAAGTACGTCCTCTGGTCGTTCTCGCCCGTCGCGCTGCTGCTGTTCTCCGGCCTGTTCCTACTCGCGCTCTCGGTGATCCCGGGCGCGTACGCCGTGTGGTCCGCGCTGCACGGGCACAGCCCGACGAGCGGCACCGTCCTGCTCGCCGTCACGCCGTTCCTCTGCGGCTTCTGGATGATGGTCCAGGCGCTCGTCCTCGACATCAACGCGACGCCCAAGTAGCTGCACGCCCGGCTGTCGGCGCACACGCGAGATCGGTTGATGCGCAAGCGTTTTCATCGTGTTCGGCCTTGCGCATGGAATAGCACTCGTGTACGATCGGCCCATGCATCGACGACCTTCCGAATCGCACGTGGAGTGCCGTGCGCGGCGCCTGCGTGCGCGCCGGTGCTCGGTCGTGGTGCAGCACTACGACCACGCGAACGGGTGGGTCGGGGCGCGCGCCCGCCTGTACGCGGCACTCGCGGTCGAACCGTCCGACACCTCGATCGCAGGTCTGGTGGCCGACCTCGTCGCGATCGACCCCGAGGTCCTCTCGCCGGCAGACCGACTCGCGCGGGTTCGGCTGGCGGACCGGGTGTCGGCGTGGGCGCAGGCGTCGGCGTCTCGCGCGCTTGCCGACTACGTCGGACCCGACACCGGGGATCTGCACGAGGAGCTGCACCGGCGGCTCGAGGTGAGGATCGCGCGGGGGTCGTCGGACTCCGCCGCTGCGGGCGACATCGCATCGGCGCGGATGCTGGCCGACGTCGCGGCACCGGTGCGCGAGCTGTGGTCGCGCGGTCTGGTGTCCTACCGCCACGTCGCCGCGGTGCTGGACAGGGCCGCGGGCATCGACCCGGAGGTCGCCGGGCTGGCAGTGCAGGCGGTCGCGCCGCGGCTGCACCGGATGCCGTCGACCCGGGTGCGCACGGAGTTCGCCCGCGCGATCGCGCGCATCGATCCGGAGGCCACGGCGGTCAAGGCCCGGAATGCCCGGCGGCACAGCCTGGGAGTGTCGTTCCGCTCCCTGCCCGACGGCCTCGGCGAGGTTGTCGCGACCCTCCCGGTCGAGGAGGCCCGCGCGGTGGTCGAGCGCGTCGACTCCGCAGCGGATGCGTTCCTCGACCACCAGCGCGGCTGCGAACCGTGCGCCGACGCCGTCCCCGCCGAGATCGGTCCCGCCCGCGCGCAGGTGTTCCTCGAAGCCTTCGGCGTCCGCGGCGGCGACTCTGCCGAGCAGACCGCGGACGCGACCCGATCCCCGGGCCGTGCGAGCCGACGGCGTGGGGAGCTGCAGGTCGTGATCGACCTGCCGACGCTGCTGGGTCTGGCCGAGGTCCCTGGCATCCTCAACGGGCAGCCCGTCCCCGCCGCCATCGCCCGCGAGCTCGCTGCCGACTGCGGGTCGCTGCGACGGATCGTCACCGACCCCGTCGACGGGCACCTCCTCGACTACGGCACCCGCACCTACCTTCCCGAACCGCTGCGCACCTTCGACGCAGCCCGCGACGGCACCTGCCGATCACCCGGATGCGGACAACCCGCCCACCGCTGCCAGCTCGACCACACCATCCCCTTCCCCGTCGGGCCCAGCAGCACCGCGAACTCGCGCATGCTCTGCAAACGCGACCACGACCTCAAGACCCGAGGCCGCATCACCATGCGCGCCGGCAACCCCGACGGCTCGACCACGTGGCAAACCCGTCACGGCCAGACCGGCACCACGCCCCCGCGCCCCTACCTCAGCGACCCCACCGACGACGCACCACCGCTCTGACCCCTCACAGCAGCCAGAACGCATCAATATCCGGCTACTTGAGACTTCTCGGCAGCCGGGAGCCTGCGCGAGGCTTCGGGTCAGGTGCCGGCGGGTCGCTCGATAACCGGCTGCCCGGCCTTCGGGTCGTGGCTCGCGAATGGCCTGCGATCCCGCCTGGCACCGCTGTCGGGGAGTGGCTCGAGAGAGGACTGCACGGCCCGAAGTAGCAATGCCCTCCCCGGTTCTCATCGGTCGAGTCCTGGGAGGTCGTGGTGGTGGAGAAGTCAGTGGTGAAGATCGCGGTCGACCCGCACAAGCGGATCAACGCTGTCGTCGCCGTGGGCGCGACGGGTTCGGTGTTGGCGCGGGCCACGTTCGCCCAGTCGACGACCGGGTTCGCCGACCTGATGGGGTTCGCGCGGCGCTGGCCGCGGCGCGAGTGGGCGATCGAGGGCGCGACCGGGGTCGGGAAGAACCTCGCCCAGCGGCTGGTCGTGAAGGGTGAGACCGTCTTCGACGTTCCGAGCAAGAAGTCCTCACTGGTCCGTGCGTTCTCAGCGACGTCGGGGCGCAAGAGTGACGACGTCGATGCCTACTCGGTCGCACTGGCCTCGCTCCACAGCGACCTGTTGCAGGTCCGGGTCGATGAGCGCGCGGAGACGCTGCGCCTGCTGTCGAACCGGCGTGATGAGCTCGTCGGGTTGCGGACCCAGGCGGTCTGCCGGCTGCATCGCGAGCTGCAGATCCTCATCCCTGGCGGGGCTTCTCGGGCGTTGACGGCAGCGAAGGCGAAGACGCTGCTTGCGTCAGTGAGACCACGCGACGAGGTCGGGAAGGTCCGCAAGTCCCTGGCTCTCGACCAGCTCGCAGACCTCGTCGCGATCGACAAACGACTCAAGGACATCGGCGCCCAGATCACGACCGTCGTGGCCGAGACCCGGACCAGCGTCACCGACGTTCGTGGTGTCGGCCCCGTGGTCGCGGCGATCGTGATCGGCGAAGTTCGCGATGTCTCACGGTTCCCGACCAAGCACCACTTCGCCTCCTACAACGGCACCGCACCCACGACCTGGGGATCAGCGGGCGACGCCCGTCCCTGCGTGAACCTGCACGGCAACCGGCGACTGAACCACGCCCTGCACATCGCCGCGATCGTGCAGCTGCGGTTCGACTGCGAGGGGCGGCGCTACTACCTGCGCAAGATCGCCGACGGCAAGACCGCGAAGGAAGCGCGCCGCTGCCTCAAGCGGCGGATCAGCGACGCGATCTATCACCAGCTCCTGGTCGATGCCCAGGCAGGCGAGCGGGGCCCGGGAGGGCAGATGGGGGCGACTACGAAGATCAGCGCGGCCGACCCAGCCCCGACGGTCGACTCTTCGATCAAGCCACAACCCGGACCCCACCGAAAGGGTAATCCCGCCGCATCCATCGCATCTTGACAACAGAGAGGTGCCATTAGGCATCGCCCTGGTCGGGCAGGATGACGCCCATGATTTTCCGCAGGCGTGCCTCCAGTAGCCCAAGCGCGCCCGAGGTCCAACGAGTCATCGACGACCTGGGCGAATGGGAGTACGCGGGACTCGAAGAACCTCCGGGCGCGCTCCAATGGCTCCAAGCCTGGTACGCCGTCCAGTGCGACAGCGAGTGGGAGCACGGCTACGGAGTCGAGATCGGAACGCTCGACAATCCGGGCTGGACAGTGAAGATCAACCTCACGGGCACCTACCTGGAGGACCGGGCCTACGTCGACGCTCGAATCGAACGGGGCGGCCACGACTGGGTGCGGACCTGGGTCAGCGACAAGTCCTTCCAGGCCGCGTGTGGACCGTTGAACCTAGTCGAGGCGTTGACGGCCTTCCGAACGTGGGCGCAAGGCACGTCTGCCGACTAACACCGCGCCGATGTGCCGTTAGGACTCGCGTCGGCGCCCCGGCCAGGCAGGGCGCAGAGGCGTTCGCACCAACGATTCATAAGCGTCGGCGTCGAACACTAACGACGGCAGTTCGTGAGAGACATTGAGCGAGCCGGTCCAG
>WBZP01005174.1_pt1 | contig 13340 bp, 10 predicted proteins | sample 5204301 | NCBI WGS metagenome assembly WBZP01 (sample SAMN12412401, study PRJNA552823) | activated sludge metagenome | isolation source: activated sludge from nitrification reactor of wastewater treatment plant... | place: USA: Pennsylvania | collected 2017 | reverse complement strand
GTCGCCCATCTCGCCTTCGAGTGCAGCCTTCGGGGTCAACGCCGCAACAGAAGCGACCACGAGCACATCAACGGCGCCCGAGCGCACCAGCGTATCGGCGATTTCCAGAGCCTGCTCGCCGGCGTCGGGCTGCGAGATCAAGAGATCCTCGACCTTGACGCCGAGCTTTTTGGCGTAGCCCGGATCGAGCGCATGTTCAGCGTCGATGAAGGCGCAGGTTCCGCCCTTCTTCTGCGCTTCGGCCACGACCTGCAGCGCCAGCGTGGTCTTGCCAGACGATTCCGGACCATAGATTTCGATGATGCGGCCCTTGGGCAGACCACCGATGCCGAGCGCGATATCGAGCCCCAGAGAGCCGGTCGAGATCGCTTCGATATCGACCTTCTCATTTGCGCCAAGGCGCATGATCGACCCCTTGCCGAAGGTCTTGTCGATCTGCGCCAGAGCCTGCTCCAGCGCCTGTTTCTTGTCCATTCTACCCCCTTCGAGCACGGTCAATTCCGAGCGGTCCATGATCGTCACCCTATCCCTAGGCCAAGTGCTGTGCGGCTTCAATTTACCAAATCAGTACCCTATTTGTTCTCACGGTTCGCGCATCCTGTCAATCACGTTTTGTTCTCATGCTTGGTCGCCCGCGGCGACTCTCCTCCGTCGAGCCGGCCGCCGCGGGCGTTGCGCGCGCGTTTGGCGTGCAGCACCGGCCGCCCCGGCCTCGCCCCAAGCTCATTGCGCTTCTGGCCGGCTGCGCGGAGCGGACGCGGAAGCGCCACATAGGAAAGCGCCCCACGTTTGCCGCAAATGCCCGGGCAGGCTCAGTGCCACCAGGGTTGTGTAGCGTCGAATGGGGGAAAGCTATGGCATTGAGATCGCACGTGGGATCGGCCACGTCTTCAACGGATCGGGGACATGGACCGGTCGAAAACCACGCGCTTGTCGAGCACGCCAGTCACGGCGGACTGTTTGCGACCATCCTGTCGGGCATTGCGCTCGCGATCTCCGGCCTCTCCTACTACGAGACCACGCTGAAAAGCGCTGACCTTGCCGTCTACGTGCCGCCGATGATCCATTACGCGCGCGACGGCGACAATGACGTCTTCAATATTCCCATCACGATCTCCAACGACGGTGCCAAAGCCGGCACCGTGCTCAACATGGTACTGGAAGCGGAAAACCTGCGCGCCGGTGCCGAGCGCAAGACGGCGCGCTATCACTCGGCGTTCCTAGGCGAATATCCGCGCAAGGATGACGGCGAGAACAAATCGTTCGCTCCCATTTCGATTCCCGGCCATGGCACCTTCACCGAGACGGTGCGCTTTTATCCGATGGACAACGCGCTCCCCTTCCTCGTCGATGACAAGGGCGACTACCGCTTCACGCTGAAGCTCGTCACGGCAACCGCGGAAAACCCGGACTTCGCTACCCGGCTGATGCAGCCTGAAGTGAAACCGCTGACGTTTGAGTTGAACCTGCCGTTCATTTCATTCCAGCACTTAGCGTTCCGGCGGGGAACGATCGGCATGTTCAACAAGGATTGGAAGCCGGCGGTATCGGAGAGCACCGACAGCGTCATCTCGCGCAAATCAAGCCCGGAGGCGGATGCACCCGCCCCGGCTCCCGCGCCAACTCCGGCGCAGCCTGAAGCAACGCCCGCCCCGCCCGCTCAGCCCCCGGCAGGCGAAGCGGATCCTAAGTAGCCGAGAGCCTCACACCGCGAACCTCAGACCGCGGGCCTCTCCGCTCCTGACGGGGGCGGGCCAAGCTTGTCGAGCGCGTCGTTTTCGGCATCTGTGAAAATGCGCGAGCGGGTGAGAAAGCGCACGCCCTCCGGCGCTTCGAGCGAAAAGCCCGAACCGCGGCCCGGCACCACGTCGATAATGAGATGAGTGTGCTGCCAGTACTCGAACTGCGACTTGCCCATATAGAAGGGCTGACCGCCGATCTCGCCCATGAAGACGTCCTGGGCACCGACCCTGAATTCGCCGCGCGGGTAGCACATCGGCGCCGATCCATCGCAGCAACCGCCCGACTGATGGAACAGCAGCTGACCGTGCATGCCCTGCAATTTGGAGATCATCTTTTCGGCTTCTGGTGTTGCCGAAACCCGTTCGACGGTCGCGAGGGTCATGCCGGCACCTTGCTCTGATCGGGGACGACGATGGCGAAGATATCGGACAGCGCCGTCAACGCGCCGTCGTGGACCGCCTTGGCCGGCAACTCGCCGCCCAGAGGATTGGGGAGCGACCGCGTTGCCGTGGCGCTGGCCACAACTGTTGGCCGGTAGCCATGGTTGAAGGCGGCGCGCGTCGTCGAGTTGACGCACACGTGCGTCATGAACCCGGCGATGACGAGATCGGTGACGCCGAGCTTTTTCAGTTCCGCATCGAGGTCGGTCTGTTCGAAGGAACTCGGATAGGCCTTGGTGATCACCTTTTCGCCCGGCGCCGGCGCGACGGGATCGGCAATCTGGCCGATGCGCGCGCGCACGTCGTAGGGCGAACCAGGACCGGCATCATGCTGGATGTGGATCACAGGAGCCCCCGCCTTACGGGCGCGGTCGAGCAGGGTTGCGCATTCCTTGAGGGCCGGCTCGACGCCTTCGAGCTGCATCACGCCTTCACGGTAGGTATTCTGGCAATCGATGAGGATCAGTGCCGATTTCGACAACGGCGCCGGCTCGGTCGGCATCTGCAGCAGGGATCTCAAGGTCGGACTGGCGGTCATTTTCAACTCCCGTTGTTTTTGATTTTCAGTTTTCGGCACCCTGGCGGCGCGGACGAAGCACGAAGCGGCGGCCGGGCGAGGCGGCAATCGAAAAGCCGATCGCCATGCCTGCCTCCAAATCGAGGATGTAAGATGCAGCGGTGCAGCTGCCATCGCTTAGCGTCGATTCCATCTCGAAGACCGGCACGCCCTCGACTTCGCCGATCAGCATATCCCGCCCACCAAGCCGCAGCTCGTTTGCGGGCAGACATAGCGGACAGCGCGATTGGCAACGCCCGGCCGTCAAATGGAACATCAGCTCTCCGTGCTCCGCCTTGGCCCTGGCAATGGCGTCCTGCGCATCTTTGGTGGCGACGAACTCTATGGCCAAGACGTCCTCCCAACACGGCACCGTTTGGCAGATACTTTCCAACTACGCACCAACCGCGTCGATGAAAAGGGGCGAACTCCGCATCGGAGCCCGCCCCCTGAAGCATCAATCGTCGAAGCGGGGCTTAGAAGAAGCCGAGCGCCTTCGGGCTATAGGAGACCAGCATGTTCTTGGTCTGCTGATAGTGATCGAGCATCATCTTGTGGCATTCGCGGCCGATACCCGACTGCTTGTAACCACCGAATGCGGCATGCGCCGGATAGAGGTGATAGCAGTTGGTCCAGACGCGGCCGGCCTGGATGGCACGGCCGAAGCGGAAGGCGCGGGTGCCGTTGCGCGACCACACACCAGCGCCCAGGCCATAGAGCGTGTCGTTGGCGATCGAGAGCGCTTCCTCGTCGTCCTTGAACTTCGTCACCGACACGACCGGCCCGAAGATCTCCTCCTGGAAGATGCGCATCTTGTTGTGGCCTTCCATGATCGTCGGCTCGACGTAGAAGCCGCCGTCCAGCTCGCCGCCCAGGCGGCTGCGCTGGCCGCCGGTCAGAACGCGTGCACCCTCGGCCTTGCCGATGTCGACGTAGGAGAGGATCTTTTCCATCTGATCGTTGGAAGCCTGGGCACCGATCATGGTCGAGGAATCGAGCGGATGGCCCTTCTTGATCGACATGACGCGTTGAACGGCACGTTCCATGAACCGGTCGTAGATCTTCTCATGCACGAGGGCGCGGCTCGGGCAGGTGCAAACCTCGCCCTGGTTCAGCGCGAACATTGAGAAGCCTTCAAGCGCCTTATCAAAGAACTCATCGTCAGCGTCGGCGACGTCGGCGAAGAAGATGTTGGGCGACTTGCCACCAAGTTCCAGCGTGCAGGGAATGATGTTCTCGGAAGCATACTGCATGATGAGGCGGCCGGTCGTCGTCTCACCCGTGAACGCGATCTTGGCGATGCGCTTGTTCTGGGCGAGCGGCTTGCCGGCCTCGATGCCGAAGCCGTTGACGACGTTGATGACGCCCGGCGGCAGCAAATCGCCGATGATTTCCATCATCACCATGATGCCCATCGGTGTCTGCTCGGCGGGCTTCAAAACGATGCAGTTGCCGGCGGCAAGAGCCGGAGACAGCTTCCAGATCGCCATCAGCAGGGGGAAGTTCCACGGGATGATCTGGCCGACGACGCCCAGCGGCTCGTGGAAGTGATAGGCGACGGTATCGTGGTCGATTTCGGAGAGCGAACCTTCCTGGGCGCGCAGGCAGCCTGCGAAGTAGCGGAAGTGATCAATGCCCAGCGGAATGTCGGCGGCCATCGTCTCGCGGATCGGCTTGCCGTTGTCGATCGATTCAACGAGCGCGATGATGTCGAGGTTTTCCTCGATGCGGTCGGCGATTTTGAGCAGGATGCGCGAACGTTCGGCGGGCGAGGTGCGGCCCCAGGCTTCGCGAGCCTTGTGAGCGGCATCAAGCGCCAGTTCGATATCTTCGGCTGTCGAGCGGGCGATCTCGCAAACCTGCTGGCCGGTGATGGGCGTGATGTTGGAGAAATACTGGCCGCGGACCGGGGCGACCCACTTGCCGCCAATGAAGTTGTCGTAGCGCGGCTTGATGACCGTTTTGCCTTTGAGCTTGTCCATAGCTACGTGTTGCATCGCGTTTCTCTCCTCAAGGGTGCGGATGTTATGGTTATGCTTTCGCGTATATAGCGTAATTTCTATCGCAGCTGAGGGCACTTGCAAAACATGTTCGGCGTTGTGCTTTAGTCGATGCCCGGCTAGGAATTTCACAACCCAATGAAATTACGATGGTTTTTCGCCCACCGACCGACCGGCAATTTCCAGCATAGCGATCAAGCTCCCGTGAACGATCTGAAGCCCGCTGATGGCTAAGGCGCGGCGGTGCGATGGCGCCCGGCTGAACCGCGGATGAACCGGGTCTTCAGGGTTCGTTCAATGCTTGGGGCCTATGCTCACTTTCGAAACATCGAGATGTCCTCGAAAGGAGGGTGTCATGTCTGAATTCCTTCGCTCCAGCGCCATCATGATCATGGGCCTGACCGTCATGGCCGCCGGCGTCGCCGTGGTCTTCTACGGCTGATCGCCGCCCGCACTTTGCCGGCTGGCCGCTCCACGCTCCGGCTGCGCCTCGGCCGATCAAACCTGCCGCGCCTTGCTCTGCCCGCTGAACTGCACCATGTAAGGGGACCTTCAAGTCCCCTTTTTTCTTTGCGCGGCGCCCCGACGTGACGACCTCCGATCCCCCCAAGGCCACTCCGTCCTCCAACCCGGCCGGCACGACCTTTCCTTCTCTCGATGCCACGGCTCTGCTGGACGAGGCCAAGGTGCGGCTGCGGCACTATCTGACACCGTCGATCCGGCTCGGCGTCACTGGCCTATCGCGTGCGGGCAAGACCGTGTTCATCACCGCGCTGGTCCGCAATCTGATCTCAGGCGGCCGGCTGCCGTTCTTCACGCCGGATGCGGACGGCCGCATCGTGCGTGCCTACCTGGAGCCGCAGCCCGATGACAGCGTGCCCCGCTTCGACTACGAAGCGCACTGGGCGACGCTGACCGCAGACCCGGCCGCCTGGCCCGAGAGCACGCGGCGGATATCCGAACTGCGCATCACCATCGAATATCAGCCCGAGAACCGCGTCAAACGCGCGCTCGGCCTGTCCAAGCTTCATCTCGATATCGTCGACTATCCGGGCGAATGGCTGGTTGATCTGCCGCTGCTTGCCCAGGACTACGCCGGGTTCTCGCGCGAAGCGGTCACACTCGCCCAGCATCCTTCGCGCGCCGAACATGCCAAGCCCTGGCTCGACTTTCTGGCCGGCACCGATCCAGGTGCGGCGGAGGACGAGCGCATCGCGCTCCACGGCGCCAAGCTTTTCACGCAATATCTGGTCGCTGCCCGCAGCGGCGGCGCGCCTTCGACGCTGGCGCCGGGCCGCTTTCTGCTTCCCGGCGACCTTGAAGGCTCGCCCCTGCTGACCTTTTTTCCGATGACCTTGACTTCGGGCGCCGCGCCGCCGCGCGGCTCGCTCGCCGCCATGATGATCCGCCGTTTCGAGAGCTACAAAGCTCAAGTGGTCCGCCCGTTCTTCAACGATCACTTCCGCCGTCTCGACCGCCAGATCGTGCTCGTCGATGTTCTGGGCGCGCTGCATCACGGACAAGCCTCCGTTGCCGAATTGAAGCGCTCGATCACCGCGATCCTCCAGGCGTTCCGGCCAGGTGCCAATTCGTGGTTGTCGATGTTGATGGGGCGCAAGATCGACAAGGTCCTGTTCGCCGCGACCAAGGCCGATCACCTGCCCGCCTCCAGTCACGACCGGCTCGCCGCCGTGCTGGGCGCCATCGTCAACGACGCTTTGGCGCGCGCGGAAGGCGAAGGTGCGGGTGTTCAGGCCATGGCGCTCGCCGCCTTGCGCGCGACGCGCGAAGCAAACGTCAAAAACGGCCGCGAAACCCTGCCCTGCCTGATGGGTACGCCGCTTGCAGGCGAACGCATTGCCGGTGAAGTCTTCGACGGCCGGCGTGAAGCTGCGATATTTCCCGGCGACTTGCCGTCCGATCCGCATCAAGCGCTCGACGCCGCCAAGAGCGAGGCTGCGGGCACGCTCGCGCTCGTGCGCTTTGCGCCCCCCAGGCTCGCCGCCAGCGACACGTCAAACATCGCCGCCGCGCTCCCCCACATCCGTCTCGACCGGGCGCTCGAATTCCTGATTGCGGATTACATGTCATGACCGGCAAGCCCAACGATGCGCAGCCTGAACCGCCGCGTCAGCCACGCGTCTTCAAGATTGACGACGCCATCATCGAGGATGGCGGCGAACCGCTTGCAGAGGGCGCTTCTTCAAGTGGCCGCGCCACCTCGCGCCGGGACGCTGTGACCGAGCCGCCCCGCCGGCTGACTGCCAACGACATCAACCGCGGCATCCGCTGGGGCTCGGTGATGCTCTCCGCCATGGCGGGTCTCGCGTCACTGGCCGCGGGCCTGTGGTTCACGCGCTTCGTCTCCGTCGCACTGGAACGCAACGACTGGGTGGGGTGGACCGCGACGGCGCTGATGGGCGTCGTCGTGCTGGCGGGCGTCATCCTTCTCTTGCGCGAACTTTGGGGCTTTCGCCGCTTGGCGCGGCTGTCGCGGCTGCGCAAGGACGTGCGCCAGGCGCTCGGCACCAACGACCCCAAGCTCGAACGCTCGGCTGTTGTCGATCTCGTTGCCCATTATCGCGGACGCGCCGACCTCGCCTGGGGGCTGTCGCGGCTCAAGGATCATTCTGGCGACGTTTTGGCGCCGGGCGAACTGTTACGGCTTGCCGACCGCGAATTGCTGTTGCCGCTCGACGTTGAAGCCCGCCGCGTCATCCTCAAATCGGCGAAGCGGGTCGCAACCGTCACCGCGCTTTCGCCGATGATGTGGATCGCCATGGTGTTCGTCGCGGTCGAGAATATTTCGATGTTCCGCTCGCTCGCCGGCCTCTATGGCGGCCGGCCCGGCATACTGGGTGCCTTGCGTCTTGGCCGTCTCGTCGTCACGCACATCGTGGCGACCGGCGGCGTGGCCATGACCGACGATCTTTTAGGCCAGTTCCTCGGACAGGACGTGCTGAGACGCCTGTCGCGGCGCTTGGGCGAAGGCGCATTCAACGGCGCGTTGACCGCGCGCCTCGGCGTCGCCGCCGTCGAAGTCACGCGGCCGTTGCCGTTCCTCGATGCTGAGCCGCTGCGGGTGCGCGAGATCCTGGCCGAGCTTATGCGCTCGATCCGGTCGGGGCTCGGCAGAACCGAGCCTCCGGCCGGCTAACGCGAAGACCAAGCCGATTGACGCCTTCAAGCGGCTTTAGGCAGCGCAGCTTGGACGGGCGCCATGGCGATGATGCGCTCAGACCACTCAGCGGCCTCGCGCGTCGCCTTAGTCAGGATGGGCGGCGGCGTCTTATCTTCAAGAGTCGCTAAGAGCCAGCGGGATAGAGGCCCCGCGGGGCGCGACGTGAACCAGCTCATCGGCCCGGCGAGCACGAGCCCGAGGATGACGGGCGACATCCAGGCGAAAAGTGCCGGCGATACGTACCAGACGATGGCACCCGATACGGCGCCCATCAGCGTATGCCAGCGCGCAAACGACATCGCGTTGAGGAAACCCAAGGCGCCGTCGTCCCGCTTCTGCGCCTTCCAGCCGCTGTCGATGCCGGCCAAGATCTGGATGGCGCCGATGGTCTGCGTGATCATGAAAATGGGGGCGATGAGCATCGAATAGACGGTTTCGTAGAGAACTCCGAGCGTGGTGCGCATGCCGCCCAGATAATCGCCCGTGGCCCTCGCCCGTTTCCATTCCAAGAGCAGCCCCAGCGCCTTCGGCAGCAGCACGACGGCAATCGTTGCCAGGAATAGCCGCAGCGCCGCCCCAGGATCGATGATCGGCCAAATGGGAAACAGCGTCTTTGCATCCTCAAAATAGCTCGGGATCATCTTCTGACCCTGAAGTGCGAGGACGATACCGACCAGAAGCGACGCGGCCCACACGGCAGAGACCAGGTAGGACATCGCCCCCATGCCGAGGTGGACCCGGCCCATAGGCGTAATGCCAGCCTGCGAAACAATCGCCAGATGTTGAAGATTGCCTTGGGCCCAGCGCCGGTCGCGCGTCACGACATCGACGATATTGGGCGGCGTCCCTTCATAGGAGCCGTCCAACGACGGCATCATGTGCACCCCCCACCCGGCGCGCTGCAACAGCACCGCCTCGACGAAGTCGTGGCTCATGATGTGGCCGCCAAAGGGCTTGCGGCCTTCAAGATCGGGTAGGCCGGCCGCGGATGCGAATGCCTTGGTGCGGATGATGGCGTTGTGACCCCAATAGTTGCCCTGATCGCGGTGCCAGAAGGCGAGACCGGAGGCGACGGCGGGCCCATAAGTGTTGGAGGCAAACTGCTGGAGCAGCTGCAGCAGGGACGCGCCGCCGGCAAGACGCGGCACGGTCTGGATCAGCCCGGCTTTGGAATCGCGTTCGATGGCGAGCGCCAGCGATACCAGGGTGCGGCCCGACATCACGCTGTCGCCGTCCAAAATAACGAAGCTCTCGTAGCCGTCGCCGAACCTGCGCACCCAGTCGGAAATATTGCCGGCCTTGCGTGCGGTGTTTTCGATCCGCCGCCTGTAGTAGATGGGCATGACGGGTGCGAGCGCATCACGCAGCGCCTGATAGGCATAGGCTTCGCGCGAGCCGTCCTTATCGCCGCGCGTATCCGACAATACAAAGATGTCGAAAGAGCCGTTGCGGCCAAGCGCCTTCAACTCATCCGCCATCGCGCTGATGGTGCCGGCGATGCGGGCCGGGTCTTCATGATAGACGGGAAACAGCAACGCCGTTTTGCTGGTGAGCGTGGCATCAAGGCCCGGGGCCTCTATCGTATCGGCGGGCTCGCCTGCGAAAAGCGGCAGAAAGCCCAGCGCCGCAGACAGGCTGCCGACTGCGATCCAGCCGAACGAGATCGTCGACAGGATCAAGAACAGGAACTGCAATGGCGTCATCACTTCGAACGCCAGGATGTCGAAGAGTTCGTAACCGAACGCCGCCGTCAACACCGCCGCGCCAACGAAGATCGCGGTGCGCGGCACCCAGTAGCCACGCCGCTTGGGCTCTTCGGCCCGCTCGATGGGTAGAGAAAAATCCTGCTCCGGCATATCGAGCGGCGACGCGGCCGGCAAATGCGCGAAGGGGCCTGCATCGGTAATATCGGCAAGCGGCAGGTGGCCGATGAAGTTCTCGTTTACGGCTTTGTCCATCGATACAGCCATGTCTCCGATAGAACCTGGTCCTGGGACTTCAGCACAGCACGCAACTCGACAAGTTCGGCACTCTCCGGCGTCAACTCGAACGACACGCGGATGCCTGAAATTTCCGGGTTGCGCTGAACGACGATATTGCCGATGGCGCCCGGGTTGGCGGTGACCTCGGCGACCGGAAGATCGCGCAGGTCTTTGACACCTGATCCGTCAAAGTCGATGACGAATAGAAAAGTTTCCGGCTTTTTTGATCTCCCGATGCGCGTCGTAGCGACGCGGGCGCCGGTCCAGGCCACGGGCACCTGCTCGCTCCAATAGAGGCGATAGCTGATGTCGAAGGCGCTTCCGGCCTCGATCGGCTTCGACGGCCGCCAATAGGCGACCATGTTGTCGTGGATCTCGTCTTCGACAGGGATTTCGATCAGCTCGACGTAGCCTTCCCCCCACGCCCCCTTGGTCTCGACCCAGGTGGTCGGCCGGCGTTCGTAGCGCGCTTCGAGATCCTGGTAGGTCTGAAAGCTGCGATCGCGCTGCGACAGGCCAAACCCCTTGGGATCCTTGTCGATGAAGGCGCTGGTCTGCAGCATCTTCGGATTGGTCAGCGGACGCCAGAGCCGTTCGCCCGATCCCGTCAGCATGGCGAGCCCTTCGCTGTCGTGCACCGCCGGGCGGAAGTCGCTCCACATGCGTTGATCGGCAGGACCGTGCAGGAACATGCTGGTCAACGGCGCGATGCCGAAGTGCTCAAGAGACTTGCGCGGATAGAGCGTCAAATCGATGTCCATCACGGTCGCTTCGCCGGGCTGGATGGTGAAGCGATAGGCACCCGTCGTCGATGGGCTGTCGAGCAGCGCGAATACCGTGACCGAAGTGGACCCGGCTTTGGGCTTTTCCAGCCAGAAGGTGCGAAAGAAGGGAAATTCCTCGCCGCCGGGCCGCGCGGTATTGATGGCAAGGCCACGGGCCGACGAGCCGTAGGATTGACCGCGGCCGACACCGCGCAGATAGCTGGCCCCCTGGAAGACGACGAACTCGTCGAAATAGTCGGCGCGGTTGATCGGCGCGTGAATGCGAAATCCTGAAAACCCGAACGGCGCTGTGTCAGGTCCTGGGCCAATAAGCGGCCCCAGCGTGAACAGCCGGCCGTCGGCGACCAGCTTTTGTACCTGGCCCAACCCCTGATCGACCACCCAGATATCGACCGGCATGTCATAGAGCCAGCCCATCGGGAAAAGCTGGACCTCGAAATCGGCCTTGTCGCCCTTCCAAAGCGCCTGTTCGGTGCGATAGCGGATGTCGCGATATTGGTCGTAGCCGAGCTTGTTGAAGGGCTCCGGCAGCTCAATCGTGGGCTTGATGAACTCTGTTTGCGACAGCGCCTTGGCCTGCTCCTTCACCGCCTCGAACACGAAGGGCGGCGGCGGCTCCTTGACGGCCTCGCCCGCTTCGCCGGCCATGGCCGGGCTCGCAAAACCCCAGTCCCTGACGATTGTCAGCGCCGAAGCAAGCGCAAGACCTTGGCGCATCACCGCGCGGCGATCGAGTGAACTGAACGTCATGTCCCGATTGTCCGTTTCATTGCCCCAAGGCACGGTCCCCACCGAACCCACCGCAGCCGGCCGCCGGTAAAATAGCCCGGCGTCCATACCGCGTTGCGAAATGTGCTAGAGGCAGATTGTGGCAGATTTTCCTCTCACTGATCCAGACGTGTGACATTGCCGCCATGCGTCGCAGGCGACGCATACTCAAAGAGCGTCGCAGGCGACGCTTACACCACGAGTGTCGCAGGCGATGCTTACTCCACGAACTCGCAGCCGGCCCTCAACACGGCCAAGACGCCGCGGTCCGCGCTCACGTCAGCTCATTTTGGCCGCGCAATCGAACCGCGGTGGTTCGCATTGGCGAGCGCCGTCTCATTCTCTATAGAGCACGGCAGTAGAAAGCACGGGACGAGCGCAGCCTTACGGAACGCCGGGGCTGGGAAGGAGTTGCATGTCACCGCTGGACGAGCCCACATTGGTCGAAGCCATCATGTCTGCGCGGGGCCAGATCGATTTTCTCTGGCAGTTCTTCGTCAGCGTCCACATTGCCATTTTCGCCCTGCTGCTGATCTATGATCACGCCGTCGAGGGGCTCAACTTCACGGCACGGGCATTGGCCGTGGTCGGCATCGCCGGATTTGAGTGGATCAACGGCAATGCGCTGGCCGGCGCCTATCTGATGCTCGATTCCATGCTCGACCAATACCGCTGGAGCTATGGCCAGATCGAGCGGTTCCACCCCTCCTTCTATGACCAGTTCGTGCTGGCGAACTATCAAAGCCGGCCCGGCATGGTCCTGATGACCCATTCGACCGCGCTGGTGGTCGTTCTCCTGGCTTTCATCTCTCGCGGCTTCATTCAGTCAAGACGCAACCAGTCCCGGCCGCCACACGACCACGGCTAAGAGATTGGCAAGTCTGACAGACCTTTCAGGCCCGGCGGATTTTCGCTGCATATCCGCGGCGCGCGCATAACCGGCGTGGCGGCGAAGGCGCGGTGTGGCATCCGGATCGCTCGTTGCTTTTGTGACACAAGAGGGGCGAATTCCACAGCCGCAAGCCTCAAGACCGTTTCGCGGGCGACTCAGATCTGCTTAAAGTTTCGCCCTGAGCGGTGATTCGGGGGGTCCCGGGGATACCGCCTACGACAGGTTTGAGGACACAATAACGGTAACTATCAGAGTGCTGGGCTCAACGGTTTCGTTTTGTCCGTCATTCCTGAAGTCGAAGCAGACGGGAGTAGGTCTATGAACAAATATAGTTTCAGTGCCCTGGTGGCGGCTGGCCTTCTTGCAGGTGGCCTTTCCGCTGGCAGCGCATCTGCGGCTGACCTCGGGGGGAACTGCTGCGCAGATCTCGAGGAACGCATCGCTGAGCTCGAAGCCACGACGGCTCGCAAGGGCAACCGCAAGGTTTCGCTGACGATCTCGGGCTGGGTTGGCCAGCAGGTTATGTTCTGGGATGATGGCGAAGAGCAGAACGTGTACGTCCACGATCTGGGCGCCACGCTCGCCAGCCACGTCAAGTTCACCGGCCAGGCCACGATCTCGCCGGGCTGGACCGCAGGTTACGTCCTGCACATTGAAGCCATCGGTTCGGATGGTCTGACGCACGGCCAGGGCGGCCCCGGTTCGACCGGCAACGTCAACGGCCCGCACGTCTACTCGAGCCTCAACGGCCGTACCGGCTTTGGCGGCGTCGACGTCGTCCAGTCGTACTGGTTCGTCAAGAGCGAACAGCTCGGCAAGGTCAGCGTCGGTCTGCAGTCGCAGGCTTCGGATAACACCGCAATCTTGGTCGACGGTTCGGGCTCGCTCGTTCCCGCCAACTGGGTCGCGTACGACGTTCGCTTGATGGGTCTCCGTCACAATGACGGCACGCTCGTTACCGGCGAAACCTGGGGTCTGGCTCAGAGCTGCAAC
>WBZP01005173.1_pt1 | contig 13340 bp, 17 predicted proteins | sample 5204301 | NCBI WGS metagenome assembly WBZP01 (sample SAMN12412401, study PRJNA552823) | activated sludge metagenome | isolation source: activated sludge from nitrification reactor of wastewater treatment plant... | place: USA: Pennsylvania | collected 2017 | reverse complement strand
CGCCGCCACCAGTTCTTCAGCTCGCCCGATAAGGGAAAACCCCATAGATACACGGCCCTGCGACGTGGGGCCGGAAACTCGTTGCGCAACGCGGGCTTACGAGGGCGTGTCACTTGGAACAGTCAAAGTCAGGTCAGAACCGCCGCATTGCCGGCATTGCCGATGGCCAGCACGATGGTCTTGGGCGGCGCGCCGCGCAGCAGCGCGAGCTGGCGAAAGTCGTCGTCCTTCTAGACGAGCGCATAGCGGCCTTTTCCCGCATGGGCCCAGATCGTCACAGCGGATTGCCCGCGCAAACCCAGGCCTTCGACATGCGCGTGCCCGGGAACGCCTGCTGCAAGGCAGGCACAAGGCGGCTGCTCAGGTCCTCGTCGAGGAGCAACTTCACTCGGCCAGCATCGCCGCCAGGCGCCGCTCGCGGGTGGCCGCGAACAGCAGAGCGGCCTGCAGGTGCCCGGCGGACAGGGCGGGGAAGTCTTCCAGCAGTTCCTGCTGGCCCATGCCGCCGGCCATGTATTCGAGCACGTCGTACACGGTGATGCGTGTGCCCTCGAAACAGGGCTTGCCGCTGCGCACCGTTCAGCGTTGCCGGAGCCGCCTGTGCGTTGGCTGCCGACAGAGACGCGATCGTGTCCGCCAAGGCCCAGACTGCGCGCTCGAAGCGTGGGATGCGCATTTCCGCCTCGTGGTTGTTGGTCTCGTTGCAGGCCGCAGGAGCGGCACCGTGCCCTCGGGCTACGGCGTGCACCTGGTGCAGATTCGCAGCTGGCCAACGCCGGCCTGTTCGCGGAAGTTGGCGCCAACGGCCGGCCGCAGCTGGCGATCGACGTGGTGGTGCCGCGCTTCTGCTGGCGCGGCTGAGCGTTTGGATGCTGCGATGGTTGCGCCGCATGGAGGATCGACAGCCATCGACATCGGTGCAAGCATCGCACCACTGCCGCCATGCCCACGCCAGTCCGCCTGCCAGGCGCGCAGATCATCCGTCACACCCCCGCAGTCTCGCCCCGGTAGGGCTTTCTCCGATGACTTGAAAGGAGTTGCGAATGTACGTTGATGGATTCTTGCTCGCCGTGCCCACGACCAACCGCGAGGCATACCCAAGCATGCCTCGGAGGCTGCCGTCGTGTTCAAGGAATACGGCGCGCTGTCGCTCGTGGAGTGCTGGGGTGACGATGTGCCCGAGGGCAAGATCAACTCCATGCACACTGCCGTGCTGAAGAAGCCCGAGGAGACCGTGGTGTTCTCCTGGATCACCTGGCCCGACAAGGCCACGCGCGATGCGGGCATGCAGAAAGTCCTCGGCGATCCGCGCATGCCGGCCGCCATGGAGGCGATGCCTTTCGACGGCAAGCGCATGATCTTCGGCGGCTTCAAGGTCATCGTCGGGCCATGATGGCTGCATCGCGATGAGGTGGAGCATGTCGAACATCGCCAAGAACACCGTTTGTCTCTGGTACGACCGCGACGCGGAAGAAGCCGCACGGTTCTATTCGAAGACCTTTCCAGGCTCGGCAGTCGGCGCGGTGCACCGTGCTCCGGGCGACAACCCCTCCGGCAAGCAGGGCGAGGTGCTGACTGTCGAATTCAGCGTGATGGGCATCCCCTGCCTGGGGATCAATGGCGGGCCCGTCTTCAAGCACACCGAAGCGTTTTCGTTCCAGGTGGCGACCGAGGACCAAGCCGAGACAGACCGCTATTGGGAAGCCATCGTCGGCAACGGCGGCCAGGAGAGCCAGTGCGGCTGGTGCAAGGACAAATGGGGCATCTCGTGGCAGATCACGCCGAGAGCCTTGACTCAGGCGTTTACCGGTGCTGATCGCGCCGCTGCCAGGCGGGCGTTCGACGCCATGATGACGATGAAGAAGATCGACATCGCTGCGATCGAGGCGGCAGTTCGAGGCTCATCGATGGAACACCCCGCCCCGATCACGGTATCCGTCGTCGTTCCTTGTTCGCCGCTGCAGGCCTGGCATGCGTTCACCGACCCGGTTGCCGTCAAGTCATGGAACTTTGCCTCTGCCGATTGGCACTGCCCTGATGCCCGCAACGACCTGCGCCCTGGCGGCCAGTTCTCCTACCGCATGGCGGCCCGTGACGGCTCGATGGGCTTCGACTATGAAGGAAGGTTCACCGAGGTCACCCCACACAGCCGGATCCGGTTCACGCTGGGACCTGATCGCGACGTGCTGGTGCAGTTCGCCGCCGGGGACCAGGGAACGAAGGTCAGCCAGACCTTCACGCCGGAGACGACCTTCTCGATCGAACAGCAGCGCTCAGGCTGGCAGGCGATCATGGACAACTACCGCCAGCATGTCTCGGACACGGTTCAAGGCGGACCTTCCCGCGTTGGCTGATCCGATCCCGCCGATCCGATCCGGCGGGCGCGGCATCCAGGAGGCCGATACCACCGGCGGGGAGGCCTTGCGCAGACTGATCGCGATGACGAAGGAGCGCGGCATCACCTTCACCGTGAGCCGGGCCGACCGGCCCCTCCTCGAGTGGCTCGAGCGGTACGAGCTGACGCGAGCCATCGATCCGGGCCGTTTCTACCCCGACCAATCGGCATGCGGCGGCCGCGTTCCGCCACGAGCATCGGCCCGCCCGCGCAGCCGGTGCGTGATCCGCGGTGGCCCATGATGAGCGCTCACCTGCATGTGCCAGGCCCGCGGGACGGGGGCTGGGCGGCCGGGCTCAGCGGCAGACCCTCGCGACGATGCCGAACGCGGAAACGGTGGACTCGCTGGGCACCCGGTTGCTCTGCCGCGCGAGGTACAGCTCGAGCCGGAACGACTCGTTCCAGCCGTTGTCCACTCCGGCCTGGAGCAGGCGGCGCGACCACGCGTCATGGCGCGTTTCGTGGAGGGCCTCCACCTGGCCATGCGGGGTCACGACATGCTCGGCAAGGCTGAACTCGCGGTTGACCTCGAGCGTGAAGCGACGGCGCGCCGAGGGCTCGCCGTCGATCCGTCGCAGGTCGACACGCACGAGGCCTTCGAGCATGACCGCGTTCGGCAGGCCGGCCTTCGCACTGAGCGCGGCATGCAGCCGGTGCTCCTTGGGCTCGAGGCTGCCCAGGCCCTGCTGCGCCTCGGCGTCGGCGACGTAGGTGTACCCGCTGCAACCAAGAAAACCGACTGCGCTGCCAGTCACTCGACCGCAGCTCCGGCCTCAGCAGCGGCTCGAGAGACCCGTCGAGCGCTGCCGTCATGTCGACGGTGCGGAAGCTCGCCTCCTTGCCCATGGCGTACGACGCATCGAGGTAGGCACGCAGCCCAGGCTGCAGGTCGATGAAGGCGCTGGCCTGGGGCCAGAACTCGTGCGTGTCCTGGGGAATTGTCGGGCTGGAGGGGAGGAGCCACGCGGTGGCGGCAATCAGGTGGCGGGTCGAGGCGAGGCGCACGCATTCGGGAGCCTTCGCGACGCGCGCATTGTGCGTCGGCGACCTGGCGGGCACCGGCTCCAATCCGATCAGGCGCATAGCTGGCAGGCGCGCTGGCGATCGACGTCCGGCAGGTCGGGTCCGCCTCCGGCACCCCGCTCGCTCAGCCCGCTCAGCCCGCTCAGCCCGCTCAGCCCGCTCGGCCCGCTCGGCGCGAGCGGGCCGCACGCCGCCATTCCTCCGGCGTCTGGCCGGACCAGCGGCCGAAGGCGTGGATGAAGGCGCTGGCTTCCGAGTAGCCCAGCGCCGCGGCGACCTCGGCCACGCGCATCGAGGTCGTGCCGAGCAAGCACCGTGCAAGGTGGAGCAGCACCTCGTCGCGCACCCGCCGAAAGCTCGTGTCGTGGGTACGCAGGCGCCGGTGCAGCGTGCGCTCGTGCATGCCGAGCAGGCTGGCCACGCGCGCGGCGCTGACCGGGCCGTAGGCCACCAGCCCCTGCACCACGCGCCGCACGTCGTCCACCGCGTCACGGCCGAGAAGCGACTGCAGCCGCTCGGCCTCCTTGCGCAGATAGGCGTGGAGGGTCGGGTTCGAAGCAGCCAGCCGGCGCTGCAGCCAATCGCGCGGGAAGCGCAACGCGCAGCGTGCCGCGCCGAAGCGCACCGGCGCCAGGAAATACCGCGCCCAGGGCCCCGGGTCGGCAGGGGCCGGACGCGGCAGCAGCACCTCTCTGGGCGCCCAGATCTCGCCGCAGCAAGCACGCATCAGGTTGCGTGCGATCGCGAGCGCCAGGTCCTGCGCGATCGACACGCCGGCGTCTTCGTCCACCAGGATGTCGTAGCCCAGCCAGCAGTCGTGGCCGGAGGTCTCGAACACGACCGCTGCTCCCCGATCGTGCAGATCGAGATACTGCGCGAGGTGCGCCAGCCCGGTGCCGACATCGGGCGCCGCCAGCAGCAGCATGCCGGTGAGGCCGAGTGCTTCGGCACCGGAGCGTTCGCCGAGCAACAGGCCCAGGTGCTCGCATCCGGTGTGTTGGCCGCAGTGTGCCAGCAGGCGCAGCGCCGCGCCGTAGGGCAGCGGCATGTCCGCATCGGCAAAGAAGGCCGCTTCGATTCCCGTGCCGTCGAGCACGGCCACCGGGTCGAAACCGAGCTCCGCAAGCACGCGCGGCAACTGCATCAGCGGGCCCATGCGCAGCGTCGCTTCCCGTCGCGTTGCGGCGGCAAGGGTGCTACGTGGTTCGGTGCCCGGCTCGACGTGGGCCTGGTCCATGCGCGCGCGGATCGGGTTCGATCGACGGATGGCGATGTCCGGAAGTATCAATGGCGAGTCCGGTTCGGGCAACGGCGATACGGCCAGTCCGCGCCAGAATCGGCGCGCGCGACGCGGCAGCGGCGTGCCGTTGCCGCGCGACCCCCAGAACCTCGGGAACCCGGACCATGAAGATGTTGGATCGAATCTCTGCCGTCGCGCTTTGCGCCTGCGCAGCCCTGGCGTCGGCGCAGGCCCAGGCCCAGACCGGTGGCGGATGGCAGTTCGGCGCCAGCATCTACGGCTGGTTCCCGAGCGTGTCGGGCCGCACCACGCTCGATCCGCCGGCCAGCGGCAGCAGCGACATTCACGTCGACATCTCCCAGATCCTCGACAACCTGGACTTCGTGTTCATGGGTTCGTTCGAGGCACGCCGCGGGCGCTGGGGCGGGTTCGCAGACTTCATCTATCTCGACCTGAGCGCCTCAAAGTCGCAGGTGCGCGGCTTCGAGATCGGCGGCCTGCCGCTGCCCGGCGGTGTGACGGCCGACGCGACGCTGCTGCTGAAGACCACCGTCTGGACCTTCGCCGGCGAGTACCGCGCGCTCGCCGACCCCGGCGTCGAGCTCGACACCTTCGTCGGCGCGCGCAGGGTGGATATCGACCAGACCCTGCGCTACGACGTGAGCGGCAATCTGGGGCCGATCCCGCTGCCGGACCGCTCGGGCAGCCGCAGCGCGCAGCTCACGAACTGGGACGCGATCGTCGGCGTCAAGGGCCGTTTCGCCTTCGGCGCCGACCGGCGTTGGTTCGTGCCGTTCTATGTCGATGTCGGCGCCGGCGACAGCGACCGCACCTACCAGGCGATGACTGGCCTCGGCTACCGCTTCGGCTGGGGCGAGATGGTCGGCCAGTGGCGCTATCTGGACTACGACTTCGGCGACAAGGTCGACAAGCTCGCCTTCGGCGGCGCAGCGCTCGCCTTCAACTTCCGCTGGTGAGGTGAAGGGTCGCCCGCCGCTTGTTTCGTTCAGCCCTGGAGAGTCGATCCATGCATCCGAGTTCCGGCAGCACAGCGCGCGCCGTCCTTGCCCCGAGCCCGACACGCAGGTCTGGCATCTAGCCGCTGGCCGCACTGGCCGCACCGGTCGCGTTGGCGGCCTTTCCCCTGGCCGCGGCGGCACAGAGCGGCGGCATCGAGACGGCGGCGCGCCAGCGCGTCGAGGCGGCCACGAGGTTCCTCGCCGCGCAGCGCCAGTTCAGCGCCGAGACGCGCAGCTCGCTCGAGGCCGTGCTCGTTTCGGGGCAGAAGATCGAGTTCAACCAGGCCACGCGGCTGTCGGTGCAGCGCCCCGACCGGCTGCGTGCCGAGCGCGTCGGCGACGTGGTCGACCAGAACTTCGTCTACGACGGCCGCTCGCTCACGCTGCACAACCCGCGCGAGGGCGTCTATGCGCAGGTGGTCGCCCCCGCCACGCTGGACGCGGCGCTCGACTTCGCGCGCACGCAGCTCGACGTCATCGCGCCGGCCGGTGACCTGATCCACTCCAACGCCTACCAGATCCTCATGGACGGCGTGACCGAGGGCTTCACGGTCGGCAAGGCGGTGATCGAGGGCGTGCGCTGCGATCACTTCGCGTTCCGCGCCCCGCATGTCGACTGGCAGATCTGGATCGAGGAGGGTGCGCAGCCGCTGCCACGCAGGCTCGTCATCACGACGCGCGATGTGGTCAACGCGCCGCAATTCGCGCTGACCGTCACGCGCTGGAACCTCCAGCCCTCCTTCGACGGCGCCACATTCACCTTCACGCCGCCCGCTGGCGCGCGCAGGGTGGAGTTCCTGCCACGTTGATGCCTTCAGGAGCTCGCGACCATGGCACGACCCCTGATCAAGCCCCTGATGCTGGGCACCGCCGGCGCCCTGCTGTTCCTGGCGGGCAATGCGCCCGACGCGCGCTTTGCCATCGGCCTGGTGCCGCCGGCGATGGCGATCGTCGGCGCGCCGCTGACGCCGATGTCCTATGCCGGCGTGGCACGGCGAACCACTGCACGTGTGGTCGCCGCCGAGACGGCAGCCGTGACGACCGCGGCCGCAGCTACGACGGCAGCGGCGGCACAGCAGCAACAAGCCGCCGCAGCACAGCAGCAGGCTGCAGCGGCACAGCAGCAGCAGAAGGCCGCGCAGCAGCAAGCCGCAGCGGCCCCGGCGGTCGGCACCGTCGTGACGGCGCTGCCAGCCGGCTGCGCACCGATGTCAGTGGGTGGCGTGGAGTACCACCGTTGCGGCAGCGTCTACTACCGCGCCGCCTTCCAGGGCAACAATCTCGTCTACGTGACGGTGCAGCAGCCGTGACCACGCCGCGCGCCGCTCGACCGCGCAGGCGCCGAACCTCCCGAAGGAGCCACTCGATGTACCGGACCGCTCCTCCATCGATGCCAAGGCCCGGCCTCGGCTATTCGTTCGGCTGGGGCGCGGTCGGCGGCGCCCGGCGCGTTCTCGACTACCAGATGAAGTCCGGTAGCGTGATCGAGAAGCTCGACTTCAACGGGCCGGGCAGCGTGGTCGCCTTTCACTGGTAGATGACCCGGCACATGCCTTCGACCGACGTCGAGCAACGGGGCGGATTGAAGGCCCGGCTGCGCAAGGAGATCGCCGGCTATCTGGCGATCAGCGCCTACCTGTACATCTGCTTCGGCGCGGTGCTGCTCTACAAGGCCGGCGTGCTGCGCGACGAAGGCATCGCCTACCTGCCGTTCGGTGTCGCCGCCGCCAAGGCGCTGGTGCTGGGGAAGTTCCTGCTCATCGGCGAAGCGCTGGGAGCGGGCACCCGCCTCGGCGCGCGCACCCCGGCGATGCGCATCGCCAGTCGCGCCGGTGTGCTGCTGGCCCTGCTGGTCGTGCTCACGCTGCTGGAGGAAGCCGCCCTGGGCGCCTGGCATGGCCGATCGATCGGCGCCACGCTGGCCGAACTCGATGGGAACGACTGGCTGGAGAAGGTGGCGGGCATCGTGGTGCTGTTGTTCGTGCTGCTGCCGCTGGTCGCGACCCAGGAGATCCGTCGGGCGCTGGGTCCGGGCCGGTTGCGGCAGCTGCTGCTGCAGCCACCGGCCCCGGCCGCCGACGGCGCGTCGCCGGCGCGCAGGGTCTGACACTTCATCCACCGCCACCCACCTCCGGAGTCCCCAAGGATGCTCGCTCCATCGCCACGGCGCGCTGCCTTCGCACTCGGACTCACAATGCGCGCCTCCGCCGGCGCGCAGCCGGCCGGCATCGACCCGCAAGCCACTGCAAGGGTGCGCGCGTCGACCGACTTCGTCGCCCGGCAGACGAGCTTCGCGGTCCAGGTCCGCAACACACTCGAGGTGGTGCTGGCGTCGGGCCAGAGGATCCAGCCCGACCATCGGGCGCGCCAGGTCGTGCAGCGTCCCGACCGCATGCGCGCCGAGCGCGTGGGCGACCTCGTCGACCAGGTCTTCGTCTACGACGGCAAGTCGCTGACGCTGCACCAGCCGGCGCAGAACGTCTACGCGACTTTGCCGGTGCCGGCCACGCTGGAGGGGATGCTCGACGTCGCACGCGACCGGCTCGACATCGTGGCGTCGGCGAGTGACCTCGCCCGCCGGGATGCCTGCGACATCCTGATGGTCGGTGTCACGCAGGGCTTCGTCGTCGGCAAGGCCGTCATCGAGGGCCTGCGCTGCGACCACCTGGCGTTTCGCGCGCCGCAGTTCGAAGTGGTCGTGACCCATTGGGACCTGCAGCCGGCGATCACGCCGCAGACCTTCAGCTTCGTCGCGCCGCCGGGTGCGAGGAGGATCGACTTCCTGCCGCCGGCCCGCGGCGCATCTCCCGGCACGAAGTGAGGAGCCCACGGTGAAGCATCGACTCTGCTCTCGCGGACTGGTCGCCGCGCTGATCGCATCCGTGCTGTACCTGGCCGACCTGTCCGCCGGTGACGTGTCCGGCCCCCACTTCGTCCGTCAGGCGCACGCGATCATCGGCATGCCGCTCACGCCGATGTCCTACGCCGGGGTGGCCCGGCGCACGACCCGGCGCGTGGTGTATGCGGAGACCGCCGCGGTGGCGACGACCGCTGCCGCCGCGACCACAGCCGCCGCCGCGGCGACCACGGCAGCGGCGCAGCAGCAGCAAGCCGCGGCGACGGCCGCGCAACAGCGGACCCCCGCCGCACCCGCGGTCGGCACCGTGGTGCCGGCATTGCCGTCCGGCTGCACGCCGATGTCCGTGGGTGGCGTGGAGTTCTACCGTTGCGGCAGCGTCTACTACCGCGCCGCCTTCCAGGGCAACAATCTCGTCTACGTGACGGTGCAGCAGCCGTGACTGCACCGCGCGCCGTTCTGCCGCGCAGGTGCCGAACCTCCCGAAGGAGCCACACGATGAACCGGACCACCCCCCCATTGACGCCATGGCTGGCCGCGGTCTGCGCCGCCACGGCCTCGGCGCAGGCCCCGCTCGACCGCACGCAACTGCCGATCCGCGAACCGCGCATCCCGCACAGCACCACGCTCGACGTGCGCAACGCGAAGATGCCGCAGCCCTTCGACGTCAAGGCGCCCAAGGGCGCACCCAACGTCGTCATCGTGCTGATCGACGACCTGGGCTTCGGAGCCACCAGCAGCTTCGGCGGCCCGGTGCCGACCCGGGTGCTCGACCGGCTCGCCCGCGAGGGGCTGCGTTACAACAACTTCCACACCACTGCGCTTTCCTCGCCGACCCGGGCGGCGCTCAAGTCGGGGCGCAACCACCACCAGGTGAACATGGGCTTCATCACCGAGATGGCGACCGGCTTCCCCGGCTCGACAGGCCGCATCCCGGACCGCACCGCGCCGCTGGCCGAGATGCTGCGCCTGAACGGCTACGCCACCGGCGCCTTCGGCAAGTGGCACGAGACCGCGACCTGGGAAGCCAGCGTCGCCGGGCCGTTCGACCGCTGGCCCACGCGCCAGGGCTTCGACAAGTTCTACGGCTTCATCGGCGGCGAAACGAACCAGTGGGCGCCGTACCTCTACGACGGTGTGGCGCAGGTCGAGCTGCCGAACGACCCGAACTACCACTTCATGACCGACATGACGGAGAAGGCGCGCGCCTGGATCAAGCACCAGAAGGCGCTGACGCCTGACCGGCCGTCGTTCGTCTACTTCGCTCCCGGCGCCACGCACGCGCCGCACCACGTGCCGAAGGCCTGGATCGACAAGTGGAAGGGCAGGTTCGACCAGGGCTGGGACAAGGTGCGCGAGGAGACGCTGGCGCGGCAGATCGCGATGGGCGTCGTGCCCGCGGGCACCCAGCTCGCGCCGAAACCATCGGCCATCAGGGACTGGGACAAGCTCTCGCCCGACGAACGGCGCCTCTACGCGCGCCAGGCCGAGGTGTTCGCCGCCTACGTCGAGTTCACCGACCACGAGATCGGGCGCATGCTCGACGCGTTCCGCGAGGTCGGCGAGGCCGACAACACGCTGGTGTTCTACGTTGCGGGCGACAACGGCACCAGCGGCGAAGGCGGCGAGCACGGCATGTTCAACGAGTACACCTACTTCAACCAGGTGCCGGAGAAGGTCGAGGACATGCTCAAGCTGCTCGACAAGTGGGGCGGGCCCGAGACCTATCCGCACATGGCGGCCGGCTGGTCGGTGGCCTTCAACGCGCCCTTCGGCTGGATGAAGCAGGTGCCGTCGGACTTCGGCGGCACGCGCAACGGCATGGTGGTGCATTGGCCGAAGGGCATCCAGGCGAAGAACCAGATCCGCACCCAGTTCAGCCACGTCATCGACGTCGCGCCGACGGTGCTGCAGGCGGCCGGGCTGCCCGAACCGAAGGTCGTCAACGGCACGCCGCAGCTGCCGATGGCGGGCAAGAGCCTGCTCGCCACGTTCGACAACCCGCAGGCCCCGGGCCGCCGCACGCAGTACTTCGAGATCGCGGGCAACCGCGCGATCTACCACGACGGCTGGTTCGCGCGCACGATCCACCGCGCGCCCTGGGAAGCCAAGCCGCGGCGCGGGCTGAAGGACGACTTCTGGGAGCTGTACGACGTGCGCAAGGACTTCAGCCTCGCGAACGACGTCGCCGCGGCGAACCCGAAGAAGCTCGCCGAACTGCAGGCGCTGTTCCTGAAGGAGGCCGAGAAGTACGGCGTGCTGCCGCTGGACGATCGGGTCTTCGAACGCCTCGACGCCAAGGCCGTCGGCCGGCCCGACATCATGGGCGACCGCCGGTCCATCACGCTCGCGGAGGGCATGACCGGCATGCTAGAGGGCGTGTTCGTCAACGTGAAGAACCGCTCCAAGACCCTCACCGCCGAGATCGAGGTGCCGGCCGCGGGTGCCAACGGCACCCTGGTCGCCCAGGGCGGCCGCTTCGGCGGCTGGTCGCTGTACGTCAAGGACGGCGTGCCGGGCTACGACTACAACTTCCTCGGCATCAAGCGCACGTCGATCGCCGGCACCGCCAAGCTGCCGCCGGGCAAGGCGACGCTGCAGTTCGTGTTCGACTACGACGGCGGCGGCCCGGGCAAGGGCGGCAAGGGCACGCTGAAGGTGAACGGACAGACGGTCGCCGAAGGCCGCATCGAGCACACGCAGGCCGGCATCTTCTCGGCCGACGAGACCGCCGACATCGGCGTCGACCTCGGCACGCCGGTGGTCGAGGCGATCGGCGCCGAGGCGAAGTCGCGCTTCACCGGGCGCATTCCCAAGTTGACAATCGAGGTCCGCTGAGCGGCCGCGACCGGACCATGCACACCACGCCCCCGAGAGCAGAACCCCGATGACCCGCCATCCGCTTCGCACACTCGCCATCGCCGCCGCCCTCGGGCGAAATCGTCGCGGTGACCGATGTCTCGGCCACGATCGAGGCCATCGATCCGGTCCGGCGCGTGCTGACCCTGAGAGGTCCGCAGGGCAACGTGTTCCCGGTCACCGTCGACCGCTCGGTTGCGGGCTTCGCCGCGCTGAAGGTCGGCGACAACGTCCACGTGCGCCACACCGAAGCCGTGGCGCTGACCGTCGCCAGACCCTGAGGGCGATCGGGCCGGCGGCACGGAAGTTCTCACCAAGGAGCAGAAGATGAAGATCGGGTTTGCAGCGTTCACCCTCACCCTCGCCAGTGCCTGCGGCATTGCCATGGCCGCCGGCGAGCATCCAGGGCATGGTTCCCATTGGGGCTACTCGGGCGCCATCGGCCCGGACCAGTGGAAGACGCTCAAGCCCGAGTTCGCCGCCTGTGCCGGCCGGAACCAGTCGCCGATCGACGTCGCCCAGACGATCGAGGCCGAGCTGAAGCCGGTGCAGTTCAGCTACCAGCCCGGAGGGGGCGAGGTCGTCAACAACGGTCATGCGATCCAGGTCAACTACGACGCCGGCAGCAGCATCACCGTCGACGGCATCCGGTTCGAGCTGAAGCAGTTCCACTTCCATTCGCCCAGCGAGAACCGGATCAACGGCAAGTCGTTCCCGCTCGAAGCGCACCTGGTGCATGCCGACAAGGATGGCAACCTGGCCGTGGTCGCGGTGATGTTCGACGAGGGCAAGGCGAATGCGACCATCGGCTCGGCATGGAGCAAGATGCCGAAGGCCGAAGGCGGCACGAATCCACTGCCTGCGAAGGCCGCCGCGGCCGGCTTGCTGCCGGCCGACCGGGACTACTACCGCTACAACGGGTCGCTCACCACGCCGCCTTGCACCGAGGGCGTGCGCTGGATCGTGATGAAGAAGCCGATGACCGTCTCGAAGGAGCAGGTCGAGGCGTTCAAGTCCACGCTGGGCTTTGCCAACAACCGGCCGGTGCAGCCGGTGAACGCACGACCGGTGCTTCGGTGAGTGGCCCGCGGCCGAATCGGGCCCTTCGCGGGGGCGGTGCTCGCGAAGTACATCGAGCAGTGCGTCGCTGCGCCGCCCACGCCGGTGGTCGAGTCCGTCTGGCATGGCGGCGAGCCGACGCTGCCGGGCATCGAGTTCTTCCGCCGCGTGGTCGAGCTGCAGAAACCCTGGCGCGCGTCGAAGACGATCCGCGACGTGCTGCAGACCAACGGCATGCGGCTCGACGACGAGTGGTGCGCCTTCTTCAAGGAGCACGACTTGCTCGTCGGGGTCAGCCTCGACGGGCCGCGCGAGATCCAGACCGCTACCGAAAGGATCGCAAGGGCCAGGGGCGTTCGAACGCGTGATGGCCGGAGTGCGGATGCTGCGCAGGCATGGCGTCAAGTTCTGGCTGGCGCGGCCTGCAGTCCTCGACCGGCCCGAGCCGAACACCCGGGTCACGCCGTGGACCGTCGATCCCGAGGCCTGTGGCGACGTCCTGATCGCGATCGGCGCGGAGTGGGTGCGCAAGGACGTGGGCACCACCTTCGTGATGAACCTCCAGTGGGCGCTAACGGCGTGGCTCGGCGAGCCGGGGCTGCACTACCTGTGCGCCGGCTACCGGAGGTTCGTCCGCCACATCCGCAAGTACCTGCGGGCGATGACGACGCCGATCGAGAACGACCTGCCGCTGGCGGCGATCATGCAGGCGATCGACGCGCCGCTGGTGATCACGCGCCCGCCGGCGGCGCATGCCGCTACGATCCAGCCCCCTCCCGATCTTCACCCCCGAAAGGAACCACGATGAAACGAGTCTCTCCCCTGTTGTGCGCCGTTGCATGCGCCGCCGCGGCGCTGGTCGCCCTGCCCGCTGGCGCCAGTCGCAGC
>WBZP01005170.1_pt1 | contig 13342 bp, 7 predicted proteins | sample 5204301 | NCBI WGS metagenome assembly WBZP01 (sample SAMN12412401, study PRJNA552823) | activated sludge metagenome | isolation source: activated sludge from nitrification reactor of wastewater treatment plant... | place: USA: Pennsylvania | collected 2017 | reverse complement strand
GAGGTCTGCGATGGGATCAAGGACCATCTGATCCGTGATCCGAACGACCCGAACGATACGCGATGGGAGTACACCTATCACCAGCGGCTGTTCGGATACGATACGCCGGGCAAGGCGATCGCGAACCAGATCGACATCATGGCGCAGAAGCTTGCGGAGACCCCGTACACGCGCCGTGCGCAGGCGATCACCTGGAAGGTGTGGGAGGACAACGACTGCTACGATCCACCCTGCCTGCAGAGCATCTGGTGCCGCATCACGGAAGATGCCGGCATCCCCTACCTCAGTATGAACGTCCGCTTCCGCTCCAACGATGCGTACAAAGCCGCCTTCATGAACATCTTCGCCCTCGTGCAGATGCAGAAACTGATCGCGACGAAGGTGAGCGCCATCGCGAAGAAAGAAGTGAAGGTTGGCCGGTACAGCCACTTCGCCGACAGCTATCACATCTACGGTGCATACTTCCGCGAGTTCGAGGGACGGTTCCTGGGTGCGCTCGGGAAGCGGACGTTCGAACAGCGGACGATGGCGTACGAGGATCTGCGCGAGATCATGGAGGAAGCCCGGCCTGGCATCCTCGAGAAGGCGCGGGCAATGTCGCGCGACAAGTGAGACCGGCCGATCAGGCCGGCCTCCCGCGGTGAGTCGGGCGGTCGGTCGATGGCTTGTCGTTCAAAGAACTGTTCGGAGGATCCATGGTGTCGCCCTTCCGTATGCTTGCCCACGTGTCGGCGTGCGGCGTGATGCTTGCGCTCGCGTGTCAAGCCTTCGCCCAACCGGCGCAGGTCCATGATCTGCGCAGCGACAGGCTCGCGCCGGTGTGGGATGAGGCGATGCCTCTGGGCAATGGGATGCTTGGTGCCCTGGTCTGGCAGAAAGGGAGTACGGTGCGCGTATCGCTCGACCGCGCCGATCTCTGGGACCAGCGGCCGATGAAGGGGCTTGACCGTCCGGAGTTCCGGTGGGACTGGGTGCGCGGACAGGTGGCGAAGAGGGAGTACAAGGTCGTACAGGAGTACTTCGACGCTCCGTACGAGCGCGAGCCGGCGCCAACGAAGATCCCGGGCGCCGCCCTCGAGTTCGACACCACTGGACTTGGCACCGTGACGGCGATCCAGCTTTCGCTGGCCCGGGCGACAGCGCAGGTGACGTGGTCGTCGGGGACGATGCTCACGGTGTTCGTCCATGCGACGCTCCCGGTGGGATGGTTCTCGTTCACGCATGCGCCGGCAGGGCTTCACCCGGTGATCATCCCGCCCGCGTACGCGGGGACCGCTGATGCAGGTCCGGCTGGTTCCGTGGAAGGCGACAATCTGGTCCGCCTGGGGTACCATCAAGGGTCCGTGGATGTGCAGAAGGGCTCGTCGGTGTATACCCAGGATGGTTGGGGTGGTTTCCGCTATCAGGTTGCCACGCTCTGGCGTGCAGTGGGGAAGGGGGGTGTCGAAGGCGTGTGGAGCATCAGCGCGCAGCGAGCGCATTCCGAAAAGGGCGTCGATGCGCGTGAGGTGTGCCGCCGCGCCTTCGCCCGCGGCGTTGTCGCTGACGCGCAGACGCATGCGCGATGGTGGGACGCGTTCTGGTCACGGTCAGCTCTGCATGTCCCCGATCCGCAGCTCGAACGGCAATGGTATCAGGAACAGTACCGCTTCGGGTCCTCCTCCCGGCGCGGCGCGCCGCCGATCTCCCTGCAGGCGGTCTGGACCGCGGACAACGGACGCATCCCGCCATGGAAAGGCGACTATCACCACGACCTGAACACCCAACTCAGCTACTGGCCGAGCTATGCGGCGAACCATCTGGACGAAGGGCTTGCTTACCTCGATCATCTCGATGGGAACCGCGCGGCATACCTGGAATACACGAAGCGATACTTCGGTGTGGATGGCCTGAACGTTCCGGGCGTCACGACGCTCGATGGGAAGGAGATGGGGGGATGGATCCAATATTCCTGCGGCCCGACGGTGAGTGCCTGGCTCGCGCAGCACTACTGGTTGCAGTGGCGGTACAGCATGGATACGGTCTTCCTGCGCACGCGGGCCTATCCGTGGCTGCATGCAACCGCCACGTTCCTCGAGAACATCAGCACCACGACCCCGACCGGTGCCCGCCGGTTGCCGTTGAGTTCCAGTCCGGAGATCAACAATAACGACATCACCGCGTGGTTCACCGCCACGACGAACTACGATCTTTCGCTGATGCGGTTCGCGTTCGGTGCAGCGGCCGATGCCGCCGCGCTGCTCGGGAAGAACGAAGAGGCGGCGCATTGGAGGGCGGTGGCGAATGAACTGCCCCCCCTCGCGATGGAACGGTCGGGCGCGCTCATGTTCTCCCCGGCATTACCCTACCGGGAATCGCACCGGCACTTCTCCCATGCGATGGCGATCCATCCGCTCGGTCTCGTCCGCTGGGAGGACGGTGACCATGCGCGGCGCACGATCCGCGCGACGCTGGCGTTGCTGGATTCGGTGGGACCGGCGTACTGGTGCGGGTACTCGTATTCCTGGCTCGGCAATATGAAGGCGCGCGCGAAGGATGGCGAAGGTGCGGCGCGGGCGCTGAGTACCTTCGCACGTGCATTCTGCACCTCGAACGGGTTCCATGTGAACGGCGATCAGACGAAGTCGGGACTGTCGTCCTTCACCTATCGTCCGTTCACGCTCGAAGGGAATTTCGCGTTCGCCGCAGGGTTGCAGGAAATGTTGCTGCAGAGCTACGCCGGACAGATCGAACTGTTCCCCGCGGTACCCTCAACGTGGGCGCAGGCATCGTTCCGGACACTCCGCGCCGAAGGTGCGTTCCTGGTGAGTGCGGTGAGGGATGGTGGACAGGTGTCGGAGGTGACGATCACCGCGGAGAAAGGTGGTACTGCCCGGCTGAAGAAACCGTTCCGGACCTGGCTGATCGCCGCACAACGGGGTGCGAAGGTGGCCGTCGAACGCGATGCGTTCGTGATCACCTGTCAGCCGGGCGGTACCGTTACATTGAAGAACGGGTACGAATAGCGCCCCGGCTTACCGTGGCCACAACCACCCGAACGTTCCGGCGGTGACGAGCGCGTACAGCAACGCATCGAACGTGTTCTTGATCTGCGTGGAAACGGGACGCTTCCACCAGATGCAATCCTGCCATCCACCAAGCGCATACGCGATGAAGGAGGTCGCTCCGGCAAACCGGAAGACCGTCAGATAGTGCGCCCCTTCACCGACCGCCCGGCCGGTGATATATGCCGCAAGCACGCCGATCACCACTGCATAGATGAACCATGCCACCATGGGTCCGGCCATGGAGGGATTGCCCGCCGACCAGATGGTCATGATCGCATTCGGTCCCTTCTTCACCCTCTCCTGGAATGCCGGCGTCCCCCACTCTTTCATGGAAGAGGGCTTGGGAAAACCGTAGGTACCGTCAGGGATCGAGAATTTCCGGAGCGCGTCAGCAACGCCGTCCTCGTTGGGGAGCTTTCGGAGGTCGTTGGCGTGGTAGCCGAAGACCATGTGGATGGCGGAGCTCAACACGAAGACGAAGACCGCCGAGAGCAGAATGGGCAGCCAGAGGGCCAGGATGGGGACCATGGTGGACTCCTATGTGGTGAGGAAAGAACAGGTGAATATGCACCGGAAGCTAAGGTTTTTCCGGTGAGAGTCAACAGCAATGCTTTTCCCGCTGCGCCCCGGTCGTCAGTACACGACCACCGTGGTGTTCCGGTCCGGTGCGCCTGCCGGGTACCGCTGCACGCCCCTCGTCGTGCTCGCTTCGACATAGTATTCGATGTCATCCCGGATGTCCATGCCGCGGATGATGCCATACCAGACCGCTCGCCCGCGATTGACCAATGGCTCCATCCGGAAACCCTTCTCGCCGATCGCCTTCCAGTAGATCTTCGCAGAGGTCAACCCCTCCTGTGGCAGGATGACCTTCAGCCGCAGGTCCTCGCCTTTCCGGATCGAGGTCCGCTGGGTCGGGATGATGATGCGGTCCTGATGCAGGGTGACGGCCTGCGGCCAGCACGAGGCGGGAAGGGATATCTTCAGGAGTTCCTCCAGCTCGTGGCCGGGGATCGTGACGGTGATCGTCATGGCGTGTTGTTGCCAGTTGGCGATCGTGCCGAGTTCGCCGTTCGTGCTCACGGTCTCGAGCATGAGCCGGATCGCTTCCTGCAGTTCGATCATCTGCCGCTCCCGGAGGTCGATCGCCTTCTGTCGGTACTGTGAACGGTCGGACACGGTGTCGGCACGCACCGTTGTGATCAGCCGGGCGATCTCGCCCCACGTGCAGGCATACTGTCCGGTCGCGCGCAAGTACCGGAACGTCGATGCCCAGTAGTCGAAGCGGTCGTGATGCCCTGGTCCGATCACCAGTGGACGGATCTGCTCGAACTCATCCACGAACCGGTAGTCCTTCTTGCGCTGGTCCCACGTCAGTGTGTCGGGCTTGATGCTCCCCGGTCCGCCATCCCACTGTGCAGGGACGGGCAGATTCACTCTGCTCGATTGACCCCGGTCATACCGGTCGAGTCCATCGATCTTCGCAAAGACCGCTGCTGCCGGGGCGGAGGCCACTTCACCGAAGAGCGCCCGGCACCAATCGAGATACAGATCATCGACCGGCAGGCACCGTGCCGGGTCCTTGCTCCGTTGCACGGCCTGTTCCGCGGAGAGACGTTCACCCGCCCGGGGGTTCCATCCCCGTTGCGACCATCCCGCGGCGGCAAGCGCGGCGATGTTCGGACTCAGGACGCGCGTCCGCCAGTGGATGCCGATGAGACCGGTGCAGCCGTAGGCGAGCGCATCCGCCGCATCGCGACGCACACGTCCGGCCCAGAGCTGGGGGATGAGCAATGCCGGGTCATCCTCAAGCCACGGGATCGCCCAGAGCGCACGTCCGCTCACGCGTGCGAAATCCGGATCGACGGGTTCATACCCGACATTCCGGTTGATGCAACTCATCGCCCAGGTCTTCGGGAGGAACGTGTCGAACATCGCACGGTCCTGCGCCGGTCCGAGCACCCACCCGCACGTGGCGAACGAGAATGGCACCATCACCTTCTCGGCAGCACGCATTGCCGCATCGAGGTCGGCCCGCGTCTGCGCGATGTGCGCGTCGTTGTTCCCTGACCAGGTCCAGTCCTCGGGGGTCCAGAACCAGTAGTGGTCCAGCGGGAGCGTCTGCTTGAGGCGGCGGAACATGCCTTCGTACAGGTCGCGGCGGAGGATGCGGTCGGTGGTGTCCTTCCCCAGCGCCAGGGCGCGTTGCTTCACCGCGGTCGGTATGGTGAGCGGTGTCTCCGTGCCGATGCACAGCTTGATGCCGAGGTCGTGCCCGAACGTGAACGCGTTCGCAAGGAGCGCGGCGTTACGGTCGAACAAGACGTTCCATGCATCCGGCGCAAGCATCACCGGATCGACATGGGAGATCCGTTCGGGTGGATAGGGCCTGTAGGTGCCGATCGGATCGTGTGGCGCGAAGCCGGTCATGAATTCCGAACCGTATGCTTCGGCGTCGAAGTACTGGCCGCAGCCGAACGCATACGTGCTGGTGCGCTGGGGGTTGTATCCCCATGCCGGGTCACCAGCGGTGGTGAAGTAGCGTGCGGGGTACGCCGCGCCCACGGCCGTGCCCGGACGGACGTCATCGGGATGGCCGATCCAGACGGTCGGCTCCGGTCCCACACCACCCTGCGGGTAGGTATGCAGACCGAAGAAGTTCATGCGCATCTTCACCATCTGGGTGAAGAGCGCCTTGTAGTCGTCCACGTTCCACCAATCGGGGCCTTCAGGGAAATCATGGAATGGCTGGAGCCCACGCGTGGCGAACAACGGCGTGTGCCATTGCACCATCACCGGCATGGTCCAGATGAGCCGTCCATCCGGGATGTCGTCGCCGTGCGCCGAGAAGCGAATGCCCATGGTCTCCGCGAAGGCATACGCGCCGTACAACGTCGCGATATCCGTTGCACCGCTGATGAGCAGGATGGAGCCCGTCCCGGTCTTCAGGGTATGCAGACAGAAACTCTCCGCGGACATGGTCCGGAGTGAGTCGCGCAGCCGGCGATCGACCGGGAGGTTTGCGAGCAGACGCGATGCCGTGGGGGCGAGGGCGATCACCGACCGCACGCGGGGGATCATCTGATTGTCCGCGACGACGGGTGCCAGCATGCCCGTCCGTATATAGATGTAGCGTCGGACCTCGCGGGATGCCAGCGTGACGGCCGGCGATGGCTTGCGGGGGATGAGGATCGTCGGCGGCTCTTGCGCACTGCACATGGCGGTGACGAACAGGGCGAGCATGATCGCGCGGGTCTTCATACGGGTCGGGATCCGGGAGGAATGGGGATTCAGGATTGCCCCAAAGTAGGGGCGGCGGGTCAGAGAAGCAAGAGGGACTTGCATCTCAGCCGCCAAAAACCTACCATAAATCTGGTAATCTTATCAAGAACGGCTGAGGGAACAGGCCCTGCGACGCCGTAGCAACCGGTCCCGTGAGCGATACGGGATGACAGGTGCTAAATCCTGCCCCGGCTGTATGTCCGGGGGAAGATGAGGAGAAGACGCAACGCACGACCTGTGCCTCTTCCGATCATCAGAAGAGGCATTTTCATTTTCGTTCATACGTACAGTGAGGACCAGCGCGATGCGCTTCACGACCAAAGCGATCCATACGGGTGTCAACAAGGATGCGGCGTACAACAGCGTGATGACGCCCATCTATCAAACATCGACCTTCCGGTTCGAGGACATCGGTACCACGAAGGGGTATGACTATACCCGGACGTCGAATCCGACACGAAAGGCGCTCGAGGAGAACATCGCCGCCCTCGAGGGTGGTGCAGGAGCGGTGGCCGTCTCCACGGGCATGGCGGCCATCGCCAACGTGATGCATCTGTTCAAGTCCGGCGACCACGTGATCGTGACGCACGACTGCTACGGCGGCACGGACCGTATCATGCGGACGTACCAGGAGCAGTTCAATATCCAGATCAGTTATGTGAACATGCAGGACCCGGCGAACCTGACGAAGGCGTTACGGCCGGAGACGAAGGGCGTGTGGATCGAAACGCCGAGTAACCCGATGCTGAACATCCTGGATATCCGCGCGCTCGCGGACATCGCACGGAAGCATGGCGCACTCTCGATCGTGGACAACACCTTCCTGACGCCGGTGAACCAGCGTCCGTTCGATCTGGGTGTGGATGTGATCGTGCACTCGACGACGAAATACCTCAACGGCCACAGTGATGTGGTGGGCGGGGCCGTGGTGGCGAAGGACGTGAAGCTCGCCGAACGGATCGCGTATCTCTGCAATGCGCTCGGACAGGGACAGGCGCCCTTCGATGCATGGCTTGTGCTGCGCGGCATCAAGACGCTCGTTCCGCGGATGGCGTTGCACGAATCGAATGCGCGCGCGATCGCGGAGTATCTCGCGCAGCATCCGCGCGTGAAGAAGGTGTACTACCCCGGGCTTCCGTCGCATCCGCACCATGCGACGGCGAAGGCGCAGCAGAAGGGATTCGGCGGGATGGTGTCCTTCGACGTCAACGGGACCATCGACGAGGTGAACCGGCTCCTGCGCGGCGTGAAGATCTTCGCTCTCGCGGAATCGCTGGGCGGCGTGGAGTCCCTGATCGACCATCCGCAGACGATGACCCATGCCTCCATGGACCCGGCCCTCAAGGCGGAGGCGGGGATCACCGCGACCACGATCCGGTTGTCGATCGGGCTGGAGGACGTTCAGGACCTGATCGAGGACCTGGAACAGGCGTTGCCGGCGCGGAAATGACCGTTCTGCCGGCGGCCGGGCCGTACCGGCGAGGAACCTTTCTCCAGAAGGATGCGTTACACTTCACATGCGAATGAACACCGCTCATAGTAGCTTTGGCACGGGGGCCTGCGCCTGTTGTTGTCCTGACCGACACCGGAGGGCGGCTGCCGTGCCATGCTCATAGGAGCGTGCACACATGGTGTAGCCATACAAGGGCCCTTCGGAGAACCGGGGGCCCTTTTGTTTTAACTACGATTGTCAATTGTCAATTGACAAGGGACAATTGCCGAGAATTCACAACGTTACCACTCAGGAGGAGCAATGAAGGCAAAGAACATTCTCGAGACCATCGGCCGCACGCCGGTGGTACGGCTGGGCAAACTGTTCCCGGGTGACCGGGAAGTATGGGTGAAGCTCGAACGGGCGAATCCGGGTGGCAGCATCAAGGACCGCATCGCGCTCGCGATGGTCGAGGATGCGGAGAAACGTGGTGTCCTGAAGAAGGGGAGCGTGATCATCGAGCCGACCTCCGGGAACACCGGCATCGGTCTGGCGATCGTGGCCGCGGTGAAAGGGTACCGTCTCATCCTGGTGATGCCGGAATCGATGTCCGTGGAACGCCGTCGCATCCTCGCCGCGTACGGCGCGGAGGTCGACCTCACGCCGCGTGAGAAGGGGATGAACGGATCGATCGCGCGGGCGAAGGAACTGCAGGCCGCCACGCCCGGAGCATGGATCCCGCAGCAGTTCGAGAATCAGGCCAACGTTGAGGTGCACAAGAACACCACCGCGCGCGAGGTGCTCGAGGATTTTCCGGAGGGACTCGATGTGCTGATCACCGGCGTGGGCACGGGCGGACATATCACCGGCGTCACCGAGATCGTGCGAGCGAAGTACCCGAAGCTGCAGGCGTTCGCTGTTGAGCCGACACTGTCGCCGGTGCTGAGCGGGGGCGCGCCGGGTCCGCACCCCATCCAGGGGATCGGTGCCGGGTTCATCCCGGCCGTCATGAAGAAGGAGCTGCTGACGGGAGTGATCCAGGTGACGAAGGAGGAGGCATTCCAGTACGCGCAGCGCGCGGCGAAGGAAGAGGGGATCTTCCTCGGTATCTCCTCCGGTGCGTCGCTGGCCGCGGTCGCGAAGAAGCTGCCGGAGCTTCCCGCGAAGTCCCGTATCCTGACCTTCAATTACGACACCGGAGAGCGGTACCTCTCCATCGAAGGCCTGTTCGGATGATGGCGTGCGGTCGGAGAATACACGACCGTGGTGTTTCATCTGTGAGCCCCGCCGCACGGCGGGGCTCACGGCGTTTCATGGGTGCAGGCGTCCCGACGATCCCGCGGTCCGCGGCGGGCCGAATCTGCCGCCCATGATTGGTAGTTTTACTAATTAAACTTCGTTTCATTCCTTGCATTTGGTCATCGGGCCGCCGTATATTTCTGTCAATCTCCCCATTCTTCGGACAGGATGATCCCTATGACCACGACCTACGCTTCCCTTGCCATCAATGATCCCGATGCACTGTGCTTCGGTCATGCACCCCGACCCGTGAAGGCAGGCTTCGGTCTGACCATCGGTGGCGGACAGGTGTATCCCGAATTGAACTTCACGCTGCCGACGATGACCATCGAGACCGCCACCTGGCCCGAGGTCAGAAAGCACTATCAGGAGATCGCGGACATGGTGGTACGTGCCGCGAAACGCCTGCGTCTGCCCGGCCTGGTCCTGGAATTCGAATTGCTCCCGCCGATGACCGAGGTGCCTGCCTGGGGTGCAGAGATCACCGCGATCCTCCATGAAGGACTGAAGAAGGCGCACGAAGGGTATGGCCTGCCCTGCGCGTTGCGCGTCACGCCGACCGACGTGCGTGATCGGCAGCGTCCGCCGCTCCTCCGTTCCGGCGAGGAATGGGACGTCCTTCGCTCCTCCTTCGATCAGTGCGCACGCTCCGGCGCGGACATCTTCTCGATCGAATCGGTGGGTGGTAAGGAAGTGCACGACGAGGCGTTGATGTATGGCGATGTGCGCGGTGCGCTTTTCGCCCTGGGCGTCCTCGCTCCCCGGGATATGGCGTTCCTGTGGTCCATGATCGTGGAGGTCTCGGCCCAGCACAAGGTCGTTGCCGGTGCCGATTCGGCATGCGGGTTCGCGAATACGGCGATGCAGTTGGCCGGACAGGGCATGTTGCCGGAGGTGTTGGCCGCCGTGATCCGTGCGGCGAGCGTGGTGCGTAGTCTCGTGGCGTATCAGGTCGGGGCGCAGGGACCGTCGAAGGACTGTGCGTACGAAGGGCCGGTGATCAAGGCGATCACGGGAACCCCGATCGCGATGGAAGGGAAGTCCGCCAGTTGTGCGCACTTCAGTCCTGTCGGCAACGTCGCCGCGGCGATGTGCGATCTCTGGAGCAACGAATCGGTGCAGAATCTGCGCCTCCTCTCCGGCTCTGCCCCCGAGGCCTTCCTGGAACTCCTCGCCTACGATTGCCGACTGTTCAATGAGGCGACGAAGCAGAAGAAGGCCGCCGACTACCGCTCCCTGCTCGTGCAGTCGGATATCGGCCTCAGTCCGCAGGCGCTCGTGCTGTCACCGGAATCGACCGTGGAGATCGGCAAGGCGATCGTGGGTGCGAAGGATCCGTATCATCAGACCGTTGCGGCGGCACGCGCCGCGGCGACGCTGATCGGACGGGCGGATCGGGGAGGGGTATTGACGCTGGTGCCGCGAGAGAAGGAATGGCTCAACAAGATCGCGGCAGCGCTGGACGCCATGCCCGAGAGCGAAGCGGACCTGCTGGGTGAGATGGCGGACACCTACGGACACCGCTTCCTACCGTCGAGCTACGGCCTCTGACCGGGGTGCATGGTGATGTCCACCTTAACGGTGCTGGACGACGTCCCGCACCGTTTCTGTTATGGTGCGGAAGTCGATCTTCCCGCTCCCCATCTTGGGCATCTCCGGCAGGACCACGAACCGTGAGGGCATAGCGATCGGGGGCAGGTATTCGGCCAGCTGCTTCATCACCGCCTTCTCGTCGATCGCCCGCGTGATCGCAGCGACGATACGTGCGCCCCGCAGGGCGTCCGGCACCTCGACAACGCAGCATTCAATGTCCGGGGGAATGACCTTCTGGATCGCATCCTCGACGCGGATCAGCGATACCATCTCGCCGCCGATCTTCAGGAAGCGCTTCAACCGTCCGACATGCCAGAGGTATCCGTCCGCATCGAGATACCCCATGTCGCCGGTATCGTACCATCCGTGACGGATGCTGAGTGAGGTCTGCTCGAAGTCGTCGAAGTATCCCTTCATCACGCTCGCGCCCTTCACCAGGATCTTCCCGATCTCTCCCGTCCCGCACGCCTCACCCGTTTCGTAGTTCTCCACACGCACTTCCATGCCACTGATCGGCCGGCCCACGCTGCCCGGGCGGTTGTATTCCACCGTGTTCATCGTGATCGCCGGGCTTGTTTCTGTGGCACCATAGGCCTCCAGCAGGACCTTCGTGTGCTTCTGCAGGAATCCCGCACGGAGAGCGTCCGGACATTTGTCCGCTCCCGAGAGAAGGATGCGCACGGAATCGAAGTCGCCCGGTTTGCCATTCCGGAGATATCCCCAGAAGAATGTGGGCGTGCCTGCCATCATCGTCACCTTCTCCTCACGCACCACATCGCAGATGGTCTTGAAGTCGAGGGGGTTCGCATAGGTGACGATCGAGGTACCGAGGATCAGGGGGACCCACAGGTTTGCGGTCTGTCCGAAGACATGGAAGTAGGGCAGGTTGGCAAGGAAGACATCCTCGGACGAGAAGGTGTAGGCCTTGTTGATGCCCTCGAAATTCGCGGAGATGTTTCGGTGCGTGAGCTGGACCGCCTTGGGTTCCTTCTCGCTGCCGCTCGTGAAGAGCATCACGAGGGTCTCGTCCTCCGTGCCGCGATGGATGTGCGTCAGGAGTTGTTCGACCGGCAGATGAGCGACGAGGGCCGCCCGCACTTTGTCCACCGGACCGATCCCTGCCATGATGTCTTCGAGGAACACCATCCCGTCCAGGACCGGACAGCCGATCTTCTCGAGCAGTGCGCGGGAGGTGATGATGGTGCGGAAGGCGCATTTCTTCTGAGCGAATTCGCAGTTCGTTGCTGCGCCGGTCGCATAGTTGATCATCACCGGCGTGCGGCCGCTCATCAGCGTGGCGAGGATCGCGAGGATCGAGCCGGCCGAGTTGGGCAGCATGATCCCGAGGAATCCCTCGTCGTATGCGCGGAATTTCCGTGTCAGGATCAGCGTCGCGATCAGGGCTTTGCCGTAGGTGACACGCCGGTTCATCGTCCGGTCGATGATCGCCAGTTTACCCTTGAAACGCTTCGCACTGCGGACGAACTGCTGGTGAAGGAGCATGGGGCCTCGTGGTGGGTGCACATCGATGGTAGGGAATCGTGTTGAGAAATTCCACAAGAAATATCTGTCAATGGCGGGAGAGGTGATCGACGGCGCCGTGTGAATGCACCGGCGTGACCAAAGTCACAGGCCCGGGCGTCACGCTTTGTATATTGTACCACGCTTCACTCCCCCTGACGTTGTGCTTTCGTTCATCACATGGATCGTACTACCGGAGGTTTCATGAAACGCTTCATGTTCCTTGTCGTCTCAGCAGCAGCCCTGTGCCTTTTCGTGGGTATCGCCACCACCGCATCGTATGCGCAGATCTCCTTTGCAACGTATCAGGTGACCGACAATGCCGCCGATGATGGCGCGGTCGATGTCGCCGTCGATCCCGATGGCAATACCCACGCCGTGTATGTCCGTGGTGGCAATGTCTATTATAAGAAGAACCTCGGTAGTGAAGAACTGGTCGGTGCAGGCAGCGGCCCGGCGATCGGCGTCAGTCCTGCCGGTGTTCCGCATGTCGTCTACCTCGCCGGAGGCAATGGCGTCTACAAGAACCGCACGGGTTCCTCCTGGAGCCCGGGTGTGAACATGATGAACGCCGCGGTGACGCTGGTCGACATCGATGTCGATGGTGCAGGCAAGGCGCACATCGTGTATGTGTGCGACTCTGATGGTGATGGATACAACGAGGTCTTCTACGCGAACAATATCGTGAGCGGATTCACCGAGTGGCCGCTGGCCGACGGATCGTATAGCTACGGTTCCGGCATCTACTATTATAACCCCTGCATCAAGGTCGCGGCCGATGGCGCCTACCGCGTCGTGATGGAGCAACAGCAGTGGGGTGGCCGGGCCAGTTGGAGCAGCAAGAGCATCCTGTTCCTCACGCCGACGGCAACGATCGGCAGCGAAGGGTATGAATGGAATACGAGCGTGACAACCGGCAGGAACAGCCTGGCGCTTGACGGCTCTGGCAATGCCCATGTGCTGTATTACAGCAATGGGATCATCCTCCATGCGATGGTGAATGGGAGTTGGACCGGTGCACCCCTGGCCGCCGGTACGGAAGGCGCGATCGCAGCCACCGGCAGCACCATAGCGGTCGCGTTCCGCAATGGCGGCGACAATATCGCGTACACGCAGGATATCGGTGCCGGATTCACCACCCCGCAGATCGTCGATGCCGGCAGGTATC
>WBZP01005168.1_pt1 | contig 13343 bp, 11 predicted proteins | sample 5204301 | NCBI WGS metagenome assembly WBZP01 (sample SAMN12412401, study PRJNA552823) | activated sludge metagenome | isolation source: activated sludge from nitrification reactor of wastewater treatment plant... | place: USA: Pennsylvania | collected 2017 | reverse complement strand
GTAGCGGTGGCGATGCGGCGCATGGGTGCCGCCCGTTTGAATCTGAAACAGGCTTACCGTCATATTCCCCTGTTGGAGCGACGTCCGCTCAAAATTGGCTTCACCTGGTCCAAGCAGGGTCGTGTCATTCAGCGTACTAGTGTGGCTGAAGCCCGCCGTTTGTTGGAACAGCGGGTTGAGACGCCACAGGTTCAATTGGAACTGCAACGTCTGGTGGAACTTGGTGGTGATGAACCACTGGCGCGCGTTCGCGGAGTTTGCCCGCATTTGCGGGCCAATATCGTCTTTGCTGGATTGGAACGCGAAGTGTCGCGCAGGTTGATGCAGACGCCCTTGCCGATTCTAGTGCCATTGAGGCGTGGTGAACGATTGCCCGAATTTGTGGCAGTAACGCCGGATCCTCCGGTTAGTCCTCGCTTGCGACGGGCTGATGTTCGGATTGAGGATGAGCCTTTTCTGCCGTCAGTTCGGGTACATCGTTATCGAGCCGGATTGAGATGATGATATAAAAAACCGTACTTTATGTTGATCTCAACCGTTCGCCGTGAAATAGCCTAAAATTGCCCGAAAACGATCCTTTCATAAATAGCCCCATGGCTTCGACCCTCATCAGGAGATTCCCCATGTCCGCCCGCGCTCGCGTATGGCCTGGTAATCCGTATCCCCTCGGCGCCACTTGGGATGGCAAAGGGGTTAATTTCGCACTGTTTTCCGCCCACGCCGAAAAAGTCGAGTTGTGTCTGTTCGATTCCTCGGGCCAGCGCGAGATCGAGCGCCTGGCGCTGGCCGAGAATACCGACCAGGTCTGGCATGGTTACGTGCCTGGATTATGGCCGGGCGCCCTGTACGGCTACCGCGTATCCGGACCCTACGAACCGCAGATCGGCCATCGCTTCAATCACCACAAGCTACTGCTCGACCCCTACGCCAAGCAGTTCTACGGTGCGCTGCACCTGCGCGACGAACACTGCGGCTACCAGGTCGGCCACCGCGATGCCGATCTGTCTTTCGATACCCGCGATAACGCCCGTGACATGCTCAAATGCGTGGTGGTGGATACCCGCTTTAATTGGGACGGTGATCGCTATCCCGAAGTCCCTTGGTCGCGGACCCTCATTTACGAAACCCATGTCCGAGGCTACACCATCCGCCACGAGGGCGTGCCCCACCATCTGCGTGGCACCTTCGCCGGCCTCGCTCACCCCGAAGTCATCAAATATCTTCAGTCGCTCGGTATCACCGCCGTGGAACTGATGCCGGTTCACGCCTTTGTGGACGACCGGTTTCTGACCGACCGCGGGTTGCGTAATTACTGGGGTTACAACACCCTGTGTTTCTTCGCCCCGGAACCGCGCTACCTGAGCGGCGGCGATCTGGTCGAGTTCAAGACCATGATCAAGCGGTTGCACGATGCCGGCATCGAGGTGCTGCTGGATGTGGTCTATAACCACACCGCCGAGGGTGACCAGATGGGTCCGACCCTGAGTTTCAAGGGCATCGACAATGCCTCCTACTACCGGCTTATCCCCAACGACCGCCGCTACTACATCAACGACACCGGCTGCGGTAATACCCTGAACCTGATGCATCCGCGAGTGTTGCAGATGGTGATGGACAGCCTGCGCTACTGGGTCAACGAAATGCATGTGGACGGTTTCCGTTTCGACCTGGCGGTGACGCTGGGCCGGGAGGAATACGGCTATGACCGTACCGGCGGCTTTTTCGATGCCATCCGCCAGGATCCCGCGATGTCGCGGGTCAAAATCATCGCCGAGCCGTGGGATATCGGCCCTGGCGGCTACCAACTCGGCGGCTTTCCGGCTGGCACGACAGAATGGAACGACCGCTTTCGCGATACCGTGCGCCGGTTTTGGCGTGGTGACGACGGCATGTTGTCCCGGCTGGCGCCCAATCTGCTCGCCTCCAGCGACCTGTTCGAACACGACTGCCGGCGACCGTGGGCCACGGTCAACTACATCGCCAGCCACGATGGTTTCACCTTGGCCGATCTAGTCAGCTACAACGAGCGCCACAACGAGGCCAACGGCGAGAACAACCGCGATGGCCACCCGTCCAACTTCAGCAACAATTACGGGGTCGAGGGGCCGACGGACGATCCAGCCATCCGGCAAATCCGCCTGCGCCAACGCCGCAACCTGCTGGCTACGGTACTGCTAGCCCAAGGTACACCGATGCTGCTGGCCGGTGACGAGTTCGGCCGCAGTCAGCGCGGCAACAACAATGCCTATTGCCAGGATAACGATATCAACTGGCTGGACTGGGACACTCCCCCTCCCGAGGAACGGGAGTTTTTCGATTTTGTCCGTCGCCTGATCAACTTGCGCCGGGAACATCCGGTACTGCGCCGGTCCCGTTTCATGCACGGCTTGCAGATTTCGAAAAACACCGGGCTACGCGATGTCGAGTGGATCAGTCCCGGTGGCGGCGCCATGAGCGACTACCACTGGCAGGAGCCCAAGGCCCGCTGCTTCGGCCTGCTGCTGGCGGGTGATGCCGGCGAGCACTTCACCGCCGACGGCTATCCGGAAACCGACGACGCGATGCTGATTATCCTTAACACCAGTCCGACCGCTATCCCGTTCCGTATGCCCACGGTGCGTGGCGCCAGCCACTGGCGCTGCCTGCTCGACACCGCGCAACCGCAACAGGCAGCGGGCGAATTACTACTGGAGGTCAGTGATGATTTCGAGATGGAACCCTGGGCCGTGACTGTGTTTGCATTGGTTTTGGCCAGCTCCGACTGAGTCCTCCACCAATAACAATATTTGTTATATAAATATTGTTAAATATTCTTTTTGATTATTTAGCGTGCCCTCTATAGTTATTGGCCGTCCGGCCCGGTCCACCCGGCGCCGGACGTTGTTTTTCGTCACTGTCCATGGAGTTCCGATGTTGCGCGCAATCCCGCCTAACTTCACAGCGGCTCCGGCGCTGCCGGTTCCAATCCTGGGTCGCGCGGGTCGCTTCGGATGACGCTGCGGTTTCGCCAACCCAGCGTGTTGCCGGGTTTCGGCCTGACGCTCGGTTTCGCCCTCGGTTATCTGAGCCTGATCGTACTGATCCCGCTGGCGATGGCCTTTTCGCGCGCGTTCGACCTGAGCTGGGACCAGTTCTGGCAAGTGGTCACCGCGCCCCGGGTGGTCGCCTCGTATCGGCTGACCTTCGGCGCCGCCTTCTTGGCTGCCGCCTTCAACACGGTCTTCGGTCTGATCGTCGCCTGGGTGCTGGTGCGTTATCGGTTTCCCGGTCAGCGCCTGGTCGACGCGCTGGTGGATTTGCCGTTCGCCCTGCCCACCGCCGTGGCTGGCATCACCCTGGCCACCATCTATTCCAGCAATGGCTGGATTGGCCAGTACTTCAAGCCGCTCGGCATCAAAGTCGCCTTTACCCCGCTGGGCGTGATCGTGGCCCTGGTCTTCATCAGCCTGCCGTTCGTGGTGCGCACCGTGCAGCCAGTACTGGAAGATCTGGAAGCCGAGGTTGAGGAAGCCGCCGCCAGCCTGGGGGCGGATCGCTGGCGGATTTTCCAGCGTGTCATCTTCCCCGCGATCCGTCCGGCCCTGCTGACCGGCTTCACCCTGGCCTTCGCCCGCGCCATCGGCGAGTACGGATCAGTGATCTTCATCGCCGGCAACCTGCCAATGGTGTCGGAGATCACCCCGCTGCTGATCGTCAGCAAGCTGGAACAATACGATTACAGTGGCGCGGCGGCGGTGTCGGTAGTCATGCTGGTGATCTCCTTCGTCCTGCTGTTGTTGATCAACCTGCTCCAGCGCTGGAGCAGGATGCGAGGCGGCTGGGAGACGGCGCCGTGAGCGGCTCCGCCCACCGCATCCCGGCTTCCGCCGCCACCACCGAACCCCGGTTCATCCGCGTCATGTTGGTGACCGTGGCGCTGATCTTCCTGACTCTGTTTTTGTTCATGCCGCTGGTGGCGGTATTCTATGAAGCGCTGCGCAAGGGAGTTGGCGTCTACCTGGCCGCCATCGCCGATCCCTATGCGCTGTCCGCAATCCGCCTGACCCTGCTCAGCGCCATGATTGCCGTGCCGCTCAACCTGGCGTTCGGCGTCGCCGCCGCTTGGGCCATCGCCAAGTTCGAGTTCTACGGCAAGAGTGTGTTGATCACTCTGATCGACTTGCCGTTCGCGGTTTCACCGGTGATCGCCGGGCTGATCTACGTACTCATGTTTGGAGCCCAGGGCTGGCTGGGGCCATGGCTGGCGGCGCACGACATCAGAATTCTCTTCGCCGTGCCCGGCATCGTATTGGCTACCATGTTCGTGACCACGCCGTTCATCGCCCGTGAGTTGATTCCGCTGATGCAGGCCCAGGGCACCGACGAAGAGGAAGCCGCCATGGTGTTGGGCGCTGGCGGCTGGCTGACTTTCTGGCGCATCACTCTGCCCAACATCAAATGGGGCCTGCTGTATGGCGTGGTGCTCTGCACGGCTCGCGCCATGGGCGAGTTCGGCGCGGTCTCGGTGGTATCGGGCCATATTCGCGGCCTGACCAACACCTTGCCACTGCATGTGGAAATTCTCTATAACGAATACCAGTTCGCCGCCGCCTTCGCCTGCGCCTCGCTGCTGACCCTGCTGGCGCTGGTCATGCTGGCGCTTAAGGCCCTGATCGAGCGCCGCGCCCTCCAGCAACGGCGAACCGCGTTGGCGGCGGAGACCTCATGAGCATCGACATTCAAGGACTATACAAACGCTTCGGTACGTTCGTCGCCCTCGATGGTATCGACCTGTCCGTCCCTCCCGGCCAACTGGTCGCCCTGCTCGGTCCGTCCGGTTGCGGCAAGACCACGCTGCTGCGGATCATCGCTGGCCTGGAAACCGCCGACTGCGGCCGGGTGCTGTTCGACGGCGAGGATGCGACCCGTCGCCATGTCCGCGAGCGTGGAGTCGGCTTTGTGTTCCAGCATTACGCGCTGTTTCAGCACATGACCGTGTTCGAAAACGTCGCCTTCGGCCTGCGCGTGCGCCCGCGGGCCTCCCGCCCGTCCGAGGCGTCTATCCGCGACAAGGTGAACGCTCTACTGGAACTGGTGCAGATGGCTTGGTTGGCCAACCGTTATCCCAGCCAGTTGTCCGGTGGCCAGCGCCAGCGTATCGCCTTGGCGCGGGCGCTGGCGGTGGAACCCCAGGTGCTGCTGCTCGACGAACCGTTCGGCGCCCTGGACACCAAGGTGCGCAAGGAACTGCGCCGCTGGCTGCGCCGTTTGCACGATGAGTTGCACATCACCAGCGTATTCGTCACTCACGACCAGGAGGAAGCGCTGGAAGTGGCCGACCAGATCGTGGTGATGAACCACGGTCGCATCGAACAGATCGGTTCGCCCTATGACGTTTACGACGCGCCGGCCACTCCCTTCGTCTATCAGTTCCTCGGCAATATCAACCTGTTCCACAGCCGGGTCCATGCCGGTTGGGCCCGGGTCGGCGGGCTGCGGGTGCAGGTTCCCGAGTATGGCGATACCGAGCATGCGCCGGCCATGACCTATGTCCGGCCTCATGACATCGATTTGCTGCGCGAACCCGAGGACGGCGATACCACCTTGGCGGCCACGATCAGCCGAGTGTCCCAGTTGGGTTCGCTGGTGCGGCTGGAGTTGATCCAGGCGTCAGGTGGCGAAATCGCCGAAGTGGAAATGACCCGCGAGCGCTACGCCGCCGATCCGCTGCAAATCGGCGAGATGGTGTTCGTCAAGCCCCGGCAATGGCGGGTTTTCCTGCAAGACGATTCCAGTATCGCCCCGCCGGTTCAGTGGAACGGCGACGGCGATGGCATTTGAGCGGAGCGCGTTGCGCGACTTGCCCGGCGAGGGCAAATTCAGCCCGGCCCACCGGTTACCCCGCGCTCGACTGGTTACGCCGGTGGAAAACACGGGTATAAAAAAACCGCCAGCAAATCCGGCTGGCGGTTAAGTACAGGATATTGAGCTTAAAACACGCTTTGCTGTGGAAACCAGCTAAGCGGCGTTTAGTTAACGACAATCCGGCCCACCGGTAAATCGGGAAGATTTACAATCGAATCATGGTTTTTACCTACACAATCGCCCTTACGGCTCTTCATCGACGCGCACGAAAACCATACCGCCACAAGCTGGGCAAGGCGCGATGGCGGCGGGCGCATGGAAGATCGTGGGTTCGCCGCACGCCTCGCATTGCAGTGTACCCGGACCGGTAATTTCGCCGCTGCGATACTCGACCAGTTCCGCGCCCGCTTCGGTTTCCTCGAACCTCAGAAACTCCAGCCGCGACTGGTCCACGCCGCGCCGGAAGAAGTCCAGCATCCGGTCTTCCAGCAGATCCACGTCGAAGCGCAACCAGGCACGCAGATCGCGGCCAGCGGTGGTCAGATACTGGCCCGCATCCTCCAGATCACGCTTCAGATAGCCGCCGATCAGCCGCGCTTCCTCGCGGGTCAGTTCCCCCAATTCCACCGCCTTTTCCGCCGCGTGCTCGATGCTGGCCCGTAATTGGGGCAGCGCTGCCTGCTCGGCCTGCTCTAGTTCTTCCAAACGGAGCTTCATCCGCTCCATCATCCGGTGATAGGCCTCAACCAGTGGGTTGTGATGGGTCGGTTCGGTCATCTCGATTACTCTCCTGGTCGCTGGACGACGGATTGAACGACTCGCTAATAGTAGGGCCAGCGCAGATCGGCGCCATCCCAGCCGCGGGCGAGCGCCGCCCAGCCCGCCACCCAGGCGTGGTGGAGGTGGCTGTCCGGGACATAGGGATTGCGGTTCTCGCCGTGGGTAGCTGCTTCGACACCCTGCCGGAAAGCCCGGCGCAACAGCGGCGCCAGTTTTTTGGAAGAATCCATGTTGCCGTGCATGATCCGCATTCGTAAACCAAGGTTGCTTTTAGATACGTTGTATATTTGAGACTACTTTTATTATAAAAGCAACTTTGTTGTTTGACCGCTATCCCCCTGCATCCGGTATAAACCGGCATACAGCCCGTTCCGGGCCAGCAGTTCGCCATGCGTACCCACCTCGACCAGGCAACCCCGGTCGAGCACCACGATGCGATCGGCGTTTTCGATGGTGGATAGCCGATGAGCGATGATGAAGGCGGTGCGGCCTTGACGCAAGGTATCCAGGGCCTGCTGGACCTTGCGTTCCGACTGGGTGTCCAGCGCCGAGGTCGCCTCGTCCAGGATCAGGATCGGCGCGTTCTTAAGCAGGGCGCGGGCAATGGCCAGCCGTTGGCGCTGGCCACCCGACAGCCGCGCGCCGTTCTCGCCGACTAGAGTATCCATGCCTTGCGGTAACTCACGAATGAACTCCAAGGCATGGGCGCTTTCGGCGGCCTGGAGCAACTCGGCCTTGCTGGCCCGGAACCCGGCCCCGTAGGCGATGTTGGCGGCCACGGTGTCATTGAACAGCACGATGTCCTGGCTAACGTAGGCGATGTTGGCGCGCAGTTCGGCCAGCCGCAATTCCCGAATGGGTACGCCATCCAGCAAAATATTCCCGGATTCGGGTTCGTAAAAGCGTGGCAGCAACGCCATCAGTGTCGTTTTACCACTGCCGGAGGGACCCACCAGGGCGATGGTTTCCCCCGGTTCCACCTCCAGACTGAGGTTCTGGATCACCTCGGCGCCGTCGTTCCGATAGCGGTGGCCGAGGTTGTGAAAATGGACTTCGCCCCGGACCCGGCCGATGGCTTGCGTACCCCGATCCGGTTCCGGCGGCTCGTCCAGCAGCGCGAAGATGGTCTCCGCCGCCGCCAGCCCGCGTTGCAGTTGCTCGTTAACCTTGGTCAGCCGCTTGATCGGCGCCAGCAGCATCGCCATCGCCCCGAACAGCGAAACGAAACCGCCGACGGTGATCTGGTCGGCGGCCGATTGCAGGGCGGCGAAGTAGATCATCGCGCCCAGGGCGATGATCGCCAGCAACTGCACCAGCGGCCCGCTACCCTCGGACATGATGGCCAGCTTCAGGTTGAATTGGCGGACCCGGTTATTGACCCGGTGAAACCGTTTCCGCTCGTAATCCTGGCCACCAAAAATCTTGATGACCTTGTGGCCTTGCAGGACTTCGTCGATCACATGAGTCAGATCGCCCATCAACTCCTGCAACTCCCGGCTCAAGCGCCGCAACCGCCGGCTGATCAGCCGCATCATCAGGGCGATGCCGGGCGCGATCAGAAACGCCAGCAGCGACAGTTTCCAGTTAAGATACAGCATCCAGCCCAGCAGGCCGATCACCGCCAAGCCATCCTTGACCAGCGTCACCAGCGCCTGGGTAGTGGCGGTCATCACCTGGCTGACATCGTAGGTCAGGCGGGACAGCAGACTGCCGGTGGAATGGTCGTCGAAATAGCGGGTCGGTAGAGTGAGCAGGCGGGCGAACAGGGCGTTGCGCAGATCCATCACCACCCGGTGGGCGATCCATTCCATTGCCACGGAACCGATGAAGCCAGCGATACCGCGGATGATGAACACCGTCACCAGCAGCAGCGGCATCAGCCGGATGGAATGCGGATCCTTGGCGACGAAGCTGCCGTCCAGCAGCGGCTTGATCAGGGCTGGGATCAGCGGCTCGGTAACGGCGGCGGCCGTGGTGCCGAGTAGCGAGAGCGCAAACATCCGGCGGTAGGGCCGGGCGTAGCCCAGCAACCGCAGATAGAGATCCTTGCCGTTCATCGTAAAAATAGTGAGAAGTGAAGAGTGAGGAGCAGGCGTCTCTTCCCGCTTCTAGCCTCGGGCCTTGGGTTTCCCTGCCCCATGCTATCATGGCGCTAACGTGAAACAGCCCTAAATAACAAGCCATGAAACCGCAAATTCCCCCTTTCGAGCCGGCCCGGGTGCTGATCGCCGGCGATGTGATGCTGGACCGTTATTGGTTCGGTCCCAGTTCGCGCATCTCGCCGGAGGCTCCGGTGCCGGTGGTCAAGGTCGAGGAGGTTGAGGAACGGCCCGGGGGCGCGGCCAACGTGGCGGTCAACATCGCCACCCTCGGCGGCCAGGTCCGGGTGCTCGGCGTCGCCGGCGCCGACGAGGCCGCCACGCTGTTGGAAGCCAAGCTGCATCGGCTGGGTGTCGCCAGCGACCTGATCCGCCAGCCCGGTCAGGCCACCATCACCAAGCTGCGGGTGTTGAGCCGCAACCAGCAATTGCTGCGACTGGATTTCGAGGACGGCTTCCCCGGCTTTGACCCAGCCACCCTGCGGGAACGCTTCGCCGCCCACCTGCCGGACAACGATGTGGTGGTGCTATCCGACTATCGGAAGGGCGCGCTGCGTGACATCGAGGAGTTGATCGGCGTGGCCCGCGCGGCTGGAAAACTGGTGCTGGTAGACCCCAAGGGCTGCGATTTTGGCCGCTACCGGGGCGCGACCCTGCTAACGCCCAACCTGGCCGAGTTCGAAACCGTGACGGGCTCCTGCCGCGACGAACGGGAACTGACGGACAAAGGTCAGGGGCTGCGCGAGCATCTGGCGCTGGCGGCCCTGCTGATCACCCGCGGCGAACAGGGCATGACCCTGCTGCGCGCCGGGGCCGAACCGCTGCATCTGGCGGCCCGCGCCCGCGAGGTATACGACGTGACCGGCGCCGGCGATACCGTGATCGCCACGCTGGCCGCCGGGCTGGCCGCCGGGCTGGATTTACCCGCGGCGACGATGCTGGCCAATCTGGCGGCCGGCATCGTGGTCGGCAAGCTGGGCACCGCCAGCGTCACCATGTCCGAACTGCGTCGGGCGCTGTACGAACACGAGGAACCGCCGCGCGGGGCACTGGACGAGGCGCAACTGTTGCGGACGGTAGCCGACGCCAAGGCGCACGGCGAAACCATCGTCATGACCAATGGCTGTTTCGACATCCTGCACGCCGGGCATGTGACCTATCTGGAGCAGGCCAAGCGGCTCGGCAACCGCTTGATCGTGGCGGTCAACGCCGACGCCGCGGTGCGCCGGCTCAAAGGCGTCGACCGGCCGGTCAACCCGCTGGCGCAGCGGATGCGGGTGCTGGCCGGACTGGCGGCGGTGGACTGGGTGGTTCCCTTTGCCGAGGACACCCCGGAGCGACTGATCCGCGCGGTCAAGCCCGATTATCTGGTCAAGGGCGGCGACAACGATCCAGCCAATATCCCCGGCAATCGCTGCGTCTGGGAGGCGGGCGGTCAAGTGGTGGTGATGGACTATATCGAAGGCTGCTCGACCACCAGCACCATCGCCCGAATCCTGCGCCGGCCATGAAATCGCTCGATCCGGTCTTGAACGTGGAAGTTGCCATCGTTGGCGGCGGCATCGCCGGCCTGTGGCTGCTGGCCCGGCTGCGCCAGCGCGGCTACGGCGCGCTGCTGATTGAAAACGGGCGGCTCGGCGCCGGTCAAACCGTCTGTGCCCAGGGCATCATTCACGGCGGCGCCAAATACAGCCTGAGTGGCCAGCTCAGCGAGTCTGCCACCGCCATCGCCGGGATGCCGGAGCTGTGGCGGCGCTGCCTGGATGGCGCCGGCGACACCGATCTCCGCGCCGCGCGGGTACTGGCCGATCATCAATACCTGTGGACGACCCGCGCCCCGACCTCGCGGCTGGCGGCCTTCTTCGCCAGCAAGCTGATGCGTGACCGGATGGAGAAGGTCGCTGGGGCGGACGTCGGCGATTATCCGCCGGCGCTGCGCCATCCCCTCTTTGGGGGCACGGTGTACCGGCTGGACGAACCCATCGTGGATGTCGCCCCGGTGCTGGCGGCGCTCGCCGAGCATCACCGCGAGGCCATCGTACTCAATCAGGAGTCGGTGACGCCGAGGTTGGATGGCACGCTCGCTCTGCGCCATGCCGGCCGGCCAACGTGGGCGATCCGGCCGGCCTATACCGTATTTACCGCCGGCGCCGGCAATGCCGCGCTGCCGTGGGCGACGCTGCAACTGCGCCCCCTGCACATGGTCATGGTGCGTGGCATCGCCATGCTTGGCCTGCTCTATGCGCATTGTTTGGGCGCCAGCGACGTGCCGCGACTGACCGTGACCAGCCACCACGACGCCAGTGGGCGGCTGATCTGGTATCTCGGCGGCGGCCTGGCCGAGGAGGGCGTCAAACGCGACCGCCCCGAGCAGATTCGCGCGGCGCGGCGGGAACTGGAAACGCTGTTGCCGTGGGCGGACTGGTCGCGGGCGGAGTTCGCCGCCTTCACCGTCCAACGGGCTGAAGCCCGCCAGTTGCGGGGAACCCGGCCGGCCGAGCCCAACATCTTTCGCAATGGGCGGGTGCTGGCCGCCTGGCCGACCAAGCTGGCGCTGGCGCCGTTGCTGGCCGCGCGCATCGAGGAGATGTTGCAAACGCTGGGCGCGCAGCCCCGGCCGGTGGATTTGCGGGCGCTGGCGGACTGGCCGCGGCCGGCAATCGCGGTTCCACCCTGGGACCGAGAGGATTTGGAATGGAGCTAAGACTGCTGGGCGCAGCTAGTTTGCGGGTCAGCCCGCTGGGGCTGGGCACGGTGAAATTCGGTCGAAACCAGGGCGTCAAGTATCCCCAATCGTTCGAGCTGCCGTCTGACCGGGAAGCGCTGGCGTTGCTGGAACTGGCCTGGGAGCTGGGCATCAACCTGCTGGATACCGCGCCGGCCTATGGAGAAAGCGAGGAACGGCTGGGCCGGTTGCTGCGGCAATTCCGGCGGGATTGGGTGATTGTCACCAAGGTCGGCGAGGAATTTTACGATGGCGCGTCCTATTTCGACTTTTCCGCCGCCGCCACCCGCGCCAGCGTCGAGCGCAGCCTGCGGCGGCTGGGGGTAGCGACACTGGACGCGGTGTTGATCCATTCCAGCGGCGACGATCTGGCGATTCTGGAGCAAGAAGCGGTGTTGCCGACGTTGCTGGACCTGAAGCAGGCGGGACTGGTGCAGGCGGTCGGGATGTCTTGCAAAACCGTGGCCGGCGGCTTGCGGGCGGTGGAGTGCTGTGATCTGATCATGGTCACTTACAACTTGTCCCAGCGCGAGGAACTGCCGGTAATCCGCGCCGCTCGAGCCGCCAGCAAGGGCGTATTGATCAAGAAGGGCCTGCTCAGCGGCCATCTGGATCAGATATCGGAAGTTGATCCGGTGCGGGCCTCGCTGGAATTGATCTACGCCGAACCGGGGGTGAGCAGCGTGGTGGTGGGGACGCTGAGTCCGGTTCATTTACGGGCGAACGTGGCGGCGGCGGAAGGCATGTTAGGCCAGTGATGCCGCTCCGCCAAGCGCGCCACCAGGTCCAACGGCTTGCCTTCCACGATCACCCGTTCAATCAAAGCGAATACCGTAGCTTGCCCCCTGGCCGCGCGACTCGTCGATCCGCAGCTTCGCGCTCCTGATCCGCTCCCGCCAGGGGATGGTGGGGTCGCGGGTCAGTTCCGCCCAGAACCGCTCGAACAGTAGCTGGGCCAGATGCTCGGCGGTGATATTGTCGGCCGCCAGCACTATCACCTCGTCGGTGGGTAGCACGTAGCGTTTGCCGCATAGCCGAAATGTGCATTCGCCATCCGCACCGGGCAGCCATTCCAGCCAAGGGTTATCCCTCGCGATCAGCACCTTCTCGTCCCATTCGACGCAGACGGTTCGCAGCGCCTGCTTGAAGACTTCGTAGCTGAGCATCCGCGCCAGTACGGGGGGTTCGGCCAGATCCATATCGAGTTGGACCTGATAGTTGTGGCCGTGCAAGCCTTCTTTACCGCCGCCGGGGAACACGGTCATGTGCGCCGCCGAAAATTTGAGGTTGTCCTTGCTGATATGGATTGTCCAACTCCGTTGTCCATCGGGTCCGGTCATACACTTGCCCTCACGAAAACACTTGTTCGGTGGCATCCGAACCTTGAACAGTTACCCACGCTTCACCAAATGGATTTCATGCTGGAAAGCTTCAAACCTGCTTTCCAGAAACCAAGAACCGGGTAAACTTGCCAAAAAGAGAATGCTGAAGCAACAACATTTAAAGTTTCTCTTCGCCAATTATGGTACGGTCACATTTATACCGTATTAAACTATTTAAAAATATTGGGGCGATCACATAGCGCTGAATGCAAATCGACGCAATCAATACGCCAATCTTTTCTGGTTGCCAAACGACATACGCTGATTATAACATATTCGCTTTTTCGCCAGACCGGTATTCCAGCGCATCTTCAATATCGGCCAGCCAACTCATCAAGTCAAGGAACACACCAGTGGGCAATCTCCAGAAAGTCATTGAGGACGCATTCGAGCGTCGCGTCGAAATCGGGCCGGGTCAGGGCGTGATAGGGGGCCGCTTCGCGGATTTCGGCATAAAGGTCGTCGGCCCGGAAGGGGCCGGCGCAGGCGGCGATCAGGATGTGCTGGCAAAGC
>WBZP01005167.1_pt1 | contig 13343 bp, 11 predicted proteins | sample 5204301 | NCBI WGS metagenome assembly WBZP01 (sample SAMN12412401, study PRJNA552823) | activated sludge metagenome | isolation source: activated sludge from nitrification reactor of wastewater treatment plant... | place: USA: Pennsylvania | collected 2017 | reverse complement strand
CCGAGGTGGCAGGTCATGTGCTCGGCATACTCGGCGAGGCTTTCCTCGTGCCGACGCACGGTGCGGACCATCCCGACGACGGCGCGGTCGGCCTGGAACTGCGCGAAGGAGGTCTCCAGGACGGCCCGGGCGGGCGCGCGCCCCACCCGCGCGACGAGGTTGACCGCCATGTTGTATGTCGGCCGGAAGCTCGACCGCAGTGGGTAGGTCCGGGTCGAGGCCAGACCGGCGACCGCCTCAGGGTCGAGGCCGCGGGTCCACAGGACGACGGCATAGCCCTCGACGTCGATGCCTCGGCGACCGGCGCGGCCGGTGAGCTGGGTGTACTCGGCGGGGGTGATATCGGCGTGGGCCTCGCCGTTGAACTTCACCAGGCGCTCCAGAACCACGGTCCGGGCCGGCATGTTAATGCCGAGGGCGAGGGTCTCGGTAGCGAAGACGAGCTTGACCCGCCCGGCGGTGAAGAGCTCCTCGACGACCTCACGGAAGGTGGGCAGCATCCCCGCGTGGTGGGCTGCGAAGCCACGCTCGAGGCCGTCGACGAACTCCCAGTAGCCAAGGACGCCGAGGTCCTCCTCGGCGATGCCGGCGACCCGCTCCTCGACGATCCGGCGGATCCGTAAGCCCTCGTCCGGCGGCACCAGCCGTACCCCGGCGGCGAGCAGCTGCCCGACCGCCGCGTCACAGCCGACCCGGCTGAAGATGAAGGTAATGGCCGGGAGCAGGCCGGCCCGGTCGAGCTGGTCGACCACCTCGTACCGGCTCGGGGCACCACCCCCGCGTCCACCCCGACCCGCTCTGGCGAAGCCGCGTCCGCCGGCTCCCCCGCCCGGCCCACCCGGTGCGGGTCGTCCACGTCGGCCGCCGCCCCCGGTCCACTGGTCGGCCCGTTCCACATGCCGTATGGCGTCCAGGACCTCCGGGTTGACCGCGGCCCGGCCGGAGACCTCCGCCTCGACGAAGAGATCGAGGATGCGTGAGCCGACCATCAGGTGCTGCCACAGCGGCACCGGGCGGTGCTCGCTGACGACGACCGCGGTCCGCTGGCCGGTCGAGCCGGCGCCGCGGACCTCGCCGAGCCACTCGCCGAACTCCTCGGCGTTGGACACGGTGGCCGACAGGGAGACCACCTGGACGTCCTGGGGCAGGTGGATGATGACCTCCTCCCAGACCGCGCCCCTGAACCGGTCGGCGAGATAGTGCACCTCGTCCATGACGACATAGCCGAGGCCGTCGAGGGTGCTGGACCCGGCATACATCATGTTCCGGAGCACCTCGGTGGTCATGACGACGACCGGTGCCTCACCGTTGACCTGGCTGTCGCCGGTGAGCAGGCCGACCCGCGCCGCGCCGTGCCGGGCCACCAGGTCGAGGTACTTCTGGTTCGACAGCGCCTTGATCGGCGTGGTGTAGAAGGCCTTCCGGCCGGTGGCGAGGGCCTGGTGGACGGCGAACTCGCCGACGACGGTCTTGCCCGCTCCGGTCGGGGCTGCCACAAGAACTCCACGCCCGGCCGCAACCGCCTCGCACGCCTCACGCTGGAAGTCGTCGAGCGGAAACGCCAGCTCTGCGGCGAAGGAGTCGACGGCCGCGAGGGCCTCCGGCGACGGCGGTCCCTCGGTGGACACGTCCGCCCGGGACCGGGACTCTCGAGCCCGACGCCGGGAGGCGGCATAGCGCTGCGCCGGCGTCGACATGGGTCACACGTTACGTGACATAGCGCGAGCTCGGCGCGACGACCCGGAGTGCCCCGGGCGCGACCTCGACGTCGATCGGCATCGGGTGGAAGCGCTCGCCGTCGGCCTGGGCCATGATCCCGGTCGTCTCGAGCCGGACCTTCTCGCCGCGGAGGATCTCGATCTTCGGGTGCGTGACATGGGTGCCCTTGAAGACCCGCGGGAAGACCTTGAGGAACTCCAGGACGGAGACCTCGTGGAGGATAAGGACGTCGAGGAGGCCGTCGTCGAACTTCGCCTCGGGCAGGACGAGCATCCCACCCCCGAAGGCCGGCCCGTTGCCCACCGCGACGAGCATCGCGGTGGTCTCGACGCGGTGACCGTCGACCTCGATGGCGTAGGGGATCGCCGTGAAGACCGGCAGCTCACGGGCCACGGCGAGGTTGTAGCGCATCGGGCCCTTGGGCCAGGACCACCGGTGGGCGCGCTCGGTGACAACCGAGTCGAAACCGCCCCCGAGGACCCCGATCCACCACCGGTCGCCGTCGGAGGCCCGCATGCGTCCGGCGTCGATGGTCCGGACCGCGCCGGAAGAGATGAGGTCGGCAGCCTGCTCCGGCTGACGGATGGGCAGGCCGAGCGAACGGGCGTTGTCATTGCCAGTGCCCGCGGCGATGATCGCCAGGGCCACCGGGGTGCCCGCGCAGGCGTTGACCCCCAGGTGCGCCATACCATCGCCACCGACCACAGCGAGGACGTCGATCCCCCCGGAGGCGACCGCACCGCGGGCGTTGTCCGTCGAGTGGGCGTGCGAGTCGCCGGACAGGTCGACGACCTCCCCGCCGCTGGCCCGCAGGCGGGCTACCGCGGCGGCGCCCATGGCGGCTCCGCGGCCCCGGCCGGACGTCGGGTTGACCACGACCCCGATGCGCTGGCCCATCACGGGTCCAACGGTTCGGCGAGGTCGTCGATCGACGAGGCCTCGTCGTCGGGGGTGCCGAGCCAGCTCGGGTCCTTCTTGCGCCTGCGGCGGTCCATGACCGCGCACACTCCCATTGCGAGGAAGTAGAGCGCAACCATCGGCGCACCGATGAGGAACATCGAGTACGGGTCGACGGTCGGGGTGATCACCGCCGCGAAGACCATGATCCCCATGACGGCCCCCCGCCAGGCCTTTCGCAGCATTGCCGCCGAGACCAGCCCGGCGAGGTTGAGCCCGACGATGAAGACCGGCAGGAGGAAGGCGACCCCGAAGGCGACGATGAACTTGAGGACGAAGTTGAGGTACTCCGCGGCCGGCACGATATTGGCCGCCCCCGGCGGGGTGAAGCCACGCAGCACGTCGATCGCCTTCGGCAGGGTGAGATAGGCAAGCCAGCACCCGGTGAGGAAGAGCGGCGTCGACGACAGGAGGAACCACAGCGTCACGCGCTTCTCGCGCTTGGTCAGGCCCGGGACGACGAAGGCCCAGATCTGGTACAGCCATACCGGCGTCGCGATGAGCATGCCGACGAACAGGCTCACGGTGATCTGGATGGCCAGGCCGTCGGTCGGCCCCGAGAAGTTGACCCGGGTCAACGAGTCCGGACGGCTCGCCTGGAAGTCGACCATGGGTTGCTGTAGCGCCGAGATGATCGGCTCGTAGAAGACCCAGCCGACGATGGCCGCGATGACAATGGTCAGAGCGGCGATGAAGAGCCGCCGCCGCAGCTCGGCCAGATGCTCCAGGAGGGGCATGCGCCCCTCGGGGTCACCTCGGCGCCGGGCCATGGCGAGGCGGCCGGACGTCGAGCGTCATGGGGTGAGCGGGCGCCGGTGGGCGCTCAGAGGGTGCTGTCGGGACGCCAGGGCTGCTCGGCCGGCTGCTGCTGCACGACCGGGGGCACCTGCGGCGCCGGCGTGGCCGCGCCCGGGGTAACCGACGGCGGTGCGGCCGGGGCCGGCGGCGGGACGACCTCGCCCTGGACCGATGTCGGGGCGGCCTGGCCGTCCTTCTTCATCTCGCTGACCTCGGACTTGAAGACCCGCATCGAGCGGCCGAGGCTGCGCGCCATGTCGGGCATCTTCTTCCACCCGAGGAGCAGGATCGCGACCAGCGCGAGGATGGTGATCTCAGCGGGGCCGAGTCTCATGAGGGCTGTCCTTCGTCGGAGCCGGGTCGAGCGGGCAGGCTTGCAGTGTACTCGCGCGGCATGGCCCGAAGGGCCCATCCCGGCAGGCGGTCGTGGCGCCGAAGGGTCCGGGCGTCGCGGCTGCGGGCCACCCCGCGCGCGTAAGCCGCTCGCAGCTCCCGAGGGGACCCGAAGACCGCCAGCTCCTTGGCACCCTTGAGCGGGGAGCGCTGCGGCTCGGCCATGGCCTCGAGCGCGTCGAGCTGCCTGGTCAGGGCCTCGACCTCCCGGCCGGCGGCGGACACCTTGCCCGGAAGGGGACGCACCCGACGCCACAGGTACAGGCCCGCGCCGACGAGCAGCACGAGCCACACCACTGACCAGAGCAGGATGCGCACGGCCGCAGACTACGCCTGCTGCCCGAGAGCGTCGTATGCCGCCAGCGCATCGCGGGCACCATCGCGCACACTCCGGGCGAGGTCGGCGGGCTCGACCACCCGGGCCGAACCGCCGAGGCGCCATACCAGGCGGGCGACCCAGCCGGGGTCTCCGGTGCGCAGGACGAGCCGACGGAAGCCACCCTCGAGCTCGGTGACGCTCTGCGTCGGGTAGTACTCGGCGACCCAGGCGGCATCCGGTCCGGTCTCGATGACCACGTCGAGGTCGGTGGGATCGGGGACGAACAGTCCTGCGGTGAGGTCGCGTCCGACAACCTGCTCCGGTATGGCGCCCGCGGCGTCGAGCACAGTGGCGGCGACGATCCGGTCGACCCGGAACAGCCGGACCGCCTCGGCGCGGTGGCACCACCCTTCGAGGTACCACCTCGACTCGATCGAGACCAGCCGCATCGGGTCGACATCCCGCTCGGTCGTCTCGTCCCGGGAGGGTACGAGATAGCTGAGGTGGACCCGCCGCCCCGACCGCAGCGCCTCGGACACCGTCGCGAGCGCCGCGCCCGCCGCGTCGTCGGCGATGGAGACCGACACCCGCGCGGACTCCGAGGAGGCGACGGCGCCCGCGGCAGCCTCCAGCTTGGCCAGCGCTCGTTCGACGGCATCCCCGCCGCCCGCGCCGGTAGCGCCGTCGGCCAGGGAACCGTCGCGGTCGGTCCCAGCGCCGGCCAGGCCCCCGACCTGGCTCAACGCGCGCAGCCCGACCATGAGGGTCAGTGCCTCGTCGAGGGTGAACCGCCACGGCCGGGCCAGGCTCTCGGCGTTGGAGAGGAAAATCCGGCCGTCCTCCCAGTCCGCGTCGATGAGGTCGTCGGGCAGGTGCCCGGGGGTGCCGCAGACGAAGAGGAGCGAGAGGTCAGCCTCCATCTGGGCCGAGGTGACCCCGAAGGTCGCGGCCGCCTCCTCCACCGGGATGCCCTGGTGGTCGAGCAGCCAAGGGACGAGGGTGAGCAGCCGACCCAGCCGGGCCGTCGCGGACTCGGCCGGCGTGGCACGGCGGCGCTCGGCGGCGCTCATAAAGGCCCCGCCGCAGCGGCCAGGGCACCGGCCAGACGGGCCTTCACGCCCGCGACCAGCTCGGGCGGGGAGATCGCCAGCGCCTCGGGGCCGAAGCCGGCCACCTCGTCGGCCAGCCGCTCCAGGCTGGTCGAAGCCAGGGTCACCGTGGTCCATCCGGCGTCGTCGACCTCGCTCACGGCCCGACGTCGCAGCGTCTGCCCGGCACCGCCGCGGAGCCGGATGACCGCGGGGCTCTCACTCGGTGGGGACGCGTCGGCAGCCCCCGCGACGAGGACCCGCGGTCGGTGGTCGGCCGGGACGGCATACGCACCGGGCTTGCCGACCGTGGTGACCGCGCCGACGACCCGGCCCAGGCGGAAGACGCGCTCGGCACCGCGGTCGAGGTCGAAGCCGGTGAGATACCACCGACCGCGCCAGGAGGTGAGCCCCCAGGGCTGCACCGTGCGGGCCGCCGCGGAGCCGTCCGGTTTGCGGTACTCGAAGGAGACGACCTGCCGGGCCACCAGGGCGGCCCGGACGGCGTCGAAGGCCGGCTCGGCAGTGCGGATCGTCGGTTCGATGCCGACGACCGACCGTTCGTCGATCTCGACCCCCGCGGCCCGGAGCTTGTTGAGCGCCATCGACGCGGCACCCGCGAGACTGGCCTGGCTCCACGCCCGCGCCGCCAGGGCCAGCGCGGTGACCTCGTCCGGGGCCAGGTCGACCGGCGGGAGGGAGTACTCGCGGCGGTCGATGCGGTAGCCGAGCTCGTCGTCGAAGAGCGGGTCGATGACCTCGGTGACCAGTGGTATGCCGAGGTCGCGCAGCTCGTCCTTGTCGCGCTCGAACATTCGGTCGAAGGCCTCGATGGAGGCGGTCTGCTGGTACTGCGGGACGGCGTCGCGGATGTGCGCCTTGGTCAGCGGCCGGCGGGTCCACAGCAGGGCGATGACGAGGTTGAGCAGCCGCTCCGTCTTCGCCGCTGGGGTGGGCGCTGCGCCGGCCACGGACGGCTCAGCGGACGTCGACCAGGTCGACGACAAAGATCAGCGTCTCCCCCGGCTTGATGACAGTGCCGGCCCCGCGGGCGCCATACCCGAGGTGAGGCGGGATGACCAGGCGACGGCGCCCACCGACGCGCATCCCGAGCAGGCCGTCGTCCCAGCCCTTGATGACCTGGCCCCTTCCGACCCGGAAGTCCAGTGGCGCGCCCCGGTTCCACGAGGCGTCGAACTCCTCGCCGGTCGACCAGGCGACGCCGACATAGTGGGTCGACACGGTCCGCCCGGCGGTGGCGGGCTCTCCGTCGCCGATGACGAGGTCCTCGATGACCAGCTCGGTGGGCGGGGTGTCCCCGGGGAAGTCGATCTCCGGCTTGTCGCGGTCAACGGCCCAGGCCATGGTGTCCTCTGCTCAGGTGGGTGGTGACGACTGGTCGGGTACTGACGTTGGGTCGTCCGGGGGTCAGGACGCGCCAAGGATGTCGACGACGAAGACCATCGTGTCGGTCCCCGAGATGTCCGGGAGCCGACCGCTCGCACCGTAGCCGTCCTTGGGCGGAATGATGAGCAGGACACGCGAGCCGACCTTCTTGCCGACCAGGGTCGCGTCCCAGCCCTTGATGACCTTCCCCACGCCGATGGCGAAGGTCGCCGGGGTCTTGCGCTGCCAGGACGAGTCGAAGACCTTGCCGTCCTTCCACAGTGCGCCGTAGTAGTGCACGGTGATCTCTTGGCCGACCGTGACGACATCGCCATTGCCCTCGATGAGCAGCTGCTGGACGGTGTCGGCGGGCGGGGTGGTCTTGGGCATCGTCACGATCGGGCCGGTGGCGTCCTCGAAGGTCACCGTGGGCAGGCCTGCTGGCGGAGCGATGACGGTGCCCTCGGCCTTCTCCAGGACCGGCTTGGGGGTCGTGACATCGACGACATCGGCGACGACCACGAGGTTGTCGGTGCCTGAGATGCCGATCACGGTGCGTCCACTGGTGCCGAACGCCTGCGCCGGTGGGATGACGAACAGGATCCGGGAGCCCTTCTGGACCCCGGTGAGCGCCGAGATCAGGCCCGGGATCATGTCGGTGCCGCTGAGGGTGAAGGTCGCCGGCTGCTTCTCGCCATAGCTGCTGTCGAGCTTGACGCCCTCGTTGCCGACGTAGAGCACCTGGCGGACGGTGACCTTGTCACCGGTCTTGCTGAGCACCCCGGTGCCGGGGCGGAGCACCTTGACCGTCGTCGTCGAGACCGAGACCGGCTTCTTCGTCAGGGTCACCGTCGGCTCCGTGACCGGGTCGGTGCCCGCGGTGGGGTCGGCCCCGACGACCTGGATCGTGTCGAGCATCGCGCGGTCCGCAGCGGAAGGCGTGGCCATCGCCTGCGTCGTCGTCGCCGACCCGGTAGGCGTGGCCGGGCCCGAGGGAGTCGAGCCGCACCCGACGAGCACCAGGCTCGCGGACACCCCCAGGACCGCGCAGACACGAGTTGACGAGCGCACACGGACCTCCGCAAGATCGACAGAACAGGCTTCCTGACACTCTAACGCCGGGGCCGGTGCCGGCCCGCCTCAGCCGGACGTGATCTGCCTCAGCGCGTCCGCGTGTCGCAGGGTCGCCGCGCGCAGCGCCGCCACCGACGGGCCGGCCTGGAGGACCTCGCGGCTCGAGCTGGCCAACACGTTCGGCAGGGCCGTCCCGAAGACCCGTCGGACGTCCTCGGCCGTCGCCCCTTGGGCACCAAGCCCGGGGGCGAGCAGCGGCGCGTTCGCGGCGAGGAGGTCAAGGCTGAGGTCGGCCACGGCGGATCCGACGGTCGCGCCGACGACCATCCCGATGCTCCCCAGCTCGCCCCGGGCCCGTGCCGCCGCATTCGAGGCCGTGACCCCGGCGACGATGCTTCCCGCGACGCTGCCGCTGTCGGTCCTCGCGTGCTGCACGCTGGGGCCCTCCGGGTTCGAGGTGAGGGCCAGGACGAACAGGCCGCGCCCGGTCTGCCCGGCCAGGTCGAGCGCCGGGCGCAGCGAGCCGTAGCCGAGATAGGGGCTCACCGTCAGCGCGTCGGCTCGCCCCACGCTCTCCTCACCGAGGAAGGCCTGAGCGTATGCCGCCATGGTCGTCCCGATGTCCCCGCGTTTGGCGTCGAGGATGCTCAGCGTGCCGGCCTCCCTGAGCCCGGCCAGAGTGTCCTCCAGGACGGCGACGCCGGCGGCGCCATACCGCTCGAAGAAGGCGGACTGGGGCTTGACGACGGCGGCGACCCCGGCGTAGGCCTCGACGCAGGTCGCGGCGAAGGCCTTCACCCCGTCGACGCTGCGCGGCAGACCCCACGCGTCGAGGAGCTCCTCGTGCGGGTCGATCCCGACGCAGAGCGGCCCGAGATCGGTCATCGCGGCTCGCAGCCGGACCCCGAAGGGTGTCATCGCTGCCCCTTCCTCGCCGCGGCGAGCTCGCGGTTGACCCGGCTCACCCACAGCGGCCCCTCATAGATGAACGCGGTGTACGCCTGGACGAGGGTCGCCCCGTCGGCGAGCCGGGCCAGGACGTCCGTCGCCGAGCCCACTCCCCCGACGCTGATGACGACGCAGTCTGCTGGCAGGTGGGCTCGTAGCAGCCGCAGCACGGCGTGGGAGCGCTCATGCAGCACCGGACCGGAGAGGCCACCGGCGCCGATCCGCTCCACCGTCGCGGCGGCGGTCCGCAGGCCGGTCCGGGCGATCGTCGTATTCGTCGCGACGACCCCGGCCAGGTCGAGCTCGACGACGAGCTCGGCGACCTCGACGATGTCGGCGTCGGCCAGGTCGGGGGCGATCTTGACCAGCAGGGGCACCGCCCGACCGGCCGCCCCGTCGGCCGCCGCGCGGACCGCGCTGAGCAGCGGGCGCAGCGCGGCGACAGCCTGGAGGTCGCGTAGGCCCGGGGTGTTGGGCGAGCTGACGTTGACCACGAGATAGTCGGCGTATGGCGCCAGGGCTGTCGCGCTGAGGACGTAGTCGGCCGGCGCGTCGGCGGCCTCGACGACCTTGGTCTTGCCGATATTGACGCCGAGGAGGATGTCGTCGCGGTGCGGCCCGGCGGCGCGGCGGCGCAGCCGGTCGGCCACGACGGCCGAGCCGTCGTTGTTGAAGCCCATCCGGTTGATGATCGCCCGGTCCTGCGGCAGCCGGAACAGCCGGGGGCGGTCGTTGCCGGGTTGGCCCTGGCCGGTGATCGTCCCGACCTCGATCGCCCCGAAGCCCCAGGCGGCGAGGGCGTCGATGCCCTCGGCGTTCTTGTCGAAGCCCGCGGCCAGCCCGAGCGGGCTGGGGAGCCGCTTGCCGAAGACCTCGACCCCGATGGCCGGGTCGGGGCGGGTCAGGGTGGCCTGCACGAGGTCGGTGAGCCGCGGGACGGCCGCCAGCCGACGCCACGCGCCGAAGGCCCGGTGGTGCGCGTCCTCGGCGTCGGTGCGGGTCAGGACGGTGTCGAAGACGGTCCGGTAGACCGGCAGCCTCATGACCGGGCCGTCCCTCGGCCGTAGAGGTCGAGGTCGCGGGCGTGGTCCTGGAGCGACGTGACCCGCAGCGGCCCGCCGCGCAGCGCCTCGATGCCGATGACGGCGGCGCCGAGCTGCTGGACGGTGGTGATGATCGGTAGGTCGGCCCCGGTGGTGGCGGTGCGGATGGCGTACCCGTCGCTGCGCGACAGCGCCCCGCTCGGGCTGTTGACGACCATCTGCACCCGGCGGGCCGCGATCAGTTCGACGATCGAGCTGGTCATGCCCTCGGTGCTGGCACCCTCCGCGCGCTCGGTGATCTTGCGGACCGCCTCGGCCTCGATGCCGTGCCGCCGCAGCACCTCGGCGGTGCCGGTCGTCGCGTAGATCCGGAAGCCGAGGTCGACGAGCCGCTTGACCGGGAAGATCATCGCCCGCTTGTCCCGGTTGGCCATCGACACGAAGACCGCCCCATCGGTCGGCAGGCCGCCATACGCCGCGAGCTGGCTCTTCGCGAAGGCGACCCCGAAGTCTGCGTCGATGCCCATGACCTCGCCGGTCGAGCGCATCTCCGGGCCGAGGAGGGAGTCGACGACGGTGCCCTCTTGGGTGCGGAAGCGGGCGAAGGGCAGCACCGCCTCCTTGACCGACATCGGGGCGTGCGCGGGCATGACCCCGCCGTCACCGGTGGCCGGGAGCAGCCCCTCGGCCCGCAGTGACGCGATCGAGGCGCCCATCATGACCCGGGCCGCCGCCTTGGCCAGGGGGACCCCGGTCGCCTTGGCGACGAAGGGGACGGTCCGGGACGCGCGGGGGTTCGCCTCGAGGACATAGAGGACGTCCTGGGCCAGGGCGAACTGGACGTTCATCAGCCCGCGGACCCCGATGCCCTCGGCGAGCTTGCGGGTCGCCTCGCGGACCCGGGCCAGCTCGAACGCCCCGAGGGTGGCCGGCGGAAGGGTGCACGCCGAGTCGCCGGAGTGGATGCCGGCCTCCTCGATGTGCTCCATGATCCCGCCGACGTAGAGCTCCTCGCCGTCGAAGAGCGCGTCGATGTCGATCTCGATCGCGTCGTCGAGGAAGCGGTCGACGAGGATCGGGTGCTCCGGGCTGGCGTCGGTGGCCTTCTCGACATACGTCCGCAGCGAGTCGTCGTCGTAGACGATGACCATGCCGCGCCCGCCCAGGACGTAGGAGGGCCGCACCAGGACCGGGTAGCCGATCCGGTGAGCGACGTCGAGCGCCTCGTCGATGCTGAAGGCCGTCCCGTGCTGCGGGGCCGGCAGGTGCGCCTTGGCGAGCACGTGCCCGAAGGCGCCGCGGTCCTCGGCGAGGTGGATCGCCTCCGGGCTGGTCCCGACGACGGGCAGCCCTTCGGCCGTGAGCGCCGCCGCGAGCCCGAGCGGGGTCTGCCCGCCGAGCTGCACGATGACCCCGGCGACCGGCCCGGCCTGGCACTCGGCGTAGTAGACCTCGAGGACGTCCTCGAGGGTGAGCGGCTCGAAGTACAGCCGGCTGCTCGTGTCGTAGTCGGTCGAGACGGTCTCGGGGTTGCAGTTGACCATGACGGTGTCGTAGCCGGCGTCGCGTAGGGCGAAGCTCGCATGGACGCACGAGTAGTCGAACTCGACGCCCTGCCCGATCCGGTTCGGTCCGCTGCCGAGGATGAGCACGGCCGGCTTCTCGCGCGGGCTCACCTCGGTCTCCTCGTCGTATGACGAGTAGTGGTATGGCGTCCGTGCGGCGAACTCGGCGGCGCAGGTGTCCACGGTCTTGTAGACCGGGCGGATGCCGAGGGCGTGCCGGACCCCGCGGACGACCGCCTCCGGCATCCCCCGCAGCTGGGCGAGCTGGGCGTCCGAGAAGCCGTGCCGCTTGGCCAGGCGCAGCTGGGCCGGCCCGAGCTGAGGGGCGCTGGTGAGCTCGGCGGCGATCGCGTTGATCCGCTCGATCTGGTCGAGGAACCACGGGTCGATGCCGGTGGCCTCGTGGACCTGCTCGACGGTGGCGCCGAGCCGCAGCGCCTGCTGGACCGAGACGATCCGGCCGTCAGTGGGGCGCCGGCTCTGCGTCAACGCCTCCTGCGCTGTCTGGCTGGTGGGCAGCCAGTGGAAGCTGCTGCCGGAGCGCTCCATCGACCGCAGCGCCTTCTGCAGCGCCTCGGTGAAGCTGCGCCCGATCGACATCGCCTCGCCGACGCTCTTCATGGTCGTCGTCAGGGTCGGGTCGGCCTGGGGGAACTTCTCGAAGGCGAACCGGGGCACCTTGACGACGATGTAGTCCAGGGTCGGCTCGAAGGACGCCGGGGTCTGCTCGGTAATGTCGTTGGGGACCTCGTCGAGGGTGTAGCCGATGGCCATCCGGGCCGCGATCTTCGCGATCGGGAAGCCGGTGGCCTTTGAGGCCAGGGCGCTGGACCGGGAGACCCGAGGGTTCATCTCGATGACGATGACCCGGCCGTCGACCGGGTTGACGGCGAACTGGATATTGCACCCGCCGGTGTCGACACCGACCTCGCGGATCACGGCGATCCCGATATCGCGCAGCCGCTGGTACTCCCGGTCGGTCAGGGTCAGCGCCGGCGCGACGGTGATCGAGTCGCCGGTGTGCACGCCCATCGGGTCGAGGTTCTCGATCGAGCAGACGACGACGACATTGTCGGCGTGGTCGCGCATGACCTCGAGCTCGTACTCCTTCCAGCCGAGGATCGACTCCTCGAGGAGGACCTCGGTCGTCGGGCTGGCCTGCAGGCCGGCACCGGCGATGCGCCGCAGGTCCGGTTCGTCATACGCAAAACCGCTGCCGAGCCCACCCATCGTGAAGGAGGGCCGCACGACGAGGGGGTAGCCCAGGGTCTGCGCCGCGGCCAGGCACTCGTCCATGGTGTGGGCTACGACGGAGCGGGCGCTCTCGGCGCCGCACCGGGCGACGACGCCCTTGAAGGCCTCGCGGTCCTCGCCGAGCCGGATGGCGTCGACATTGGCGCCGATGAGGGGAGCGTTGTAGCGCTCGAGGACACCGCGCTCGTGCAGCGCCATCGCGCAGTTGAGCGCCGTCTGCCCACCGAGGGTGGCCAGCACCGCGTCCGGGCGCTCCTTGGCGATGATCGCCTCGACGACCTCCGGGGTGATCGGTTCGACATAGGTGGCGTCGGCGAACTCCGGGTCGGTCATGATCGTCGCCGGGTTGGAGTTGACGAGGACGACCCGGATGCCCTCCTCGCGCAGCACGCGGCAGGCCTGGGTGCCGGAGTAGTCGAACTCGCAGGCCTGGCCGATGACGATCGGGCCGGACCCGATGACCAGGACGCTACGGATGTCGGCGCGCTTAGGCATGGTGCTTCCCCGATCGAGCCCTCGCCGAGGCAAGGAGGTCGACGAACCGGTCGAAGAGGTAGGACGCGTCGTGTGGACCGGCGGCGGCCTCGGGGTGGTACTGGACCGAGAAGGCCCGCACCGCGCCGCCCGCGTCCCGCAGCTCCAGCCCCTCGACGACGTCGTCGTTGAGGCAGATGTGCGAGACCCGGGCGGTGCCGAAGTCGGTCGCCGCGTCACCGCTGCGGGGCGCGTCGACGGCGAAACCGTGGTTGTGCGCGGTCACCTCGACCTTGCCGGTCGCCTTGTCGAGCACCGGCTGGTT
>WBZP01005164.1_pt1 | contig 13345 bp, 11 predicted proteins | sample 5204301 | NCBI WGS metagenome assembly WBZP01 (sample SAMN12412401, study PRJNA552823) | activated sludge metagenome | isolation source: activated sludge from nitrification reactor of wastewater treatment plant... | place: USA: Pennsylvania | collected 2017 | reverse complement strand
TGGCGAATCTCACGTCTCGGAGACTACAGATCTGGGCCACCTCGAGCAGTGCGTCGGCACCGGTGAAGTCGATGTCGTCCATCCGGGTGGCGTCCAGGATCAGCGCGTCAGGTTTGCCTGACCCCTCTGGGATGGAGTCGAGCATCTCTTGACGGAACCATGTGGCGTTGCCGAACCACAAGGGCCCGTTCAGCCGGAAGGCCGCGATGTGCCGCAAGGGATCGGCGCGAAAATCGATCAACGGCAGCCACTGCCCGTCCGGCGTCCGGCCCAACCGCAACAACTCCGGCCGTGCGGTGCGTCGGGCGCGGTCGGTGAACGAGATCAAGATCGCCAGGGCAACTCCCTCAACGATGCCCAGGACCACGACGGACACCATCGTGACCAGCATCAAGGTGAACGCCCGCCACGAGTAACGCAGTGTCGCGCGCATCTCGTCGGTGCGGAAGATCCGGATCGCGATGAAGATCAACACCGCCGACAGGGTCGCTGTCGGCAGATCCTCGGCGATCACACTGGCGAACAACAGAATGACCACCATGAACGCGGCCACTAGGCTGGCCAACTGCGTGCGCCCGCGTGATTCGCTGATGATCGTCGTGGAAGGTGGACTCGCATCGACGGTGAACGCGCCCACAAAGCTGGACAGCACGTTACCGGCGCCCACCGCTTTGTAGTCGGCGCTGACGTCAGTGTCGAAGCCGCCGTACGCGGCCGCCGAGCGACTGGTCGCCGACGTCTGAGCGAGGCAGATCAGAGCCACCGCCAATGCGGTCCCGAATACAGTGCGAATGGTGTCGACGGACACATCGGGCACTGCGATCGAAGGCAAGCCGTGTTGTAGCGGCCCCAGCACCTGCACGCCTCTGGCTGGGAGATCAGCGATCACAGTGAAGATCGTCGCGAGCGCAAGCACAACGAGTGCCCCGGGGAACCGACTACTTGCCCTGGAGAAGATGACCAGGAGTGCGAGGGACGTGATCCCGATGATCAACGTCGGCCAGTTCACATCGCCGAGACTGTCGACGAACGAGGCCAACCGCTGCAGGGTCGTGCCTTTGCCTTCAGGCACGCCGAACAAACCCGGCAACTGATTGATCACGATGATGATCGCGATGCCACCCATGAATCCGATGACAACCGGTTTGGACAGCGCATCCCCGAACCACCCCATCTTGCCGGCACCGACGATGAACGTCAGGATCCCGACGATCAACGTGGTCGTGATCGCAAGGGTGACGTATTCCGGGGATTGTGCGGCCAGACCCAGACTCGCCAATCCGCCGGCAAGGATCGGAGCCACGGTGCTGTCGACGCCCAGCGCCAAATGCCGGTTCGCCGCCAACATCGTCGCCATCAGGCAGGCGGCCAGGAACCCATATAGCCCGGTGATCGGCGGCATTCCTGCCAGATGCGCGGTGGCAATCTGTCCGGGAATCGTGATAGCACCGAAAGTGATGCCTGCCAACAGGTCGCGGGATAACCACTCCCGGCGGTAGCCGGCAAAGGTGGGAAACAGATTGAGTCTGGTGAGCCAACCCGTTTCCATGCCCCGACGCTAGAGGTGCGTGCCTGCGCGTTGCGCGCTCCAAGGACATTCGTGTTCGGACAGCCAGCGAGCAACTATGCAGGCGCATGGTTGCTCGCTGCCACGGAATCATCGATCAGGTTGGATCCAGGATGCACCCGTGGCCATTCGGCAGGCCTCCACGGCTGACTCGATCGTCGGGTAGAGCCGATCATCCGGGAGCGCCTGTTCCATGCCGAACTGACGCAACTTGAGGCGCACAGGTCCAAGACCATGGAGGCCCCGATAGCCAGGATCACCGCCACCAGGACTGCCGGTAAGGCCGGAATCAGGCGCTGCATCACCAGAATGAGAACCAGCGAGAGGGTCCCCACAACCGCAGCCGCCGGCACCACCTGCCCCCCCGCCAGCCCCGACACGAATCGAGCAGTTCGCCGATGAACCCGTCGGCATCGACAGAGAACCCGAACAGTTTCGGGAGTTGGCCAACAATGATGGTCAGGGCCAACCCGTTCATGTAACCGAGAATCGTGGGCTTGGGCAGCAGATCGGCGACGAACCCCAACTTGAGGACGCCGGCAAAGACCATGATGGTCCCCGTCCGCATGGGCGAGCATCGATGCCAGTGCGACGGCCTTTGCAGGGTCGCCGTCGGCGCCCACGAGCGGGAGGATCGTGGCAGCGATCATCGGCCCCAGGGAAGAATCAGGACCCAATACAAGGACCTTCGACGGACCGAAGACTGCGTAACCCACCAGACACAGGATCGAGGTATGCAGGCCGGTAACAGCCGGCAGGCCCGCCAGCTCCGCGTAGGCCATACCTTGCGGGACCAATAGCGCCGACAACACGAGTCCGGCAACCATGTCCTTGGGCAGCCACTTGGCCTGGCAGTCGGTCAAACAACTGCAGGCCGGTCACGTATCCGCGCTTTGCTACAAGCACGCTTTCCCCATCTCGTCCGGTCGGACCATTGCCGTCACCGTTGGCTGGAGTCTTGTTCCGATGATCGCACTCCGGCCCGTACATCCGGGAGGCCGGTTCCTTCGCGGCATAGGCTGGGGGTCAGCCAGCACGGGAGCATCATGAAGCAACCCTCTACCGCACATCGCATTCAGGCCGTCATCGCCCTCGCGGCGGCGGCGGCGCTCCTCGTCCTCCTCCTGCTCGTCCTTGTCCAGAGCCCGGTCATGCTTCTGCTCGGAGTGTCAGGCCTGGCTCTGGCCGGCGCCGGCGGTTGGTGGCTGGTCACCGAACAGATGCCACGCAGGGCGATCGGTGCCGCCGCAGGCATCCTGGGACTGGTTGCGGTGGTGGCCGCTGTCCTGGGCGTGATTGTGGGCACCGAGCAGCGGGTGATCGTGATCGTTGTTGTGCTACTCCTGTGCGCCGCCTGTGCTGGACAGGCGCGGCTCGCACTGGTCCGCGGACTACACGAGGGGGACGGTTCTGCGGCAGAGCCGCCCAAGAAGCCGGTGCTGATCGCGAATCCCAAGTCCGGTGGAGGCAAGGTGGAGCGCTTCGGCCTCGTTGCCGCGGCCGAAGCGCATGGGGTCGAGGTCGTCCTGCTCAACAAGGGTGACGATCTCGAGCAACTGGCGCGGGATGCTGTAGCCCGCGGCGCAGACTGTCTGGGCATGGCCGGCGGAGACGGATCCCAGGCACTTGTCGCCTCGGTGGCTGCCGAGCACGACCTACCCTTCGTGTGCATCTCGGCTGGCACCCGCAACCACTTCGCGCTCGACCTCGGTCTCGACCGCGCAGATCCCAGTACCGGACTCATCGCCTTCAGCGACGGCCTCGAGCGCAGGATCGACTACGCCACCGTGGGCGATCGGCTGTTCGTCAACAACGTATCCATGGGGATCTACGCCACGATCGTGCAGGAAGAGGGATACCGCGACGCGAAGCTGGAGACCTCCAAGACCCTCCTCCCCGAGTTGCTCGGCCGTCAGCAGGAGCCATTCGACTTGCAGTTCGAGGCGCCGGGAGGAGTGGAGGTCGATGGCGCCTTCCTGATCCTCGTGTCGAACAACCCGTACGTACTGGGTCCCCGTCTCGACGTCTCCCAGCGGCGGAGTCTGACGACAGGCAAACTCGGAGTCTTCGCGGTCAATGCCCGAACCGGCAAAGAGGCCGCCACCCTCTTGGCCAGAGAAGGGCTGGGCGTGGGTCAACGCGACCCACACGTGCATCAGTTCGAGACCGACCATTTCCAGGTGCGCTCGCGCTCTGGTCGCGCCAACGCCGGCGTCGATGGCGAGGCGCTCGACCTTCCCACCCCGCTGGAATTCCGCAGCCACCCGGGTGGGCTCCGGATCCGGGTCCCGCGCGACAGCGTCGCGCGGCTGCAACGACGGCAGGCGCGCAACGTGAGCATCGCCGATCTGTTCCGCGTCGCCGCGGGAAAACCCATGGCGATACGGGACTAGCACCACGCACAGCAACTCCACGCATCGAACGGTCCGCCGCCCCCGGGCCTGCACCACTGCTCGAACGCACAGCCAGACGGATTCGGTCCACGTCGGGTCTGTCGACCCCGGGTACGGTGCCGTCACCAACGCATCGATCCCCGGGTTCCTCGCCGGGCTCGATCTCATCGTCGCGATCGGAGCCCAGGCTGCGAGAGCAAGTGGACGACGTCGCCCAGGTTGCCTCCCCTGGTCTGGACCGGCGCTACTTCTTGATCGGGGGCGGGTCGTTCGGTGCCATGTAGGCCCCGATCAATCGCCACAACTGATCACTGGGGTTTCCGGGGTAGTTACCCTGATCGTCGAACGCTGACGAACGGAACGTCGACGCGACTGCAATCGAGAGTTTCCTTTTCGGCAAGTTGGCTGTGGCTGCGCTGTATCCGCCCAACAGTGGGTTCTGCAGCAGCCAGGATCCGGAGCGAACCACGCCAAGCCCGTAGTTGTATCCCCTGACCTGTGTGAAGCACTCCGGCACGCAGTTGGGCTGCGGGCTGCCGAAACCCAACAGGTTCGGCCCGGTCATTGCCTTGTAGCTGGACTTGGAGAGCAGACTCCCGCTCCCCACCGCGTCCGCCGTTGCAGTCATGTCGAAGATGTCGGTGGTCTGGGTCGCGCCGACCGGAGTGCCCCATGCCGAGTTCCAGAACGAGGACTCTTCGTAGAACCTCTGACTTGCGGGAATCCCCAAGGCGACACGGCGTTCCGAACTGAACGAATGCAGCACCGGACCGGGGATCTGTGAGCTCTGGGACGACACGGTGCTCGTCAATCCCATGGGCCGCAGCACCTGCTGCCGCAGCAATGTGGCCAGCGACTTGCCGCCGATCGTGGACAGGATCTTGCCGAGCAGCATGAAGTTGGTGTGCGAGTAGCTCCAGTTGGTTCCGGGAGCGAACAGTTGGGGCCGCGAGAATGCGATCGAGCGCCTCTCTTTGAACGTGAAGTCCTGGAAGGGATCGTTCAGGAACGCCGCGGTGAATTCCGGGTCCTCTTCATAGTCCGGGTAACCGCTGGTCTGGTTCGCCAGCATCTTCACGGTGACCTTGTCCGACAGCGGCAGGTTCGGCATCCAGCGATCGACTGTGTCGTTCAGACGGACCTTGCCCTGGTCCACGAACCGCATGAGCAGCGTGCCCACATAGGCGAAGGCGACAGCGCCGTTGCGGAATCGCATGTCAGTTGTGGCACGGACCCCGGTCATCGATGTGCCGAACGCCTTTGTCGTCACCTCCTTGTCGCCCTTGGTGACCCGAACGATGACGGCCTTGAGGTGGTAGGTCTTCATCGCATCGCGGACGAGACCGGAGATGTGGGCCGCCTGCGACTTCTGCGATGTGGGCGCCTGCTCGGCCGAAGCTGTCGCCGGGACGACCAGCGCCACGATCAGAAGAAAGGCGGTGGTAGCTGCCGCGGCTCGGGCCAATCGGAGAACTGCCCATGACAGGACGGGCCCTGACACGCGGGTTGGGGCAGGTTGATGAGGACTGATCACGAGGTTCCCATCCGGTTGCGGTGAGCCAACTCCCCCGCCGAGGGTGAATCTACCCGCACGCCGGCCGGTCAGGGTGCTCGCCCACATTCCGGTGTGTCAACGCTTGGCTGTCCGCGGCGGGGCCCGCACATCATCGGGGGCAGGTACGGCGCTCAAGGCGTCGCGTAGCCAAGGTCCCCCAGACCTCTCCACTGGGGTACCTCTTCTCGTTCCAACAGCGGAGCAACCCGGACCGGTGCGGAAAGCAGGGGCCGCGACAGTGAACGGATCCTGTTCACCCACCGAATGAGCGGATTCCCGCAGCGGACGACTCACGAACCGGCGAGGTCCCAGGTGATCACAGTCGTCAGTCCTGGGTGTCCCGGATCGGTGATCGTCTGCGATCCGGTGAGGTGCTCGACAGAGGGACTGGTCTGATCGCGAATCCCGAAGGTCACACCGCGGCCCTCCGTCGGTTGCGGGTATCCGTCGCAGGAGCCCGACACCTCGTAGAATCCGACGCCGGCGAGGTTGACCGAGTACCAGCCCTTGGGGTTCATGTTGGTGCCCGCCCAGTCGTAGACCACCGAGCCCGTGACGCCCGACCCCGATCCCGACCCGGAGTACCGGCAACCGGCACCGCTCTCCTCATAGTTGCCCTGCCAGGTGCCGCCGGTGGCATCGTACTGGGCCACACCCAACGTCGTTTCCGCAGACAACGCGAGGGTCACGTTGATGGTGGACTGGTCACGGGTGTGACTGGGCGGGGAGCCGGTGTCCTGCGTCATGTCGTAGGTGACTGTGCCATGCAGGGTTCGGGGCAGAGCCTGCTGTGTGCTCACGACCTGCATCACCCGTTCACCGACGCCTCGCTTCGATGTCGCCGTGAATGTCACTCGGGCCGATGCGGCCGAGCCCATCGTGAAGGTGAACCGGCCGGGCGCTCCGAGCCGCGTGGCCCCCCGTGCCGGGGTGATGGTTCCGCCGGTTGCGCTGGCCTGCAACTTGGCGGCCACGTCTTTACCATCAGCGGCCGCTTGTGCCTGCACGATGATCGATCGCTGGTCCCCGGAGACGATGGCGCCGAAATCGGTTGGGGTCGTGATCACGTTGAGGCACTGCTTCCGTTCGCGCCACTCAGCTTCGATCCGCTGGAGTCGCGGACCGACCTCGGAATGGAGGAACTCAAGACTTACGCCCGCCTCCTCGAACATCCACTCCTCCTTCGGGCCCGTCCCGCGCCAGGGCCGCGGGCCCACGGTGCCATACGGAATGCGAAGGTCCAGAAAGCCCATACGATCTGTCGTCGTCTTGCGCTCGTAGCCCCCTTTGGTGATCTGCCGCTTCCAGGTTCCGGACAGGTCGTACGGCTCCACCCGGGCGTCGCCGTTCACGGTTGCCGCGATGTCAGCATCAGTCGTCCACTTCCAGACATTCTTGGTGTCACCGTGACCGTCATCGTCGAAGAAGAGCTGTTCGTATCCGAGGGTGATGTGCCCGGTGACCTTTCCCACGGTGTTCGGACATGGTTTCAGGGCGATCTCCAAGCGGTATGTGTTGCTGACGTAGTCGGGGCCTACCCCTGTGGTGACAGTGACTTCTTCCTTACGCCCGACCCGACCGCGGCCCGGAGTCTTCACCGTGCCCTGCGTTCGTGTGCAGGTGCCGTTCTGGCAGACCTGGCCGGTGTCGAAACTCGCGGTCGGATCTGATGCGGCCCAGGCATTCGCCGGCGCACCAGTGTCGGCGAGCAGCGTCCGAACACGTCCCACTCCGGCTTTCATGGCAGCCACGGTCATCCGACGTGCCCTGAGCAGCGCCGCCGACTCCTTCTTACTCGAGTGGCCGCGGGTGACACTCGGACCATCGACGGTGACCGCGCGAACGTACTCGGCCGGCGATGTCACTCTCGGCAGGTGAAGTCGCACGCAGCGATACCCCCTCTTCCCCGTCACAGGGACGAAACCCTTCCGACACAGAGGCTTCTTGGCATCCGCACGCAACTGAGAGGCGGTCTCACCTGGGGACTGTTGCAGCTCGGAAGTCGGGTGTGCGGAAGTCGCTGGAGCGATCAGCACCCCACCGACCAAGGCCGCCGCCGCTGCCGCGGCGAGACTCCCACGGAAGGTGCTGTGACGATTCATGATTCCCTCCTCCATCAGCCGGTGGATGCCACGGGGACCCGCAAAGTTGCCCAGCGCGCGGCTCGCCCACTGACATGGACAGCAATGGCACGGGTTCGGCGCACTGGCCGAGGGGCGTGAATGGCGCACATACGGGGATGGCCGCCTGCCCCTCGAACCTGGATGACCGCGCGCAACACAGGGACTCCCCCCGGTCCATCCTCCCAATTCCAGGCTACTCCCGCGTCACTCCCGTCGACGTTGAGCGGAACAGACGGACCAGCCTGAGAATGGCGATCTCGGCCTCCGAGCGGACGGCCAGGGATCCACGAAGTCGAACCCCGCCGCCAGCAGCAGATAGGGCGTGCGTGACAGCGGCTCAAGATCGGCCACATATCGCTGGATACGCTGCGCCGGATGCTCCTCTGACCTGGCAGCCATGGGAGTGGGCAATCGCATCCAGCGGCTGACGCCACGCACAGGAAGCAGATCGTCATGCCCGTACCGTGCACCGCCCCAGCATGCCGTGCACCAGACCCGCAAGGCGTGCACCGAGCCCGAAGGTGGCGTCACCGAGCCTTGGGCGAGTTCCCCGGGGAGAATGACCGGCATGGTCCTCTTCCGCCTTGCGGGTCGCCGTCGATCGGGGTTGCCGTGAGTCGACGGCCGGAGCCCACCGCCCCTTGGCGGCAGGCTCATCTGGCGCTCGCAGCGGTGTTGGCCGGCGGGCTGATCGCCGGCTGCAGCGTGGTCACGGGCGGGAGCACCGACCTCACACCTGAACCATCCGCACCACCGGCCATGACACCGAACAGCATCGGGCTCGACCAGCTGCGACCGTGCAGCGGCCGCATCGAACCCGAACTGCGGTGCGGCACCATCACGCTCCCACTTGAGAGGGCCGACCCAGCCCTCGGCCAGATCCCGATCGCATTCGCCGTGCGCCCCCGCGACGACACCGGAACGCCGTCACAGGGCGCCATCATCGCCATCGAAGGGGGTCCTGGTTACGGCTCGATTGGCAGTGCGCGCGGCTACATCGACACCTTCGGTCCACTGCTGCGACATCGCGAACTGATCCTCGTCGATGCCCGCGGCACGGGGGCGTCGCAAGCCATCGACTGCCCCGACATGCAGAAAGGGCGCGCCAACGACGACATCGGCATGGCTGAGTGCGCCGACACCGTGGGTCCCCGGTTCGACTCGTACCGGACTGCCGCAGCCGCAGACGACATCAACGACGTCCGCGCCGCCCTCGGCTACGACCGGGTGCAGGTGTACGGCGACTCGTATGGGACCTTCCTGGCCCAGTCGTACGCGTTCCGCCACGGCGACACCCTGGAGGCACTGGTCCTGGACAGCGCCTACCCGGTTCGAGGCGAGAGCGCCTGGTATCCGAGCCTGTGGCGAAACGGGATCCGCTCGCTATCCGTGGCCTGTGCGCGATCAGCCTCGTGCTCTGGAGATGCTGGTGAACGCCTCGACCGTTTCGTGGCACAACTGCGCGAGCGCCGTATGTCCGTGGGGCCATTGCTGGACGCGATCAGCGAAGCCGGTTACTCGCCACCCGGCAGCTACCTGGCGATCGATCGGGCCATCTCGGCGTTCCTGGCCGGCGATGAGCGGCCCTACCGCGACCTGACGCAGCCGGGTCGCGCCGGATTCGGAGCTGCCCGCAACTACTCGGTGGGGCAGGAAATGGTCGTCAGCTGCAACGACTATCCGATGCTGTGGGACAAGGCCGCGTCGTGGGCGCAGCGCCGCGGACAACTGACGACCGCCATCGAGCAGTACTCAGGCGATGACTTCGCACCGTTCACGGCGGCTGAGATCGCGTTGGAGTCCGACCTGTTCTACCGCGAGTGCCTGGGCGCTCCGCCGCCCACCGCGTTCTATGAACCGGCGGCGGCCGATGACGCGCCCGCGCCGGACGTACCGGTCCTGGTGATCGCGGGCGAACTGGACGATGTGACCTCTCCGGAGGAGGCCAGGGCCGCCGCCGCGCTGTTCCCGCGTGCTGAGTTCCTGCTGTGGCGCAACGCCGGCCATGTGCAGTCGCTCTACGACAAGGACTCCAAGGGTGCGGTCGAGATTCGCCGCTTCCTGCGGCAGCACGGCGGATAAGCCTGACCGAACACGTCGCCGGACAAGTAGTGCCAGATGTCCTGACTATGCGATGCCGAGCCGACGTGCCGCTTTGTTCGCCGTGCCAGCGCCCTTGATCTGGCGCAGCAACAACAGCCCGTCGAGTTGGGCCACCAGGGCGAGCGCACCTTCGCGTGGGTCGCCTCCGTCCTCCATGGCGATTCGGGGCACGAGCCAATCCACCCATGAATCGATCAGCAGCGGCGCCATGGTCGCGAAGGGCTCGCGGCCCGCCGACGCCAGGCCGACGACCTCGAAGAAGACCGCGAACACAGAGTCCGACGTGGGGGCGGCCAACACAGGCCAGGCCCGCCGAGCCAGGTCAGCGACCGGTATCGGGTCGGAGCCGAACGCTTGCGCGAGCAGGTCCTGCAGCTGGCCGCCCAATGCTGCAGCCACTTCGCTGATCAGGTCCGACTTCGTCGGGAAGTAGTACACGACCATTCGGTCACTCGTTCCCAGGCGCTTGGCGACACGGCCGAACGTCAGAGAGCCGAGGCCTTCCTCAGCGGTCAACTCCACTGCGGCGCGGAGCATGTCATCGCGCGAATGCCGGTATCCCATCATCGGCCTTGAGTGTAGTGGTCGCTCCATGTAGCCTCACGTTTGTAGCCATGACTACATTCTTGGAGGAAGACGTGAACACACCGGAGAGAGCCGCGTCGAGCTACCCCATCGGATTCTGTTTCGGCGTACTGGTAGCACTCGGCTTCGCTGTCGTCATCCACCTCTTGCCCCCCGACCTGTTCGTGACCAGCGCTCTCTTGGCAGGTATGTTCGCCGTCGGTGCCGTGCTCGCCCCGCCGACCGTTCTGGTCGTCTGGGCCATCGCGCGGTGGCGATCGACCGACCCGACCATCACCCTGCTGGCCGCCGGTACGGGTGCCATCACGTTCGATGGGCTCGGTATCGGGTTCTTCCCGGCGCTCTACGGCCAGACGGGGGCCGCGCTGGCCGGAGCCGCGGCCATGCTGCTGTTCGCGTTCGCCACACTCGCAATGGCGGGCTTCGTCATGACGACGCGCACAGACACGGCCGTGCGCGGACAGGTCAACTCGCGCTGACCGGCGTGCTCTGTAGTCGGCGCGCAGCAGTGCTTCCGGCGCCGACCCGATCCAGTGTCCCGGCAGCGGCCAGTCCGAATGTGGGCATGTTGACGTACATCGCCTCGTGCGCCCCGGCGGCCACCAAGTACGTCTCGTGCCATATGCCGATGTCCTGGCTGTCTCGTACGAGTCGGTTGAACTCGCGCCAGGGCTCCAGGTGGGGTTGATCGCGGTCTCGCGCGAATCGCTCGAGACTGTCGAAGTCGCGCCAGTACTGAACCGCGATCGTGGTGCGACCGAACCAGTTCTGAGTGTGTAAGCACCCCAACTCGGGATGCTGCGCCAGAGCCTTCTGCATCTGGGTCATCTGCCCTGCGACGCGGCGCATCCGATTGGCCGCTCGCAGCCTGTTCAAACGAGCGCCGATCAAGAAGACGACGAAGTCGCCCTGGATACCCGCTGTGTGACGACCGTCGTGGATCATGTGGACTCCCTCTTAGCTTGACACCGACAAGATAGAGGATGCCCGGGCGAACTTGTCACTGTCAAGTCGGCCTGGGAGACTGTCACGGTGACCGACCGATACCACCACGGCGACCTGAAGCGGGAACTGTTGAACAGAGCCGGTGAACTGCTTGAAGCCGACGGACCCGATGCGGTCACATTGCGTGGTCTGGCCCGGTCGCTGGGCGTCTCGCACGCAGCACCCGGCTATCACTTCGCCGACCGGCAGGCACTTCTGGTCGAGCTGGCCGCCGAAGGGCACCGGATGCTCGAAGCGGCGATGATCGGGCGACTGAAGAACTCCCCCGGTGACACGCCGGTGCTGGCGATCGGCGAGGGCTACCTTGATTTCGCACTCTCCGATCCCAATCGGTTCCGCCTGATGTTCGCAGGAATCGCGGACATGGATCCCAGTGCCTCGCAGTCTTTCGCGGTGGCCGCACACACCAGTTTCACGACGCTCGTACGGGTGACCAGCGGGAGCACGGACCCTTCCGCCAATCCCACCGAGTGGTTGTCGGCATGGGCGATCGTTCACGGCCTTGCGACGCTGTGGGTCGACGGAGCGCTGCAGTACGGCTTCACAGATCGTGACGATGCTGAAGCATTCCGCCAGCAAGCCACCTCGATCCTGTCGGCCCACTCTCAATCGCTGTCGGGACACCTGACCTGACTTTGGCCGGCGCACTTCGGGGCCCGGGTCGAAGGAGCGGTGCACGACTGTTCAGGCGCGTGGCACAGTTGGCCCGTGGAAGGATCGGTCGGCATGTCACCGCTCAGGACTCATTTGTGCCGACGGGAGTCGTTGGCATGACCGATCCCGCCGTCAATGCCGAGTTCCGCACGCCCGCAGGTTGGGGATCCGGCCATCTTCAGACCATCCGTAGTCGCGTGCTGCCGCACCGGTTCGAACTGCATCGCCACGGCAGTCAGCGGGCGATCCTGGTGGATCTGGACGACGGCACCGGTGACCAGCTCAAGGTGCAGGTGCACCGGGCCCGTCGCACGCCCGACGGCGGGCCACGCCGCGGCCTCGTGGTGCTGATCCACGGCCTGGGGGGCTCAGCCGAGTCGGACTACGTGCGCGCCACCACCCAGGGCCTACTGCAAGCCGGGTTCAACGTGGCGCGTGTGGATCTGCGCAGCGCGGGACTGTCTGGCGACACCAGCGCGCACATGTACCACGCGGGAAAGACCGACGACGTCCGCGCTGTTCTGCGGCACCTCGCCGACGAGTCCGAGGCCCGCGACAATCCCACGGGGCGTCCGCGTCTCACTGTGATGGGTTTCTCGCTCGGCGGTGCAGCGACGATCAAGCTACTCGGCGAACCGCTTCAGGGCCTGCCGGTCGTCGCCGGGGTCGCGGTGTCGGCTCCGCTGGACCTGATCGTGGGCGCACAGCACCTGAGCAACACCATGTTCGGCGTATACGAGCGCTATATCCTCATGGCGCTGCGGCGGGACTCGCTTCGTCCTGCTCCGGGCGGGTCGCCGCGGGTGAGCGAGCTGGAGCGACACGGCATCCGACGTGCGCGGACCCTGCCGGACTTCGATGACGTGCTGACCGCGCCGCGCAACGGCTGGAGCGACGCCATGGAGTACTACCGAGTCAACTCCTGCAATCAGTTCTTGCCGACCGTGACGGCGCCGACTCTGGTGATCCACTCGCTTGACGACCCCATGATCCCTGCCAGTCCCTATCGGGCGATCGACTGGGACGCTTTGCAGGCAAGCGGCCCCGTGCGCCGCGCGATCACTGCCCGCGGGGGCCACGTGGGTTTTCACGAACGCGGCAACCCGTTGCCCTGGTATGTGGGTCAAGCGGTGTGTTTCCTGTCCTCCGCGTGAAGGTGCGGGTTCTTGAGGAAGTCCAGAACATGACCGGAGCCTTGCCAGAGGCTGCTCCCGCACGCTGGAGCCATGCGACTCATCCAACGTCTTGCCATCGGATTCGTTTCCGTCACGGTCATCGCCACGGGCACCGCCACCGTCACCGCCTCTGCGGCACAGGCGGCCGTACCCACATCGGGGAACCCGCAGGCTCCCAAAGGCCT
>WBZP01005162.1_pt1 | contig 13349 bp, 10 predicted proteins | sample 5204301 | NCBI WGS metagenome assembly WBZP01 (sample SAMN12412401, study PRJNA552823) | activated sludge metagenome | isolation source: activated sludge from nitrification reactor of wastewater treatment plant... | place: USA: Pennsylvania | collected 2017 | reverse complement strand
GTTTGAGCGGTGGCTTCGTCGCAGACGTCGTAACGCTGTTTCCCGAAATGTTTGTCGCGCTTACGCAGTCGGGAGTGACGCGCAGGGCGCTGGAGACCGGGCGCTGGAGCCTGAACTTGTGGAATCCGCGTGATTTCACCTGCGACAGGCATCGCACCGTCGATGACCGCCCCTTTGGCGGCGGGCCGGGTATGGTGATGATGCCGGGACCGCTGGCGCAGGCGATCGAGGCTGCTCGGCGGCGGCAGAGGGACGCCGGTGTCCGTGCCAGTCGGGTCATCTGCCTCTCACCACAGGGTGCGCTGTTGACCCACCAGCGCGTGCTCCAGCTGGCGCAGGTTGATACGGGGTTGGTATTGGTTTGCGGGCGTTATGAAGGAATTGATGAGCGGCTGATCGAAACGAGCGTCGATGAGGAGATTTCCATCGGGGATTTCGTACTCTCGGGCGGAGAGATTCCTGCACTGGCACTAATCGATGCCGTAGTCAGACAGCTGCCGGGAACGCTGAACGATGCCGCGTCGGCGCAGCAGGATTCCTTTTGCGCGGGATTGCTGGATTGCCCGCACTACACGCGGCCCGCCGAGCACGCGGGCAAACGTGTGCCGGACGTGCTGTTGTCCGGTCATCACGAAGAGATTCGGCTCTGGCGCCTGCAACAGGCGCTCGGTCGGACCTGGCAGCGTCGGCCGGACCTGTTGGCACGGCGCGCCTTGACAACAGCGGAAATGCAACTCCTGGTGCAGTTTCAGGAGCAATGCGGTCAGGAAAACAAAGCGTAATTCACCTAAATGGAGTGAACATAATGAATCTGATCGAGCAACTCGAACAAGAAGAAATCGCCCGCCTGGGCAAGGTTGTGCCACCGTTTTCGCCAGGCGATACGGTGGTCGTCCAGGTGAAGGTCAAGGAAGGCACGCGGGAACGCCTGCAGGCTTACGAGGGCGTTGTGATTGCCAAACGCAATCGCGGCCTCAACTCCAGCTTTATCGTGCGCAAGGTGTCGTCGGGCGAGGGGGTCGAACGTACGTTTCAGACCTATTCACCGCTGGTTGCTTCAATCGAAGTCAAGCGGCGCGGCGATGTGCGACGCGCCAAGCTGTACTACCTGCGTCAGCGTTCGGGCAAGTCGGCACGGATCAAGGAAAAGCTGACGCGCAAGCAGCGCTGAAAGGAAGGGCCGAGCAGGCGATTGCCCCCGGCCAGGGGCAGGTCGTGCTGGCCGGTCGCGGATCGACTGGCAGCCTGACGGATGGGACGCGTGGTGAGGGAACGGTCATCGCTTTCGCCACGCGGACACCGGCTTTGCCTGGATCTCTGCCCGCTGGCCGGGCGGCAGCGCCTTTGTCAGGCTGTGAGCCGACGCCTCTTGCTGTTTTCGATTAGCGCGTAGGCCGAATGATTGTGGATCGACTCGAAGTTCTCCGATTCCACGACATACGAATCGATGCGCGGCTCGTTGTTGAACCGTGCGGCAACATCGCGCACCATGTCTTCGACGAACTTCGGGTTGTCGTAAGCACGTTCGGTGACGTACTTTTCGTCCGGCCGCTTGAGCAGGCCGTACAACTCGCACGATGCCTCTGATTCGATGATCTGCACCAGTTCTTCTATCCAGACGTGGTCATTGATCATGACCGTGACGGTGACATGCGAGCGCTGGTTGTGTGCTCCGCTGTCAGAGATCTCCTTGGAGCAGGGACAGAGGCTGGTCACCGGGACGACGACCTTGATCGTCGATTCGATTCGTTCCTCACATATCTCGCCGATCAGGGTGACATCGTAATCCATCAGGCTCTGCACTCCGGATACCGGGGCAGCCTTGTTGATGAAGTACGGAAAGTTCATTTCGATGTGGCCGCTTTCCGCCTCAAGGCGGTCGACCATTTCGCTCAGCATGCGGGGAAAGTTCTCGACCGAGATCTCGCGTTCGTGACTATTCAGGATCTCGACGAAGCGCGACATGTGCGTGCCTTTGAAGTTGTGCGGCAGGCCAACGTACATATTGAACACGGCGATCGTGTGCTGCACGCCGCCGGATTTGTCGAGCACCCGGACGGGATGACGGATCGCCTTTATGCCAACCTTGTTAATGGCGATTCGCCGGGTATCGACCGAGCCTTGAACATCCGCCATGAGCGTCGGCTTCTGAGGCGTTTCGGGTGCGTTCATTACTGCTCCTGATAGTTATTCGACTGGCCTGTCGGTTTGCGGTGCCGCTGTCGCGAGGCGAGCCCGGTGCTCGTCTACGGCGCGGATGATCCCGTCGCGGTCGAGGCCGATATCCGCGAGCAGGAGAGCCTGATCGCCATGCTCGATGAAACGGTCTGGAATCCCGAGGCGGACAAGCTTTGGCGCCTGCGGAAGTCCTTCGAGGACGCGCTCGACCTCCGTGCCGGCACCGCCGATCAGCGCATTTTCTTCGACGCTGATCAGCAAGGAATGTTCCGCTGCCAAGGCGACGATCAAGTCGTGGTCAATCGGCTTGGCGAACCGCATGTTCGCCACCGTCGCATCGAGCTTCTCGCCGGCAGCCAGCGCCGGCATCAGCATGCTGCCGAAGGCGAGCAGTGCAACAGCGTGCCCACGCCGACGAATCTCGCCCTTGCCGACTTCGAGCGAGACGAGCGTCTGCTCGATCGGCACGCCGGGGCCACTTCCCCGCGGATAGCGGACGGCGCTCGGCCCGTCCAGTCGATAGGCCGTGGTCAACATCTTGCGGCATTCGTTTTCGTCGGCCGGGGTCATGACCACCATGTTTGGCACGCAGATCAGGTAGGAGAGATCGAAGGCGCCGTGGTGCGTCGGGCCGTCGGCTCCGACCAGGCCGCCGCGGTCGAGCGCCAGAACCACCGGCAGGTTCTGCAGTGCCACATCATGCACCAGCTGGTCGTAAGCGCGCTGCAGGAAGGTCGAGTAGATGGCCAGCACCGGCCGCAAGCCTTCGCAGGCCAGACCGGCAGCAAAAGTTACAGCGTGCTGCTCGGCGATGCCGACATCGTGGTAACGGTCGGGGAAGCGCTCGCTGAAGTCGACCAGACCCGAACCTTCGCGCATTGCCGGCGTAATGCCGACGAGTTTCGGGTCGGCGGCCGCCATGTCACACAGCCAGGCGCCAAAAATCTGAGTGTAGCTTGGTTTCGCGCCACTCGGCTGGCCGGCGATGCCGATCTCCGGCTGAAACTTCGACACGCCGTGGTAAAGAACCGGATCAACTTCGGCGAGTTTGTACCCCTGGCCCTTCTTGGTAATCACGTGCAGGAACTGCGGCCCGGACAAGTGGGTCAGATTCTGCAAGGTCGGCACGAGGGAGTCCAGATCATGTCCATCGATCGGCCCAATGTAGTTGAATCCCATTTCCTCGAACAAGGTCGCCGGCGTCAGCATGCCCTTCACGTGTTCCTCGGCGCGTTTGGCGAACTCGCGCAGCGAGGGGGAAAAGTCGAGCATCTTCTCGCCGGCCTTGCGTGCCGCGTTGAACGTGCTGCCCGAGAAAATGCGCGCCAGATAGCGGTTCAGGGCTCCCACAGGCGGCGAAATGGACATGTCATTATCATTCAGAATGACCAGCATGTCGGCGTCGGCAACGCCTCCGTTGTTGAGCGCTTCGAATGCCTGTCCGGCCGACATTGCCCCATCGCCGATAATCGCTACCACCCGGCGGGTCTCGCCCTTGAGCTTGGCGGCAACCGCCATTCCCAGTGCGGCCGAGATCGAGGTCGACGAATGCCCGACGCCAAACGTGTCGTACGGGCTCTCGCTACGTTTCGGGAATCCGGAAACGCCGCCGTGCATGCGCAGCCTGGCCATGCCGGAGCGCCGTCCGGTGAGGACCTTGTGGGCATAGGTCTGATGGCCGACGTCCCACACCAGACGGTCGTGCGGCGTGTCGAAAACGTAGTGCAGGGCTACCGTCAGCTCGACCGTGCCGAGATTCGAAGAAAGGTGTCCTCCGGTGCGCGACACCGAGTCGACAAGAAAGGACCGCAACTCGCTGGCCAACTGCGGCAGCTGTCGCCGATCGAGCTTGCGTACCTGGGCCGGGTTGTTGATGCTGTCGAGCAGAGGATAACGGGTCATCGATAATGTGTCCTGCGTGGAAACTTGGTGGGATTGGCGACCAGCGGCCAGCGGAAGAAGGCGCTTCAGAACTTGCGCCGAGTGATGAAATCGGTCAGTTCGACGAGTCGCCGGCGGCGGTCGGCAAAGACGTCCAGCGACGCGATGGCCTGACGTTGCAGGTCGGCGGCCAGCTCACGCGTTCGTTCCAGGCCAAGCAGGCTGACGTAAGTCGGCTTGGCTGCCGCGGCGTCCTTGCCGGCGGTCTTGCCCAGCGTTGCCGTGTTGGCCGTGCAATCGAGGAGGTCATCCACTACCTGGAAGAGCAAGCCAGCCCGTTTGGCAAATCGGTCGAGTGAGTCGCGCTCGCATTCGGTCAGCACCCGGCCGCAGAGCGCGCCGAGCAGGACGGCGGCCCGGATCAGAGCGCCCGTCTTGAGCGCGTGCATCATCTCGAGCTCAGGCAGGTTGAGGCTCTGGCCGACCGCGGCCAAGTCAATCGACTGCCCGCCAGCCATGCCGCAAGAGCCGCTGGCGCGTGCCAGCAGGCGGATCATGTCGAGCTGTCGTCCGCTGTCAGTCACCACATCCCGCGCCAGCACTTCGAAAGCCAGCGACTGCAGACTGTCGCCGACGAGCAGCGCAGTCGCTTCGTCGTATTCTACATGGCAGGTGGCCCGACCGCGCCGCAGGACGTCGTTGTCCATGCACGGCAAGTCGTCATGGACAAGCGAATAGCTGTGCACCAACTCCACTGCGCAGGCTACGACTTGCAGTTTTTCGTGCGCCGCGTCGGTAAGCTCGCCGGCGGCGAAGGCAAGCAGCGGGCGAACCCGCTTGCCGCCGTCGAGGCTGGCGTAGCGCATGGCCTGGTGCAAACGCCCGGGAATCGCTTCGCCGGACGGCAAACAACGTGCGAGAGCTGTTTCCACTTGGGCCTGAACGCTGCGCATCCAGTCCGGGAAAGGCAACCCGCCGTGCCGATCCGGCACGTCGCAGGCGCTGCTCATCGTCCCTCACCGCCAGCTATCTCGAAATCACGCAGGCTTCCGTTGTCGAGAATCTGGATCTGGCGCTCCGCTTCGCTGAGTTGCTGATGACACAATCTCAACAACTCGCTGCCTCGCCGGTAAGCAGCGAGCGATTCGTCAAGCGGCAGGCGCCCGCCTTCCATGCGCTGGACAATCTGCTCAAGCTGGGTAAGCGCCTCTTCGAACTTGAGGTCGTGCATGGTTGCTGCATCCTGGGATGACGGCGCGCTGTCGTCTGCGGTCACTGGTCTTGCTCCTTGGCATCGGCATCCATCGCCGGAAACCGACGAAAATAGCCCATAAGCCTCCATTCGGTCAATTGGAAAGCGCTCCCCTCGGCAAGCTCATGCTCAAGTTTGTGGTCAATCGGCCGTTAGAAGCGGGGTGAGTCGTCGACTATTCTGTCGGCGCTGCCGATGGTCAGCGCCGCGCTAGCACTGCCCGAGGACATCCATGAGTGCCGTCAGCCAGTGTCCCTTCTGTTCACCTCGCGCCCGACCCGGCGGGCGCCTGTCTGCCTGTCTGATCGCCCTGCTCGCAACGGCCTTTGTGCCGCCAGCCCGGAGTCAGCCAGAACAGGACCTGAACGAGCTGTCGCTCGAACAATTGCTCGACTTGACGATCGTCAGTGCATCCAGGTTCAGGCAGAAGGTGTCGGAAGTTCCCTCTGCGGTGACGGTCGTTACCCGGGCCGACATCCAGCAATACGGCTGGCGTACTCTCGCCGAGGCGGTGCGCAGCGTCCCCGGCTTTTACGTCCATGCCGATCGCAGCTACAACTACGTCGGCGCACGCGGCTTCGCCCGCCCGCAGGACTACAACTCGCGTGTGCTGCTGCTGATCGATGGCCAACGAACCAACGATGCCGTCTACGACATGGCCTACGTGGGCAGCGAGAGCCTGATTGACATCGATCTCGTCGAACGTATCGAGGTTGTGCGCGGTCCGGGCTCGTCGGTGTACGGCGGCAATGCGCTGTTCGGCGTGATCAACGTCATTACGCGGACGGGAGCGAGAATCGACGGCGTCGAACTTGCTACAGCCTGGTCGAGCTTCAATACCGTCTACGGCCGGGCCACCTACGGCAAGCGGGCAGACAACGGTGGTGAAGTTGTGGCCTCGATCTCGGGAATGGACAGCAAGGGGCCCGACCTCTACTTTCCAGAATTCGATGCGCCGGAGACCCGCTACGGCCGCACGTCCGGCACGGCCTTCGACCGCAACAGCCGCTTCTACGCCAGCCTGGCCTCCGCCGGCCTGAGCCTCACCGCTGCCGCCAGCAAGCGGCAGATCGGCAGCCCGGCAGCGTCCTTCGGCGTCCTGTTCGACGACCCCGGAAACCGCCTGACTGACCAGCAGGCGTCGCTCAGCATGAGTTACACGCGCCAGATGACGCTCGATAGCGATCTGTCGCTGCGCCTGTTCTGGGGCAGTTACTCGTTCGACACAGTGGGGATCTATGCGGGTGCGACACGCGGCGATCCCCCGGTGCGCAATCGCGACCGAGCAGAAGCACAGTGGTGGGGTAGCGAAGCCAAGCTGGTGACCACTTGGTCCGGGCGCAACAAACTGGTGGGCGGCATCGAGTACCAGAGCAATTATCGACAAGACCAGTGGGTCTACGACATCAGCCCCTATCAAGCGTATCTCGACGACATCCGCCATGGTTGGCGCGCGGGCGTCTTCGCGCAGAATGACTTCCAGTGGACCGACGCGGTGAAGGTGTCGCTCGGTGCGCGTTACGACAAGGTCGGCAACGCAGCCGGCGAGTTCAGTCCCCGTCTCGGTCTGGTCTACCGATCGTCGGAGCAGACAGCGTGGAGGCTGCTTTACGGCTCGGCCTTTCGCCCACCCAACGCCTATGAGCGGTTCTACACCTACCCGGAACAGCAGATCGGCAATGAGACGCTGCAGCCGGAGAAACTGAAGACCTGGGAAGCCGGCGTCGAACACTACCTCGGGAAACAGACACGACTGGCTGCCACCGCCTACTACTATACGATCGACAAGCTGATCGAGCAGGTCAGCGAGGCCGAAAGTGGTCTGTTGCAGTTTCAGAATGTCGACCAGGTCAAGGCGCAGGGACTCGAACTCGAGGCCGAATACCACTGGGACAACAGTGCGCGACTGCGCCTCAGTCTCGATCTGCTGCAGACGCAGAACGCACAGGGCAAGCAGCTGAGCAACTCGCCGCAGGCAGTCGGCAAGTTTCTTGCTTCGCTGCCGCTGCCCTGGATGGGCCTGCGACTGGGCGCCGAGGGACAGTGGCTGGCCAGCCGCGAGACCGACGCCGGCAGCCGCGCAGCGAGCTACGGGGTGGTCAACCTGACCCTGCTGCGGCCAGTGGTCCACGGCGGCTGGCAGCTTTCCGTCTCGCTGTTCAATCTTTTTGACAAGAAGTTCAGCGATCCGGCGGCGCCCGATCTCGGCGTACCGGGGCGCGACCGCTTCGCGCAGGACGGACGCACCTTCCGGGCTAAGGCGGTCTATTCCTTCTGAATGGCCAGCAGATGGGCGAGTCGATCTTCACCTCGCGCGTAGCGCAGGGGAGATCTTGTGCGCGATGCGTCCGCCTGCGTTCGGTCCACCACTGTTGCCGCGTTGCTCGCGCCAGGCAAAATGCCTTCGTCGCGCCCCGAAGTAAGCCGTGGTCAACCGCCGAAGGCGTGCGGCCTCTCATCGGCGCGGCAACATCACCCGGCCGGCAACGCCTTGCTAGCTGTTCACCCAGTCGATAATCGGCTGCCATTGTTCGACGTCGCGCGCTGCGCGCGCTGCCGACAAGTCGAAGATCGTCATGCCGAGCATGGTCGTCTGGACGTAGATCTGCGTATTGCGCAGATAGGCGAGAACGGGCACGTCGAATTCCGCGAAGAAGTGTTCGAGTTCGACGGCTGAGCGCGTACGCGGGTCGACCCGCATACCGACGACGGCGACGAAGGCGTGTTCGTTGCGCACGGCCTTCTCCTCGAGCAGCGCAGCGAGGAAATGACGCGTCGCCAGCATGTCGAAGAGCGATGGCTGCACCGGGACGAGGACCCGATGAACCTGCTTGACCACCGTATCGAGCGCCCTGCCGTGCAGGCCCGCCGGTGTGTCGAGAACAACGTGCGTCGTTCCCTTGGGGGGCTTGGCGGTTTTCCCCGGCTCGATTTCCCAGTTGCGGATTTTCGGCAGGGCTTCGGGTCGCAAGCGCAGCCACTCGCGCGACGATTGTTGACGATCGACATCGCCCAGCATGACGCGATGACCGCTGCGTGCGAGGTGACCGGCCAGATTGATCGCCAGCGTTGACTTGCCGGAACCGCCCTTTGGATTGGCAACCAGGAAGGATCTCATCGTCTCGTTTCCTCGTCATGGGTCGCAGCCAGTAGCCGCAGCTTCTCGCGCACCAGGTTGATATGCTCGCGTAAAGTGTAAAGCAGATCTGTGAAAGCCAGTGGAATATTGCGTGTGCTGGCGTATTCCTCGATGCGATCGAGGCGCTCAACGTAATCCTGGTGGCGGGCCGCGTCGTAGGCTGCGCGCAGATCGTTTTCGAGGAACTTGAGATCGCCGTAGCAGCGATAGATTTTCGACCGTACTCGCCAGGCGTAGACCGCCGGAGCGAACTTCAGCAGCGGCAAGGAGAGCATGAGCAGGGGCAGAATCATGACGAACATTCGTTCGACGAGAACTGCCAGCCAGAACGGGAGATAGCGCTGGAGAAAGGGCGGGCCGGACTTGTAGTAGCGCTGGGCGTCTGGCGAGAGGAGGAAGCTCTGGTCCTGGTAGGCCGGGAACTCGCCGGCGCGCTGGAAGAATCCACCTTTGCCGTTGACCTCGGTCATCGCCTGCAGGAGCAGCGTGGCCAAAGCCGGATGCAGGTCATCGCGGACGACGACGTTGGCCGTCGTCGCCAAGAGAACGGTATCACGCGGCGGCAGGTCGCGCACCAGATCGACGACGCCGCGCGGCAGAACGACCTTCGACAGGTGTGGGAAGCGACGCAGGTAGGCGTCTGCCTGGCTGAAACTGACGACGCGCAGACCGGGCGAGCGCAGCATGACCTGGACGACCGGCGCCTCCTGCGCGGCGACGACGAAGGCGGCATCGATGCGACCCTGCTGCAGCGCCTCGGCTGCCGTCAAGCCAGCCAAGGGAACAAGTTCTGGGTTGTCCGGCCTGATGCCATTGGCCTCCAGCAGCTGCAGAGCCAGGCCGCGTATGCCGCTGCCTTCTTCACCGACGGCGATGCGCAGGCCATCGAGCTGGTAGAGCCGGTCGACGCGCTGCGCATTCCGGTAAAAGACCCAAACCGGTTCGTACGAAACGCTGCCGAGCGAAAGCAGGCCGCCTGGCTGCTCGTCCTCGTTGCTGGCCGGGGGGACGATGCCGCCCTGGACGAAGGCAACGTCGGCTTCACCGTTGGCCAGGCGCTGCAGGTTTTCGTAGGAACCAGCCGAGGTGCGCACCTCGACGGTGATGCCTTTCGCCGCCAGCAAAGTGGCGTAATGCCGGGCAAACGCGTAGTAGGCGCCGGTGTCGCTGCCGGTACTGATCGTCATCCGGCGCGGCGGTTCGGGCTCGACGAACTGATAAGCGACGAGCAGGCCAATGGCTGTAATCAGGACGATCGGCCACGCCGTGGCCAGCATGTAGCGCACGGCGACCAGGCGAGCGCGCAGGCGCTCCGTCACGGCAGGAGGATGGTCGATCCAGTGAGTTTGCGCGCTTCCAGGTCGCAATGAGCGTTTGCTGCTTCGGCCAGCGAATAGCTCTGGTTGACCTCGATCTTCACCTTGCCGGCGGCAACAATATCGATCAGCGCAGCACCCAGGGCAAGCAGGTCGGTACGCTTGGCCGTATAGTGCATCAGCGTCGGGCGGGTGAGGAAGAGCGAACCCTTCTGCGCAAGGAGCAGCGGGTCGAAGGACGGTACCGGACCAGAAGCGTTGCCGAAGCTGACCAGCATGCCGCAGGTACGCAGACTGTCAAGCGAGCCGGCGAAGGTGTCCTTGCCAACCCCGTCGTAGACGACAGCGACCCCTTCGCCGCCGGTGATTTCGCGCACCCGGGCGGCAAAGTCCTCGCGCGTGTAGTCGATCACGTGGTCGCAGCCGTGCGCCGCCGCCAGAGCCGCCTTGGCGGCGTTCGAGACCGTGCCGATCACCGTTGCGCCGAGGGCCTTGGCCCACTGGCAGGCGATCAGGCCGACGCCGCCGGCGGCAGCGTGGATGAGGACGGCATCGCCGGTCCTTACCGGGTACGTGCGCAACAGCAGATAGGCGCTCGTCAAGCCCTGCAGCATCATCGCCGCCGCTGTGCGGAAATCGATCGTTGCCGGCAGCTTGAGCAGACGGTCGGCCGGCAGGCAGCGTTCCTGGCTGTACGCGCCGACCGGTCCGCCGGCGTAGGCGACGCGGTCACCCGGCGCCAGATCGCTGACCGCGCTACCGACCGAAACGACGACGCCGGCTCCTTCGAGGCCGAGACCGCTCGGCAGCGGCAACGGATACAGGCCACTCCGGTGGTAGATGTCGATATAGTTGAGGCCGACCGCGGCGTGGCGCACGCGCGCCTCGGCGGGGGCAGGCTCGCTGACCGTCACTTGCTCCCAGGACATGGCTTCGGGCCCGCCGGTGTGCTGCAGACGAATGGCAAATGGCATCGCTATTCCTCCTTCAACGTAGTCTGACAGTCTATTCGTCTGCCCGCTTTTTGGGCAAGAGAAAAAAAGGGCGTGTTGTTCGTCACTTGTCGATCATGCGCCGGGCCGGTCCACAGGCTTGTCCACATGTACGGTGGGAAAGCGGTCGATCGATTCCCTTTCCGGCAGGCGGGCGGCAGCGAGGCCACCGGCGGTCGCCGGCGCAGTGTCAGACAAGCGCCAGCCCGGCCGTCGCCAGATGCAGCCACTTCATGCCGTGCTTGTCGAAGTTCACCTGGGCGCGTCCGTCCGCACCGGATCCTTGGAGAGAAACAACGACGCCGGCGCCGAAGCGTGCGTGATGTACGTTCTGACCGATGCGTAGACCGCCGGCCTTGCGCACCTCCTGCCAGGTCCCGTGCTCAGCGCCAGCGCCGGACGCTCGCGCGCCACTCCCCGCGGTCCGCCATTCGATGCGGCGCAGCAGGGCGGCCGGCAACTCGTCGAGAAAGAGCGAGGGCTGGCACTCGTGTGTCTGTCCGTGCAGCATTCGCCGCTGGGCGTGCGTCAGATAGAGCCGGCGCCGGGCCCGCGTGACGGCGACGTACATCAGCCGGCGTTCTTCTTCCAGACCCTCCCCGGCGCGTACCGCATTCTCGTGCGGGAATAGCCCATGCTCCAGACCGGTGATGAATACGGTATCGAATTCCAGCCCTTTGGCGGCGTGTACCGTCATCAGCTGAACGGCTTCCTGGCCATCGCCTGCCTGGTGTTCACCGGCTTCGAGCGACGCGTGCGCGAGAAAGGCAGCCAGTGGTCCGCCGCCATCGCTGTCTTGCTCCTCGTTTTCCTGCTCGCCTTCCTCGCCGAGGAAGGTGATGGCCGCGTTGATCAGCTCGTTGAGGTTGTCCAGCCGCTCACGGCCTTCCTTGTCGTTCAGGTAATGTGCGCGCAGACCGCTTTGCTCGATCACCAGATCGACGAGTTCTGCCAGCGGACGAGCCGGCGCCTGTACGCGCAGCCGGTCGACCAGGTCGAGGAACCTCGCCGCCGAGCTGCCGGGCTTGCCGGGCAGCCCGAGGGCAGCCCGGTAAAGGCTCGAATTGGCCTGCCGCGCGGCCTCAGCGAGCAGCTCGACAGTGCGGCTGCCGATTCCGCGCGGCGGGAAGTTGACGACGCGGGCAAAAGCAGTGTCGTCGTCGGGGTTGGCGATCAGGCGCAAATAGGCGAGGGCATGCCTGATTTCCTGGCGGTCGAAGAAGCGCAAGCCGCCGTGGACGCGGTACGGCACGCCGCGGGTAAACAGCTCGTGCTCGAGCACGCGTGACTGGGCGTTTGAGCGGTAGAGCAGGGCGATCTGGTCGCGCGCCATACCGTCGCCGACGAGAGCAGAAACTTCCGAGACGATGAAGCGTGCTTCGTCGACGTCCGACCAGCCGGTGAACACGCGGATCGCTTCTCCAGCCCCGGCTTCGGTCCACAGCTGCTTGCCGAGACGGCTGCGGTTCTGCTGGATCAGGGCATTGGCCGCGTCGAGTATGTTGCCGTGCGAGCGATAGTTCTGCTCGAGGCGGATCACTTCGGACAGGTGGAACTCGCGCTGCAGGTCGTGCATGTTGCCGATGTCCGCGCCGCGAAAAGCGTAGATCGACTGGTCGTCGTCGCCAACGGCAAAAAGGCAGGCGCCGGTGCCCTCGGGAATGACGCTGCCGTGCCCGGCGAGGAGTTTCAGCCAAGCGTACTGCAGACGGTTGGTGTCCTGGAACTCGTCAACCAGAATGTGGCGAAAACGCGCCTGATAGTGGCGGCAGAGCGGTTCGTTGCGTTGCAGGAGTTCATAGGCGCGCAGCAGCAGCTCGGCGAAATCGACAACGCCCTCGCGCTGACACTGCGCCTCATAGGCCGCATAGAGTTCGACACGGCGACTGGTGTACTGATCATATGCTTCCGCTTGCGCGGCGCGCACGCCCTGCTCCTTGTGCGCGTTGATGAAATGCATCACATCGCGCGGCGGATAACGCTCGTCGTCCACCCCGAGGCTCTTGAGCAGGCGTTTGATCACCGAAAGCTGGTCCGCCAAGTCGAGAATCTGGAACTGCGCCGGCAAACCGGCGTCCTGGTAGTGCGCGCGCAGCAGGCGGTTGCACAGGCCGTGGAAGGTGCCGACCCACATGCCGCGCGTGCTGATTGGCAACATCGCTGCCAGACGCGTCAACATCTCCTTCGCCGCCTTGTTGGTGAAGGTTACCGCCAGGATGCCCGGCGGTGCGACCTGCCCGCTCGAGATCAGCCAGGCGATACGCGTGGTGAGGACACGCGTCTTGCCGCTGCCGGCCCCGGCCAGGATCAGTGCATGCTGCGCCGGCAGGGTGACCGCGGCCCGTTGCGGTGGATTGAGATGGGCGAGCAGGTCGGACATGGCTCTCGGTTCAGCAGGCGGGCAAGGCGTGATTATAGCCGCCGAGCGGTCACCGTCCGTGCACAGTGCGATAATGGCCGGTGGACAAGCCATTGATCCACGTCAAGGTCGGCGTTGCTGCCGTGCCCTCTAATACTTCGCTTTTCATCGCGGACGCTGCCCATGTTTCGCCTTTCCCAGTACATGCACGAGCTGACTGCTCCGGTCGTTG
>WBZP01005159.1_pt1 | contig 13352 bp, 4 predicted proteins | sample 5204301 | NCBI WGS metagenome assembly WBZP01 (sample SAMN12412401, study PRJNA552823) | activated sludge metagenome | isolation source: activated sludge from nitrification reactor of wastewater treatment plant... | place: USA: Pennsylvania | collected 2017 | reverse complement strand
AAGCCAATAAAGTATCTGAAGGTGTCAGTTGTATTATTACCGGCGATTACAAAGTAGGAGAGTGGATGACCCAAGATAAAAGAGTACCATTAGTGTCGGCTACTGGTAGCACAAGAATGGGCAAAATTGTAGGCGCTGCAGTTGCTGAGAGACTAGGGAGAAGTTTACTGGAATTGGGAGGAAACAATGCCATCATCGTGACAGAATCAGCTGATTTAAATCTGGTATTGACTGCTGCACTTTTCGGTGCAGTAGGTACTTGTGGACAAAGATGTACCTCCACCAGAAGACTCATCGTACACGAAAGTATATACAACGAAGTCAAAACAAAACTGACCAAAGCATATACCCAACTAAAGATAGGCAATCCATTAGACAGCAAAAACCACGTAGGTCCATTGATCGACAAAATGGCTGTGGACGCATATCTGAAAGCCCTTCAAGCTGCTGAAGAACAAGGAGCAAATATTCTCGTGGAAGGCGGCGTACTCAAAGGCAAACATTACGAAAGTGGTTGTTATGTCAAACCTTGCATAGTAGAAGCTGAAAATAGTATGCCTATCGTGCAGCATGAGACTTTTGCACCGATTTTATACTTACTAAAATATAAAGGAAGCTTAGAAAATGCCATTGCCATCCAAAATGATGTACCACAAGGTTTATCTTCAGCCATCATGACCACCAATCTGCGTGAAGCGGAGAGATTCCTTTCATGTGCAGGTTCAGATTGTGGTATTGCCAATGTAAATATCGGAACGAGTGGTGCTGAAATCGGTGGTGCCTTCGGTGGCGAAAAAGAAACAGGTGGTGGTCGCGAATCAGGTTCAGACAGCTGGAAAGCATATATGCGCAGACAGACGAATACGATCAATTATAGTACGACATTGCCATTGGCTCAGGGGATAAAGTTTGATTTGTAGAGATATTTTAATTAATCAAAATTCTAGAAGACACAATTCAGCCATTATCTTTGGTGGAGGATATTGCAATGACATTTCTACTAACAAAAAATGTTCCTTTGCAACTTGGAATAAAACATAAAGTAATTTTAGATTTGACGAATGAGTTTGGACAAAAAAGATTTACAACCTTTAGGCGAAGTATTTGGCTTCCCTATTGAAAATGAAAGTGATAGAGCAAAGCGTTATCGGGACAATAAACTATGTCCATATAATAATATTGTTTCAAATTGCACTAAAAACAGCATTGAGTTTCCTTTAGGCGTATGTAGTCTTAATCACAAAGGCAAACAAGTAATCATTTGCCCGATTAGATTTCGTGAAGATTGGACAATTATAAGCGATGCGGCAAACTTCATTTTTGACGGCAAAGCAACATGGACACATGTTGGCGAAGTAAGGCTTAAAGACAAACACGGAAAATCAGCAGGGAATATTGACTATGTTTTGGTTTCTTATGACGACAAAGGCCGGGTAATAGACTTTGGTTCTCTTGAGGTTCAAGCGGTCTACATTTCAGGTAATTTGACAGGACCATTTACAGCTTATCTGGAAAAACCGACACTTGATTTTAGTTGGACACAAGCTTTTAAATATCCGAAGCCTGATTATCTTTCTTCGTCTCGAAAAAGACTTATTCCTCAAATAATTGCCAAAGGCTCAATTTTGAAGCAATGGAATAAAAAACAAGTTGTTGCCTTACAGACGAACTTCTACAATACTTTGCCATCACTTCCTGAATTTGACAAATCAGAATCAGATTTTGCTTTTTTTCTGTATGACCTTTTGCCTGACAAGAAAACAAAAGTTTTATCACTCAAACTTTCACGAATAGTTTATACCAAATTCGCAAGTGCTTTAGAACAAATTGCAAAATTTGAAGCAGGCTCTATATTTCAGTTCACAGAAATTTTACAGAAGAAACTTGATGCCAAAAGAGCAGGTTCTTCTGACATTGATAACCTTGAAAACATAGTTGTAGAATGAAAAATCAAATGACTATGTTCGACTTAGGGGAACAACCTATCAGACAACCAATAATTAATGTTGCTTCAGTACCTCAACGCAGCCCTTTTCGATATCCAGGTGGCAAAACATGGTTAATTCCAACAGTTAGACTATGGCTTAAACAGGAAAACACAATAGTAAAAGAATTGATTGAGCCATTTGCAGGTGGTGGTATTGTAAGTTTGACGGCTGCTTTTGAAAAAATGGCTGAACAAATTACTATGGTTGAATTGGACGAAGAAATTTCAGCAGTTTGGGAGGTTATACTAAACGGTAAAAACCAATGGCTTGCCGACAAGATTTATTCCTACGACCTAAATCATGCAAACGTAAAAGCTGAATTAGAAAATCCAAATAAAGAACTTCAAGACATAGCTTTTTGTACCATATTAAAAAACAGGGTTTTTCATAGCGGTATACTTGCTAAAGGTTCCGGTATGATAAAAAATGGTGAGAATGGAAAAGGAATTACCTCACGTTGGTATCCAAAAACTTTGCGCGATAGAATACTTGCTATCAACTATGTAAAAGACAAAATCAATTTTATATCAGGAGACGCATTTCAAGTGTTAGAAGAAAACATAAATAATAAAAATGCTTACTTTTTTATTGACCCGCCCTATACAATTGCAGGTAAGCGTCTTTACACATATTTTGACATAGACCATGAAAAGCTTTTTAAATTGACTTCCCAATTAAAGGGAAAATTCATGTTGACGTATGATGACACGACAGAAATACGACATCTTGCAGACAAATTTAAATTGAAGTATAGGACAATTCCTATGAAGACATCACTTCACTATGAAAAAAATGAAATCATTATTTCCGACAGCTTCTCTTGGTGGATAGATAACAATATCAGCTAATAGCAGGTATCCAATATTGGGACTTCTTTTTCCAAAGATAGTTTTAATTAGTTGAAATTTCATTATTATTACTTCTTTTATCATGCAAATAACCTCCAAACTCTCCTCCTCCCAAACCACCATCTTCACGGAGATGTCTGCCTTGGCAACTCAACATAATGCGCTTAATCTCGGGCAGGGTTTCCCGGATTATGATCCACCTGTAGCATTGTTGGATTTGGTCAAAAAATCTATAGACGACCATAAACATCAATACGCACCTATGGCCGGCGTCATGGCGTTGCGGGAAGTTATATCGCAAAAAGTACTTCAAACTTATCGTCAATACGTAAATCCAGCCACTGAAATAACCATTACTGCTGGTGCTACCCAAGCCATTTTTACGGCGATCACAGCATTCATCCATGCAGGTGATGAAGTCATCATCTTTGAGCCGGCGTATGACAGTTATCGTCCATCGATCGAGTTGGCCGGTGGGAAGGCTGTGGTTTATACGATGGAAGCACCCGATTTTAAGATCAATTGGAATTTAGTAGCAGCAATGTTGACATCTAAGACGAAAATGATCATCATCAATACGCCTCACAATCCTACTGGAACTATACTGAAAGCTGATGATATGATTCAATTGTCTCTTATAGTGAAGGATACCGATATCATCATCTTAAGCGATGAGGTCTATGAGCATTTGGTCTATGATGGTCAATCTCATGAAAGTGTATTGAAATATCCCGAATTGTTCCAACGAAGTATTTCAGTGTTTTCTTTTGGCAAGACATATCATTGTACGGGTTGGAAAGTGGGCTATTGTATTGCGCCTGAGTACCTTATGAATGAAATCCGCAAAGTCCACCAGTGGAATGTATTTAGTGTCAACTCTTTTGTGCAAAACGCTTTGGCAGCATTTATGACAGATGCCACACAATATTTATTACTGAATCAGTTTTACCAGCAAAAGAGAGATTTTTTCCTGGAGATACTAAAAACTACACGTCTCCGACCCTTAAAATCAGAAGGCACTTTTTTTCAGTTGTGTGATTACGGCGATGTAAGTGATTTGGATGATGTAGCTTTTGCCAAAGAAATGACTATAAACCATGGAGTAGCCTGCATTCCCATCTCCGTTTTTTATTCAGATCACAGACAAGACAAGTTGATCAGATTTTGTTTTGCAAAGACAGAAGGATTATTGACTGCTGCGGGCGAAAAATTAAAACAGATCAGTTGACACTTTTTTCAATCATTCCTCTCACTATAAGATATTGAGCAAGCATGTAGGTAGCCATGACTCCATATTCTATACCGGTAAATGTAGGCCCAAATTTAGATAAGGCGATCAAAGCATCTGAAATCATAAATAAAATTACACCTATTACGACAGGGAAATACCAATACATGTTACTTCTTCTTATCAATGCAGATATAACCATAAGAGAAATTGCTGCTGTATATACGGACACTGGAATTCTCATCTCACCCAAACCATTCCATAAATAAGCTATAACAGCAATACTTATAAATAGTATCGGCAAACTTCGGTATATCATAAGTAGTATATCATTGACTCTGTCTTTTAAAAAAGTTATTGTATAAAGTAACTGCATTACTAAAAAGCAACTCAAGCCTATCAAAAAGAATTCTTCACCATTAAACATAAGGAATATATCACCAAAAAGGGCAAAGATCATGGCCAATAGAAAGGCATTGGATTGTTTTTTTGCAGAGCTGATATAAAACCCGATCAGACTTGCCATGATCATAGGTTTACTTACCACCCTGTATTCGGTAAGCCAGGTAAAGAATAATAAATTCAGGAAAAATATAATACTGTAGAAGATTGTAAATGACTTGTATTTTATAGAATCCATTTATGGTTTTATTTATGATGCAATGTAAAAATTTTTAAATTAAATTTCTGCTAATGATTCTAATTTTTAACAGAACCATTCATGTTTAATGAACCATTGTATTGATTTATTAATAATAATTTAACAATATTTTTAACTTTAGATATACACCATTAAATTGAAATAATTTATATATAATAATTAATGTAAAGTATAAATCACTAATGCTTAAGCTCAAAAGAATTACATTTTTTATTGAACTATACTATTTCTATCTATTTGAAAATCAACGAAATGTAAAATAGTATACATTTGATTTTTTTTTTATTTTGTTATGGGGGTTTTAATATATATTTGTGTCCGAATAGCGGATTGAAAGAGGAGATATAAAATATCACTTGTGAATATCCTGAAGAATTTAGCACTTAAAAAAAGAGAAAAGGGTAATTCCTTAAAAAACTATTTTATAGCTTTTCCTCAGTATATTTTCTCAGTGTAGAATCATTTTTCACATTTTTATCTCCTCTTTTTTTCCAATTATTTTATTCAAAATGAGTAATCGTTTTGAATATCGCATTGTGATTAAGCCTTGAGAACTTAATCCCGTTTGTTGGAATAAATGTATTTTTATATTGTATCGAATCAAAAGAATTCCGAGCTTTTGATTTGACTTTAAGTGAACCTAAAAATTTGAGAATGAAAAACCTGTACTCCATGAGTACTTTTTTGCATATTTTGCAAAAAAGTATTAGTAATTTTGATACTACTAATTACTATGCTCTGAAGCGAAATGCTTTAATATCCTTGTTATTTTTATTTGTTTTTACAGCACAGATTGGAGCCACATGCACCACCTGTACGGACAACAAACTGACTAATGGAGGGTTAAATTCCAACTCTACAGGATGGACGTCAGTAAATGGTACGTTTTATTCTGATAATGTTTATCCGCAATGTGGAACTGCTCAAAATGGATTGATACAACGTACCACTACTACAGGAACCACACAATTTTATCAGGATGTAAATGGGCTTGCCGGAGGATCAACTGTTCAACTTACCTTTTGGGCAGGTGTTCACAACAATAGTTATGATGCTCAATTTGGGATGGAGTTTTACAATGGCAGCAGTACAACATTAATTTCTCAATCAAAATTACAGATTGATAAAATACTGGGAGGAAGTCCGAGTATGCAATTTTACACTATAGACGTAACTCTACCTCTAAATGCTACCAGAATCAGAGTAATTGGATCTATTTCTGGTGGTACCTCAAATAACTGGCTTAAGGTAGATGAAGTTTGCTTAAATGTGACCAACATATGTGCAAACTTTAGATCTTTGGTTACAGCTGATGCAAATCTGGTCAAAACCAGAACCGTAACTAATGAAGTAAATTGTAATAGTGGATCTCCTGATAGGGTTCTTTGGCTGGATTGTATTCTGGACAATTCTTCAGGGGGGACTTCAGGAAATCTGAAATATTGGAAAATCATTTCAGGCGGCACATTCAAAGAATACTTTGATGGTACTGCTACATTGACTATGAGGGTTCAAAACGTAGTTAATTCAAATTATAAGTTTGATATTTCAATCATTTTTACCGGAAGGACATATACTGCTCCATCCGGAAGTCCTCATTTGGAAGGATGTACATCTGCAGCCACAACAAATTGGTATTATTATACTACAACGAATGGTACCATGATAGGTGTTGACGGATTATCAGGCGCGTTGTTATCTTTCAACAGAAAAGGTGGGTCATTTCAGCTCGGAACAAATGCAAGTTTATATGGTACCACTGGTACTTTCGGGGCAAGTGGCTGGTTGATGTATGACATCATTACTCAACCTTCTTCATTTAATCTTAAAGCAGATTGTGGTGCTGACATCAATTTCTTTTTGTCAGGCGGTAATCTTACTTCTACCCAAGCTTCTGATTGTGGTGATGCTTGTGCACTGTCATCCGTTTTGTTGACGGCTAATGCTGCTGGTGGTAAACCAGGATATACATACAATTGGAGTAGTAGTTTAGGTACCGGTCAAACCAAAACCGTAAATCCTTCAGCAACTACCAATTATACAGTCACGGTGACTGATGTCCTTGGTTGTACATCATCAGATGTTATCACGATTACAGTTGTGGATTGTTGTACACAATTTAATCCGACTATAACCGGAAGTAATGGTATCTGTGCAGACAATATTGTACCTACATCTTTGACTGCTTCAGGTGGAGGTTCTTATATATGGAGCACAGGACAGACAACAGCAACTATCAATGTGGCACCTAGTGCAACTACAACCTATTCAGTTACGGTTACATCTGTAGATGGTTGTGTAAAATCAGCAACTAAAACAGTAAGTGTTATACCTTGTGAAGGTGAAATTTGTTTTTTTGGAAATAACAATGTGGGAGCCACAGCCAAATGGGTAATTACATATGCAGTGGATCCGGCGAACGATAAGGTAAAAATTCGGGCTACATTATCTAAAAATTTTGTTGACAATACATACGGAACAAATGCAATAGGTTGGACGTCAGGTCATACTTTTAATCAATTGGTTGGGTCGGATCACCTTCAGCTTTCGCTGTTAGATGCATCCAATGTCAAAAAGATGGAATTTAAAATGGATTATATTACTGCATCATCATCAGCCCCTTCCGGTTATAAAAGTTTAGGTGTGACAGGTGGTGATGGAAATATGATTACAGGTGCTTCATCAGATGTACTAAGTGTGTTAACTTCTCTTGATGTGAATTTTAATCAATATAGTTATATTTTGACAACAAATTCACCAGCTACAAACAGTAGCTACGCACCAAATGCGACTTATCCCAACTGGATTTTTGATGTTTGGTATGAAGTGGAAGTTAAATTATCAGCATTTGGTGCAGCGGGTTTTGGAAAAGTAGGTATTACGGGGGTTCACGCAAGTCCAAGTAAAACCGGAAACAATACAGAAGTAGTAACAGAAGGTCCATGTTGTGAAATGGAGATTACTTTAGGTAATGGAGCATTTGTTTGTTCAGGAGGTAATGTATCAATGACTCCAACGATTACAGATGGTGTTGCACCTTATACTTACACCTGGTCTACAGGTCAGACATCTGGAGCTATTTCTGTAAATGCAACATCCACAAATACCTATACCGTTACGGTCACAGATAAAAACGGATGTACAGATACAGCCACAAAACTGGTAACAGTTTATCAGCCTCCGGTACTTTCAGCAGGGGAGGATCTTGAAGTATGTAAAGGTACACCATCATTTATTATATCCGTTTCAGCCAGTGGAGGTAAAGCACCATACACGTATAGTTGGCCGAATGGCGGAACTGGTAATTCTCAAATGGTAAGCCCAACAGTAAATACCACTTATGTTATCACGGTGACTGATGCCAATGGTTGTCAGGATACGGATGATATCTTTGTGACCATCATACCTGGTCCGACAGTAAACGTAGGTCCGGATATAAATTTATGTACAGCAGATGAAGAATTAATAAATTCTGTAGTTACAGACATTCCTATTTGTGGTTCCACCGGAATAAATGATTGTAATCATACACTACAAGGTACAACAGGGTGGATAGAAAGTGGTTCATCTGCAGCAGTTTGCGGAGATAATGCCGGAGCTAAATTATGGACTAAATCCAGCACATCCAATCCTGCATCTTCAATTACCCTCGATTTTGGCGCAGTGGTTACGGCAGGTACCGTGATTTGTGTCAGAATGAAGCTTGAGCATTGTTCCAATACTACATCTTCATTGTCTGATGCGAAAATTCAAAGATCATTGTCTTCAGGTTCTGGATATACTGACGTTATATCTTCCAAAACTTTTTCAACCCAAACTTATACAGAGTATTGTTATACATTGAGTGCTGATACCAGATATGTCAAGATCATTGATAATGGAAAATGTGCATTCAGAGTAGATTATGTTAAATATCAAACCCCTGATACATATAATAATACTATTGAATATTTATGGACTGGTCCTGGAATTGTTGGATCTACGACCGGCCCGTCAATTATTGTTAATAAAGGGGGTACATATGTTTTAGTTGTGACAGATTGTGGTGGATGTACGGCGAGTGATGCTGTTAATGTCAATATCAATGGCGATGTAAATGCAGATGCGGGTCCGGATAAAATAATTTGTAACGGAACAAGCGCAACTTTGACTGCAGTGACAGTAACTGGAGCAAGTTATGAGTGGCGTACAACCGATAGTCCTGCAATCATTTCTATGGATCAGGCTATTACAGTTTCTCCGACTCAGAATACAACATATATATTAAAAGTAATAAAAAACGGTTGTGAAGATACAGACGCTGTGGAAGTGACTGTAAATTCAAACCCAACTGTAAACTTAGGAGCGGATGTGACTGTAAACTGTACGACCCCGAGTGCGACATTAACAGCGAGTGGCGGTGGCACGTATATATGGAATACCAATGCAACAACAGCGAGCATTACGGTTACTCCAACGTCCACAACAACCTATACAGTAACAGTCACTGGTGCGAATGGCTGTACAGCTACAGATGCAGTGGTAGTGACGGCAGACAAGACACCACCCACAGCTAATGCCGGAGCAGATGTGACTGTAAATTGTAATAATGCTTCCGCACAACTTAAAGTTACCGGAAACGGAACTTATCTTTGGAGTACAGGTTCAACATCTATGAGTTTTATAGTGAGTCCCGAAGTCACTACAATTTATACTGTGACTGTAACATCTGCCAATGGCTGTACAGCTACAGACAATGTTACTGTTACCGCAAATAAAGCAAAACCTACAGCATCAATATCAGCAACGGGAAATAATTGTATTACCAATAATGCACAATTGTTTGGTAGTGCGTCCGGCGGCACAGGTCCATATACTTATTCATATAATGGTCCAAACGGATTTAGTTCAATTGTTCAAAATCCATTAATCACCCAAAACGGCACATATACTTTGGTGGTAACAGACTCCAATGGATGTACAGATGATGAAAGTATAGTCATTTTTTCAGAGTTTATACCTATTGTTATCACAGTTACCACTGATATTTGTGCCGGCGAATCGGTCACATTGACGGCTTCAGGTGGTGGCACATATTTATGGAATGCCAACGGGAATAATGCAATAACAAATTCAATTACCGTATCACCTGTAGTGACTACCACATATGTTGTTACGGTGACATCACCACAAGGTTGTGTAGGTACTGCATCGGCAACAATAACAGTGTATAGTAAACCAGTTATTGTTAGCCTTAACACAACACCAAATGGATCTTGTAACAACACAAACAATTCTGGAACTATCACAGTCAATGCTACGGGTGAACCAGGTTTGACAAAACAATATCGCATAAATGGAGGTTCCTGGCAACTTAGTAATGTTTTTACAGGATTGGGAAATGGTATATATAATGTAGAAGTAAGTTATACAACCAGGTTATGTTTATCTCAACCTGCTCAAACTACAATAATATCCGGCCCTGGTCCGGTGGTAGTTCCTGAAAATGATAAGAGTGTCTGTATAAGCACCCCGTTTACGTTGTCAGCAACTGCAAATGGAGGAACATTGCCATATAGCTTTGCATGGAGTAACGGAGCTAACGGAAATCCAATCAATATTCCTGGCATAGTTGCAAATACTACTTATACGATAACAGTTACCGATCAACTCGGTTGTACCGGTACCGGTAGAGTTAATATAACTATAAAACCTGTTCCGGTCTCCGGAATCAATGGACCCGATGAAGTTTGTGCTGACGAGTTTGCCATTTTTACAGCAAATCCACCGATTGCAGGAGCGACATATTTCTGGGATTTTAATGGTGGTATTACCACTGACGGAGACAATGATGATGTATCTGAAACAGTAAGTTGGCCATCTATATTTAAAAATACTTTTAGAACCGTAACTTTAACAATAACAAAAGATGATTGTCCTTTCACTTACACCAAACAGGTTTTCGTTAAACAGGGACCATTCCTCGTTACTCCAGGCGCCTATGATGTTTGTCAGGGTGGAACAGTTCAGATCGGACCGAACCCAAATGATCCTAATCAGGTCACACCGGGTTCTACCTTCCTATGGACTCCAAACCTGTTCTTAAATAATAATTCAGTGGCAAGACCAGTATCCAGTCCACCATTTGATATTGTTTATACTTTGACAGCTACAATAAATGGTTGCGTGGAAACTAAACAGGTTACAGTAAATGTAAATGTTAACCTCAATCCTATTGCAGATGCAGGACCTGATAAGAGCATTTGTCTGGGAAGTCCGATCCAAATAGGTGGAAATCCTACAGCCACGCCACCTCCGGGAGGTGCGATACAAGGTGTAGTATGGATACCGGCAGCTGGTTTAAATAACCCATTGCTGCATAATCCTACAGCAAATCCGACTGTAAATACACAATATCAGGTAATTGTGGTAGCTACTTCCGGTTGTGCAGATACCGCTACTATGAATCTGACAGTTTTACCAAAACCTTCAGTAACACTTATTGCAAATCCTACTGAAATTTGTAATGGTACTTCTACAATTCTTACAGCAACACCTTCAGGAGGTACACAACCTTATAACATTCAATGGAGTAATGCACTAGGTGCAGGAACAACCAAAACCGTGTCACCAATAATAAACACCAGTTATATGGTGACTGTGACGGACTTCCTTGGATGTACTGGGACAGCTTCTGTTACTGTATTGGTAAATCCGAGACCAACTGTAAATGTTACAGCAACACCTACAACAATTTGTATCGGGGAGTCAAGCACTCTGCAAGCTACAGGAAACGGTGGATCTACACCATATACCTTTGAGTGGAGCAATGGTCTTGGAAGTGGATCTTCTAAAATGGTATCACCGTTAATCAATACAACATATACTGTTACTATTACTGACTCAAAAGGTTGTACAAATACCAATACAGTCACAGTCAACGTTGAAGCTAAAGCAAAAGTAGGAGATTTTGTATGGCATGATACAAATGGAAACGGCAAACAGGAGGCAGGAGAACCAGGCTTAAATGATGTGACCGTAACATTATACAATGCACTGACAAATAACCAGGTAGCCACTACAACCACTGTATCAAGAGGAGAAGAAGATGGTTATTATGAGTTTGAAGTATGTAAAGGAACTTATTATATCATATTTGGTAACATACCTACTTATGTCAGGACCTTGACTAATACACCTGCTGATGATACCAAAGACAGTGATGCTGATGCAACTACCGGCAGAACAGCAGATTTTATCTTAAATCCAGGTGATAATAACCCAACTGTAGATGCAGGATACTACAAACTGGCATCTATAGGAGATTTTGTATGGTTTGATGCTAATGCCAATGGAATACAGGATATGGGAGAAATAGGCGTATCAGGCATACAGGTTAATTTGACTGGGGTTGCTAACGATGGTACACCAGTAAATACATCTCAACCCACCAATGGCAGCGGATTATATTTATTTACTAATCTAAAGCCGGGAGTTTACACAGTTCAAGTGGTAAAACCAGTAGAGTATGTATTTTCACCAGCCAATGTAGGAGGCGATGATACAAAAGACTCAGATAGTGATCCGGGAACCGGAATTATGTCATCTGAAATACTTACTAGCGGAGAAGATAACCGGACCTATGATGCAGGATTATATCCATCCATAGATCTTGAGATAGAAAAGACATTTATCAGTGCTCTGCCGAATTTTAATGGATCATATGATGTCACATATAAAATAGATGTTAATAATCTGGGTGGACCAGGCCAATATGATCTTACAGATAATCAGGGATTTGATACAGATGTAATTATAAATAGTTCATCTTATACCAGTACAGCTCCGGGAAATGCGGGAGCACCGTTGGCAGGATCAGGTACGTGGATACTGGCAAACGATCAGCAGATAGCAGGATTTGGAACACATACCTATACCTTAGTGGTAAATGTGACCTTAAATCTGACAGACAATATTGGAAATAATACCTATAATTCATGTTCTGCTCAAACTCCAATAGCAGGTCAGGGATTGTATAATAAAGCAAAAGTATACGTAAATGATATCCTGAAAGATGAAGACGATGCCTGTGGAGACATACCAAATGTAACGATGGTTAAAAATTTTGTAGGAGTTACACCAAATGCCAATGGTAGTTACAATGTAACCTACATGATATTGGTAAATAATAACGGAGGCGCGTCAGGCAGATACAATCTTAAAGATACCCCATTATTTGACAATGATGTAACGATATTAAATGGTAACTACACCGGTCAGGCAAATGGAGCAATGAACACCTCTGGATCTACCACATTGGCAACTAATACGAATATTGGTGTAGGTGCTACTCATATTTACACAGTTACTTTTACGGTATCACTTAATCTTGATGCAGGATCACCGGATGGAGGGGATAATCAATATACCCCATGTGCAGTAAGTGGCAACGGACCTGGAAGTAGTCCTGGCCAGGGCTTGCACAACAGAGCTGAACTCGACAGAACAGCAGATGGCATTATTGATATTACAGATGATGCATGCGGTGACTTACCATATGTAACCATGAAAAAAGATTTTGTGAGTGTTACTCCTTTAGCTAATGGAACCTATAATGTGAGTTACCAGATAGAAGTAGTCAATACTGG
>WBZP01005158.1_pt1 | contig 13352 bp, 11 predicted proteins | sample 5204301 | NCBI WGS metagenome assembly WBZP01 (sample SAMN12412401, study PRJNA552823) | activated sludge metagenome | isolation source: activated sludge from nitrification reactor of wastewater treatment plant... | place: USA: Pennsylvania | collected 2017 | reverse complement strand
CATCAAGCAACGTCATTAGAAAACCTGCACGGCACTCTGCTCGATATGAGGCCTGTAGAGCGGCTCAAGGCCTTCGCGCGTGCTGTAGCCGATTTCCACGCCAGGAAAACTCTCTTCCAGAACATGGTAAGGGGCGAAAAATCCTTCCAGATCATTTTCCCGCGCATCGCCAGCGGCAAAATCCACCAGAACATCGATATCGCTGTCTGGCCGAGCCTCGTCGCGGGCGTAGGAGCCGTAGAGATAAAGGCGCGCTATGCCGAGGCGGCGAAGACGCTCTTCGATCTGCCTGAGGCGGGCAATAATGGTCTCGCGGTCCATAAACTAATTTTATCACGGCTTGTTCTTGCGGCCAGAGGCGAAAATAACGGAAAACCAAATTGGACGCTTCTATCAACCTCGCGTTTTCTGGGGCGTTTCTGATTCAGTTGTGATGACGGGATCGGAATTGAATCGATGAGGGGACAGACTGGATTTTTCGACGTCGATGATCGCCTGAAACGGCTGAGCGAGCTGGGCGATCAGCTCGAGGCGTTTGGCGCCGCGGTGGATTTTGAGATTTTCCGATCCGATCTCGTGATGGCCTTGGCCTATTCCGACGGCGCTCAGGGCGGCCGGCCGCCGTTTGATCCGGTGATGATGTTCAAAATCCTTGTGATCCAGGCCGCCAATAACCTTTCGGACGAGCGCACGGAGTTCCTGATCAACGATCGCCTGTCATTCATGCGGTTCCTTGGCTTGGGCCTGTCCGACCGCGTTCCCGACGCCCGCACGATCTGGCTGTTTCGGGAGAAGCTCACGAAGGCCAACGCCATCCAGACGCTGTTCGAGCGGTTCGACGCGGAGCTGCGCGCGAGCGGCTATATCGCCATGAGCGGCCAGATCATCGACGCCAGCCTGATTGCCGCGCCGAAACAGCGCAACAACGACGACGAGAAGAAGACGATCAAGGAAGGCCGTATTCCGAATGAATGGAAGGACAAGCCGGCGAAGCTCCGCCAGAAGGATCGAGACGCGCGTTGGACCGTCAAGTTCTCAAAGGCGAAGGAGCGACCGGACGGGACCAAGCCGCCGGTCGACATCGCCATCCCAACCTTCGGCTACCAGAACCACGTGTCGATCGACTGCGGCTTCGGCTTGATCCGCAAATGGGCGGCGACTGATGCCGCGGCCTACGAGGGCGCGCGTCTGCGCGAGGGGCTGCTCGACAAGACCAACACTGCGGGCGCCGTCTGGGCAGATACCGCTTACAGATCGGCCGCCAATGAGGCCTATTTGAAGAAGAACGGCTTGGTCAGCCGCATTCACCGCAAGAAGCCGAAGGGCCGGCCGATGTCCGAGACGACGCGACGGGCCAATGGCCTGAAATCGAAAGTCCGATCACGCGTCGAGCACGTCTTCGCTACGCAGAAGAAACGGATGGATCTCTTTATCCGCACCATCGGGATCGCTCGGGCAGGGACCAAGATCGGCATGGCCAATCTCGTCTACAACATGAAACGCCTGCTGTTCCTGCGTCGAATGGCCGAAATCTGAGACCAGGAACGAGCGCTTGGCGTCGCGCCGCCGTAGAAACCGAACCTCCGCCCGTCACAACGGGTCGAAAGGGCTCACGCTCAACTCAATCGGCTTCCGCGCGGCGTTGATAGAAGCGTCCAGCTGTGTTCGATCGTCGGCAAACGAGAGCTTCTAGAACCTCTAGGACCGTGCCTAGGCAATCCGTAAGCTGGCAATATCGCTCGCACGGATCCACGCGACCCTAGACGCCGCATGCAACGCTGTGGATCACCCTTGCCCTGCTCGCCGGCTGAGCACCGATGAGGCGGCAAGGACTCACTACGGAGCCGAGCTTGCGATAGACGAACGTAGTCGTGACGCCGCCCGCTAAGACCAGCGCCGACGATTTCGACGCGCTGTTCCTCCCAGGCTAACGATGCTGTAGCACGGGCACGGCGCAGCCGTCGATAATCCGCCGCATGTACGCCCCAAAAAGTGCTCGCGCCGATCACCGGACCGGATAGACCTCCGTCGGCGGCGTCACCGGTTGGTTTGCCGCTTTCCAGCTCAACAATCCGCCCCGATACCAAAGCACGTTCCGGAATCCCAATTTCATCGCCCGCAGAGCAGCGTTGTAGGATTCCCAGCACTGCGAACTCGCGCAGAAGAACACGATCGGCCGGTCAGGTTTCAGGCGCACAAGGCCGGAGAGCACCGTCTGGAAGGTGTCCTGCAGACTGCCCTCGAAACGTCCGTTGCCGTAATTGCCGGCGCCGGGAAGATGGATCGCACCGGGGATGGTGTAATGACCGGTGCGTTCATCGAGCACATCGATGACCAACGCCTGCGACCTCAACCCCTCCAGTTCCTGTGTGGTGATGCGACGCGCGCCAGGAATCGTAATTGGCGTCTTGCTGCCGACGTCATATTTGAGATTGGTCTGCGGTCTGACGCCCCAATCGGTCATTTCGTCCGCATAGTTGCTCGGGAAGGCAGGCGCCGCCGGTGCAGTCGAGCGTGCGGCCGGCGACGCGCTCGCCTCCTGGATTTCGATATCGCTTGGGGTCGGTTTCAAGTCGCGCATCATCGCTTGCGCAAGGCTGCGCGCGCTGTCGATCTCCTTTGTCGTCATCGATTTTTCGAGCTTTTCGAGCCGCTCGACGGCATCCTTGTTACCGAGTTCCCGCGCTACGTTGTAATGCGCCCAGGATTTCACCCGGTCGGCGGCAACGCCACTTCCACCCGCCAGGTAGGCGCCGATAGTGAAGTGGCAGGCTGCGTACGAATAGGGCGCGCAGGCGCGCGCTATTTCGAGACCCTTGGGTCGGTCTTTCCACGGCGGCTCCCGGCCGACATCGCCGTACAGCAGAGCGAGCTGGCGCGCCGACGACAGCGATCGTCCGTTCGTGGCCGCCTTTTCGAATAAGCGCGCGCCTTCCGCAGGGTTTGCGATCTGCTTGTTCTTGTAGCGATCGACGATCCAGCTGGCGAGGACGCGCTGAGCGTCGGTGTAGCCGAGGTCCGCGGCGCGGCGCAGGTATTTTTCCGCTTTCTCCGCATCCGCCGGCACCCCTGTGCCGTTGTGGAAAAACGCCGCGATCATGGCATTGGCCGCGGGATCGCCCAGTTCGGCGGCCGTCCACATGAGGTCGGCGGCGCGCGTCGGGTTTGGCGCTGCGCCAAAGGCGCCGGAAAGTACGCCGACAGCCAGCTGACGCACGGCGAAGGCGTCGTTCGACTGCGCCGCCTGCTCCGCCAAGCGGCTTGCGTCTTGGAGATTCTGCGGAATGCCTTGCAGCTTCATGGTCTGCAGGCTGCCGAGAATGGCCATTGCTTTGACGTCGCCCGCATTCGCCGCCGTGCGCAAATAGCGCGCCGACTCTGCCTCGAGCTGGCCGCGAACCTGCGCGTCGGCGGGATCGTCGGAGAGCCGCAAGGTCGCGATGCCCTTGAGCAGATTGACGGTGGGGTCGTTGGCGTCGGCATTTTTCAGGGCGTCGATGATGCCGCTGGCTTGCTTGTTCCGATAAGCCGCGAGCGCGGCGTGCAGGGCGCTCCTGAGCTGCGGTTGCCGGTTATTGAATTCGGCGGGATCGAACGCGATGCGCCAGTAGTAAAACCCGCTCGGCTTGGACATGTATTCGTCGAAAGCGATCGATCCAGCGGCCGGTGTAGGTGTCGTTTGGACGGGCTGCGACGGTTGCGCCGATGCGCTGTTCTCGATTTCCTCAATCGATGCCCAAGGCGACGGACGCGTAGCGTCCGGATACTGGAACACGACCAGGGCCGGTGCCGGCTTGAGCTTCTGACGCTGCGATCGCGCTTTTTCTGCTGCATCGGCGCGCTCCTTTGCCGTCAGCGCATTGCCGAGATTGTCGACGGTGTCCGCCTTGACGCTCGGATGCCCGAGGTCGCGCGCAATGAGGGCAAAGACATAAGCGCGAAACGCGTCTTTAGCGGTCCCCCAGCCGTTCTGATAGACGATCGAGTTGCTGTACTGGCAGAACGTATCGGCCAAACCCGAACACTGTTTGGCCAGTTCGAAATAGCGCGCCTTGTCGTTCCAGGGCGCATCGCGGCCATCCCAGCCATACAGGGCCTGCAGCCTGTTCAGCGCGAACCAGGAATGTCCTTTCTGCATCGCGCGTTCGTACCAACTGACCGCATCGGCCGGATCGTTCGACGTTTTGGCCTTGTATTGATCCATCAGAACATCGGCGAGCATGATCTGCGCGCTCGTGAGCCCGGCCACGGCGGCGCGCCCGAGGAAATCCATCGCGGCGGCACGGTCGGCGGAAACGCCGATTCCTTCCGACAGGACGTGCGCGTAGTGGAACATGGCCTGCGGATCGCCGGCCTCCGCCGCCTCCTTGAACAAGGAAGCGGCACGGTCGGGTTGGAAACTGCCGAATTCCGCGCTCATATAGGCGATGGCGGCGACGCGTTTTGCTTGCGGATCGCCGCTCGCGGCTGCCGCTTCGATCAGACGCTGCCCCTCCTCGACGTTCTTCGTGATGCCCTTCGGAACAGTGATCAACACGCGCCCGAGCAGCACCTCGGCGAGCGTGTGGTGGGCAGCCGCCGCGCTTCGCAGCGCTTCCTCGGCAGCCTTGCCGCTCGCTTCGTCGCCGCGGATCAGCAGCCCCAGTCCGCGCATGAAGGCGACGTTGGGATCGCGCCCGTCGGCCTCCTTGAGAATATCCACGATCTCGGCGCCGCGGCCGTTCCGGTAGGCTGCGCGCGCCGCCAGCAGGCGTTGCTGGTCGTTCGCACGCGAATTCCGGAAGGCGGTCTCCCCGATTTCCAGCAGCATTACGTTGGCAAGCGAGGGTCGCGCGATCTCCGCAGGGAAAACCAGCGGCTTGGATGGCGGCGCGACCGAAGTTTGCTGGCCTTGCGGCGCCTGCGCGCCAGGCGCCGCCGGTTTTGCCGGCGCTGGCGCTACCTGGCTTTGCTTGGTTGGCTGAGAAGCGCCCGATTGGCCCGTTGGGACGGGTGCCGTCGCGACGGCGCTCGGCTGCGTTTCTTTCGTGCCGATGCCGCTCAACAACGCGTGCAGCTGTCCCGCCGACGGCGGGTGCAGGAAAAGCATGACCACGAGGCCGATCACAAAGAAATCGACCATTCCCTGAAACGCGAACTCGCTGCGATAGAGGCTGATGAAGGTCCGCAGCAAAGGCTTGCGCCGGTTGGTCGGCAGCATTCCGCCGCCGTGTGCCGCACTCATTGCCATGGCATCGCCTCCGAGGCGCAAAAGCTCGCGCTAGAGCATTTCCGGCGAGGGAAAAACATTCGCCGCAGAAAACGCGATCACTTATGCGAAGTCCCGTTCCGCCGGACGCGCTAGCGCGCCGCGGCAGACGGCGCCGTCGCTTGCGCAGTGTCGCCGGCCTCCGCGGGCGGCTCGTCGAACACCGGGATGACGTTCACACGATCGCCGTCGGCCTCGAGGCGGACCTTTTTTGCACCATCGGCCTTGGCGTCGATCAGCCCGTCGGTGATCTGCTTTTCGATCTGGCGGCGAATCACGCGCACGCCGCCTTCCATTCCGACCTTCGTGATCTTCTCGATGGCGTCGAGCAGGATCGTCGGATCGATGCCGCCTTCGGCGATCTCGAGGCCCAGCTGTTTGGTTTCGTCCTCGATCAGCAGCGCGACGACGCGCGCGATGTCGAGTCCCTGCATCTCGCGGAAGGCGAACACTTCGTCGATGCGCGAGAGCACCTCCGGCACGAAATGCACGTCGGCGAGCGTCGATTTCACCATGCGGTCGAGTTCGTCCGGGGCGCCCGTATGGTCGCGCGCAAGTTCCCCGATCCGCTTGCATGCCGCATTGGTGGTCAGGATGAAGATCGCCTCGTTGGTCGGGATTTTCTCGCCCGACCGCAGATCGGTCATGAACCCATCGTTCCACGCGCTCAGGAACCGCTTGTGGACGTCGGAATGAGCCTTCTCGAATTCGTCGAGGAGAACGACGGAGTCCGGCACGTCGCGCAGCCCCGACGTCAGCGTCCCGGGACCGCCGACATAGCCCTGCGGAGAGCCGAACAGCGACCAGCTCGCCTCGCCGCGGTCGCAGGTGGCCATCTCGACGAAAAGCAGGTGCGTCTTGTCGCCGTACAGGGCCTCGGCGAGCACCTTGGCGAGATGGCTTTTGCCCACCCCGGGCGCTCCGGCGAAGCAGAACACCGCGAGCGGCTTGTCCTTGCGCTTGGCCGCCACGCGCCGGCGCAACTGGGCGGCAATCTGGTCGATCACGGTATCCTGTCCGATGACCTTGGCCTTGAGCTTGGCCGCGAGTTCCGCGGCGTTGATCGTCGTGAGCTTCTCATTCTGTTTCTCATGCGCCTTGACCAGCGCGGACTTGTTGGTCAGTCGATCGAGAACATCCATGACGAACCTCGGCAGGTAGGAGCCCTTGTAGACGAAGTAGCCGACAGCCCCGACGAAAGCGATGCCGACCAGTACATAAGCAAGCGTCGCCGATGCCTGTGCGACGATAATGATGGCGATGACGATCCCCAGCCGGCCGGCCCACATTCCACCGGTCATGGGGTCGGCACCTGTATGGTTTCGCCGCGCACCAGGGGCTTCAGCTTGAATGTGCTGGCGCCCGAATGCACGCCGACGGTGATGCCGTTGCCGTCCCCGTCGATCAGCCCGGTAACCGCGAGGGGAACGCCCGGCACATAAGGGATCGCGACGCGCAGCGGGTTCTTGAACAGCCGCACGCTTTGATTGAATCCGCCCGCGGCTACACTCACCCAGTCGCCGTCTTCCGCGTCAGAATCGGAGAGGTTCACCCAGGCAATCTTGAGCGTGTGTTTGTCGAGCGCCTGACGGACCTGAGCCTTCTGCGCCTCGGGCATGATCAGCGTGGCGATTGCTCGATCCATCTCGCCGGCGGCGACGGGCTGAAACATGAGCGCCGCATCCGTTGCAGATGATGCCGCGGTGATTTTCTGCGTTTGGCTGACAGCGGGCGCAGGCGACTCGCTAGACTTGGTCAGGGAGATAACGCCTGCGGCGAGCGCCCCGACGAGCAGAAGGCCGCCCACCCCGACACCGATCTTGGCGCCTTGCGACAGGCCGCCTTCGCCCCCGCCGCGCCGGCGGTCGGGCTGCGGTTCCGGCATCGCCTCGGGCTGGGGCTGGGGCTGGAATGCCCTTGCAGCCGCAACGCGTTGCTGATCCGTCTCCGATGAAGCCATTCGATCCAACCGACTGGTTCCTGTCGCGGGCAAATTCGGTCAAGTTTACGTCCCGCGACCCATTCTGAGAAGTAAGGGGCCTTTTTCGACACAAGGAATTGACCGGACAGAAAAACCGCTGCCGACCGCAAACCGGCTCTCGACCTGAATGCACCAACAGGCTGCAGACCGGGTCAATCTGGATCAGCCGGAAATTTGCCGCTATCGTTTTCGCGCCGGCACAGCCTCGGGGAAGCATCCATGTCGCAGAATTGGGCCGTTGCTCTGGTTGCCCTCTTATGCGCCGGTTCAGCTGCTGCGGCGCAGGAGAGCGACGGCGCTGCCGCCGCGCTGCACCCCCTGCTCCTCGCGCAGGCCAGCCCGAACCCAGCCGCGGCACGCCAGGAACTGGAATTGTGGAGCAAAGTGCGCGACTCCAAGAGCGCGGCCGAGATCGAGTCGTTTCTTGCCGCGTTTCCGAATGGGCGTCTTGCGCCGATCGCGCGCGAGCGGCTCAAAGCGCTGCAGGAAAAGCCGCCCGCTCCGCCGCCGGGCGGCACCGCCCCGCGCGTCGACTTCAACCCGGCCGCACAACAGCAGCCGCCCAACAGCCCACCCACCAACCCGCTGATCGGAGGCCCTGGATCCGTTGCGCCGGAATACCGGAATGGATCCGGTTCGGTCACACCGGTCCCGCATACGACCAGCACGGTCGCCGAGGTGCAGGAACGGCTGTTCAACCTCAACTACGACCCCGGGCCGATCAACGGACGAATGGATCAGGCGACGATTACCGCGATCACACGGTTTCAGCGAAATTTTTCGCTGCCGCAGACCGGCCAGATCGACGAAGGCTTCTTGAAGACCCTGCGCGACACCAACCTGCCGTCCGAATGGGCGGCGCTCGCCTTCCACGCCCGCGGGGCCTATTCGGCGGTCTGGCAGCGCCCGTCGCGACGGCAGGCGGAGCAGGAGGCGCTGAGCGAATGCCGCCGGCGCGCACGCGGTGACTGCAAGGTTTCAACTGCGGCCGGGGCCGAGTGTATCGGGCTTGCAAATGCGGGCGGTCGATCGCGCCGGCGACGGAATTTTGGCGCGTTCGCCTTTGTCGCTGCCAACATCAACGCCGCTCGCGGCGAGGTTCTCGAATTTTGCCAGCGAGAATCGCCCTATCCGGACTCCTGCGAGTTTCGCCTGGTGATCTGCGCCGACGGCTCGCAAAATCGCTGAGTGATTATCTGCGCCGCTGGCGTCGGCTCACCGCAGAGCCGCGCTCGCAGCGTTGAAGCATAAAGCCGCCAACCCGTCGCTCAGCGTACCTCATTTGAATTTTATTTCGGTCGTCGTTCTACCGTGGGTGAAGTGATAGGTGATCACGACCGGTTTGGCTTGTTGCTGAGGCGACAGCTCCGTTTGACTGAACATCATTGGTTTGGCGCCGCGCCACTTGCGGTTGGCCTCGTTGGTCTTGAAGTCCTTGCTCGACACAAAGAACTCTTTCTTGTTCCCCCAATGATCGCGGTAGGTTTTGCTGCCGTCCTTGTATGGCTCCGAATCGGCCGTGTAGTAGAGGCTCGCGCCTTTGAAGGCGAAATCGATATCGCGGCAGGAGTTTGGTTCGATCCGCCACCATCCGGCCGACGTAGCGCCACCGTCGCTGTCATAGGCGAGCGCCAAGCGGATGGGAGCGCGAAAGTTGTTGCAGGCCATGATCTCAGCGTGAGCCGCTGCGCAGCTTCCGAGTAAAATGACCGCAGCCGTCGTCAGTCTTGCAAGACGCTTCATGGCTATCTCCGTTCGGATCGTCCGAGCAGACTCTCTCAACAGCGAACAACGGATCAGAATACACCACGACGGTCGGAGTCCAAGGCGACTAACAAGCAGATTGCTCAAACGGCCGCACGCTAACGGAGTTCCGCTAATGGGATGGTCCGGCTGTGCTCCTGCCCCGCCAGCGATAAGCTGGCCAGGGGCGCCAAGACGAGGAGCACGCCATGCCTGCGACAGCATCGACTAAGATTGCCGTAATCGGCATTGATATCGGTAAGAACTCGTTCCACATCGTCGGCCTCGATAATCGCGGTGCGATTGTGCTGCGCCAGAAGTGGCCGCGCAGCCAAGTGGAGGCGCGGCTTGCCAATATGCCGCCGTGCTTGGTTGGCATGGAGGCCTGCGTTGGAGCGCATCATCTCAGTCGCAAGTGCGGCGCGACAATCAAGGTGGGAGTGGAGCGTCAAACAGGATGAGAGGATTTCGCCGGGCTTGTGACGGAGGGAGGGCGTAGCCCGACCGAAGGAGCAAGCCCGGCGACGGCGCAATCCCCTGCGGGGACCGCGCCATCTGGCGATCACGGCCGGCCGGTGATGGATGGTTCTTCTTGCAAGAGGAATCACCCGTTGCCCGGCCGCCACGTCACCGATCACCAGATGAGGCTCTACATGAAGTTCCGTCAGACCGATACGCCGCCGGTGGCGGCGGCGAAGGCGTCGTTCAGCCCGTCCACGGCCTATCGCGTCGAGAGCGATCCTCGGCTGCCCTCGCAGAAGAAGGGGGTGCGCGGACGCCGTCGTCCGGACCCCCTTGGCGACATTTTTGCCGCTGAGGTCGTACCGATGTTGAAGGTGACGCCCGGCCTGCGACCCGTCGCGATCTTCGAGGAGATGCTCCGGCGCCATCCCGATCTCGGAGCCGGGATTCGTCGCACTCTGGAGCGGCGGATTCAGGCCTGGCGCGCGGTCCACGGGGACGAGCAGGAGATTATCTTCCGCCAGACACATGAGCCCGGCCGGGTCGGATTGTCCGACTTCACCGATATGGGTGAGTTCGACGTCACCGTCGCGGGCGCGCCGCTTGATCACCGGCTCTATCACTTCCGGCTCGCCTATTCCGGCTTCGAGCACGCTCATGTCGTGCTGGGCGGCGAGAGCTTCGTCGCCTTGGCCGAGGGACTGCAGAACGCCCTGTGGTCGCTCGGCGGCGCCCCGCGCGAGCATCGCACCGACAGCCTGTCGGCCGCATTCTGCAATCTCGACCGGAATGCCCAGGACGACCTGACGCGCCGATACGAGGAGCTTTGCGCCCATTATGGGATGACGCCGACCCGCAACAATCCCGGCGTCGCCCACGAGAATGGCGCGATCGAAGGGCCGCACGGTCATCTCAAGCGCGCGATCGCAGACGCACTCCTGATGCGAGGCGCGTCCGACTTCGATGACCTCGCCGCCTACCGGCGTTTCATCGACGAGATCGTCAGCCGCCGCAACGCCCGCAATGCCAAGCGCATCGACAGCGAGCGCCCCGCGCTCCAGAAACTGCCGGATCGGCGCAGCTCCGACTACGAGGAGGTGATCGTTCGCGTCACGTCCTCCGGCGGCTTCACGCTGCGCAAGGTGTTCTACACGGTCCCATCGCGCCTGATCGGCCACCGGTTGCGGGTGCGCCTCTACGACGATCGGCTCGACCTGTACATCGGCGGCACGCATCTCGTGACGCTGCCGCGCGGGCGCGCGCATCCGAACGGCAAGCACGATCAGGTCGTCGATTACCGGCACGTGATCCATTCCTTGCGCCGCAAGCCAATGGCGCTCCTCAACCTCGTCTACCGCGACCGGCTCTTCCCGCGCGAAGCCTATCGCCGAACCTTCGACGCCCTCCTTGAGCAGCTGCCCGAGAAGAAGGCATGCCGCCTCATGGTCGACTTGCTCGCGCTCGCGCATGAGCGCGGTTGCGAGGCCGAACTCGCCGAGCGTCTCGCCGCCGAGCTGAACGCCAACCGGCTCCCCGACCTGGCGCTCCTGCGCGCTCACTTCGCTCCCGATCCTGGCCGCGTGCCGCACGTCGTCGTGCGCCTCGTTCCGCTCGAGGCCTATGAATGCCTCGTCGGCGCCGCCGAGATGGGAGACGCCGCATGAGCACGCCCCAAGCCGTCGATGCGGCGCGCCTCAGCCTCCTGCTCAACGAGCTGCGGTTGCCCGCCATCAAAACCGTGTGGCCGCAGTTCGCCGAACAGGCCGACAAAGAAGGATGGCCGGCCGCTCGCTTCCTCGTCACCATCGCCGAACACGAACTCGCCGAACGCAGCCGACGCCGCATCGAGCGTCATCTCGCTGAGGCGCGGCTGCCGCCCGGAAAGACCCTCGACAGCTTCGACTTCGAATCCGTGCCGATGATCTCCAAGGCGCAGGTGACCGCGCTCGCCGCCGGTGACGGCTGGTTGGGCCAAGGCGCCAATTTGCTCCTGTTCGGCCCGCCCGGCGGCGGAAAGAGCCATCTCGCGGCCGCCATCGGCCTCGCCCTGATCGAGAACGGATGGCGCGTGCTCTTCACCCGCACCACCGATCTCGTCCAGAAGCTCCAGGTGGCGCGTCGCGAGCTCGATCTCGAGGCCGCCATCAATCGGCTCGATCGCTTCGATCTCCTGATCCTCGACGATCTCGCCTATGTCACCAAGGATCAGGCCGAGACCAGCGTGCTGTTCGAGCTCATCAGCGCACGATACGAACGTCGCTCAATGCTCATCACCGCCAACCAGCCGTTCGGCGAGTGGGGAAAGCTCTTCCCCGATCCCGCCATGACGCTCGCCGCGGTCGATCGCCTCGTTCATCATGCAACGATCCTCGAGATGAATGTCGAGAGCTATCGGCGGCGCACCGCCCTCGAACGAAAACGCGGTCCCGGACGACCGCCTTCCCGCGCGACAACAAAAACCGTCGCTGATTGACGCGCAAAACCATCGCTGATTGACGCTGCGCGACAATCAACCCCAAACAAACTTCTTGCGTCCGAAAAGCAACGCAGCGATCATCAACATGCCGCGACGCCACCTCGCCATCCTGATCGTCGCGAAGCTCTCATCCAAATTGTCGCGCTACACGCAAGCTTAAAGCGCTGGGGCACGATGCGCGGTGATGCCGGCGAGGTATGTGCGACCCTACTCGAAGGGGCAGAAGAATGATTTCCGCGATGCGGAGGCGATTGCCGAAGCCGTGCAGCGGCCGACGATGAAGTTTGTGGCGACGAAAACCGCCGATCAACTCGACCTCCAGGCTCTCCATCGCGTCCGCGAGCGGCTGGTCAGCCAGCGCACGGGCATTATCAATCAAATTCGAGCCTTCCTGCTGGAACGCGGCATCGCGGTGCGGCAGGGGCAGCGCTTCCTGCGGACGGAGCTGCCGCGCATCCTGGCCGCAGCACCCGATGTGCTTTCTCCTCGCATGGTGCATGTCATCGAGGGCCTGGCTTCTGACTGGCGCTGGCTCGATGAACGCATCGAAGGCTTGTCCGGTGAGATCGAGGAGCTTGCCAAACGTGATGCTGGGTGCGAACGCCTGATGAGCGTCCCCGGAATTGGGCCAATTATCTCCAGCGCCATGGTCGCTGCGATCGGGACGGGCGATGGCTTTGCCAAGGGTCGTGACTTCACCGCGTGGCTCGGGCTCGTTCCGAGACAAATCTCAACCGGGGATCGCACCATCCTCGGCAAAATATCGAAGCGCGGCAATCGCTACCTGCGCGTCCTGTTCGTGCAGGCAGCATGGGTCGTGCTTGTGAAGGTAAAGCCGAACAGGTGGGAGGGCCACGGGCTCAAGCCTTGGATCGAGGCCGCCAAGAAGCGGCTGCATCACAACGTGCTGGCGATCGCGCTCGCCAACAAGCTCGCGCGCATCGCCTGGAGCGTTCTTGCTCGTGGTCGAGCCTTCGAGGCGAGCAAGCTTCAAGCCGCGTGACCGTTCGCGATTAGTCGAGTTACTTGTCTGCCGAGGTCTGCGAGAGGACGAGACCCGATGGAGGTTCGGTCTTCCCGGCGCATGCGAACACTGGTGACCCGAATGGCCCGGTTGAGGCCTGTCCGCTAATGAGATCGCAAGCGCGCTGATATCTATGATGGCCCGGAGCAAAATGCTCCAATCAAAGGCCGGATACATTGATGCAAGACCGCTCGCCGCCAACCCGTCGGAATCTTCTTGCTACGCACGGCCGGACCATACATTCAGGTCAAACTCGACCGTTCCAACATCCTTCGACTGTCAGCTATCCTATCGATCAGCTGCCGAATCCTAAGCTGGACGCTTCTATCAACGCCGCGCGGAAGCCGATTGAGTTGAGCGTGAGCCCTTTCGACCCGTTGTGACGGGCGGAGGTTCGGTTTCTAGGGCGGCGCGACGC
>WBZP01005157.1_pt1 | contig 13354 bp, 8 predicted proteins | sample 5204301 | NCBI WGS metagenome assembly WBZP01 (sample SAMN12412401, study PRJNA552823) | activated sludge metagenome | isolation source: activated sludge from nitrification reactor of wastewater treatment plant... | place: USA: Pennsylvania | collected 2017 | reverse complement strand
GTACGCCTGGCGAAAAGAAATGCTTGATTTGTAATACTGGTTGCCACTGATGCACTATCTTACCCTTACATGAACCCGACGGTATTGTATATCATACTCGGTTATTTACTGCTTTTGCCGGTTGTGTACCTGGTGCAGGAACGTTTCATTTTTAAGCCCGAAAAACTGAAGCAGGATTTCATTTACCGGTACGACGCCCCGTTCAAAGAACTGTTCTTTGATATTGAACCGGGAGTAAGGATCAATGGCCTCCATTTTATGGTGGATAAGCCGAATGGCCTGGTACTGTATTTTCATGGCAACTCCAGGAGCATCAAGGGTTGGGCCAAATATGCCAAAGATTTTACCCGGTATAATTATGATGTGGTGCTGGTTGATTACAGGGGCTTTGGAAAAAGTACAGGTAAGCGTTCGGAAGAAATGATGCTGAATGACATGCAGTTTGTATATGATACATTGGCCGTGCAGTACAGCGAACAGCATATCATTGTTTACGGAAGGAGCCTGGGCAGCGGGTTTGCGGCCAAAGTGGCCAGCGACAACCGCCCGCGCTACCTGATACTGGATGCTCCCTATTTCAGTTTCAGAAAAGCGGTAAAACGTTATTTGCCCATACTGCCCACCAAAATATTGTTACGTTACCACCTGCGCACGGATAACTGGATCAGGATGGTGAATTGCCATACCTACATCATCCACGGCACCAGGGATTGGCTTCTTCCGATCAGCCACAGCGAAAAATTGCAGGCGATCAACCCGCGCAAAATCACCCTGATCAGGATTCACGGCGGCGGACATAATAACCTGCCATCCTTTCCGGAATACCATAATTTTCTGAGGGATATATTGAAGGTTTAATGTGATAATGAGTTAATCTAATAATGGGTTAATGTGATAATGAGTTAATGTGATAATGAGTTAATGTGATAATGGGTTAATGTGATAATGAGTTAATGTGATAATGAGTTAATCTAATAATGGGTTAATGTGTTATATCCATCAATCTGTGTGATCTGTGTGATCTGTGAGAAATTCCCTTCATCTGTGTGATTTGTGTAATCTGTGAGAAATTCCCTTCATCTGTGTGATCTTTGTAATCTGTGAGAAATTCCCTTCATCTGTGTGATCTTTGTAATCTGTGAGAAATTCCCTCCATCTGTGTGATCTGTTTAATCTGTGAGAAATTCCCTTCATCTGTGTGATCTGTGTGATCTGAGAGAAATTCCCTTCATCTGTGTGTTCTGTGTAATCTGTGAGAAATTCCTTTCATCTGTGTGATCTGTGTAATCTGTGAGAAATTCCCTTCATCTGTGTGATTTGTGTAATCTGAGAGAAATTCCCTTCATCTGTGTGATCTGTGTAATCTGAGAGAAATTCCCTCCATCTGTGTGATCTGTTTAATCTGTGAGAAACTCCCTTCATCTGTGTGATCTGTGTAATCTGTGATAAATTCCCTCCATCTGTGTGATCTGTGTAATCTGTGATAAATTCCCTCCATCTGAGTGATCTGTGTTATCTGTGAGAAACTCCCTTCATCTGTGTGATCTGTGAGAAATTCCCTTTATCTGTGTGATCTGTGTTATCTGTGAGAAATCCCCCCATTTATAAAATCTGTGAGCAATATCTTTTGTAATCTCAGATTTCCCCAAGAACTACATTATATCAGTCTCATCAGCTAATTTTACAACAACGCAATTAAAGTCTGTATGACTCGAAGAAGGATATTTAACTGGATCAAGATATTGCTCATTGTTTATGCATTCATAGGTATTGCATTGTATTATATTCAGGACCGTTTTCTTTTTCACCCGGTAGAACTGTCCACCGGCCATGTATTTCATTTTCCCGGGCGGTTTACTGAAATGAGTATACCTGTCAGTAAAACCGATACGATCAGCCTGGTCAGGTTTTTACCCGATACCGGACGAGCGAAAGGAGCGGTGATCTATTATCATGGGAATAAAGAGAATGTAGAACGATATGCCAGGTTCGTTTCCCTGTTTACCCGGAAGGGCTATGAAGTCTGGATGCCCGATTATCCCGGGTTTGGCAAAAGCAGGGGTGAGCGGAATGAAAAGAAATTATACAGCCAGGCATGGCAGGTTTACCGGCTCGTGAATTCGGCATATCATTCCGACAGTATCATCTTATATGGGAAGTCGTTCGGCACCGGGTTGGCAGCCTATATCGCTTCGGGTAACCATTGCCGGGAGTTGATATTGGAAACGCCGTATTACAGTATCCCTGCTTTATTTGGCCATTATGCCTTTATATATCCTGCCGGCAGGATGTCTCATTACCAGATCCCGCTGTTTCAATACCTCCGGGACGTGGAAGCGCCGGTAACCATATTTCATGGAACCGATGACGGGGTGATACCATACAGGCAGGCTGGCCGGTTACGGGAATTGTTGAAGGCGGGAGACAGGTTTATCAGCATCGAAGGAGGCACTCACCATAACCTGGCGGGTTTTCCACAGTATCAGCATGTGATGGATTCCCTGTTGCGATAGGAGATTTAACGGGTTTCGCGCAAACTTGATTGCTGTGATCCAACGTGCAGTTGGTAACGTACCCCGGTCTTCAATGCCATATTTTCAGCACCATGGCTTACCGGGAATCCAAAACAAAGCGGGTAGGAATATGGAGAGAGTATGTCCCTGATGGCTTCTTCCACACTTTGCCCAAAGGGCCTGGTCGTGTCTTTCATTTCGGTAAATCCGCCAACGATCATACCCGCAAGTTTGTCTAGTTTTCCGCTCCGTTTTAATTGCAGCAACATACGGTCGACCTGGTAGGTATATTCACCCACGTCTTCAATGAAAAGGATCTTTCCATCGGTTTTGATATCCGACCTGGTTCCGGTGACGTGGGCCAGCAATGCCAGGTTGCCGCCGACCAGCTCCCCGGTGGTTTTGCCTTTTCTGTTATAAGCGTGATGGGCGCAGGTATAGTGGAGTTTTTTTCCGGTGATGGCCTTTTTTAACGACAACACATTGTTGTTGGTTCCGTTTCCTTCGCGGAAAGCGGCAGCCATAGGAGCGTGCAGGGTGCTGATCTGATAACGGCCGAGAACATGCGTGTGTATCACGGTGATATCGCTGAATCCGATCAGCCATTTGGGATTTTTTCTGAATTTTTTAAAATCGATCCTGTCGATGATTCGGCTGACACCATAACCTCCGCGTCCAAAAAGAATGGCATTGATCTCGGGCATATCCAGCATGGCCTGTAATTCTTCAAGTCTTTCTTCATCGGTGCCACTGAAATAATTGGGTGAATGGCTTCCCAGTGTTTTTCCAACCATAACCTGGAATCCCCACTGTTGCAGGGTACGGATGCATACGTCCGCATGCTCCGCGGGCATAAAACCGGCGGGGCAGGTGATGCCGATGGTGTCGCCTTTTTTCAAATAGGGGGGTATGATCAGTTTGGACATGCTTAGTTTCTGAGTGGTTTGCCTGTTTTCAATACGCTTTGTATCCTTTCCAGTGTTTTCTTTTCACCGGTCAGGCTGAGGAAGGCTTCCCTTTCCAGGTTAAGCAGGTATTGTTCAGATACGGTGGTGGGTTCGCTGAGATCTCCGCCGCACATGACGTAAGCCAGCTTTTTTGCTACGGTCACATCGTGATCGGTTGCGTACTGCGCCCGCCACATACCATTAATGCCTGCGTACAATGCGCCAAGTGCAGATCGGCCCGCCACACGGATATCATTGCGCTGTACCGGCATAACATATCCTGCATCAAACAATTCGATCACTGATTTTTTGGCTTCGGAGATCCTCCTCTCGATATTGATGGATATTTCGTCTATTCCTTTACGATAGATTCCCAGGTCGAAAGCTTCATGAGCCGATGTGCCCACTTTAGCCGTGGCAATGGTCAGGAAGCGGTTCTGCAGGGTGATGGTTTCCGGTTCGCCCTGGTGTATTTCATCGGCAGCCCTCAGCACGAATTCCTTGGTACCTCCGCCGCCCGGTATCACTCCGATACCCACTTCCACCAGTCCGGTATATGTTTCCGCGGCCGGGATGACCTTATCGGCATGCAGGCTGAGTTCGCAGCCGCCTCCCAGTGCCAGCCCGTGGGGAGCCACCACTACGGGAATGGAGGAATAGCGTACCCGCATCATCGTGTTCTGGAACATCCTGATCGCCATATCGATCTCATCATAATCCTGTTCGATGGCTAACATGAAGATCATGGCCACATTGGCGCCTGCGCTGAAATTCTGCCCCGGGTTGGCAATGACCAGGCCTTTATATTTTTCTTCCGCCAGTGAAATGGACTTCTGTATCCCTTCCAGTACTTCTCCGCCGATGCTTCCCATCTTGGTGTACCATTCAAGCCCGAGCACATCGTCTCCCAGGTGGTAAGTTCTGCAGGCGCTGTTCTTCCAGACGGTTTGATTTTCGTAATTCTTCATCACAATGAAGGCGTCGCCGCCGGGCAAGGCCTTATATGCTGATGTACTAACGTCGTAGTATAATCTCTTTCCATTCTCAACCTTATAAAAAGAGTTACAACCGGATGCCAGCATCTTTTCCACCCACGGGGCCACCTGATACCCCCCGGTTTTCATGGCTTTAACGGATGCGGCCACACCCAATGCATCCCAACTTTCAAATGCGCCGATCTCCCAGCCGAATCCGGCCATCATGGCATCATCCACCCGGTAGATCTCATCACTGATCTCGGGTACCCTGTTGGAGATATAGGAAAAGAGCGCGTAATGAAAGTGACGGTAAAATTCACCGGCCTTGTCCTGCCCGGATGCCAGCACTTTCAACCGGGATGCCAGGTCTTCTACCTGTTTGGCGGCTTCCAGGGTGGCAAACCTGGGCTTTTGCCTGGGGCCGTATGTTAATGTCTGCAGATTTAATACCTGTATGTCTTTTGCTCCTTCGGCTGATCTGGTCTTTTTGAAAAAGCCTTGTCCGCTCTTATCGCCGATCCAGTTGTTGGCGATCATTTTCTCCAGCCATTCCGGAATCTGGAAGAGGGTGCGGGCTTCGTCGTTCGGACAATTGTCATACACCCCTTTGGCCACTTTTACCAGGGTGTCTATGCCTACAACATCGGCGGTGCGGAAGGTGGCAGATTTTGGCCTCCCGATCACCGGTCCGGTAAGCGCGTCTATCTCGTCTATGCTTAACTGTAATTTATCCATGCCGTTCATGATGGCCATCATGCCGAATACGCCGATCCGGTTGGCAATAAAGGCTGGCGTGTCTTTGCATAAGACGGTCTTCTTACCCAGAAAAAGATCGCCATAATGCATCAGGAATTCCACCACGCCGGGGTCTGTATCAGGTGTTGGTATGATCTCCAGCAAACGCAGGTAACGGGGCGGGTTGAAGAAATGGGTGCCGCAGAAGTGTTTTCTGAAATCATCACTGCGCCCTTCGGTCATCAGGTGAATGGGGATGCCGGAAGTGTTGGATGTCACCAGTGTTCCGGGTTTCCTGTATTTCTCCACCTCCGTGAAAATGCTTTGTTTGATGTCCAGCCTTTCAACAACCACTTCAATGATCCAGTCGGCCCCGGATATGTCTTTCATATGGTCGGTGAAATTGCCCGTTTGGATCTTTTTTGCCACATCCTTGTGATAAACCGGCGATGGGCTCGATTTCAGGGCAAAGGCCAGCGCATCATTGACTATTTTATTTCTGTCCGACATCTTGCTGTCTGCCGCCAGGTCTTTTGGCTGTATGTCCAGTAACAAAACCTGAACGCCCGTGCCTGCAAAATGAGCCGCAATACGGCTTCCCATAACCCCGCTGCCCAATACGGCAACTTTTTTGATGACTCGATTGGCCATAATAAATTAGTTAGTTAAACAACTATTTTAATCGAAGTTAGTTTTTCTGACTGAAAATCCAAGGCCCAACAGATGATTTACATACTTTATGCGGCCAATAAGCGTTAAGAGGGGTAATGTGTCCGGCTACCGGCATTTTAAATATTATGTATTTATAATATTATAAAAATGCCCGGGTGCACAACTGTAAGAAAATTAACCGATGAAGAACCAGCAAATTCCTGCAGATTATTCCAATAATCCTGGCCTGAAGGTAAGCTATAAGGCGCCGGCTCAGCCAGACCTGGATTCCATTTTTCTGTCACTTCCCGATATCGTGCTGATCACCACGCCTGATCTCCGGATCAAAACTTGGAATTTCCGGGCAGAGGATTTTTTTGGACTTAAGGCTGCGGCCGTTAGCGGTCAAATCATCCAGGAGGCCATCAGGCTGACCTTTATTGACACAAACTGGGACCATGTGATTCATGAATTAAACCTGAAGTCTGTCTGGCAGGGGGATATCATGATCGATAACGATATCATTGGTATGCTGCGTTTTCAGGCGAGAATAAACTGTGTTTTTGATTCCGGTGGCGCCGTTCAGTCTTTGGTCATGGTGTTTCAGGATACCAGGATTGCCAACCGCAGCCAGGGCGTATTAAGCCATGCGGAGATCAAGTACAGGACTGTTGTTGAATCTTTGTCTGAAGGCGTCATTCTTTTGAAGCCCGACCTGACGATTGAAGCGTGTAACGCCAAGGCCGCAGAGATACTGGGTACTTCAACCGAACATCTCAGGGGTCGTAAAGTGAATAGTGCAGCCTGGAATGCCCGCCGGAAAGACGGATCGGAATTTCCGGTAGAGGAGTTCCCGGCGATCGTATCGATGCGCTCCGGCCAGGAACTCAATGATGTGATCATGGGACTGATCAGGCCGACGGGAGAAGAAGTGTGGATATCCATCAACAGCCGGCCCATCTTCCGCGATCGTTCCACCACACCGGAAGCCGTGGTGGCTTCTTTTAAAGACATCACATCCGAAAGGCTTGCATGGAAAAAAGTTCAGTTCAGCGAACTGATGTTCCGGAGTTTTATGACCAACAGTCCCTCGCTGGCATGGGTATACGATGAAAAGGGAAATCTCGTGTATGCGAATACGTTATTCATGAATTACATTGGCATCACTGAAGCTGATTTTGGTAAGAATATCTATGAGTTTTCTGAAAAGCAGGTGGCAGACAGGATTCAGTCACGCAATAGTGAAGTCATGGCAACCGGTCAGCCGGTGATAACAGAAGACACCCTCCATATCGAAGGGCGTGAGATTCATTTCCTGGCCAATTGGTTCCTGGTCCCCGGTAAATACGGTATGATGATCGGCGGGCAGGCCATTGATATTACGGAAAAGAAAAGGCTCGAGAACGAACTGCTGAAAGAACAGGTTCAAATACAGAAGCAGGTCAGCCAGGCAACGATCCAGGCACAGGAGCATGAACGTAATATGATCAGCGCCGAACTGCATGATAATGTCAATCAACTGCTCATCAGTTCGCGCCTGTTTATCGGCATTGCCCGCAATACACCGGATCAACAGGATGAACTGCTGGAGAAAGCCACCAATTACCTGCTGATGGCCGTGGATGAAATAAGGGCCCTCTCCAGGCGAATGAACTCCAAGGTGGTGGGCATCGTGGGCCTGAAAGAGAGCATACTGGAGATCAGCAATAACATGAAAAAGCACCGTGACATGGATATCAGTTTGGATATCGATGAAAGTCTTTCCAAAAAACTATCATCTCATCACCAGCTGATGATATTCCGTATCGTGCAGGAACAGACGTCCAATATCCTCAAACATGCTGAAGCCGATTCGGCCGTTATCCGCCTGAAACATGATGGCGATATGGTCAATCTTCAGATATCCGATAACGGGAAGGGTATCAGCATCGAACAGCAATCTCATGTCAAAGGGATCGGGCTCATCAATATCTCCAATCGGGTCAATGCATATAACGGAACCATGGAAATCATCACCACACCGGGTAAGGGTTGTACACTCGACATTCATTTTCCGGTGGAAGGACTTTCCGCCATGCTTGATCAACAACAATAGTTTGAGTGAGTCAAGATCCGGTCAATTAATCCTCCAAAGGATATAAGATGACTTTTACCATCTCATCATGCTGAAGGGTCTTTTTGAAATAATACCCAACCAGGCTTAAGCTGGATTCATCGGCCCATGTGAGTACTGGATATAAAGGAAAGAATTTTCTGAGCACAGGGTATTGAAAGTAATATCCCGATAATGAACAAACGGGATGTTGCTCAAGGTCTTGCCGGATACTGCCGAGCATATTGACTAAACTGTCTTCACTGATCACATACGGGTTGAAAAAGGGAACGTAATAGCTGGTATAAAATCCCCGGTCGCTAAAGGCTTTCAGCAATGCGGGCCTCGAAGACTCTATGATGAATTTGCCATCAAGGGAAAATCCCTCCCTGAGTTTTAGGGCTTCCTCCAGTGCGGGAGCAAGGTTGCCGCTATCAAGGTTCTTAAAGTCCATCCAGACAGCGCCGCCCGCAGCTCTTTTATTTTTTTCGGTCAGTAATGAATCAGCCCGCAGGGTAGACATACGACCGGAGTCATGATACACCAGGAATTTTCCGGATGCCCGATCGAAGTACGCGTCAAATTCGATACCGCCCCTCTTTTCCGGGACCTTGTCCAACCATTCCGGTTGGTTGACCCCCCGCGTCCAGCTTTTTTCAGCAATGTTTAGCGCCAGGGAGAGGGGTTTCACCATCGAAGGTTTTACTTTATCGGTAAATGGTTCGGGTAGTATGACACGGCTCATCCCTTTGTGCAGTATGATATCAGTGCCCAGTAATCCCAGCAGTATTAAAGCCGAAACAGTATATTTGTTTTTTATGAAACCTGGTAAGTTCATTCCGGGAGTTAATAAGTAAGGTCCGATTGAATGAAGAACCCGTACAGATACATTCAGCAATCGCTCAGCGCGCCGGCCCTATTCATATTAAAGCTACTCATTTTACATTTCCTGCTCAAATTGCTTTTTTTTTCGGTCAATTTTCCCGTTTCCGGTACCGGCGAATGGATGACGGTATCCATCACCGGTAAACTGATCTACTGGGCGATCACCAACGATCTCCTCGTTATTTGTTTGATTCAGCTGGCCTGGTTCATGGTATGGACCATCACAGGTTTTTTCAGGTCAGGATGGTTAACGGCCATAGTTTCCTGGATATTCATACTGGTGCATTTTGTGGCGCTTCTCCTGAATGTTGTGGATGTCTTTTATGTTCATTTTCAACGCCAGCGTGCCAATGCCGACCTGCTTTATGTAACGCAACACCCATTTCATAAAACACTGGTACATCATCCCTGGTGGACCTTGCTTTGTCTTATACTGGCCACCGCTCTGCTCTTTATTATTTACCGTTTTTACAGGAGCCTGAAACAACAGTATGATAAGGGCTGGAGGCCCTGGTTGCCCGCGCTTTTCCTGGCTTTCCTGCTTTCATGTGTACTGTTCTTTTCACCCGGCAGGCAGATGCCTACTTACCCGCTTGTCGGCCTCAGCAGTAACCAACTGATGTATGTGCAGAATTCTTTCCACAGCTTCCTCTATTCCGTTTACCGCAATCATGATGGTATGGTGAAACGGTTCAGGTATATGCCTGAAACCGAAGCTAAAATGATGGCAGCGGCCGAAAAAAGAAACAACCTGGTTTATGATTCCCATCCTAAAAAGAACATCGTGTTGTTCATCATGGAAAGCATTCCCCAGGATTTTTTTGACGAACAGGGTTCATATAAAGTGGCCATGCCCTTCCTTGATTCCCTGAAATCGCACAGCCTGTACTTCGACAGGGCGTACAGTTATTCGCATAATTCCAATAAGGGGATCGTGGCCATCTTGGGCGGGATGCCTACCCTGACGGAAATACCATTATACCATTCCACATACACCGGTCTTCCAATGACCGCCATCGGCAGCCGGTTGGCTGATTCGGGTTACAGGTCGATGTTCTTTATCGGTGACGATTACGACGATTTCGGGTTTGCAAAATGTACACACTGGATGGGATTCGACCGCTATTACAGTAAAGAGGATATTCCGGGCTTCAGGGGAATGGCTTCCCATACCATGGGTTTGCATGATGAGTATGTGCTCAGGTTCATGTTGGGTGAGTTGAACCGTCAGCAAGGCCCATTCTTCGCTGTACATTATAATACGTCTACTCATTATCCGAACGACCTGCCGGCTACTTACAGGGAAGTGTACCCGAAAGAAAACCGGTCAGACCAGATGAAGAGCATGTCTTATTACAATCGGTGTTTGGAAGAATTTTTCAGCAATGCTGCCCTGCAACCCTGGTTTCGCCATACGGTATTTCTTTTTTGTTCAGACCACTGGATGTTCCCCGATACGAAGTCGCCTGTCTCCGATGTGGTTCAGAGTTTCCGGATTCCCATTATGCTGTATGATCCGGAAAAGCAGGCAGGCGCAGTGATTCGGGAACCTGTGAGCCAACTTGATATGCTCAACACCGTCTTGGCCATTGCCGGGGACCGGGCCACCTATATTTCTTATGGAGAGAACCTGCTGGACACGGCGAGGTTGCAGAACCGGGTGATCATCAGCCGTGAAAATGCCAATCTCTACCAGGCATTCGACCGGCATTTTGTGTTGGGATTCAACCCGGTCAACGGAAAGGCGGAATTTTTATATGATATCCGGCAAGATCCCGGGCGTGTCAACAACCTGGTATCGGTGGCAATGTCAGACAGGAACAGGCTGGAAAAAAATATTCAGGCTTTCCTTCAAAGGGTATCGGCACAATACACCGATCCCAACTGGAAACGCTGAACAGCTGATTAACTGACCGAACTTCCATTGCCGGCTGCTTCATCCGGGCTGACAAAATGCAGTTTGCCGCTGCTGTCTTCAGCCATCAGGATCATACCGTTGCTTTCGATACCGCGCATTTTTCGCGGAGCAAGATTGGTCACCACCACCACTTTTTTGCCAATGATGGCGGCCGGGTCAAAATGCAGGGCGATGCCGCTGACGATCGTCCTCTTTTCAAAACCAAGGTCAACTTCCAGTTTCAGCAGCTTATCGGCTTTTTCCACTTTTTCGGCAGAGAGGATCGTGGCCGTCTTAAGATCTATTTTGGCGAAATCATCGTAAACGATCTCCGCTTTTACGATTGGCGCCGTATTTTTTTCCATTTGCCCGGTTGTTTCCATATTTTTTTGCTGCGATAATGCTTCGCTTTTCTTTTTTAATTTATCAACCTGTTCGGCTACTTCGTTGTCTTCCATTTTACGGAACAGCAGTTCAGGCGCCCGAAGGGAATAGCCTACGCTTAAAAGTTTGGTTTTGCCTGCATTTTCCCAGTCAAGGATCTTATCCACCACCTTCATCATACGGCAAAGGGTAAGCGCCGTATTGGGCAGGAATGGATTGGCGAGGATGGCCAGGTTGGCTGTCAGTTGCAGGCAGGCATGCAGGCTATTGTCGATTTTTTTGCGGGCCAGCGTTTTTTCTTCTTCGGTTGCCTCGGGCTTATCCAGTGTTTTGGCCAGGATCCATGGTTCTTTTTCCTGCATATAACGGTTACCCTTACGTGCCAGATCGATCAGTTCAAAAAGGGCGTCGCGAAAACGGTATTGTTCGATATGTTGTTCGATCAGTTCTTTGGTAGATTTTGCGGCGGCCAGTATGTTTTTGTCTGCTTCATCCAGCATATCGGTATGAAGAGGCGGAACTTTTCCGTTGCACAACTTGTGCATCAGAACGAAAGTGCGGTTGACAAAGTTTCCGAAAATCGCCACCAGTTCGCTGTTCAGCGCGTCCTGGAATCCTTTCCAGGTGAATTCGCTGTCCTTGGTTTCCGGGGCGATCGCTGTCAGGTAATAACGCAGCGCGTCCACCATCATGCCTCCGCCGTTTTCTTTTTTCACAAAGTCCTGGATATAATCTTCCATTTCAATGCTCCAGCCGCGGCTGGTGCTCATTTTATCGCCCTCCAGGTTCATGAACTCATTGCTGGGTACATTGTCGGGCAGGATATATCCCTTCAGCTTCAGCATCACCGGGAAGATGATGCAGTGGAACACGATATTGTCTTTACCAATGAAATGGACCAGTTTGGTGTCTGGGCTGTTCCAGTATGGCGTCCAATCTTTGCCGTTATCAATGGCCCATTGTTTGGTGGCGCTGATATATCCGATCGGAGCGTCAAACCATACATACAGCACTTTTCCTTCACTGCCTGGGATATTCTCCGGTAAACTAACGCCCCAGTCTAGGTCGCGTGTGACGGCGCGCGGATGAAGGCCGGCATCCAGCCAGCTCTTGCATTGACCAAGTACGTTTGTTTTCCAGTCTTCCCGGTGATCTTCGAGTATCCATTGTCGCAGGAAGCCTTCGTGTTTATCCAGGGGCAGGAACCAGTGGGTGGTCGATTTTTTAACAGGCGGCAACCCGCTTAATGTGCTCCTGGGGTTGATGAGCTGTTCAGGACTGAGTGAAGTGCCGCATTTTTCGCACTGGTCGCCGTAGGCATTGTCATACCCGCAAACGGGGCAGGTTCCTTTGATATACCGGTCGGCCAGGAAAGTTTGGGCCGATTCATCAAAATATTGTTCCGTTTCCTTTTTCTCCAGCAGCCCCCGATCGTTCAGCGAGCTAAAAAACTCCCTGGCGGTCTCATGGTGCAGCGGATCCGACGTACGGTGATAGATGTCAAAGGAAATACCCAGGTCGGCCATGTTGTGTTTCAGCAACTCATGGTATTTGTCTACAATGGCCCGGGGGGTTGTATTTTCCTTCATGGCCTGTATGGTGATGGCGGCGCCATGTTCGTCGCTGCCGCATACGAATACCACATCTTTTTGCTGTGCCCTGAGGAACCGGGCATAAATGTCGGCAGGCAGGTAAGCGCCTGCCAGGTGTCCGATATGTTTGGGCCCATTGGCATAAGGAAGGGCCGAAGTGATCAGGTATCTGCTTGGGTTGTTCATATGTAATATTCCCGGCTGAAGCATCATGTCCGGCTCCAGAACGCCTTTCTGCCGGATGGCAGTTCGGGCACTTCAACCAGTTGCTATTGCCCGGCCGGAAGGCAGCAAAAATACCGTAAACAGGTGCATTGCCCAAATCATTTGCCCGGCAGGTATCAACACCTCATGGCCAATTTGCCGTTTTTCAGTACATTGAAAGCCTTTTATTATATGCGTTTCCACCTTCGGTACTTATCATTCATCCTGCTATTCCTCTCACCGGGGGTTTATGGACAGCGGCAACCCTGTGCTTTTGATGAGGCCAGGACGGAGATGCAACGGGCTTACCCCGAACAGAAAATGAGGGAGGAAGCGATGAATGCCAGGATAGCAGCATGGGTGTCCTCACATGCGGGACAACCATCTGAACCGGGCCGCTATTTCCCGAATGGTCCTGATTTTATCATTCCCGTTGTGGTTCATGTGGTGCATAATGGCGAAGCGGTTGGGGCCGGC
>WBZP01005156.1_pt1 | contig 13354 bp, 11 predicted proteins | sample 5204301 | NCBI WGS metagenome assembly WBZP01 (sample SAMN12412401, study PRJNA552823) | activated sludge metagenome | isolation source: activated sludge from nitrification reactor of wastewater treatment plant... | place: USA: Pennsylvania | collected 2017 | reverse complement strand
TTCATTCGCCTGGCTCGACAAATGCCGCAGGCTCTGGAAAAACTGCGAACGCAAACTCCGAACCAGCCTCAATATGGTCGTGTTCGCCTTCCTCGTCTTACTCCTCAAAAGATTATGACCAGGCTCTCAGACCGAGGTCCGGGTGGGGGATTCCTTGCCTACGAGACCCGCGTACAGCAGTTTCGTCTGAAAGTCGACAAGAACACTGGCGTCATTAGTGGGTTCAAGATTCTCAAGACGATCATCTTCAAAGATGAGGCCGGCCGCCCTATGAATGGGTTAGCGCCGAGCCCAACGAACGCCCTCGGCCATGCTTTCGATCCGGAGGGATTCGTCATCGGACCCCACAACCATAATTTCTATGTGTCGGACGAGTATGGGCCGAGCGTCTACCAATTCAATGACAAAGGGATTCGCATAAGAACATTTGCCATACCGACCAATTTAATTCCTCGCAACGATGCCGGCATGCCCAACTGCGCCGGCGATACGGGGAATACGAAAGGCAAGCGCACGAACCGCGGTTTCGAAGGGCTCGCGATTAGTCTGGACGGAAACTATCTTTATGCCGTGCTGCAAAGCGCCATGCTCGACGAGGGCGGCGGCAATGGTGTGTGCAATCGAATCATCAAGTTCAGTACCGAGACCGGTACGGCGGTCGCTCAGTACGCCTACCAGATGGAAGGGGCCAGCCAGGGTCGAGGCATTTCGGCCCTCGTCGCAATGAATGATCATGAATTTCTTGTATTGGAACGCAATAACCGTGGAATAGGAGTCGGCGCGGAGCTTTCACTTCCCAATAAGAAGCTCTACCGCATCGACATCACGGGAGCTGTTGATTTTAGTCCTCCTTCGCCGCCATTTCCCTCTGTCAGTTGTCCAGCGGGGAAGGTCATCAAGAACCTTGTCCCATTCCTGGACCTCGCAACCGACACCCTTCCTGAACTTGGCAACAAGGTACCGGAAAAATGGGAAGGGTTAGCCATTGGTCCGCGCTTGAAGGACGGCAGCTATGTGATGGTGAGCGGCACCGACAACGACTACAGCGTGACTCAGAACGGCAGCGGTCAGCAGTTCGATGTATATTTTCGCTTCACTGATGCTGATCCATTTGCGGGATCGATTCAGTGTCCGCTCGGTTTGCTCACAGGATGCTTCTCAACAGCGGATCTCGTCGCCGATGGTCACATCGATGTGATGTTCGACTTGCCTAACGATGGTAGCTACAAACTCCTCCCCGCTGTTCTTCATGCCTATAGGGTATCAGCGGACGATTTAGGCAACTTCATCCGCTCCGCACATCCGAACAAAGACAGGGAGGACGAAAAGAATGACGATGACGAGCGACGGGAAGACTAACAGCAGGTGGTGTCGTATTCTCCATTACTCAAGAGGTTGCTCTAATGGCAGTCTCCACGATCATTGCCAGAAACGAGATTGCAGACATTACTCCCTTTCCACAGGAGGTCGATGATGAAAGCCCAACCTTCAAAACGTCGAACAAAGAACACGCCGGTCATTTCCAAGGGGAGTCAAGTTGAGAAGTACTCACCGCCTGAGACCGTGACACCACAAAGGCATCAGATGTTTGACGATTTGCATGCGCGCATTACCGTACGAGCCTATTATCTGTACATGGAGCGAGGTCGCCGTGAGGGCTGTGCGGAGGAAGATTGGCTGGATGCGGAACGTGAGATTCTGAACCGCACCTTTGCGGTGTAACCCTGACACATATGTCAACCAACAGTTCAGCTCGGACCTTTACCGCGTTGTGTAGGGGCAACTATTCATGAGCAGCACAATCTGACACAAGTTTGATTCATGAGCCCGTATACATCCATCCCCTTTGTTCCTTATGTACGTAGGCGCTCCGTGCCTACTCGGACAAAGCGAATCTGCCATTGTATGGTATCGGCATTTAACCAGGAGGTTGTGAGTGCCGTCCTGTCCAAGCGTTCTGCCCAGGATTCATATGATTCCGTTCAATCGTGTTGTTCTCGATCAATACAGCCAGATTAAGTGCCCAACCACATGGCTGTGTGGCCGTTGAATTCGTTGGGCTGATATTTCACCAGCAATACGGCATATCGGCACTAATTTTATCCGAATGATCCACGTGAGGAGTCGGCGAAGAGTTAGAGCGATGCGTTATCTCTGCATCACCTCCAGATGTCACAATCCATCCGTCTACACCTTCACATAGGAGGCAGAAACCATGGTCCCAAAAATGTCAGCACTCCTCTGTATTGCACATCAGCCTTCTCAAACGGGCAGGTGCTGGCTGAGCTAAGCCAATCACTCGTTTGGAGATCGTTTCAGGGTTGGCGAAGGTCGAGAAAGATTCGGCGGGCCGCACGAATCGGTGAAGGAAGACGAAAGGCACAGGCCTTGTTGAAGCGACTGGATGCGGAACAAGGCAAATAGCAACTGCATCGACGATCTAGCTCTTCCTTATTGGCTTCCCTTGCCCGAGCTAGGTTCTACAATGATCGAGGTTCATCCGGATGGAAACTCGATCTTCTCTTTCCGGATTTCCTCTTGCGTCTAAATGTCACATAGAATTGCCATATTTGTAACGAAAAGGAAACAAGTCCTAAGTAGACTCACCCTATGTATGGTGGAACGGGACGGCCAGAGCACTCTGCGGGGCTATCGTATGCAACCCGAAAGGAGGTGAAGCGCAATGACCGGATGGATCATCGAAACGTTTCTGTTGAGCGCCATCTTGGGGATCACGTATACCGTGTTATCCGTGGGTCGAGAGTAGGTGTCGTGCATGAATAAAAAGAGGAGAATCGGCAGTGAATAGAAACGGTCGGGCGAGAGTCGGAATGGGGAGTGCGTGCCCAACCGGCTCTCGTCAGAGGAAGAATTTCCATCCAGTAATCGATTGTGAATCGGCGTCATCGTTACAGTTCAGCCGGTGACTTTAGGATGTGCTCTGGAAGAGTCTCATCACGGTTTTGTCCTTCGCCTTCTACGCCTCATTGTGTGTGATCCCGTATGCCAGATCACCATTCTATCGATGTCTCATAGACACTCCCTGGGAAGGGAGCATTGCTAGGATGGCAAAGGAAGCCAGTCTGCTCCAGTATCGTCGTCGGAGGAAGATACGAAGGCACGACCGGATGACAATCAGCTTAAGGAGCCCATGCTGATTCCAAGTCGGGATGCAGGTCTGAACGGGGTTTCAGGTCGCGCACTGTTCACTCTAACAGTCGCACTGCCCCGATCAGCAGCCATGAGCTGTGCTCTGTGAATTACCTCACCCAGCTGGCCTGAGTCGAATAAATATCCCACAGAGGCTTAACACGATAATGGCCAAACAGGTCATGAGAGACTTCACGAGCGAGAGCCCTATTCGCAGCCGAGTAAACATAAGCCTTCCCTCCCTCTGTTTTCTTGAGAGACGCCGTTACCCTTACTATTCATCACGCCAGATAAGAGGCTATCGCTTGCGTGTCACAACTTGATTGCTGAATGGTTAATATCGTGTGACATTTCCACCATCTCCTTTGAATAGTTTGCCGAGCTGTAATGTCTAGCTAACGTTTGCGCAACAGAGCGTTGGTAGATTGGGACCAATACAATATTAAAAAAAGAGGATCAGATGGTAACAGTAGGTAACTTAATGCAGCCAGAACCCGTGATAGTGGAGGCTGGTACATCGGTCGTCGAGGCAGCGAAGTTGATGAAGTCCCGCAATATTGAGAGTGTGCTGGTCACCCGCAAAGCCAAGATCATCGGTATTGTGACGGAATCGGATGTCGTCAAGAAGTTCCTCGGCGGGGAGAACACGTCGTACTACGTGCCGGTGGAGGTGATCATGAGCAGCCCGTTGCCCGATATCGAAGAACGGCGGTCCTTGACAGAAGCGGCTGACCTCATGGAAAAACATCACACGCTCTACCTCGGTGTCACCAGAGCAGGTTCGTTTATCGGTTTGATATCGGCCCGCGACTTTCTCCGACCAGTCTCCATCGACGAGTTTTGACCGCTCTAGCGTTTCCTGCCCCCTGTCTTCATCACGAGGCGGCATGTATCCTCTCTTCATATATCCAGGGGCACATAGGTGGCCTCACTCGGATATTCCTTCACGCCTTCCATGCATTGCATTTGCTCTATCTCACGTCCACACTTGCCGAACTACCTTTGTCGATAACGGTGTTCACCTGGCTTGATCCAACCAACATCAGGGACCTCATGTGAGTTCTACTCCGATCTCGTCACAGGCAGAATATGAACCCAAGCTGGCTATTGAGGCCAACTTCCGGCTACCTAAGCTGCCTGGTACGCCGCTTCCGCGACGACTGCTGATCTCGACGTATTACGACACTGTCGCTTACGATTTAGCTCATGCACGGATCACCCTTCGTCATCGAATCGAACGGGGGAAACAGTCCTGGCAGGTCAAGATTCCGTTGGGCAATGATCGACAAGAAGTGGAAGTGGTTGACAGCCAGACTGATCCGCCGGCCGCACTCCGCGAGTTACTGATTCTTCACCTTGCTCAACGGAAGCTAGTGCCGATCGTGACACTGCGTGTCTGGCGAAGCGGCATCCTTGTGCGTCACGGCCGGGTGCCTGTCGCTGAGGTCGCTCTGAATTACGTCACGGTTGTGAAGCAGGGCACTGCTATCCAGCACTTCCATGAACTGGAAATCGAACGGAAGCAAGGCGACGAAGCCTCCCTGCGTACCCTCGAACAGCAACTGCGGGACGCCGGTGCATCCGATCACGATGGGAGGCCTAAACTCTTCCGTGCACTCTCGCTTCCAGCTCCCATAAGACCTAATCCGCCTGAACCGAAAGCACCGGTGGTTGACCATCTGAAGTGGTCGCTGACTCAACACGTCGGATGGCTTCTCGCGCATGACCCCGGCACAAGGCTTGGAGCTGAGATCGAAAGCCTCCATCAAATGCGTGTGGCCACAAGACGACTGCGCGCGGTGCTCCGCACGGCGCGACCAATCCTTATTCCGGCATGGGTTACTCCACTCGAACAGGAACTTGATTGGCTGAGCGACTTGCTCGGGCCAGTTCGTGACCTCGATGTTCAGATCTCATATTTTATGGGGGAGGCGGCCGAGCTGGATCAGCGTGATCGCAAGCTACTTGAACAATTTACCTCACATCTCCGAGGCCGTCGGGAGACTGCTCATCAGCTGCTGCTCAGTGAGCTGTCGAGCACCCGCTACCTCGGTCTTATCCAACGGCTTCGGCAGACTGCTCAGGTCCCCTCGGTGATGGAGTTGCCCATCACCATCAGCCAGCTCGCGGGACGTGCCTTTAAGAAGCTGCGCAAAGCGATCCGACGTCTCAAGGCCGCACCATCGGATGCCGAACTCCACAAAATCCGTATCCTGGTCAAACGAGCCCACTATGCAGCAGACCTGGCCCGCTGGGTTGTGGGAAAGCCAGCAGTCTGTTTCATAAAGGCGGCTCGGGCGACTCAAGATCTGTTGGGCATCCATCAAGACGCGATCCAGGCCGAACGTCATGTCCGACAGTTCCTCAAGTACTCGACCAGTGTGCGCGCCTGATTTCTTGCCGGACGCATGGTCGAACGACAGCGCCATCGTCGGAATCTGGTACGCCAGGAAATGAAACCGCGCTTCAAAACGTTGGTGAAGCAAGGAAAGAAGGTATGGGGATAAACGGCAATCACAGGTATCGGTACGCGGTCCAGGACAGGTCTGCGAGCATGATCCAGCAGACCTCGTCTCAGGAATCCTCACGTCCCTTGACTCGGGCTCGCTTCCCGAAGGCCCGTAGTTGCGTGGGCTGCAGCCACCAACGCAATCGCCCCTGGCCAAGGGCCATGAGCTTCTCTGACTCAATACAGGCAGCCCCGGCTTTCTTGAGTGGAAAGTTGGGAAGGGCTTTCCCGCAGAGCAACAGACTCACCACCTCGCCAAGCTGAGGTTCATGTCCCACGCAGATCACCACCGCATCAGGCGGGAGCGTGCGGAGAAACGCCACAAGTCGCTCTGGCTTCGTCCCAGCGGCCAATTCGTCTCTCGTCTCGATCTTGAGCGTCGGACAGATGACCGTCTGCAGCAGTCTCGCCGTATCATAGGCCCGTACGAATGGACTCGTGAAGAGGTGGGTCGGCGTACAGTCTAGGGTTGCCAATCCTTCAGCCGCCTGTCGGACACGTCGCTTCCCTTTCTCCGTGAGCGGGCGATTCTCCTCCGTCCCTTCCCATTCATGAGGCTCCTCAGCGATTCCATGACGAACCAAAATACAGTTCATAATTCCCGTTCCAATGACTGGGACACAACCCTACCACGAAGAGACCATCCAGTTAACAGAAGTTTTACCTGTTCGTGACCTCTCTGGAATGAGTATTCGATAGCTTCCTTTTAACTAGGAATAGAGCAGAAGAAAGGAAGGACGCTATGTCAGCACTCGAAGCACTTCGTCAGTTTGATGGTGAGCTTCTGTGGCGCCGGCTCTCTCATCTCGATCTCTTGGAGATGTGGGGCACGGGCATGAAAGGAGTACTCAGCTTAGTAATGCTGACACTTCTGATCGCCCTGACTGGCGGCGCGTTGAAGACCTTGTGGGAGGTTCGGCTCCTCATAGATCACTCCGCCGAAGTTGTTTTGCGCCAAGTCATCGTCAATACGCTCATGTTATTGGCCCTTGTCGAGGTTTTCAAGACCACCGTCACCTACTTCCGGGAGGGGCGCGTCAAGGTGACTTTCATCGTGGATACGATCCTTGTCGTCATGCTGACCGAATTGATCTCCCAATGGTTCAAGGGCGGGGATTGGTACCCTCTGACGGTGCTCTTGGGAATTCTGGTGATCCTTAGCGTTGTTCGCGTTATGGCTGTGCGATGGAGTCCCACCATAGGAACACGGTCGCACGATACGGGGCCCGGTGATCTCTGATGCAGGAGGAGCTGCTCAATGACTTAATCACCGGCCGCAAAACTACTAGCCATCGTTCACGAGCGGCAACGTATTCCGCTCGAAGAGCTTCTGATCTACTGCCTGAACTCATCTGGAATCAGGTTTTCTCGCTCGTGGATGACCTCAGTCGTCACGCGTTAATCGGCTTGCATCGGCTTGGTGCCGACTACGAATTACGAGCGCTTTCATAATTCAATAGGCGGCGGGCTCGCTCATTGAGAGCGTCTCAGAATGGTGGGTTCTGGACGAGTACAGTGAGATGCTCATGTCGAAGGCCAGGGCTTGGCCGAGGCTTTCGTAAAGAGCCTGCTTCAAATGGTGACCCAGATACGTGTTCGTTTGAAATGACCTCCCCCCTATGCTAGCATTCATTTCTTATGGGTGCGACCACTTCGGGTAAGCGGGGTGAAGCCCGCCGGGCCCCTTCTTCCTCTTCTCATATTCAGCGGGAAGTCTTCGGCGTGATCCTCATCGCGTTGAGCTTGCTCATGCTTCTGAGCCTCTTGTCTTTTGTCCCGGGAGAGGCGACGGTGGTGGCCAGTGGAGATCCTGTAGCACACCCGCCACGAAACCTCATTGGTTCGTTTGGGGCGTTGTTGGCCGGCGGTTTCTTTTATGGGATCGGTGGCGCTGCGTATCTCTGCCCACTGCTGCTGGGGCGGTGGGGTCTTCGCTGTTTCTCTCAGGTACCGATGAGCCTTGAGCTGCGGACTGCCGCAAGTTCGTTGGCCTCCGTCGTGTTTTTTAGCGCATTTTTGCACCTTGAAGCGAATGGCATTCCAACAATGACCAGTGGAATCATCGCCCAGGGGAGCGCCGGTGGTATCGTTGGCGAGACGATTGCCGAAGGGCTCCGGACTGTGTTCGCAGGGACCGGCGCTCACATTGTGATCATTGCAGGATTCTTGGTGTCGCTCCTCTTGTCGGCGCCGCTCTCCCTGGGAGAGGCGGTGCGGCGCATTCCAGAATCCTGGGCCACAGTCCGTGAAGGGGCGGTCTCCCTGATGCCTGAACGCTCAATGGAAGTTGAAAAGGTGGTCAGCAATCGACGGGTACGAAGCAAGTCTGCGAGGTCAGCAACTATCAACGATGAAGACGAATCAGTTGCGGGAAGAGATCAGGAGCCGGAGGTGATCTCTGCGCTACCCGCTCCGATCATTCAGCCGTTTCGTGTCGCGAGTTCATCTAGAGAGGTGGAGGCTACCGACTCGGAGGTGATGGTTCCGACAAAAGAGTCCGAAAACTACCGCCTTCCGGATCCGGAGATGTTAAGTGATTCCTCGGGACCACTGGATCGAATGTCGGATGAGGAGTTGAAGGCACAATCCGAGGTCTTGTCTCGTGCGCTCAGAAGCTTCGGAGTGGACGGCACTGTGACGGAGGTAAGGCCGGGCCCGGTTGTGACGATGTATGAGTTTGAGCCGGCGCCTGGAACGAAAGTGGCTCGCATCGTGAATTTGGCGGATGATCTCGCCTTGGCGCTGAAAGCGATCAGCCTACGAATTGTTGCGCCGTTGCCCGGCAAGTCGGTGGTGGGGATCGAGGTGCCGAATCGCTCGCGAGAATCTGTCTCGCTGAGAGAAGTCATCATGAGCGACGCGTTTCGTCGTGCCCGATCGAGATTGACGATGGCCTTGGGAAAAGACATCTTCGGTGCGCCTGTTACGGCCGATCTCAAGACGATGCCACATCTCTTGGTAGCCGGTGCGACGGGGGCCGGGAAGAGCGTCAGCCTGAATACAATGTTGCTCAGCATCCTCTTTTCTGCCAAGCCCAGCGAAGTCAAACTCTTGCTGATTGACCCAAAGATGCTGGAGTTTCAGTCCTACGATGGCATTCCCCATCTCCTGAGACCGGTGATTACAGACCCCAAGTCCGCCGCAAGGGGATTGGGGTGGGTGGTGGCTGAGATGGAACGACGGTATAAGCTGTTGGCGGAAGCCGGAGTACGAAATATTGATGCCTATAATCGGAAGGTCGCCGATCTGCATGAGACATTCGCGGAACAGGATTCGTCCCTTGGGGGACAGACGGAACGTTCAATGACGTTTCTCTCCGAAGAAGCGCGTCTTTCAGCCGGGGAGACGTCGATTGCCGAAGGAGAGCAGGGGTGCATGCAGCCGAAACCGACACCACCGGAACCTCTCCCTTTTATTGTGGTCATGATCGACGAGTTGGCGGATCTGATGATGGTGGCTCCCAAAGACGTGGAGGATAAGATCGCCCGTCTGGCACAGATGGCGCGTGCCTCAGGGATTCATCTTGTTCTCGCGACACAGCGTCCGTCGGTTGATGTCCTGACGGGCTTGATCAAGGCGAACTTCCCGGCCCGGATCGCCTTTCAAGTATCGTCCAAGACCGATTCTCGCACCATTTTGGATGCGAATGGAGCCGAGGCGCTTCTCGGACGAGGCGACATGCTCTATCTGGCCTCTGGAACCGGTCGGCTTGCCCGCCTGCATGGCTCCTTTGTTTCGGATGACGATGTACGTTCGGTCGTTGAGTTCGTGAAAAAGCAGGCCCTCCCGGTCTATAATCCAGAGCTACAGTCGCTGAAATTAGATGACGCAGCAGAAGAGGAATCCAAAGACGAAGTGTATGAGCAAGCGAAAGAGTTGGTCCTCTCGAGTGGTCAGGCGTCGGCATCATTGATCCAACGGCGACTACGTGTCGGCTATCCTCGGGCAGCACGCATGATTGAACAAATGGAAGCAGAGGGGATCGTAGGGGCGGCAGGGCGTGATGGGCGACGGGAAGTGCTTGGGCGACGCGGCCCCGTCGGTGCGGCGGAAGCATGATACGTTGGTGGGCGGCAGCCGCAATCTCTGCGCTCTTCGTCTTGCCGGTCTTTGCGGCTGATGGAGCAAAAGATGAGAAAGCAACGCAGGAGGTTCGCGACGTCGTCAAACAATTGCAGATGCGATATGAGAAGACAACCGATCTCCAAGCCGACTTTTCACAAAAGACGAAGATCGAAGGATTTGAACGCCCGGTGACATCGTCCGGAAAGGTGTACATCAAAAAGCCCGGTCGATTGAGATGGGATTATCTTGATCCTGCAACCGAGCAGATCTATGTGAATCAGGATGATGTGAAGGTGTATGTGCCTGAACACAAGCAGGTGCTGGTTGGAAAACTCACTCACATGGCTGCCTCCAAAGCACCGCTGGAACTGTTGCAAGGCGCCGCTAAATTGGATGAGTCGTTTGAGATTGAGCCGACGAAGGGGAAGGAGCGAGGGGCTACCGGTTTGCCGTTGTTGACCCTGATCCCCAAGGGCAAGGAGCATGAATCGACGCAGAATCTCCAAAAGATCGTCGTCGAGGTGTTCCCCAAGACGTACTACATTCGAACCGTGTCTCTCTATGAAATCAGCGGAAATGTCGCTATCTTTGAGTTCTCGAACTTGAAGCCTAATCTTGGGTTAGGAAATGAGGTGTTTGATTTCAAAACACCTCCGGATGCCGAAGTGATGAAGGCCCCGGTATTGAATGGTCCGTAGCCGGTCACCGTCACGTGCGATGGGGGCATTCTTTTGAGGGACTAGGGGAATAGTTCAGTTTCTCAATGACGAACGTGGTGGCATGGATCAGGGCTCATCATCTGGAGCAGAGATCGAGGTGAAACATGACGGTAGAAACAGGCAGCCTGGTTGAAGCGATTGATCATGCGGTGGCGCGGTTGGATTTCGACCGTCTCCACCAGGAGTATTGGGAGCAAAATGAGTTTTTGGTTATCAAGCAGTTCCTGCCGCGTACCTTCGTCGAAGAGGTTTTCGTCCCCCAAGCTCAGGCCGTCAAATCCGAGCTGAATCGTAATTACATTCCCGGCCATAAGAAAGGCGGGAGTGTCAGCTACTATACGGTGCAGGAAAAGGCTCCGCGCTTTCTAGAATTGTATCGTGCTGACTCGTTCAGAGGATTCTTAGATCGCCTTGTGCAGGCGAAGCTGATGTTCTGTCCGGAGAACGACCCTCACTCATGTGCCCTCTACTACTATACTGAGCCAGGTGACCACATCGGTTTTCATTACGATACGTCCTATTACAATGGTGCACGCTACACCATTCTCATGGGGGTGGTGGATCGATCGACCCAATGCAAGCTCGTCTGCGACCTCTTCAAAGATCATCCGACCAAACAGCCCCGTCATCTTGAGCTGATCACCGAACCTGGGGATATGGTGATTTTCAACGGGGATAAGCTCTGGCACGCAGTGACGCCCCTAGGAGAAGGCGAAGAGCGGATCGCGCTGACGATGGAGTATGTCACCAACCCTGAGATGGGAACTGTCAAGCGGCTCTATTCGAACCTCAAAGACTCTTTCGGGTATTTTGGTTTTGCGACAGTCTTCAAGCGGGCGCTGGGTCTCGATCGAACGAAGTAACGACACAGTATCTGTGTCGTGGGCGTGTTCCCCCCCACCTCAGTCATTCTGCAATCGATGTTGATATCGCGTCGAGAGCCCGATGTATGACCCGACAGAGGTCTCTTCTCACCCAGGGTTTCGTCACGTGGGCGAATGCGGGCAAGGAGCCAATCTCTCTGTTCGACGCGGTTAAGATGATCACGGGAAGTAAGGGATGGGAGACGTGGAGCTTATCCAAAATTGAACTCCCATCTCCATCAGGTAATCCAAGGTCGAGCAGAACCACATCGTAAACATTCTGTGCGATTGCGGCGAGGGCTTGACGACAGGTTGGTACACAGTCGACGTAAAGTCCCTCGAATTCGAGTAAGTCTTGAAGGGCCATGGAGATATCTGGATCATCTTCAACGACCAACGCGGAATGCACGGCCCTGAGTTTTCTTCTTCCATCTGTTGCCTGAAGCAGCTCAGGCGCATCGCTACATGCCGAATATGACCACCTTGTTTCAGAGTCAACGTAACAGGGGGCAGGGTGGGTTACTTTCTCCGGTTCTGCTTCTGTGACCGCCAGCGCCATAGCGTGCTCCATTCCAAGGATTGGGTTAGGGGTGAATCAGGAACTCCCCGTTCTCCTAGTTCTAGGTACACAGCAATCTCCATTCCTATGGAGCATAGACTGACTGCCAGCTAAGTGAGTGATTCTTCAATTGGTTGGCTTGGATTGTCGTTGGGATGATAGACGGAACTGTATCCGATTGATACAAAGGCTGTCTCATGTGAGACAGGAGGAATGAGCACAGGTTAGCGGAGACTGCTGTGAGAAGGGCTATTGATGGAGATGTTTCATGGCGGCGGCACACAGAATGATGAAAAATCCCATCCAGAGGGCCGCTCGCTGGAAGGGAATGGCTTCATAGGACTCTCCCTCCTCAGCCTCATCATCTGACTTGAAAATCACGGTGTAGAGAAACAGCGTGAGAAGGCCCAAGACAAGGAGCAGCTTGATCATGAAGACCATCAGATACTTGGAGTGGTGCTGCACCCCGGTGCCCGTTTGCGAAATAATGACTTGATTGACGTAGTGGAGATTGACTCCCCCGGTGAACAACAGGACGATGAGCAAAATACCGGCGACCTTTTTATAGTGCCGATAAAAAATATCCGTGATGGGCTTAATTTGATCCTTCGGTACGGCCTTCTCCAGACCTGGGGTGACCGCCATGACGAGAAACGCGAGACCGCCGATCCAAATGACTGCGGAGAGCAGATGAAACCAATGATTGATGATCGGAATCAGGATATTGAGATCGGTCGCAATGCTTTCAAGAGTATCCATAGTCAACAGCGCGAAAGGTAAAAGGTAATGAGTGAAAGGTTGGGCTATGCCCGAATATCCAAGAAAGGGAACGTCTGACGTCTCGCTTAGAACTTAAAGACCGGGGCGTCGTTGCCGAACCGCTTTTTTCGCAGTTCCTCCATCAGCTCAACGGTGATCGTCTGCACATTATGCTCACGCGCATGCTTCTCTACGCCTTTCTTGACCATGGCGCGGAGAAAGTACGGAATACGGCTCAATCTGAGGGCGGAGGATTCGTCCCACACCACTGCGGTCTCCTCCACGACGTTGAACGCCACCTTGATCTTTTCTCCGCCTTTGGGTTCGTACAAGCACCACTCATCTTCATCGAGCCAGTCGCCATGGTCGACATAGGGGCGGGCGCGGCAGCCACCACAGATGTCACTGTATTCACAGTCGCCGCATTTTCCCTTCAGTTGGGGATATCGGAATGAGTTGAAGATATTCGAGTGTTCCCACAGATCAACGAAGCTATGCTCCCGGAGATTTCCTGCTGATAATGGCATGTACGGGCATGGCGTGAGTTCGCCATTCGGGGTCACTCGGGCATAATTGGTCCCGGCCAGACATCCGCCTCCCATATACCCGGTTGCCTTCGTGATCGGTGAGTTGGGATCTTTCTCGTAGGCCAGTCGTTTAAAGTGTGGAGCACAACGGGCACGGACCAGCATCCCCTTGTAATTGTCTTGGCAGTTAATCAGATAACCAA
>WBZP01005153.1_pt1 | contig 13361 bp, 10 predicted proteins | sample 5204301 | NCBI WGS metagenome assembly WBZP01 (sample SAMN12412401, study PRJNA552823) | activated sludge metagenome | isolation source: activated sludge from nitrification reactor of wastewater treatment plant... | place: USA: Pennsylvania | collected 2017 | reverse complement strand
TGGCCGCGGCGGCGCTGGCCGAAGCGGTTGGCGTGCCCGACGCGGCTATTATCGAGGGATTGCGCACCTTCGCCGGTGTGCCCCACCGCCTGGAGATGGTGCGCGAGCTGGACGGCGTCAAATACATCAACGACTCCATCGCCACCGCCCCGGAGCGCGCCCTGGCTGCCCTGGCCGCCTACGACGAGCCGATCATCCTGCTGGCCGGCGGTCGCGACAAGGACATGGTCTGGGATGAGTGGGCACGGCAGGTGGCCCAACGGGTGAAGCGCGTCGTCCTGTTTGGCGAGTTGGCCGAATCGCTGGCCGCGCGGCTGAGCGGCGTGCCGGCCACTCGCGTGGATACCCTGGCCGAGGCCGTCTACGTGGCCCAGGCCGAAGCCGCCCGCGGCGACGTCGTCCTGCTGTCGCCCGGCGGCACGAGCTTCGACAGCTATAGCGACTTCGCCGAGCGCGGCGAGCACTTCCGCCTACTGGTAGGAGAGTTGTAGGGCGGGTTGGCAACCCGCCTCTTCAGCCACAAAGTAAGATGGCAGGTTGGCAATCCGCCTCTTCAGACACAGAGTAAGAAGGCGGGTTGCCAACCCGCCCTACAAGGAAAACGATGGCAACGATTAACGTGGTCAAAAAGCGCAACGAACCCCTTCTGGCGGGGCGCAATAAGTATGCGGTTGACTACTGGCTGCTGCTGGGCACGGCCGCCCTGCTCGTCGTCGGCTTCCTGATGGTCTACAGCACGACCTTCGACCTGGGGCTGCGCTTCAAGGACAACCCCACCTACTACATGACCCGCCAGGTCGGGGCCATCGTTCTGGGCGTCATCGCCATCGCCATCATCATGCAGTTTAACTACCACGCCCTGCGCATCGTCTCCGTGCCCCTCATCGTCGTGACCATCGTCCTGCTGGTCTTCCTGCTCTTCTTTGGCCAGGTGGACTACGGCGCGGCCCGCGCTCTGTCGCAAGGCTCCTATCAGCCCTCGGAGTTGGCCAAACTGGCTACCATCCTCTACATCGCCCACTGGCTCCACTCCAAAGGCGACCGCATCAAGCAGGTCAACTACGGCCTGCTGCCCTTCTCGATCATCACGGGCGTGATGTTCAGCCTCATCGTCCTCCAGCCGGCCCTCAGCACGGCCATTCTCGTCGGCCTGATCAGCTTCACGCTTTTCTTCGTCGCCGGGGCCGACCTGAAGCAGGTGCTGCTCGTCGGCGCTATCGCCGGCGGCGTGGTCTTTTTCCTTATGACCGTGTTGCCCCACGCCGCGCAGCGCGTCACCGACTACCGCGCCGCGCTGGCCGACCCGTTCCAGGCCAGCTACCAGGTGCGCCAGGCGCTCGGCGCGCTGGCCCAGGGCGGTCTGTTCGGCGTCGGGCTGGGCCAGGGGGTGCAGAAGTTCGGCGCGCTGCCGCTGGCCCACACCGACGGCGTCTTCGCCATCGTCGGCGAAGAGATGGGGCTGTTCGGCGCGCTGGGCGTCATCGGCCTGCTGGTCTTTCTGGCCTACCGCGGCTTTCGCGTGGCCTCGCGCGCCCGCGATACCTACGGCTTTCTGCTGGCCGTCGGCGTCACCGTCTGGATCGCCTATCAGGCGCTCATCAACCTGGCAGTCATCACGTCGGTCATTCCTTTCACGGGTATGCCGCTGCCGTTTCTCAGTTACGGCGGCTCTTCGATGCTGATCACGCTGGTCGGCATCGGTATTCTATTGAACGTCTCGCGCGACGCAGTGCGGGCCGCGCCCCTGGCCCGGCAACAGAGCGACGCGCGCCCACGCGAGCGGGGTTCCGCCCGTTCGCGCCGGCAGCCAACGGATTAAGATGCGATTACTGGTATGCGCCGGTGGCACGGGTGGCGGCATCTACCCCGCGCTGGCCGCGGTTGAGGAACTGCGGCGGCTGGGGGTGGCGGATGACACGATCCTGTGGCTCGGCGCCAAAGGCGAGATGGAAGAAACGCTGGTTCCACGAGCCGGATTGCGGCTAGAGACGATCCCCGCCGGGCCAATCGTCGGTGTGCCGCTGCCCAAGCGGGCGCGCAACGCCGGTCGCATGGCGCGCGGCTTCGGCGCGGCTCTGGGCCAGCTGCGTCGCTTCCGGCCCGCGGTGCTGTTCATGACCGGCGGCTACGTGGCCGCGCCGGTGGCCGCCGCCGCCCGCGTCCGCGGCGTGCCCATCGTCGTCTATTTGCCCGACGTGGAACCGGGCAGCACCATCCGCGCCGTCATGCCCCTGGCCCGGCGCGTCGCCTGCACCACCGACGGCTCGCGCGCCTTCGTGCCCGAACACAAGATGGTCGTCACCGGCTACCCCGTGCGGCCGGAGATTCGCGCCGCGCGCCGTCTCAGCCGCGCGGAGGCTGTGGCCCGCTTCGACTTGCGCCCCGGGCGGCCGACCCTGTTCGTCTTCGGCGGCAGCCGCGGCGCGCAGGCCATCAACCGCGCCCTCATGGGCGTCCTGCCCGCCCTGCTGGCCGAAGTCCAGGTCATCCACGTCAGCGGCACACTCACCTGGCCCGAAGTCGAGGCCAACGCCGCCACGCTGCCGGACGACCTGCGCGCCTTCTATCGCCCCTACCCCTATCTGCACGAAGACATGGGGCCGGCCTTCCGCGCCGCCGACCTGGTCGTGGCCCGCGCCGGAGCCAGTATGCTGGGCGAATCGCCGGCCTTCGGCTTGCCGTCGGTGCTGGTGCCGCTGACCTTCGCCTGGCGCTACCAAAAGGTCAATGCCGACTATTTGACCGAACGCGGCGCGGCCGTCCAATTGACCGACGACACGCTGCCCACGGCGCTGCTGCCGACGGTGCGCGCCCTGCTGGGCGACGCCGACCGGCTGGCGACGATGGCCGCCGCCGCCGCCGCCCTCGACCGGCCCGACGCCGCCGCCGACCTGGCCCGGCTCATTTTGGCCGAGGGGGGCACGCCGCTCCCCGCCGGCCCGACGCCGGTCGCTGTCTCTCCTCAGGAGGAGACATTATGTTAAGCCTGACTACCGCTTTCTGGATCATGGTCCTCCTGTTCGCCCTGGTCGGCTCCATGCGCGGCTGGACGAAAGAGGTCGTCGTGACGTCGTCAATCATCCTGGCGTTGTTCACCATCAACCAGTTCTTCAGCACCATCTTCTCCTTCGTCGGCTGGGACAACAACGTCACCCCGCCGGTGGCGCTGCAACGGTGGCAGTTCTTGGTCATGTCCGCGTTTCTGCTGGCCATCTCCTTCTTCGGCTACCAAGGGCCGGCCATTGCCCGCAGCCGCGTCGGCGACCGCCTGACCCGCCGCGACAACTTGCAGGACAAGCTGCTGGGCTTTCTGGTCGGCGCGCTGAACGGCTGGCTCATTGTCGGCTCCATCTGGTCGTTCCTGGAGTTCAAAGTCGTCGCGGCCAGCAACTGGGTGCGTCTGACGCCCGACATCCAATACCCATTCAACTTGGTCAACATCACCCGCCCCGCCCCGGAGTTGGCGCCGATCATTGACAACCTGCCCATCCCCGTCCTGACCTCGTCGCCCTATATCCTGCCGCTGTTGCTGGTGGGGGTGTTCCTGTTTGTGTTAGTGGTGTTGCTGTAGCCTGGAACTACGAATTACGAACTACGAATGAAGAGTGGCGGGTAGCGAACGACCAACGACCAACGACTAACGACTAACGACCAACGACTATCAACTGACAACTGACAACTGACAACTGACAACTGACAACTGACAACTGACAACTGACAACCGACAACTGACCTACTGACCTACTGAACACTGAACACTGAACACTAATGACTGAGAACGTAGAGCTAACACCCGGAATGCGCCTCCACCTGGTGGGCATCGGCGGGGCCGGCATATCGGCCATCGCTCGCGTGCTGCTGGGGCGCGGCTTCCGGGTCAGCGGCTCCGACATGCAGGCCAACGCCCAAACGGCCGCCCTGGCCGCCGAGGGGGCGCGTGTCTTCGTCGGCCACGACGCCGCCAACCTGGGCGACGCCGAACTGCTGGTCATCTCCTCGGCCGTGCCTGAATCGAACCCGGAATTGGCCGCCGCCCGCCGGCACGGCCTGCCCGTCCTGAAGCGCGCCGACCTGCTCGGCCAACTGATGCGCGGCGCGATCGGCATCGCCGTCGCCGGAACCCACGGCAAGACCACCACCACCGGCATGATCGCCCACATCCTGCTCGAAGCCGGTCTCGACCCGACGGTCATTCTGGGCGGCACACTGCCCGAACTGGACGACAACTCGCCCGCCCCCAACGGCCGCTACGGCGCCGGCCCGCACTTCGTCATCGAGGCCGACGAGTATGACTACATGTTTCTCGGCCTGCGCCCCGAGATAGCCGTCATCACCAACGTCGAGCACGACCACCCCGACCTGTTCCCAACGGCTGAGGCCTACCGCGCCGCCTTCCGCCGCTTCGCCGAACTATTGCCCGACGAGGGGCGGCTGATCGTCTGCGCCGACGACCCCGGCGCGGTCGAGCTGCTCGATGAACTGGGCGCGGCGGGCGTGGCCGTCACCACCTACGGCCTGGGCGATCTACCGCGGGCCGAGACGCCCAACGTGCGTGCCCTCGACCCCCGCCCCAACCAACTGGGCGGCTCCGACTTCATCGTCGAGGTGGACGGCCGGACGATTGGCCTGGCCCGGCTGCGCCTGCCCGGCTTGCACAACGTGCGCAACGCCCTGGCGGCCATCATCGTCGGCCTTGACCTGCAACTCGACTTCGCTCGCGTCTGCCGCGCCCTGGCCGGCTTCGGCGGCGTCCAGCGCCGCTTCCAGCTCGTCGGCGAGGTCGGCGGCGTGACTGTCATTGACGACTACGCCCACCACCCGACCGAGATTCGGGCCACGCTGGCCGCCGCCCGCCAGCGCTACCCCGGCCGCCGCCTGTGGGCCGTCTGGCAGCCGCATACCTATAGCCGCACGCGCCTGCTGGCCGACGAATTCGCCCACAGTTTCGACGTGGCCGACCGGGTCATCGCCCTCGACATCTACCGCAGCCGCGAGGCCGAAGACCCCAGCGTGAGCGCCACCGACGTGGTCGACCGCATGACCCATCCGCAGGCCATCCACATCCCTGAGCGGCGCGCGGCGGCCGACTACCTGTTGGAGCGGGTCAACCCCGGCGACGTGATCCTGACGCTGGGCGCGGGCGACGGCGATGCAGTCGGCCGCTGGCTATTGGACGAATTGCCCCGACGAAGAGGAGTGACCAAGCCGGGTCTGCCCGGCCAACCCGCCTTATGAAACTTATGACGACGCTCCACACGGTAGAGAGACTGCGCGCCCTATTCGGCGACCGCCTGGCCATCAGCGAACCGCTGACCCGCCACACGACGGCCCGCGTCGGCGGCCCGGCCGAGCTATTCCTGACCGCTGCCTCGGCCGACGAGTTGCGCGCCGCCGTCGAAGTGGCCTACGCCGCCGGTTTGCCCTACTTCGTCCTCGGCGGCGGCTCCAACATCCTGGTGGCCGACACCGGCATCAGCGGCCTGGTCGTGCTCAACCGCGCCCGCAAGGTCAGCTTCCGCCACAGCGGCGCGGGCGTCGTCTGCGTGGCCGAGTCGGGGGCCAACCTGTCGGCCCTGGCCCGCCAGTGCATCAGCCGCGGGCTGGGCGGGCTGGAGTGGGCCATCGGCGTGCCCGGCACGGTCGGCGGCGCGGTGGTCGGCAATGCCGGTGCCCACGGCTCTGACATGGACGCCACTCTGTTGGCGGCGACTGTTTGGGAGCCGGGCTTCGGCGTGCGCGTCTACAACCGCGAGGAGATGGCCTACGGCTACCGCAGCAGTGTGCTGAAGCGCGACATGGCCTCCGGCCGCGCGCGCCGTGTCGTCCTGTCGGCCGAGTTGCGCCTGACGCCCGAGCCGGTGGACGTGCTGACCGCCCGCGCCGAGGGCTTCACCGCCCACCGCAAGGAACGCCAGCCGGGCGGGGCCAGCACCGGCTCTATGTTCAAGAACCCGGAGAACTTCTACGCCGGCTATCTGATTGACACCGCCGGGCTGAAGGGCTTCCGCATCGGCGACGCGGTCATCTCCGAGAAGCACGCCAACTTCTTCATCAACGACGGCGAAGCCACGGCCGAAGACATCCGCGGCCTCATCGCCGAAGCCTGGAACAGCGTCCGCGAGCAGTTTGGCATTGAGATGGAACTGGAAGTGGAACTGGTTGGGGACTGGAGTTTTGAGTAATTAGGAATTAGGAATTACGAATTAGGAATTAAGAGCGGCGAGCAACTGACCTACTGACCTACTGACCTACTGAATACTGTTTACTGAACACTGGACACTGAACACACACCCATGACTACCCGCAAACTTCGCATCGGCGTCCTCTTCGGCGGCCGCTCCGGCGAGCACGAAGTCTCGCTGCGCTCGGCGCGCTCGGTGATGGCCGCGCTCGACCCCGACCGCTACGAGGTCGTGCCCATCGGCATCACCAAGGACGGCCGCTGGTTGGCCGGCGACGCCATGGCCGCGCTGAGCGAGGGGGCCGCCGCCCAACCGGCGACGCTGCTGCCCGAACCGGCGGCCGGCAAGGACGCCCCGGCCTCGACGCTGCTGGCGCTCGATCAACACCTGGACGCCGCGCCCAGCCTGTCGGTCATTGCCGAACTGGATGTGATCTTCCCCGTCCTCCACGGCCCCTACGGCGAGGACGGCACGGTGCAGGGCTTGCTGGAACTGGCCGGGCTGCCCTACGTCGGCGCGGGCGTCGTCGGCTCGGCGGTGGGCATGGACAAGGCCATCTTCAAGCACGTCATGGCCGCCAACGGCGTGCCCGTGCTGCCCTGGCGGCTGTTCAGCGGCAACCAGTGGCGGCGCAACCCGGAAGCGGTGCTCGACGCCATTGAGGCCGCCCTGCCCTACCCCGTCTTCACCAAACCGGCCAACCTCGGCTCCAGCGTCGGCATCAGCAAGTGCCGCGACCGGGCCGAGTTGCGCGCCGGGCTGGACGAGGCGGCGCGCTTCGACCGGCGCATCGTCGTCGAGCAGGGCATCCATCGCGCCCGCGAGCTGGAAGTGGCCGTGCTGGGCAACGACGAGCCGCAGGCCAGCGTCGTCGGCGAGGTTCGGCCGCGGCGCGAGTTCTATGACTACGTGGCCAAATACCTGCTGCCGCCCGGCTCGGAAGAGGAGTCGGAACTGATCATCCCCGCCCCACTGCCGGCGGAGCTGGCCGAGGCCATTCGCGCCCTGGCCGTGCGCGCCTACCGGGCTATTGACGCCGCCGGTCTGGGGCGCGTTGACCTGTTGCTCGACGACCAGAGTGGCGACATCTACCTGAACGAAATCAACACCATGCCCGGCTTCACCAGCATCTCGATGTACCCAAAGCTATGGCAGGCCAGCGGGTTGAGCTATAGCCAACTGCTCGACCGGCTGGTCGAACTGGCCCTGGAGCGCCAGAGCGAGAAGGGCGATCTGGAGACGACGATTGACCCCGCCGCCCTGAGTAACGGTAGCGCGATTCTCCAGAGTCGCGCCCTCCCGACGGCCCCCGAGCCGGCCGAAGGAGCGACAACATGAAACTGCGTAAAGAGCAACCCAAGCCGCACCTGCGCAAACAGCCGCGTATGCGCCGCATCAATACGGCCTCGGCCGTGCCGCTGCCCGACCTGTCCACGCCCGAAGCGCGCTCGGCGCGCAAGACGGCCGACAAGCGCAAGCGGCACAACAGCCAGCAGCGCATCCGCAAGCCGCTGGCCGGGGTCATGGGCGTCGTGCTCAGCACGCGCTGGCTCAGCCTGGCCGTGCTGGTCGGCTGCGCCTATGCGCTGTTCATCATCGGCGGCGATGAGGGCTTCTACCTGAACTACATCCCCGTCGAGGGCGCGACGTCGCTGGACATCAACCACGTCGTGGAGGAGAGCGGGCTGGCCGGCCGCCACATCTTCGCCGCCGACCCGCAAGAAGCCGCCGACCGCCTGGGCCAGATGGGCGGCGTCATCACCGCCACGGTCACGCTGCACTGGCCCAACGAGGTCAGCATCATCCTGCGCGAGAAGCCGCCGCTGGCCACGTGGCAGGAGGGCGACGAGTCCTACTGGATTGACGAGGACGGCGGGCTGTCGCCGGCGCGGGCGCAGACGGTGGGGCTGCTCAATATCATCTCTGAAGTGCCGAGTGACGAGTTACGAGTTACGAGTGAAGAGGGAGAAGTGACGAGTGACGAGTCAGGAACGACGAGTGAAGAGGAACAGGCGGCCGAGGAACTAACGACCAACGACGAACAACCAACGACAGACGCTCAGGTCGCCTTCGTCCCGCGCGAGGTGCTGGAAGGGGCGCTGCAACTGCGGGAGTTGCGGCCCAATATCGAGCAACTCTACTACCAGCCGTCGGGCGGATTGAGTTATCAGGACGGGCGCGGCTGGCGGGCCTACTTCGGCGCCGGCCGCGACATGCGCCAGAAGCTGGCGGTCTACGAGACGGTGGTGGCCAAGCTGATGGAGCGCGGCATCCGGCCACAGTACATCAGCGTCAGCAACCAGTACAAGCCTTACTATCGGGCTGTGCAGTAGCGGAGGGCAGCGCGGGTTGCTAATCCCGCGAGGGAAGAAACGTATGGAGGACATTGTTTTCGGAATAGACATCGGCACGACCAAGATCTGTGCCCTGGTGGGCGCGGTGCGCAACCGCGAGCTACAGATCATCGGTTTGGGCGTCCAGCCGTCGAGCGGGATGCGCAAGGGGATGATCGTGGACGTGCCCTCGGCGTCGGTGGCCCTGGCGCGCGCGGTGGAGGCGGCCGAGGAAACGTCCGGCTACCGGCTCTCGCAGGCCGTGGTCAGCATCGCCGGCGAACACATCGGCTCGACCAACAACAGCGGCATGGTGGCCATCGGCAGCGGCGGCCGGGGCGGCAACGACGCCGGCGTGACCGCGGCCGACATTGACCGCGCCCTGGAGACGGCTCAGGCCATCCCCGTGCCCCACAACCGCCAGATCATCCACCTGATCCCGCGCCACTACACCATTGACGACCACGCTGGCGTGCGCCAGCCGCTGGGGATGCACGGCTTCCGGCTGGAGGTCGAGGCCCACATCGTCACCGCGGCCACGACCGCGCTGCAAAACCTCCAGCACTGCGCCGGCAGCGTCGGCATCAGCGCCGAGGAGACGGTGCTCAACGCCCTGGCCTCGGCCGAGGCGGTGCTGGAGCCGGCCGAGCGGGAGATGGGCGTGCTCATCGCCGACATCGGCGGCGGCACAACCGACCTGGCCCTCTACAAACAGGGCACGGTCTGGCACACTCACGTCATCCCCATCGGTGGCTACCACATCACCAACGACATCGCCATCGGCCTGCGCGCGCCCTACGAGGCGGCCGAGAAGGTCAAGGTTCAGTACGGCGACTGTCGCCCGGCGGAGATTGACCCCGACTTCGTCTTCACCGTCGAGCCGTTCGGCGGCGAGAAGATTCAGGTCGGCCGCCAGGACCTGGCCCAGGTGATCGAGGCCCGGGTCGAGGAGATCTTCCACCTGATCCTGAAGGACATCCAGCAGTCGGGCTACGACGAGCTGCTGCCGGCGGGCATCGTGCTGACCGGCGGCACGGCGCTGCTGCGCGGCATCACCGACGTTGCCGAGCGCGTGCTCAACGTGCCCGCCCGGGTGGCCACACCCAAGAACCTGGTTGGCCTTGTGGATTCCTTGCACAGCCCGGCCTACGCCACCAGCGTCGGCCTGCTGCGGTGGGCCAGCATGGACCACCATCGCTATCAGGCCCGTCCGGGCCTGCTGTCCGGCCACGGCTCCGGCGAATGGAGCCGGCGGGTGGGCAACCTTATCAGGACGTTGTTGCCGGATTAAGGGGTTCCGGCGGCGGGGGCAGTCGCCCGCCACCGGCGCGATTCTCGCAGATTGCGCCGGTCTAGCATCACAGTCTTATCGTTAGTTAGTGTTAGAGGGGTTATAGAGACATGAACGTGGATTACAGAGGAAGGGATGCACAGCGAATGCCGGCCACCGAAGGCTCGGCCTTGATTCGAGTTGTCGGCGTGGGCGGAGGCGGCAGCAACGCCGTCAACCGCATGATCAATGAGAACATTGCCGGGGTCGAGTTTGTGGCCGTCAACACCGACCAGCAGGCGCTGTTGGGCAGCCAGGCTCCGGTGCGCATCGCCATCGGCGAGCGCACGACGCGCGGCCTCGGCTCCGGCGGCGACCCCGATACCGGCGCGCGCGCCGCCGAAGAGTCGCTGGAAGAGCTGCGCCACACGCTGACCGGCTCCGACATGGTCTTCGTCACCGCCGGCATGGGCGGCGGCACGGGCACGGGCGCAACGCCCATCGTCGCCCGCGCCGCGCGCGAAGCCGGGGCGCTGACCATCGGCGTCGTCACTCGCCCGTTCACCTTCGAGGGGTCGCAGCGCGGCCGCTCGGCCGAGACGGGCATCGAGCAGCTCAAGGAGCACGTGGATACCCTGATCGTCATCCCCAACGACCGCCTGTTGGAGACGGCCGACAAGCGCATGTCGCTGGTGGACTCGTTCCGCATGGCCGACGACATCCTGCGCCAGGGCATCCAGGGCATCAGCGAACTGATCACCGTCCCCGGCCTGATCAACCTCGACTTCGCCGACGTAAAGACGATCATGTCTATGGGCGGGGCGGCGTTGATGGCCGTGGGCGAAGGCTCCGGCGACGAGCGCGCCCGCGACGCGGCCACACAGGCCCTGTCGAGCCGGCTGCTGGACGTGACCATTGATGGCGCGCGCGGCATCCTGTTCAACGTCACCGGCGGCCCGGACATGACGCTGTACGAGATCAACCAGGCTGCGGCCATCATCCGCGAGACGGCCCACCCGGACGTGAATCTCATCTTCGGCGCGGTCATTGATGAGAAGATGACGAACAAGATTCGCATCACCGTCATCGCCACCGGCTTTGAGCACACCATGCCCATGCGCCAGATGACGACGGCCACGGCCGCCCAGACGCAGCGCCTGATGCCCAACCGGCCGCCCACGCGCGAATCCGTCTCGGTCGGCGCAACCGCCGCCCAGGCACCCGCCGCCCGGCCGCAACCGCAGCCGCAGCAGACGGCGCGCCAGCAGCAGGAGGCCTACCGGTTCAACGACCTGGAAGTACCGGCGTTCTTGCGTAAACGGCAATAGCGCCGCGGCCCAACGTGGGCCAGGGCATTGCCGTGCGCCGGCTCCGTGGTAGAATCTGGACGATAGCATATATTGGGGTGTTGGCCCAGGTTTTCCCTTGCCGGCCCAACATATGCCGTCTGTCCGATCAGCATTCTTCCCACGGAGGGCAGGACTATGCGATGTCCGTATTGCAACTATGAGAAGACGCACGTCATAGACACGAGCCACGACCGGCGGGGCGGCACGCGCCGCCGGCGGGTGTGCGAGTCATGCGATCAGCGCTTTACATCTTACGAGCGGCCGATTCTGGCCACGCCGTTGCTCATCAAAAAAGACGGCACGCGCGAGGAGTTCTCGCGTGAGAAGCTATTGGGCGGTATCCGCGTGGCCTGCGCCAAGCGGCCGATCTCGGCTGCCGACATCGAGCGCATGGCCGGCGAGATCGAGGCTGAGTTGCAGCGCATGGGACAGGAAGAGGTCAAGAGCCGCATCGTCGGCGACATGGTCATTCGCAAGCTGAAGGAGCTTGACCTGGTCGCCTACGTGCGCTACGCCATCGTCTACCTGCGTCTGGACGACCTGACCTCGATTCGCGGCGAGATTGACCGCCTGTTGACGGAACAGTAGTAACGGTTTTCCCCGACGACACCGGCCACGGCCGTGTCTCTACCCCTTGGAAGCCCTGCCCCCGCGCAGGGCTTCTGCTTTTGAGGGGAAAGGAGAGGGACGCGGAGAAACGCGGAGAGGCGCAGAGAGACGCGGAGGGAGAAACGTGAATTCTTTCTCCGCGTTTCTCCGCGCTCCTCTGCGTCTCTCCGCGTCGCTCTCCTCTTCTACTCCGGCAGCCGCCCCGGGCTAGGAAAAGGCCAGGCGCGGAAGTCGGCCGGGCAACTATCAGTGTCGCGCCAATAGGGCCGCCGCTCCAGCGTCCGCGCCGGGGCGACGAGCAACCCACAGCCGACCACCCCGCCGTGAAATCCGCTGCCATAGGTCACCACGTCCACCAGCCCATCCCAGCGAATCAGCAGCACCTCATCGCCGGCGTTGCCCAACTGGAACAGCGCCTCCGGGTCGCCCCAGACCGGGTCGTCAATCAGATCGGGCACGGCCGGGTCGCTGTCCACGATCTCGAACTGCGGCTCGGCGTCGAACGCCTCGCGGAAGGCGGCGGCGCTCAACGTCACGACCACCACCCCACCGGGCGGCACGACCACGCCGGGCGGGAAGTGACGCATGTCCTCGAAGTCGAGCGACGAGACAGCGTCGCCCAACGCGTAGCCGGTCAGGTCAAGCGGCGCGCCAGTCGGGTTGACCAGTTCGACGAACTCGGCCTCGTCCGGCCCCGGTGAGTCGTAGACGATCTCGCTGATGAGCAAGTGGTCGGCCGCGCCCTGATAGCCGGCCAGGGCAACGGGCAGGAACGTCGTCTGCGGCGCGTCGCCGGCGAAGAGGCGGGCCAGATAGGCGTAGGCCGCGTCGGACTGCACTTGCACCGCCAGCTCGCGGTTGCCCTTGTGCGACACCTCCGTGCCGTTGAGGCTGCCGACGTTGATGGTGCCTCGGCCGTCAATCTGGGCCAGCACCATCTTATTGTGGATGCCCAGCCCGGTCGGGTTGCCCGTCCGGCAGCGCAACCGCAGCCCTTCGCGCCCGGCCACCTGGGCCACGTAGGCGCAGGTGGCGGCGTTGCCCACAGCGCTGTCGGCGTCGTCGAAGAAGCTATCGAGCAGCAACGACACCGCCGCGCCACGTCGCGCCGCGTCGAACAGGGCCTCCAGTCGGGGGTTGGGGTCGGCCGCCGGGTTGCTGCTCGTTGCCCCCCAGTAGGGCCGCTCGCTCAGTTGCTCCAGCAGCAGCGTGTCCCCCTCCCCCGCCCGGCCGATCAGCCCCAGCAGGCCATCGCTCGCCCGCAGGCTGTTCTCCGGCGACTGGATCATCTCGAAGCGGTGGGTGCCGAAGAACGCCGCCGGCTGCGGGAAGCGCACGGTGTAGGTGATGCCACCGCTGGCCGTGATGGGCACGAAGCCGGGCGACGGCGCGCCATAGACCGGGTCGGCCGCCGACCAGCGCCGCAGGTCGGCATGAGCGCTGTCCAGGTCATCGGCGAAGACGGCCGCCAGGTGGGCGGCCACGGCGCGGGCGTCGGTGATGAGCACCACGCCGCGCCGCCCCCACGTGCCGTCGCTCTTGTCGTCGTCGGGCAGGCTGTCGGGGCTGAAGTTCTCGCTGCTGACGGCCGCCAGGCGGTCGTCAACGATCAGGTATT
>WBZP01002565.1_pt2 | contig 13363 bp, 12 predicted proteins | sample 5204301 | NCBI WGS metagenome assembly WBZP01 (sample SAMN12412401, study PRJNA552823) | activated sludge metagenome | isolation source: activated sludge from nitrification reactor of wastewater treatment plant... | place: USA: Pennsylvania | collected 2017 | reverse complement strand
TTCTCCAACTGGTTATTACCTATCAAAGCCTATAAAATATGAAACAAAATGCCCTGCTGAGGGTAGATGGAGACTAGTTTGTAAAGTAAATTTTTATGATTCCATTGCTGCTTTTTTACTTTCAGGAACAGCTAATTTTAGTGGGGAGTGTCAAAAACCTAATGAAACCTATGAAGATAAAATATGCTGTGTTGGAGAAAATAAATTAAATCTTTCAACAGGTTTCGAAAATTCAACAAACTCTTTATTTGGCACTAATGCCAAAGATGATGATTGGAAAATAGTGAGTGGTCCATCTGGTGCGACACCTGCTTATCAGTTTAGTTACGCCTCTTATGCTCCGGCCTCATCCAAAGCCCAATGGATTTCCCCAAAAGGTGGAGGTAATGCAGCCGGACACTATGTTTATGAACGTCAGATAGTGGTACCCACTGGTTACAAAGCAGTAGTGACTTTTAGTAGAATTGGTGCTGATAATGATGTGGTAATGTCCGTTACAAATGGAGGGTCTTCCAGTGTCGTATATACCTCAAATCAAGGTGGATATGCATTTATGGCAGCCAGGGCAATCCTTAAAAAATGTCTGCAAATAGAGTTATTTCCAGGCACCAATATTATAAGCTGTGATGTAGATAATCAAAGTAGTGTTACGGGTTTATTGGTTGAGGGATGTTACGAACTAATTAAGACTGAGCCAGTTTGTCGCTGCCCTCAAGGATGGCTATCAAATACAACCAATAAAGATGGAGACGTTACTACTGACGGAAAATGCAAGAAAATGATTTGCGGACCGATTGATATTAAACCACTACCCAAAAATGGCACTCAAGTCGATGGGAATATCGGATTTTTCTGGGGAAATGAACTATGGTGGTATGGAACTAAAGAAAACGGAGGTGCTCCTATCTGTAAATAAGTATAATTCACGGGGTTGCCGAAAACCGTATAACAGAGTAGGCATTTTATACCTAATTGAACTTTTTGTTCCAGCCTAGGCATCGATAGTAAATCTTTCACCCTCAACGTACCACCAAAAGTGGCCGGTGGTGCAGGTGAACCGAAGCAGGCTTAGTTTTAATTTATTAAGGATTATGCAATATTCAGTAATTAAAAAAGCACTTGACAGAGACTTCACTCAGGTAAAAGAATCTCTCGTTGAGGGAAGGGGAGTTTTCGCAAAAAGAAATATTCCTAAAGGGAGTAGAATAATCGAATACCAAGGAAAGAGAGTCAATAAAAAAGACCTGATTTCTGACATGGTGGCCGGCAAGACCAGTCTGAGATATGTGATGAATCTTTCTGAAACTGTAGCCATTGATGCCGAGCGAAGTGGTAACGATTCAAGATTCATCAACCACAGTTGCGAACCCAATTGCACAGTTTATTTTTTCGATGACAAGCCATTTATATATGCTTTAAGAGAAATAAATAAAGGCGAAGAGTTGAGCTTTGATTACCAACTTGGGACAGACTCCAAAGATCTGAATCCGGATCTAAAAAAAGAGCTTTTCCCATGTAATTGTGGTTCTGAAAAATGCAAAGGAACTTTATTTTCAATCGATTAAACAAAAAAAATCTTATGAACAAAAATCCAAAGAGAGCGATTGTAGTAGCTGCAATTCTTTCATCTCAATTGGCCACAAAAGCAGTTTATTCCCAAAATTTAAGTAGTCAAAAAAACGTTGCAACCGCCGATTCTTTCATTAAAATAAAAATTGAAAAAACTGCCCAGCAAAAAACTACACTGGTGGCTTGTTTAAATGGTAACCCGGTTTTTAAATCGGGCAAAGGAGAGCTATTTACCATTGATTCTGAAACAGGAGACATAAATATCTTAAGTTCAGAGGTTTTTGTTAAAATGAGTGGCTTTGAAAAAATTAACAGGATCAATCCGGCGACGAGGCAAAATTCTCTCAAAGCTGTAAGAAAAGCTGTAACATTTAAATTTTTGAATGGCATTGACGGAATTAAAGTCATAGGTGTAGATGAGGATGGCCACGTGGTACAGCAAAATGCCAATGGTGAAAAATTTATAATAGACCCTGCCACCGGTGACATGGTGGATTATGTTGGACATGTAACATTATTGCGATAAAATGTCCATGAATAAATTTTTGAAAATATTCCTGCTTCAATTCCTTGGAGCAGGAAGCCTTTTAGCTCAAACCGACTCAACCGCTGAGGAAAAAGTCCCAAATTGGGAAAAAACCTTAACTTGGGGTGCCAATCTGTCGCATACATATAATATCAATCAACCTGCTTCCATTCCCAAGCAAGGCCTGGGCTACAGCAATAGTATTGATATTGGCATAAATTATGTCAAAGATAGCAGCCGTCTTCATGCCACCAATACTATCAACTGGCTTTTTACAATGGGCAAGGCTGATGTGAAGTCTCGCACGGTAAATACTGCTGACCAGTTTCTTACCTTTCATGATATTTTTTATAAATTATCGAAAAAGGGTAAACTTAGCTCCAACATTATCATTAAAACAGAAACACCTATTTTTACTTTGTATGAAGAAAGTTTTCTAAAAGACTATAATCAGCTGGGTCCTATCAAATCATTTTTGAATCCTTATACTGTGGTTATTTCACCTGGTATAAAGAATGAGTTTTCACCTAAAAACAGTATTTCGCTTTCACCTTATTCTACAGAAATCTTCGGTCTAAAAAGCCACTTTATTGCTGACAAAGGCGAGTATATTACCGATAGACGTTCTGACGGCCACTATGAAACAAAAAAAATCAAACCCAATGGTGCCGAACTCAACATTTGGCTCAATAAACGAATCAAAAAACGTTTTGACTATGACTATAAATTAGGCGTCCTGTATAATTATATCTCAAATGACACCCAAAAAGGGAACCTTAAAGGACATTTTGTCACTAACTATCTCATATTTAAGGGATTAAAAATCAGTCATAGGGCTAAAATCAATGGGGTCTTTGATACTAACAAAGACTTTAAACCTTACTACAGTCAAACCATCTTACTCTCTTACACGCTACAACTATGAAAATAACATTATTTCTTTTAAGCCTTTTAGGGCTTTCTTCCTGCGATCCCGCCATTGAGTGTACAGGAACCTGCGACGGCAAACGAATCAGAAATATTGATAACGGCGGTGAATATTTCACTATTGAATATGACTCTGACAATCAGGCCATCAGGTATGAAAAAGCCTTGTCAGAATTCGCAACCTTTGATTATCAGGCCAGTCAAGTCGTAAAGGTTTATGATGGTATTGCCACAACATATACCCTCGATGCTGATGGAAAAGTGATCTCGTCAGCTACACCTTCTGTAAATGCTTCCTATTCTTACACCTACGATATTGATGATCAGGTAATTGAGACTACCGAAATAAAAATGGATCTAAAACTGTTTTTCACCATAAATGGGCTAAAGGAAATCTGGTCGAAACCAAATATGACAGACCGGTCGGAACCATCAGCACTACTGTAACCTTTGAATATGATCCCAATACCCGAAATACAGTTCAGAACCCATATCTGGAAATGAACTTGCTGGGTAGCTCGGTCAATAATAATATTCAGAGCGAATATTTGGGTCTGAATTTAACCGGAAAAACATCAGGAAATGCCATCAGGAAAATCACTAAATCATTCCTTAATCGTTCACCGGGTGGTGTAACTCCACCATCTATTGTCACCACATATGATTACATCAAAGATGGCTGCGGATGTATAACCAGCTCAACAGAAACAGTAGGAAGTAATATTATAAAGCGGGATTTTCTATATGAATTGGTTGAATAAGGAAACACTTCTTTTATCATTTCAGGAGCTTCAAATGAGGCTCCTTTCCCTCCCTAATATTAGCGATTTACAAACATCTGTTTCTTCCCCAATTTTGAGCCATAAAACATTTGCAACCCAAAAAATTATCTCAAATGGAAACAGAAATACTTATCGGAGCCAGGAAAAAGGTAAACCCCTCAGAAATACTGAGCCTCAAAGGCGATGTAAACTATACCACGGTATTTTTTACTGACGGCCAAAGAAAAGAAGTGGTCGCCACAACTCTCAAGAAAATTCAGAATCGTCTGCAGCCTTTCCCGCATTTTTTCCGCATATCTAAAAATACCATAATCAATCTAAATTGTATTGAAGCAGTAGAAGACGGCAATGTAATAATGTTTACAGGTGACAAAGAACATACCTCCAGACGCAGAAGAAAAGCTTTTTTAGAATTTTCAGAATCAATAATACTCTCCTAAATGAAAAAAATAATCTTTTTCCTGTTCATAAGCTTAAATTTCGCTCATGCACAAAATTTTATCAATGGTTCATATATCGTGGACGCTACTCCTTATTTTGCGGCAGACGCTGGAACCAATTCGTACACATATTCGGTTCCAGCCCTACCAATTTATGGTTGTGGTAGCTTTTGGAACTACAAAATTTACAGATACGACGGATACTGGTATTGTACAGAAACCTCTTATTGCGGAAGTTACTTGAGGCATCGCACTGTGAATAGGATATTGACACCTAATCCGCCATGCTCTGAAAACTGGTACAATGCAAACGCTACCTGGCTACCAAGTTTGCCAGTAACTTCACCCAACCACCCTGCCATTCCGCCTTCTGCCACTTCAGCTCTATATACTTTTTCTAATCCAAGCTGTTCTACGCTGCTAAGTGTATTATCGGGTACTATGACGCCTTATTATTTCCTTCCACCATCACTTACAACTACAGATATTTTGGCTATTGTTAGCCCACCAACAGGAGCCCTGGTCTGGGACATTACAGCCATGTGCCTAAAGGTTTATAATGGCACCACATGGGTTTGTCTTTAAAAAATGCCAAATTTTTGATCTCTTAGTTTTTTTTGAAGAAGAACACTATGGCAACAAATTGCCGACACCACCTGTTTAATTTATTACAGTAGCTCCGGATACTTATTTACAGATAATAACTGATTTTAGATTTTAGTAAAAAGGTGCTAAATATTTCTACAAACTAAATTGTATCCGGGGTTTAACACCATGTATGGATGACAAAAGCGGTATTCTGGTGGCTTCGTCTGACAAATACTACGTTTATGCTTCTCCATCGTTTAATTTAGGTCAGTGAAAAGTTTTTATCGTAAAATAACAAATACCCTAACCAATTATTTATCAATCAATTGACCGCCAAATAAAAAAAACTCTTTCAGTCAAATCAGATATCAAAAGTCATTTTATTGCTCAGATAAATTATTTAAAATTTGAGAGCTGAAAAAGCTCAATAAATAATAAAACAGCATTACCATGAGAAAGACCGCCGCCTTGATTTTTGTTTGTATTTCTTTTTTTAGTTCCGGTTTATTTGGACAGATAGTTCCTTTTGGGAGTCCGGGTTGGAAATACTTTCATCAACTGCCTGCTGCAGCACCCTGCTCAGAGCCTCCTAATTATGCTTCTACATCCTCATTTAGCTGGAAATCCCCGCAATACAATACGGTGGCTGTACCTGGCTGGGTTAATAACAGCGATACCCTCCCTATGGGATATGCGGTAAATACTTCCAATATTTATGGAGGCTTACCAATAAAAAAGATACTAACCTTCAATGACCCTGCTGCAAAACCCACGACCCTATACATCAGGAGAACAATCACCCTGACTTCCTTTTCAAGAGCTTCTTATAGCTCTTTTACATTGAGATTAAGAGCCGATGATGGAGTCAGGGTTTATTTTAATGAAACCGAGGTGGCCAACTATAACTTACCGTCCGGAACTCTTGGAGCTAATATTTCAGCGAGTAGTGCTATAGGCACCGACACCACAAGTAAGGTTTTTCAAATCCCAAATACCTTCCCGCAACATCCCGAAAGTCCTGATAAAATCACAATTACTGCCGAAATACATCAAAGTACGGTAGGACTTACACCAAACTGCTCCACCAATTCCAGTGACTTGTTTATTGATATGCAACTAAGTGGTATTTTGAGTAATATGCCTGCATCACTCACCAGAGGGCCTTATCTGCAGATTCCACATCCACATGGTATGCAAGTCAGGTGGAAGACAAACATTCCCACCAATTCGCTTGTAAAATATAAATTAACAAGTTCACAATCATTCGTTGATAGCGTGATACTGAACGATATGACCACTGATCACATAGTTAACATCACTGGATTGAGCCCGAATTCAACTTATCATTACACCATCGGTTATTTCTCAAATACTCCTGTCAAATTACAAGGTTCCGATACTAATCGTTTCATCACCCCTCCACTGGAATACACTCCTGGTAAAACTACCCGAATATGGGCTACTGGAGATTGCGGTGCCGATTCAATTATTTTAACGAAACCAGAAACTAATATTGACGTAACTCCAGGAATTGGAAGAGGGCAACTTGCATCAGATTATACTCAAATCAGAGTGAAGAACAAATTCAAACATTATTTGGATTCATTAAATGTTAGTTTAGATTTATGGTTATTATTAGGTGATAATGCATATGATTACGGAACCAGCCAAGAATTCCAAGATAACTTCTTTGGAATTTATCAAAATGACAGATTTATGAAACAAACTCCGATAATGCCTGCAACCGGAAATCATGAATACTTTGACAACACATACGATAATGATGTACAAAAAAACAATTCTTTGAGAACTTTTGAGTCTAAATATCGAAAATCTCATTTGAACGATTATTTTCAAATATTTTCAATGGACACTTCGGGACTTGGGGGAGGATACCATTCAGGAAATAAAGGTTATTATTCCTATAATTACAACAATATCCACTTTGTAAGTCTAGACTCTTATGGTTTTTATGGAACTAATCAAGATAAACTTTTGTACGATGATGTTGATGGAAACTCAAACCCGCAAATTAATTGGTTAAAAGAAGACCTAAATCGAAACAGGCAAAAATGGACTATTCTATACTGGCATCATTCACCCTATACAAAAGGAAGAGGCCATGATTCTGACAATCCTCCGGGCAGTGGGCCAGATGAACTTATTTTGCAAAAATTAAGAGAAAATCTAATCCCATTTTTAGACACAAAAAAAATTGACCTCATACTTGTTGCACATAGCCACTCATACGAAAGAACCAAATTATTAAAAGGGCATTATCAAAAATCAAATTTTTTCGCTTCTGATGATAATAATCAGAATTTCCCAACATATTCAAATGACAGTTCAAACGCAAGATTTGATGGTGCGGTAAACAGTTGCCCTTATATAAAAATTAGTTCAAACCCAAACGAAGGAATTGTATACATAGTAACGGGATCTGCAGGATGGCTTGAAAATGACCCAAAAGCAGAAATGCTGCATCCTGCAATGAGAGCTACAAATATGACTCAGGGAGGATCCGTTTATCTGGAAATCACCGACAACCGGCTTGATGGAAAATGGATTGATGAAGGAGGCGGCATCGGAGATAAATTTACAATTTTCAAAGACGTAAATAAAAATGAAATTCTTGTAGATTCCATATCCTTTTCAGAATTCCCATCTGAAACGCCTCAACTCCAAATCCTGAAACCTAACTGGCCTAAAGTAACCAACTTTACTGTCACTGGTCCAAACGGTTACAGCCAAACGTTCCAAAATGCGGCTATTTCAATTTCTAATCCGCAAATTGGACCTATTTACACCGTAAAAGATCAATATAATTGTCTGACCCAAAATTTCAGATTCAATTTCTCAAATCAATGTTGGCGGGATGTTACCATCAATAACACTTTCGATACTTCGGTAATACAAAATATCAATTCTTCTGGTACCATTTCATCAGGAAGTAAGATCATTGGTACTTCAAAGGTAAATTTCAATGCAGCACATGGTATTTTTCTAACCCCGGGTATTTTTAACGCTGAGAAGAATTCCGTCTTTTCAGGTAAGGTTCAGCCATCTCCTTGCCAATAACGAAAAAAGCAAGCCCAAATCCAGGGCTTGCTTTTATTTTTCACCTAATATATTAAGATTTTTTCACGGAAATGAATTTTCCGTTTTTGTCAAATGTCAATTCATAAACCTTTTCAGAAGATTTTATTTTTACTATGTAAGTAATCCCGGAAGTTTTGGTAACCTTTTTGGCAAACACAAATACATAATTTTTATAATTGGCCAGCAGATAGTCAGTAGCAGCTTTTGGCAATGCCGATTGCTCTATTTTAACTTCAGAAAAAGAAGAGCCAAAAGCCTGAATAAGAACCCCCTTATTATCAAATTTCAATTCCACAACTTTGGATTGATAAACTAGACTTACCAAATAATAAACCGTTCCATTTGAAGTTAATCTTTTTGCACTTTTGAAAGTGTACCCCGGGAAATTAGAGGAAAGATAAGTTTTTGTCTCAGCTAAAAGCGAATCGGCTGTGAAAGGTTTTTCCGGGAGTGAAGGCAATACCATCAAGGCACCATTTCCATCAAATTTTAGTTCAAGAGCTTTTCCATTTACTTTTACTATTACCAGATAGTATTGAGCAGTCCCTAATCCCAATCTTCGGGCATTTACAAAAGTATAGGTTCCCAATTTTGATAAATAGGTTTTGATGGCATCTGGCAGCTCACTTTCCGTTAACTCGGTTTTATTTAGGTTTTCTGCCAAGATTGATACTATTTTTCCGTTACCATCAAATTTCAGAGTAAGGTTTTGAGCATCGGTTTTTAATTTTATCACAAATGAAACAACAGTGTTTTTCGTAATTTTTTCGCCTGATACAAAAACAGCATTCGGATATATTTTTTTAATGTACTCTTTTATGGCTGCAATCAGATCAGATTCTTTTATAACCTCTTTCAATTCACCGCCTAATATTGTTCTGTTGAGCAGCTTGCCATCTGCATTGAAAGTCAATAATAATTGGGCAGTGGTATTTTTAATTTTAACATTATAAGTCACTGTTGTTCCAATTACAACTTTTTCTGCTGATTCAAATGTAAAATTGGCAAAATTACTTTTGATATACTCTTTTATAGCAGGCAAAAGCTCAGTTTCTTTTATACCGGTAACTTTTTTTGTTTCAGTTGAATTTGTTATCAAAACACCGTTTGGATTAAACTTTAATTCAACTACAGCATCTTTATACAAAATACTAACAACATAAAAATAGGAAGTGGCGGCATTATCTCCACTAACTTTTTTGGCTTCCTTAAAGGTAAAACCCACATACTTTTCTCTCAAATAGGTTTGAATCGTTACAGGAAGCTGAGCTAAAGTTAATTTTTCCTCAACACTCGTAGCATTTTCAGTGAAATTGAAATCTGCACTTTCAATAATGTCACTTTCGCAGGATGTAAAGCCCAACAACAAAGAAAGGCCTACAAATAATTGTAAAATTCTTTTCATTTAAGTAGTTTTTTTAGATTCACCCGATATATTTTTATGAGCAAAAATCAGACCAAAAAAACTACCAGTTCTTTGAAAACTACTTTATTAAATTGAAAATTTTTCGAAAGCTATATCTTCTACATAAGTTGATTTTCTGCCCTTCTGCATAAAACCAACATGACCACCCTGGGCACATAGGATCAAACGGATGTTAGAATTTTCAGTAACCGAACTTATCTCGAGACATTCGGTACTTAAAAATGGATCATTTTCTGCCTGAATAATAAAAGTAGGTACAGCAATCTTTGGTAAAAGAGGTTTGGATGAAGCTTTTTGATAGAAATCGCGGGCATTATCATACCCATGCAAGGGTGCGGTGTATCGATTATCAAACTGCTCAAAATTCCTGATTTTTTTATAATCAAAAATATTAAGAATCGGGTGCCCGGGAAACATTTTTGATTTTACTTCAATCTTTTTGCCCAATTTCTTTAGAAAACGTTTCATATAAAACCGCTTTCCCGGCTTATCTAATTCTGCAACTGAACTGGTAAGGTCTAATGGCACCGAGGCAACCACTGCCCCGATAACTTGAGAAGGTAATTGTCGGGCATATTCACCCAAAAGCCTCAAAGTCAGACTTCCCCCCATCGAAAACCCCACCAGCAGGACTTTCTCATAACCTTTTTTTATTGCATGTTCCAGCACATATTTAAGGTCACCGGCATCGCCATGATGATAAAACCTCGGCAGACGGTTGATTTCTCCGCTACAGCTTCTCGAATTCCACACCAGTCCATCAAAACCAGCTGCTTCCATTTTTTTTACGATCCCGGTCACATAGTGTCTGGTCGAATCCCCCTCAAGACCATGTGTAGCAATTACCAATTTTTTATTCCCTTTTATTTGCCAATCCAAATCAAGAAAATCACCGTCGGGAAGCTCCAGCCTCTCTCTTGTGGTTTCTATTTTCACTTTTCTGAATAAACTGGGATATACCGTTTGCCAATGCCCGTTGGCTTGCCATTTGGGGGGAGAAAATATTACTCTTTCGGTCATTTGATACAATAAAGCCTCAAAAATATTAATTTCTGAGGCTTAGATAAATAAAATTATAAAAATCAAAATTGATAAACCAGAGCATTGCAATGCATACCTGCACCCACAGATGCAAAAACCACCTTCATTCCGGGTTTAATTTGGTAGCCATCAAGCTTACCTTTCTATATCAGATCCAACATTGTAGGGATTGTAGCAACCGAGGTATTTCCCGTAAAATCTATAGTAACAGGAATTTTCCCATCCAATGAAAGGCCTTCAATGCCATACATTTGGGCTAGATTGTGAGCAAATGCATGAAGCATTTTTCCGTTGGCCTGATGAAACAAAAACATATCTACATCACCAGCAGTAAGCCCGGCTTTATCCAAAGCCTTCTTAATAACTCTCGGAACCCAGGTGGTGGCATATTTATATACATCTTTGCCGTTCATTTTAAAAAGCGTCGGGTCACTCCATTCCTTATTGTAAGATTTATCCAGATAAATAGCCTTTACGTCGTCGTGGGCATGAGAATAGGTAGCATAAGATATAATACCACCCTGATTTTCAACCTCATCTGCTGAAATTATTGCCACACCGCATCCATCTGCAAGTATCATTGAATCCAAATCATAAGGATCTACCAGTCGGGACGCTACCTCTACTCCCACAACCAACACATTTTTGGCATCTCCCATCTGAATCGCATGATGTGCCTGAATCACACCCTGAACCCAACCCGGGCAACCAAAGAGAATATCATAGGCAAAACAGTCATAGTTCTCAATTCCGAGGCTGTTTTTAAGCAATGCCGCCATGTTGGGCACAGTATGAAAACCTTGACGGCCTTCGAGCATATTTCCGGCATTATGTGCTACTATTATACCATCAATCAGGTTTTTATCTTGCCCCCAGGATTCCAATGCGTTTTCGCAGGCAGTTCTCATTAGAGGTACTGAATCTCCGGTTTCAGGAATATACCTCCTTTCTTTTATGCCTGTGATTTGCTCCAATTTGGCAATGGTATCTTCCGGCGATTTTTCCATAGCCGAGCCATCAGGGTTGAGAAATGTACGACTTAGAAAAAAACTATTTTCAATTCTACGCTCAGGCAAGTGTGTTCCTGTAGCGGCAATTATGGTTTTCAAGTTTATCAACAATTTATTGGTTACAAAATTAATCAAAAATCATTTCAAGGGATAAATGCTACTTCAATTTTTGGGTGTTCGATAACCCGAAAATGGTATTTTAAGCAAGGGGTTAATGTGTTCATTTTCAACCGGATCCATTATTGTATCTATACCATATACCAGTTTATCCCTGTCGAGTGTCATGAAAGTACCAAAAATCCTGTCCCATATAGCGAAAATATTTCCATAATTGGAGTCGGTATAAGGTTGTAAATAATGATGATGAACATGATGCATGTCAGGGGTAATCAAAATATAGCTCAAAGCACGGTCGAGCCAAACTGGCAGGCCTATATTGGCATGATTAAACTGACTTAATACCACCGATAATGACTGATACATAAATACCATCCACATGGGAGCCCCGGTAATTATTACTGCCAAAGTTGTAAAAATAAACCGAAAAACACTTTCACCGGGATGATGACGATTTGCCGAGGTGGTATCTACATACCTGTCAGAATGATGTATAATATGAAACATCCACATCCATTTGACTTTATGCTCAAGCCAATGTATAAAATATGCCCCGATAAGGTCGAGAATCATCAATCCCACGACTGCATATAGCCAGGTGGGCATTTGAGGCAACCACTGTAATATTCCGAAATCATTGGCAACCACCCAATCGGCTGATTTTACAAGAATAAATGCCAGTGCAAAATTGACAATGATGGTGGTTATAGTAAAAAATATATTAAGCCCAGCATGCTTTACTTTATTATACTTAAAACTAAAAAGCGGCCCGGCACTTTCAATAATCCAAAAAAATGCTATGCCTCCAACCAGCAGCATCGAGCGATGTAGGGTGGGTATTGTTTCGAAATAGCTAATGATCTTTTCCAAATGAAATTTTTTGCCGTGAATTTATAGAATTATTTTAATATTATTTTGCACTAAAAAATAATTTTCAAGAATGATACCCCTAAAAAGTAAATAGAGTGCCCCGACACGAGGCACTCTATAAAAATTGCAATTATTCGGAATTATTTTTTAGTAAGTAATAGCTATACCAATTGAGAAATTATGATTCAACATAAGTAAACACCGGGATTTTAGAGTGATTTACAACGTCTTCTGCGATACTTCCTTTGAAGAAATGATTAATACCTGTGCGTCCATGGGTGTACATGGCAATTAAATCGGCACCAATATTCTCTGAATATTCCAGAATTCCGTCTTCTATAGTAGTAGAATTATAGATTTCAGCTTTATAATTTTTGATACCCAATTTATCCGCCAATTTGGCCATTTGAGCCTCTGTTTCGTGATAGTTAATGGCTTTCATTCCATAGTCAACATACAAGAAATGACACTCAGCACCATCAATCGGAAGCAATTTTAATGCTTTCTTGATAAAATCTTCATGTTTCAAATCCACCGCGAAAACTACTTTTTTGGGCTGAAAAGGTTTGGCTTCATCTTTCAAAACAAGCACCGGACATGTGGCCATCCTTACCACTTCTTCGCTGTTAGACCCTTTAAAAAACTCTTTAAAGCCTTCAGCTCCATGTGAACCCATCACGATGAGGTCGGCATTATGTTCCAAAACAGCTTCCACAAAATGATCACCTGTTTCTTCGACAATTGGCTTAATCTCAACACCGCTGAAATTAGAAATAAGCTCTTCCATTTCGGCTTTAGCCTCAGTCATTATCTGATTCCAGGCATCATCAATTGAAATACCGGAAGCTCCGTAAAGAGAATAATAAGCCCCAACGTCGGCAGTTGGGTAAACTTTTACATTCAGCAATTCTATTTTACCATTAAATTTTTTGGCTAAAGAAACGGCTACTTCCAGAGCATGATTGGCC
>WBZP01005152.1_pt1 | contig 13366 bp, 14 predicted proteins | sample 5204301 | NCBI WGS metagenome assembly WBZP01 (sample SAMN12412401, study PRJNA552823) | activated sludge metagenome | isolation source: activated sludge from nitrification reactor of wastewater treatment plant... | place: USA: Pennsylvania | collected 2017 | reverse complement strand
AGCCGATCCGGATGTCGTCGGCCGCGATCCGGATGTCGGCGGCCACGGCCACCTCGGCGCCGCCACCGAGCGCATGACCGTTGAGGGCGGCGACCACGGGCGCCGGGAAGGCGGCGATGCGATCGCAGATCGTCCGCATCTGCCGGGCCATGTCGGCGGCCTGCTCCTCGGTGCGCAGTTTGGCGAGTTCCTTGAGGTCCCCGCCGGACACGAACGCGCGGTCGCCGCCGCCGCGGATCACGAGCGCCAGCGCGCCCTCGGCGCGATCCAGCGCGGCGTCGAGCTGGTCCATGGTCTCGGGGGCGATCGCATTGCGGGCCTGCGGGCGGTCGATGGTGATGACGGCCAGACCGTCGGTCAGCTCTAGCTCGACCATGTAGGCATTCTCCAGACTTGATATCGGCGTTCTCCAAAACCGAGAATAACATCGGCAGGCGGCGTGAATCCGCGGTACCGCACGCCACACCGCCGACGGTCGGATCGATGCCGGCGACCCCGCGGCGGCCGGAGGACATTGCGGCCGCGGCGCTATGAGAATATGATTCTCACGAACTGGAAAGGAGCATTTCATGGGGCAGCTGTCGCACAAGGTCGACATTCCGTTTCCGCTCTTCGACGCGGACAACCACCTCTACGAGCCGCCGGAGGCGATGACCAAGTACCTCCCCAAGGAGTACAAGGACATCATCCAGTACGTCGAGATCAACGGTCGTACCAAGATCGCGATCCGCGGCCAGATCAGCGAATACATCCCGAACCCCACGTTCTCCGTGGTCGCCAAGCCCGGCGCCTGGGAGGAGTACTTCAAGTTCGGCAACCCCGACGGCAAGAGCAAGCGTGAGCTGTTCGGCGAGCCGATGAAGTCCATCCCCGCGTTCTTCGAGCCGGCTCCGCGGTTGGCGCTGATGGACGAGCTCGGCCTGGACCGCACGCTGATGTTCCCGACGCTGGCCAGCCTGATCGAGGAGCGGCTGCGCGACGATCCGGTCGCCATCCACGTCATCGTTCACTCGCTCAACCAGTGGCTCGACGAGGTCTGGGGCTTCAACTACCAGAACCGGATCTTCACCACCCCGGTCATCACGCTGCCGATCGTGGAGAAGGCCATCGAGGAGCTGGACTGGGCGGTCAAGCGCGGCGCCCGGGCCATCCTGGTCCGCCCGGCGCCGGTGCCCGGTTTCCGTGGCCCGCGCTCGTTCGCGCTGCCGGAGTTCGACCCGTTCTGGGAAAAGTGCGTCGAGTACGACGTGTTCGTCGGAATGCACTCGTCGGACAGCGGCTACTCGCGTTACACCTCCGAGTGGGACGGCGCCACGCAGGAGATGCTGCCGTTCCAGACCAACGCGATGGCGATCCTCAACGAGTGGCGCCCGATCCAGGACGCGGTGGCCTCCTGGGTCATCCACGGTGCGCTGTTCCGGCATCCGAAGCTGAAGGTGGGCATCGTCGAGGCGGGCTCGAAATGGATGTTCCCGCTGCTGGATTCGATGGCCGAGGTGTACAAGAAGGCTCCCGAAGCCTTCCCGGGCAACCCGATCGAGGAGATCAAGAACCGCATCTACGTCAGCCCGTTCTACGAGGAGGGCATCGACGACCTGATCAACCTGGTCGGCGTCGATCAGGTGCTCTACGGCTCGGACTGGCCGCACCCGGAGGGCCTGGCCGAACCGACGCACTACGTGACCGCGCTGGAGCATCTCTCGGTCGAGGATCAGGCCAAGATCATGGGCGGAAACCTGGGCCGTCTTGTGACGGTGTGACACAGCCGAATTGGCAGACCATCCCCGAGATGGTCTTGAGCGTCGGCGACCGCTTCGGAGATTCCGAGGCGGTCGTCGACGGTTCGCTGCGTTTGACGTTCAACCAGCTTGTCGACCGGGTCCGTTGCGCTGCAGGAGCATTCAACGAACTCGGTGTCGACAAGGGTGACCGGGTTGCGATCTGGGCGCCCAACTCCGCGGAATGGATGATCGCCGCGTTCGGTCTGCTGACCGCGGGCGGGGTGGTGGTCCCCGTCAACACTCGGTTCAAGCCGGACGAGGCCGCCGGCGTCATCACCCGCAGCGGCGCCAAAGCCGTTCTGGTGCAGAAGGGTTTCCTGGGCGACAAGGGCCTCGACTACGCCGCGCCCGCGGGCGTAACGGAGATCGACCTGAAATCCGGCTTCCTGGAGTCCGGTTCGCCGTTCGAACGCCCGGTCTCCGGCGAAGACGTCGCCGACATCATCTACACCTCCGGGACCACCGGCCGGCCCAAGGGTGTGATGACCGGCCACCGGCAGAACCTGCGACTGTATGCCGAATGGTGTGATCTGGCCGATCTCCGGCGCGGTGACCGCTACCTGATCGTCAACCCGTTCTTCCACACTTTCGGTTACAAGGCGGGTTGCATCGCCTCGATGATCCGCGGTGCCACGGTGTTGCCGATGCCGGTTCTCGACATGGACCGACTGGTGGAAATCGTTGAAACCGAACGCATCACGATGCTTCCGGGCCCACCGACGCTCTACCACTCACTGCTGGACGTTGCCAAGCAGGAGGGTGCCAAGGCCCGACTGGCCACCCTGCGGGCGGCGGTTACCGGATCGGCCGACATCCCCGTCGAGCTGATCCGGCGGGTGCATGACGAGCTGCCGTTCGAGACCATCATGACCGGATACGGGCTGACCGAAGCCGGCACCGTGACCTCGTCCCGGCGGGGCGATTCCTTCGAGGACGTCGCCACGACCGTCGGAATCGCTTGCGCCGACCAGGAACTGCGGATCGCCGACGACGGCGAGCTGCTGGTGCGCGGCTACAACGTCATGAAGGGCTATCTCGACGACCCCGAAGCGACGGCCGAGGCGGTAGACCCGGACGGCTGGCTGCACACCGGCGACCTGGCCACCATCGATGACAACGGCCGGGTACGCATCGTCGGCCGCAAGAAGGACATGTTCATCGTCGGCGGGTTCAACGCCTACCCCGCCGAGATCGAGGGCTTCCTCATCGAACACCCCGCGGTGGCTCAGGCCGCCGTCATCGGGGTGCCCGATGAGCGAATGGGACAGGTGGGCAAGGCATTCGTGGTGCGCAAGAAGGGCGCCACCATCGCCGAACCCGATCTGATCGCCTGGTGCAAGCAACGGATGGCCGGATACAAGGTGCCGAGGACTATCGTGTTCCTCGAGGCGCTGCCGTTGGGCGCCACCGGAAAAGTGATGAAGGACCGGCTCGAATGAGGCTTGCCGATGTGTATCGCCACTCGATGGTCATCGCATCGGACTACCGCATCCCCGATCCGATCGAGGTCGGCAAGCTGCTGCGCAGGCGTACCGACGCGCTGACCGCGATGGGCGCCCACCACGTCCTGGTGTACCAGGCGCTGCGGGAGCCCGGCCGGGTGCTGGTGATGATCGGCGTGCACAGCAAGGAACCGGTGGTCGAACTACTGCGCTCGCGGGTGTTCTTCAACTGGTTCGACGCCGCCGGCGTCGAGGACATCCCGGCCGTGTTCGCCGGTGAGATCGCCGGCCGCTTCGACCACACCGGCTCCGACGTGGAGGAGGCGCCCGGTGTGCTGGTCTCGGCCTTTCTCATGGTCGACGACATCGATTGGTTGCTGGCCGAATTCCACAGGCAGGAAACGGCATTCAAAGCTGCCGGTGTCCGCAAGGTATGGGTGTTCCAGGCATTCGACGATCCGCGCGAGGTGATGATCGTCCAGGACATCGACACCGAGGAACACGCCTGGAACTGGACCCGTCGCCACGACGCCGCCGCGAAGTGGATGGAGCGCACCGGCGTCGGGGTTTACCCGTCGCTGTTCGTCGGCGAGTTCCTGGATCTGCTCCGGGTCGACGATCCGGACCCCGCCGGGCCGCGCTGATGTACGTCTGCCTGTGTCACGGCGTCACCAGTCACGCCGTGATGCAGGCGGTCGCCGCGGGTGCCGCAACCTCGAAACAGGTGGCGGACGCATGCCGGGCCGGCGCGGACTGCGGGCGCTGCCGGCGCACCGTGCGGACGATCATCGAGGCGGCCAACGATTCGCGCTCGGCGCGGGACGAATGACCGCGTCTTCGCGTCGACTGGACTAGACCGGATCGAACGCCGAGATCAACCACTTTCCGTCAACCTCGTCCATCGTCACCACGACGCTGCTGGCGGCCAGCGCGGGCTCCGCGCGGTCTGAGCTGGTGGTGGTCTGGTTGACGAAGACGAGGACCTTGGCCTTGTCCGGGTGCATCTCCGAGACCGCGGCCTGAACCACGTTGGCGGTGGTCGACACCTTCTTGGCCTGGACTGCCGGCCGGACCACCTGGTCGGTGAACTGGCTGTAGTAGTTCAGAAAGTCACCGGTCAGATGTGACTTGGCGGCCGCGAGGTCCTTGTCGAGGCTTTCCGGCGAGTACGACAGGACCGCGACGGTCGCGTCCTTGGCCTGCTGCAGAACCGCATCGGATGCGGCCGGGCCGACGGACTGATCGGGCCGGTAGGTGTGGAAGTACAGCCACGCCGTCAACCCGGCCGAGGCGACCAACAGGGCGGCCAGCACTCCCGCCAGGACGCGGCCCCAGCGCCGCAGCCGCACGGGTTCGGCACTCACCGGGGCGATGTCTTCCGCCTCGTCGGACACGACATCGGTTGTGCCCTCGGTGGATTCGTCATCGCCTGGCAGGGCGGACGAGTCGGCGGCGGTCTCGGACTCCTCGGACTCCTCGGTCTCGCCGGTCTCGTCTGATGGGTCCATGGCGGCGACCTCGGCGTCCTCGGGCTCATCGCTGAGCTTTGCGGCTTCGTTCAGCGCTGCTTTGTCGGTACTCACGGCACGAACTCGACTTTCGACATCTTGGGCTGACCGTCCTCACGTTCGACGGTGACGCTGAGGCGCCAGCCGCGCGGCTGCTGTTCGTCACTCGCGGAGTTGGACACCTCCGACGAGGCGGCCACCAGCACCACGGCCGAATCGTCGGTCATCGACTGCACGGCGGTGGCTTTGACGTCGGCCTTGGTCACCACCTTCGACTCCTTCATGACGGTCAGGAAGTCGTTCTTGCTCTTCTCGAAGTCCTCCCGGAACTGGCCCGTGGTGCTGTCGATCAATCGTTTGATGTCGGCGTCGCCGTTGTTGAAGTCCAGCGACATCAGGTTGATGACGCCCTGGCGGGCCGCGGCCGAGAATTCCGCCGTGCGGGCCTGCCGGTCGGCCGTCTGATGGTGCTGCCACAGCAGGTAGCCGCTGGCGGCGAGCAGTCCGCACACCAGTAACGTCGCCAGCGCGGACAGGGCGAGCGCCGGCCACGAAACGCGGCGGCGGACGGCCACGTCGGTGGCGTCGACGTCCTCGACGTCGGTAGCGTCCGGTTCGGCGTCGCCGGAGGCCCCGGCCGCGTCCCGCTCCTCGTCCAGGCGCGAGCGCAGCGCGGCGGCCCGCTCCCGGGCGGCGGCTGCCTGCGCCTCGGCTTCGTCGGCTTCCGCCTCGGCCTGCTCGGCGAGCGACAGCGCGTCGTCGGTGGAACTCATGTGCTACCCAGGCCTCAATCTCCGGACGTCAATCCATGCGCGGAACACCCCACGGGCTACGGGGCGCGACGAGAATGACGTTACTCGCCACCGTTGAGGAACCAGCCTATCGCATCGCGAAATTGATCCAGAAAAGTTCATCTGTCAGCGGAAATGGTATTTCCGCTTCTGTTTCGCCACGCCCGTCGGCGTGGTCCGCGGAGTTCGCGGCGCAGGCACGAGAATGGTCCCGCCGTGTTGTCCTGTCAAGAATCCACCCCGCGGCAGTCGGCCGGTCAGCGTGTCGGCCGTGTCGCCCGTGCCCACCGACGACGAGTTGAGCGCCCTGGTCGACCAGTTCCCCGCGTGCCGGTGATGTTGTGGGGCGGTGACCTGATCCTGCGCGACGCAGGTTACTTCCGCGGCCCGCCAACACCCGGATCCGCTCCTGATCGTCGGCGATCACCACACTGACACTGAGTGCGTGTCGGTCCGCCGACCCGCCGCCGCCGACGTGCTTCCGCCCACGTTCACGTAAGGATCGGTGCCGACTAAGCCTAAGCTAAGGTGTCACCCATGTGCACCCGCGTCGTCTACCTCGGAGACAACGGCCGCGTCGTCACCGGTCGGTCGATGGACTGGAAGCACGAGATCGGTACCAACCTTTGGGTGATGCCCCGCGGCGCCGAACGCACCGGTCTGGCCGGCCCCAATTCGGTTGAGTGGAAGGCGAAGTACGGCAGCGTCATCGCCTCCGGTTACGACATCAGCTCGACCGACGGGCTCAACGAGGCCGGCTTGGGCGTCAATCTGCTGTGGCTGGCCGAATCGAAGTATCCGACCGAAGCCCCGGCCGGGCGGGGAATCTCAATGGCACTGTGGGCGCAGTACGTGCTCGACAACTTCGGCACGGTCGCCGAGGCCGTGTCGGCGCTCACCGCCGACCCGCTGGCGGTGCTCACCGCCCCGGTGCCGGGTCTGGACGAGGACGCCACCGTGCACCTGTCGATCTCGGACCAGAGCGGTGACAGTGCGATCTTCGAGTACATCGACGGCGAGCAGGTCGTCCACCACAGCCGCGACTACCAGGTGATGACGAACTCGCCGGTGTTCGAGCAGCAGCTGGCCGTCAACGAGTACTGGAAGCAGATCGGCGGCCTGGTGATGCTGCCGGGCACCAACCGGGCCGCCGACCGGTTCGTCCGGGCGTCGTTCTACATCAACGCGATCCCCAAGACCGACGACCCGTTCCTTTCGTCGGCGTCGGTGCTGTCGGTGGTGCGCAACGCCTCGGTGCCCTACGGCATCACCACGGAGGCCGAACCGAACATCTCCTCGACCCGCTGGCGCACCGCGATCGACCACAAGGATCTGCGCTACGTCTTCGAATCGGCGCTGTCTCCCAACACATTCTGGGTGGACCTGAAGAACGTCGACTTCACCACGTCGGCCAAGCTGGATCTCGGCGAGGGGCAGAAGACAATACGGGCCGGCGAGGTGAGCGGCAGCTTCGAAGCCGCCGAACCGCTGCCGTTCCTGGCCGTGCCGGATCAGCCTTCGACGTAACCGTCGGCGACCGTCAGCGCCGCGTCCAGGATCCGCAGCCCCTCGGCCACCTCGGCGTCGCTGACGTTGCACGGCGGTGCGGCGTGGATGCGGTTGTAGTTCGAAAAGGGCAGCAGCCCACCGGATTTGCATGCCGCGACGACCGCGTTGAGCGCCGCGCTGGAGCCGCCGTAGGGCGCCAGCGGTTCGCGGGTCTGCTGGTTGGCCACCAGCTCGATCGCCCAGAACACCCCGAGACCACGGACCTCGCCGACCGATGGGTGTCTGCCGGCCAGCTCGCGCAGACCGGGCCCGAGCACCTCGGATCCGATGCGCGCGGCGTTGGCCACCATGCCCTCGTCCTCCATCGCGTTGATGGTCGCGATCGCGCACGCGGTGGCCAGCGGGTGCCCCGAGTAGGTCAGGCCACCGGGGTAGGGCCGGTCGGCGAACGTCGCATAGATCGCATCGCTGATGGCGACGCCGCCGAGCGGGACGTAGCCCGACGTCACCCCCTTGGCGAAGGTGATCAGATCGGGTACCACGTCGAAGTTGTCGATGGCGAACCACTTTCCGGTCCGGCCGAAGCCGGCCATCACCTCGTCGGCGATGAACACCATGCCGTAGCGGTCGCAGATCTCCCGGACGCCGGCCAGGTAACCGGGCGGCGGCACCATGATGCCGGCGGTACCCGGGACCGACTCGAGGATGATCGCCGCGAACGAGTCGGGGCCCTCCATCTGGATGAGCCGGTCGAGGTACTCCAGGGCGCGCTGGCTCTCCTGTTCCTCGGTCTCGGCGTGGAACGACGACCGGTACAGGAACGGGCCGTTGAAATGGACCACTCCGCTGCTGGCGTAGTCGTTGGGCCAGCGGCGCGGGTCGCCGGTCAGGTTGATCGCCGTGTCGGTGCCGCCGTGATACGACCGGTAGCGGGAAAGCACCTTGTAGCGCCCGGTGTGCAGGCGGGCCATCCGGACCGCGTGCTCGACGGCGTCGGCGCCGGCGTTGGTGAAGAAGATGTGGTTGAGGTCACCGGGGGTGCGCTCGGCGATCAGCCGCGCCGCCTCCGAACGGGCCGCATTGACGTGCTGGGGCGCGACCGTGCAGAGCTTGGCGGCCTGCTCGGCGATCGCGGCGACCACCTTCGGGTGCTGGTGGCCGATGTTGGTGTTGACCAGCTGGCAGGAGAAGTCCAGCAGCTTGTTGCCGTCGCCGTCCCAGATATAGGAACCCTGCGCGGCGACGATCGTCATCGGTGTCAGCTGCGCCTGGGCGGACCACGAGTGGAAGACGTGTTTGCGGTCCAACTCGTAGGCGCGTTTGCCCTCGGCGATGGCGGCGTCGATGTCCTGGCCGCTGGGCAGGAGGCGGCTTTCGGAGATGGTCATCTCGGATCCTTGTCGTTCAGGTCGAGTGACGAATGTACGCCGTCCGGGCCAGCCGGCGAAAACGCGGGATGTGGATCCGTCGAGGGTCAGAGGCGGTACGCCTCACGTGAGATCAGCCCGGCTTCGAGGTATCCGTTGCCGGGCGCGCGGCGCCGGCGGGCGGCCGTCACCATTCCCGTCACCCGGGCCCAGCCGGCGCGTCCGGTGGCCAGCGATTCGACGGTCGGGTTCTGTTCGGACATCTCGGTCTCCCCTCGGAAGCAATCGTTGTGAGCAGAAAACTACGAACCGTGACGTCCGGGTGCACGAGTAGCGCGCTACTCATGTTCGATTCAGCGCACGAGTTGGTGTTCGTCGAAGAATTCGAGGAGGTATTTGCTCTCCTCGATGTCGCCGATGGTCCGCCGGGCCTTCTTGCGGGTGATCAGGATCGCGACGGCGGCGACGGCCCAGATCACGTACTGAACCGACCAGGCCAGCCGGAACGAGTCGAACGAGTAGCCGCCGGCCGCACCGATGATCAGGCCCATGGCCTGCATGACGAGCAGGGAGGCGATGAACCCACCCATGTTGACCACCCCGGTGGCCGTGCCCAGGGTGGGGCGGGGGTTGAAGGTGCGGGCGAAGTCGAAGCCGACCATCGACCCCGGACCGCCCACCGAGATGACCACGATCAGCACCAGCAGCAGCCACAGCGGCGCCCGGGTCGGCAGCGCCAGCACCACCGACCAGACCAGGGCATTGCTGATGATGATGCCGAGTACGACGCGGGAGCGACGGTGCGGATGCCGCCCGGTGAAGATCCCGATCAGGATGCCCGACGCCACCGCCGCGGCGACCGAGACCGTCAACAGGGAGCTGGCCACCGAATGCGAAAGGCCTTGCGCCTCAGTCAGATACGGAACCCCCCACATCAGCGCGAAGGTGGTCACCGAGAACTGCGTACCCATGTGGGTGAAGAAGCCCAGCCGGGTGCCGGGGCGCAGCCACACGGTCTTGAGGTGCGACCGGATCTCCCGGACCGCGACGGAGTGCTCGGGCGCCATCCGGCCGTGCGGGGTGTCCTGGATCAGCGCGCCCGCCAGCACCGCGGCCAGTGCCCCGAACCCGGCGGCCGACAGGTAGGCCGCGGTCCAGCCCGAGCCGCCGAGCAGGGCGACGAACGGCACCGCCGAGAGCACCTGACCGAGTTGTCCGCAGATGCCGGTCAATTGGCTGATCAGCGGTATCCGGCGCTCGTCGAACCAGTGCGGGACCAGGCGCAGCACGGAGATGAACGTGAACGCGTCACCGACACCGAGGACTGCGCGCGCCGCGATGGCGGCCGGCAACGACTCGCTGAACGCCTGGGTCAGCTGCCCGGCGGCCATCAACACTCCGCCGATGACGATCATCACCCGGGAGCCGAACCGGTCCAACAGCAGACCGGCCGGAATCTGGGCCGCCGCATACATGCTCACCTGCAGCACGACGAACGTCGACAACACCCCGGGGCTGGCGTGGAACCGGGCCGCCGCGTCCAGACCAGACACGCCCAGAGTGGTGCGATCCAGCACGGCGACGACATAGGCCAGCAGTCCGATGGACCACACGATCCAGGGCCGCACGTTTGCCTTCCTCGCCGGGTCCATCAGGTCATGCCCCCATGTCGATGATGCCAGCCGGACCGTGCCGGACGAAAACGGCGAACGGTCACACCCGGGTCGTCGCGGGGTCGCCGCCGACGCGCTGGGCGAGCCACACCGGCACGACGGCGATCAGTGTCAGAACCGCGGCGACCACGTTGATCACCGGCGCCTGGTTGGGACGGAACAGGTTGCCGAAGATCCAGATCGGCGGGGTCTGCACCGTCGGGCCGGCGGTGAAGGTGGTCACGACGATCTCGTCGAAGCTCAGGGCGAACGCCAGAATCGCACCGGCCACCAGTACCCCCGCAGCCTTGGGAAGGTGACGAAGCGGAAGGTCTGCCACGGGGACGCACCCAGATCGGCCGACGCGTCCTCGAGGGCGGTGCCCATCCGTCGGAGTCGGGCCTGAATGTTGTTGAACACGATGACGATACAGAAGGTTGCGTGCCCGATGACCACGGTGGCCAGGCCCAACGTCAGGCCCAGGGCCGAGGTGAACGTCGCATTGAGCGCGATGCCCGTGACGATTCCAGGGAGCGTAATGGGTAGCACCACAAGGATATTGACGACATGCCTACCGAAGAACTCGTAGCGTTGCACCGCCAGTGCGGCCATGGTCCCCAGCGCCAGTGCGATGGCCGTCGCCGCGAGTCCGATGATCACCGAGTTGGCCAGCGAGTGCCACATGGCCTGACTGCGCAGCGCGGCCCGCCACCACTGCCAGGTGAACCCGGCGGGCGGGAAGCCGAAGGTCTTCGACGAGTTGAAGGCGTTGAGGACAACCAGAAACAGTGGTGCATAGAGGAATACCAGCACGAGCACTGTCCAGGCGCGGGCGCCGCGCCGCACCGCGGTCGAGAACATCAGAGGGTCTCCAGTGCCCCGGCGCGGCGCATCGCCAACAGGTAGGCGACGATCGCGAACAACGGGATCAGCGACAGCGCCGCGGCCAGCGGCTGATTGTTGGCCGTGACCAACTGCCCGTAGATGATGTTGCCCAGCAGTTGGGTCTTGCCGCCGACGATCTGCACCGCGATGTAGTCGCCGAGCGACAACGAGAACGTGAAGATGGAGCCGGCCGCGACACCGGGGAACACCAGCGGGGCGAGCACCGAACGCAGCGTCGTCCAGCTCGACGCGCCCAGATCGGAGCTGGCGTCGATCAAGGCGTCGGGGACCCGGTCGAACGCGGCGAACACGGGAATCACCATGTAGGGCAACCACAGATAGGACAGCGTCACGATGGTCGCGACAAGCCCGTATCCGGGTGTGTGGCCCGTCGCCCAGGACAGCGGGCCTTGGGGTGCGAACATCATCCGCCACGCGTACGCCTTGACCAGGTAACTGGCCCACGGCGGGGTGGTCACCGCGACGACGAGACCAAGCCGCACCGCCGGCGGGGCGATCTTGGCCATGTAGAGCGCGAGCGGGACCGCGAGCAGCGCGCAGATCAGCGTGACGGCCAACGCCACCGCGATGGTGCGCACCGTCGCCGTCCGGAAGACCGGGTCGGTCAGCACCCGCACCAGGTTGTCACCGGTGTAACTGCGCACCACCGCACTGGTGAAGGCGTTGGTGGACCAGAACGACGAAACCAGCAGCACGGCAAGCGATCCCAGGTAGGCGGTGACGAGCCAGGCCATTGGGGGCAGCAGCAGCAAGGCCAGCCCGGCGCGGTGGCGGGCCGTGGTGCTGCTCCCGGTTGCGGTCACGTTGCCGACCTGCCGCGAGTGTGCGCAGAAGTCCGCCCGCGACGGCGTGTCGGTGTACCGACGCGCACTCGCGGGGTGAATGAGCCTCGCGGAGGAGGGGGAAGCCCTCTCACCCCTTCAGTTGCTGCCACTTGTCGACCCACTGCTGGTAGGACGTGCAGTTGTCGCCGCTGCCGTCGACGCATATCTGCTGCGGCGTGGTCCAGTAGTGGATCTGCTCGGCGAACTTCTCGTCGGTGGCCTTGAAGATGTCGCAGAACGCCTTGTCGGAAGTGTGCTCGCAGGCCTTGGTCTGGGCGGGGGCTTCCCCGAAGTACTCGGCGACCTGAGCGTTGACCTCCGGTGAGGTGATCCAATCCATCCACTTGTACATGCAGTTGGGGTGGGCGGCCTTCGACGAGAGCATCCAGGTGTCCGACCAACCGGTCGAGCCCTCCTTGGGCAGCACGGTGTTCACCTGGACCTTGTTGTCGGCGCCGATGGTGTTGGCGATCACCTGCCAGGTGGTGCCGATCACCGACGTCCCGGACTCAAATGCCTGCACCTGCTTGGTGTAATCCGACCAGTACTCGCCGATGTTCTCCTTCTGCGCCTTCAGCAATTCCATTGCGGCGTCGAGCTGGTCGGTGGTCAGCGAGTACGGGTCCCTGATGCCCAGTTCGGGTTTGGTCTTCATCAGATACAGCGCGGCGTCGGCGATGTAGATCGGTGAGTCGTAGGCCGTCACCCTGCCCTTGTAGTCGCTGCCCGGGAACACCGCGCCCCACGAATCGGGTGCGCCCTTGACCACGTCGGTGTTGTACATCAGCAGGTTGGCGCCCCAGCCGTGCGGAATCCCGTACATCTGGCCGTTCACCGAGTTCCACGCCCGGTCCTTGAGGAACGGCGAGATGGTGGCGTAGTTGGGCACCAGGTCGGTGTTGACCGGAGCCACGTCGCCGGCATAGATCAGACGCAGCGTGGCATCCCCGGACGCCGACACGCCGTCGTACGGGCCGCTGCGCATCAACTGGACCATCGCGTCGGAGGTGTTGCCGATCTTCACGTTGACCTTGCATCCGGTCTGCTTCTCGAACGGGGTCACCCAGTCGACTTTCGGGTCATTGGAACCGTTCTCGGCATACCCGGCCCAGGCGATCAGGTTGAGCTGGCCTTCGCCGGCGCCCACGGACGCGGCGGGGCTCATCTTCGGTGCGGATTGGCCGCCGCTGCCGGAGTCGTTCGAACACGCCCCCAACGCCAGCGCACAGGCCGCCAGCACCACGCCGGCAGGTCGCATCCTGATCGACGCAACTCTGGTCAATTGCATTGCGACTCCTAAGTTTTGGGGTTGAGGTCTCCGATGGCATTGTCGGGCCAGGCCAGCGTCACCGCCGCGCCGTGGTGCAGAGCGTCGGAGGCCTCGGCGCGCTGGATGACCGGTAGCTCGAGCTGCATCTGTTCGCGCAGTTCGAAGCCGCCCAGCCGGACCGTCTCGAGGGCTTCGCCGGCCGGGCGCCGGCGCTCGGCCCGGGCCACCCCGCGCACCGGCAGCCCGTACTCGACGTTCTGCGCGACCGTCAGGTGGGGAAACGGGGCGTGCTGCTGCAACACACCGGCGGTCGGCT
>WBZP01005151.1_pt1 | contig 13369 bp, 17 predicted proteins | sample 5204301 | NCBI WGS metagenome assembly WBZP01 (sample SAMN12412401, study PRJNA552823) | activated sludge metagenome | isolation source: activated sludge from nitrification reactor of wastewater treatment plant... | place: USA: Pennsylvania | collected 2017 | reverse complement strand
CCAAGTGGTCCCAAGATAGACTTCAATCTGACGATATTTTTGTCAGTGTTAATTTTATCGACCAAAACACTGATTGAACCAGCGTCATTCTCAATTACTGTAACGACAGCACTAGAAAATGCTACGGCGTCATATTCTTCGGGAATATCTACACTAAAGCCAGACTTATGGATTTCTGCGCCAGTATTGCGCATGAGTTTTGATAGTTTTATCTCCGTAAAGTCGATGTTGTTTAAGTCGTTGTATGCAATATATGAAATATTTTCGTACTCTCTTACGTCGCCATAATAAAGCTGAACGATATTGTCTGTCTCTTTGTCAAATGCAGATTGAAGTGCTAGGTTATTGTTGACTGATGATTCATTTGGAAAATAGGTCGAGAATAAGTCGTTTTCTACTAAAACAATGCTGTATCCATGAACCTGTGGCAGTCCTCCTAGAGACTTGGAGCTGAGCCATGCAATATCTTCATGTAGTGCAAAGAGACTACCGCCTTTCGAAAGTTTTGAGGTGATTTCAGTAATATCAGGTTGAGTATCAATTATTGGCCGTTTACTAAATAGAAAGTTACCGTCTATATCATTAAGCCAATAATTAAATCCTTTGAGAACATAGACCGTTTTATTGTCTTTAAGATCAGCAATCGATTTTAACAGTACATTTTTAATTGTCATATTGCAGTAATTATAACACTTTTTCATCGCTTTGACTTCGTTAAAAGATGAAAACCAGCCAGAAAATCCGACCCTTTCAACTAAAAAAGAAATTCGGCGGGGGAAATAAAAAAATAATTCAAGGGACGGTTTTTCTGGCTGGACGCGTGCCAGCTTTGCTGGCACAGGCGTCGGGGCTGAGCTTAGCACTTCGTGCTAAAATAGGTTAGAGCTTTGGAATACAAAGCCACCACAACTGCAAATTATTAAATAAAATACATTTCGCAGTAAAAATATATATTGACTTTGAGTTTATGCTGAGTAAAATTGGTTATACAATGATCAATCTTTTTTTGGGAAGGTCATTTGAGTAATTAATAATTAAGATAAGTAAGAGGCACTGAAGCATATCATGTATCTGGTCGCTTGTGATATGCGGAGCTAATAGCGAATCCACCTTCTTTAGGGCATAAATTGCCCAGGAAAGGGTCAATGTTAATGAACAGTTTACATCTCTATTACTTAGAACAAAAAAATAGCCGAATGGCTAAAAAAGAAGAGCAGGCTGCTGTAGTAATAACCTCAAGGTTTGGCATGCCTAAGTCAACTAATTTAAAAGAATCAGTGATTGCAGCGTATCGGAATCACAAGTACAATTACGGCGGGGTAAAGAAACGACCATTAGTTCCACTGGAATTAGGATAATCTTCTTTTAAACTACGACCGAGAAACTCCTTAATACATTTAAGGAGTTTTTTTATTGTTTACTTTCTTATTAAATATCTAAAATCCAACATCTAACATCTATCTACTATTTTTGCTATAATCATAAGGAAGATGATATTACTTGATAGGGTAACAAAAAGCTACAATAAAAAAGGAACGGCTCTAAAGGGTATTAATTTACATGTCGAACCTAAAGAGTTTGTTGTAATTGTCGGGCAAAGTGGTGCCGGCAAATCTACTTTACTTAAGCTATTAACCAGAGAAGAAAAACCTACAAGCGGCAAAATAATTGTAGGCGGTATAGATTACGCGTCTTTAAAAGATAGAAAAATTCCTTATTTAAGACGAAAAATTGGTGTTGTCTTTCAGGATTTTAAGCTACTACCAAATAAGAATGTTTTTGAGAATGTCGCGTTTGCACTCGAAATAGTAGGCATGAGCAACAAAGAAATTGAACACACTATTCCGAAGGTACTAGATATTGTTGGCCTAACCGGAAAAGAAAAAAGCTACCCGGGTGAGCTTTCGGGCGGGGAAAGGCAAAGGGTAGCAATCGCCAGAGCTGTTGTTCGGCAACCAAAGATTTTAATTGCCGACGAGCCCACTGGAAATCTAGATCCTAAACACGCCTGGGATGTTATTAATGTTCTAGAAAAAATCAATAAATATGGAACAACAGTACTGCTTACTACCCATAATCAAGAAATTGTCCAAAAATTACGAAGACGGGTTGTAACTATTTCGGATGGCCAGATAGTTTCTGATAAAGCCGGAATCAGAACAAGGGCAAGAAGTTTATGAGAAGAAAATTAATTACGCTTAGGCGCATAATTTCATCTGGAACAAAAAATTTCATTCGAAATAGCTGGTTAAGTATTGCGGCAATCGCCGTTATGGTGGTGGCAGTGATTATCATTTTGTCGTCAATTGTTATGAATGTCGCCACAAGGCATACAATTCAAGAACTATCTAAAAATATCAAAATTGCAGTATATTTTGTGCCAGATACCGAAGAAGAAAATATTTTGCAACTCAAACAAGATTTTGAAAATGATAACAGAGTAGATGAGGTCACATATATATCGAGCGAAGATGCTCAGAAAACATTCATTGAAAGTAACAAAGATGATCAACAACTGCTCCAAGGGTTAGCCTTAATTGGGGGCAACAGTTTGCCGGCTTCCTTAGAAGTCAGCGTAAATAATCTGGACAATATAAATGCGGTAGCCGAAATTGCAAAACAAGATCAGTATAAAGATATTACTGAGGATATAAATGTCGGAAAACAAGATGTTCAGCAGACAATAAACGATGCTTCAAAAGTGCAAAAATTCATCACCAGAGCAAGCATTATAGCTGCATCAATATTTATAGCGGTTAGTATTCTTATAATATTCAACACAATTAGAATGGCTATTTTCACCAGATCAGAAGAAATAAGAACCGAAAAACTACTGGGTGCGACCAGAAGTTATATTAAAGGTCCATTCTTGGTCGAATCTGCCATTTACGGAATTATTTCAGGAGTTATTGGTGCAGGTGTCGTACTAGCGACCATCAGGGTTATAAATCAAACAGATTTTCAGTATACAAAAGAATATTTTGCCCAGCCAAAAATCATGGCATTATGCTTCGCGGGATCAATCATTTTCGGAGTATTAGTAGGTGTATTTTCATCATCGCTTGCCATGGGTAAGTATTTGCGTCTAAAACGGTGGTAAGCCTATTGAAGGATAAGCATTTTAATGCTATAATGGGAGGGTAAAATTAAGCTGCGAATAATATTTATGCTAAAAAACAAAAAAATCGGTAAAAAAATAGTATTAACAACAGTCGCTTCAGTTGTTGGTTTAACTTTAGCTGTTGCCCCTATTATTACGCTTAAAAATGGCAATGCAGAAGCTGTTACTCTTGCTCAACTAAGGGAACAGGCAAGCGCTTTAAATGCTCAAATTGCTCAGAGCAATCAGGCAGCTGCCGATTTGGCGGCTCAAGGCGAGACGTTAAAAGCCAGAATATCTGAGTTTGATGCTCAAATATCTAAAACAGATGCTCAAATTCAGCTAGTCAAAAATAAACTTGCACAACTAGAAATTGAACTTAACAATGCCCAGAAAGAGCTCGATAGACAAAAAGTGCTACTTAAGGCAAGTATAAAAGAGTTATATAAAAAGAATGATGCTTCTTCTGTTGAGCTTTTGGTAAGTATAAATAGCTTTAATGACTACTTTAATAACAAAGCATATTTGAATAAGCTAAAAGCAAATATTCAGGAATCTACCGAGAAAGTTATTGCCCTAAAACAGCAAATTCAATCGCAGAAAGATGAACAGGCCAAACTGCTCAAGCAAGAACAAGAATCTAGGGCAGTACTAGCCCAAGCCCGAAGCGAAAAAGATCAGCTTCTAGCTGAAACTCAGGGCCAAGAAGCCAATTACAGAAACCAAGTTAATTCACTTAAGCAACAACAAAATCAGGTAATGGCTGCTATTGCTGCTAAAATGGCGGCCTCGGGAACGGTTATAACAGCCGGTTCTGGAAACGGTGGTTATCCGGCTAAGTGGGCTAATGCTCCGCAAGATGCATTAATTGATAGCTGGGGAATGTATAACCGTGAATGTGTCAGCTATACCGCATTTAAGGTCTGGCAGTCAGGAAGATACATGCCATATTGGGGCGGTCGTGGAAATGCAAATCAGTGGCCCGGCAATGCCAGGGCAGCAGGCTTTGAAGTAGATAATCAACCAAGCCCTGGTGACGTTGCCATAACCTACAATGGTTATTATGGTCATGCTATGTTCGTCGAAGCCGTAAACGGCAGAATGGTAACAGTAAGTCAGTATAATTACATAATTAATGGACAGTGGGGAATGTATAGCGAAATGACGCTCAATGCCGACAGCTCACCTCTGGGCCCTATGACATTTATTACTTTTCCTCCAGCAAACTAAGCTGAATCTCAGCAAAAATTCTGTCCGCCTATGATAAACTAGAGCGGTATGGAAAACTATGGGAATCAAAATCAACAGGTAGTCGAAAAAGCTCAAAAAAAGAAAAAATGGCCTTATATATTAGGCGGTTTTGCTTCAATTTTGGTCGCTTTCGGCATTTTTTACTTTGGCATAATGGTTGGCAGCGGCCAGGTTAGCTTAAGCTTTAATAGTGGGGCGGTTCAAGAAAACAAAGGACTTCCAAATAGGCTGAATTATGACAGTGTTACTCAGGTCTACAGAGAGCTAAAGCAAAAATATGACGGTCAGCTAGACGAGCAAAAGTTAATTTTGGGCTTAAAAAAGGGCTTGGTTGAGGCGGCAGGCGATAAATACACAACCTATTTAGACTCAGAAGAAGCCAAGGCTCTCCAAGAATCGCTCAATGGATCCTTTAGCGGGATAGGTGCCGAACTAGTCAAGGAAGGTGAGTACATAACTGTAGTTTCACCAATATCTGGCTCGCCGGCCGAAAAAGCTGGAATAAAATCTAAAGATATAATCTTTTCTATTAACGGCGAGGATGCAATTGGCATGGAGGTAGACGAAGCCGTTAATAAAATCAGGGGCGAAGCGGGAACTAATGTGAAGCTTGTGATTGTTCGTGGCCAAGAAAAAATAGACTTAGACATAAAAAGAGAGCAAATAACCATTCCAAGTGTTGAAAGTAAAATTCTAGATGGAAATATTGGTTATATGAAAATATCTAGGTTCGCAGAAGATACGAGCGGATTGGCTCAGCAAGCAGCAGAAGATTTTAAAGCTAAAAATGTTAACGGTATTGTCTTAGATTTGCGCAACAACCCTGGAGGCTATTTAAATGCTTCTGTAGATGTGTCTTGCATGTGGCTAAAAAAAGGTCAGTTGGTGCTAGAGGAAAAAAGAGGTGGTATTGTCATGAAAGATTACGACTGTCAGCAAACAGGCATTTTAAATGGCATTAAGACCTCTGTCTTAATTAACGAAGGGAGCGCTAGTGCAAGCGAAATAACTGCGGGTGCTCTTAAGGACAACGGCGCCGCGACAATAGTTGGTCAAAAGTCATACGGAAAAGGTAGCGTCCAGGAAATGTCTAACCTGCCAGGTGGTGACATCCTAAAAGTAACAGTTGCTAGGTGGTTTACTCCTAACGGCAAAAACATCGACAAAGAAGGTATTACTCCTGACGAAAATGTAGAAATTACCGAAGAAAATGCCAAAAACAATCAAGACCCACAGCTAGATAAGGCAGTATTGGTAGTTAAGTCATAAGCGGGTAAAATAATTAGGCTATTGCATTATTAGGGCAATATAGACTAACATAAACATTATGGATGAACAAAATCAAGCATTAAAAAAAATATTATTAGTAGAAGACGATGACGCACTAGCAGCAGTTTATGAAACTCGATTAGATGCCGAAGGATTTTCTGTAAAAAGGGTAGCCAACGGTGAAGAAGCTTTGTCTACGGCCTTAGCTTACAAGCCAGATCTTATTCTTTTAGATGTAATGATGCCCAAAGTAAGCGGTTTCGATGTGCTGGATATTCTAAGAAATACACCAGAAACAACTAGTATAAAAGTAGTTATGCTAACTGCCCTAAGCCAAGACTCCGACAAAGAGCGAGCGCAGTCTTTGGGCGTTGATGATTATCTGGTAAAAAGCCAGGTTGTTATTGCAGATGTTGTTGAGCGAATCAAGCATCACCTTGGAATCAGCTAAAAATTATAAACTAAAATATTTACTTGCTGTTTAAATAATTTCGATAATGCCTGCCATAATTGGTAATTTCAAGAATGCCGCCCGGTAGCAGGGCAGCTCTTCCTAATCTTACCTGGTACATGGCGAATTCTGGAGAGGTGCTATTTTCTCTTAAAAGATACTCTTTACTAATATCGTCTAGAAAATCAATTGTTTCATATTCGTTAGTAGGATCACCCAACGTTTCTTCTTTTGGCATACATTTATCTAATGCAAAGTACGTTGGTCTTACCCGATTATCTTGACCAAGAAGGCCAAGTGTCATTAGGTGATCAGCAACTATTTCTGGACCCGAAACTGACTCGTTGCCAATGTAGTCTTTTGAGGGCCTTAGTTCCTTGGGTGTATCTAAGTCATCTAGGATTTTGGATACCATTCTATGCCAAGTTCTTGATGCAATTACATTGCCAATATGTAAATGTTTTTTAAATTCATAGCACAATTCAGTTGCTTTAATTACGGCAAAGTGACTATCTTTGAATTCTTTCATTAAAACCTCCATATAGTTATTTCCATATATAGACTACATTAATGAACCATTTAATGCTAACTAAGTTAATAATTGAGTAATTCAAAAAAACCACTCTTGGTTTAGAGTGGTTTTTTATATGTACTAATTGGTTTTATTCAACAACTACTTCGGTGCGGTTGACTGTTTTGCCGGTATAGCGCTTTATTGCTCTTTGCTTAAATGCGACTACTCCGTCTTTTGCGGCATGAATTGTAAAGTTACGGCTCATGAATGTACCTTCGCCTGGAACTTTTGTTTTGCCAATTTGTCTTACGATTACTTGACCGGTTTTAACTTTTTGGCCACCAAATTTTTTAACGCCAAGACGTTGACCTGGACTATCGTGGACATTCTTACTGGATCCGCCTGCTTTGACATGTGACATGTGTGGTAATACTCCTTATTATGACTTTTCTAATACAACTAGTTCTCTACCTACAAATTGGTTGTCTCTAATGTAGATTAAATCAGCTTGAGAGGCGAGCTTAAAATCTATACGATTGTACCCGATTTTTGCCAGAAGGTCAAGGGTAGGGAGGCTGGCAAACCCATTTTTAACACGCCAAGCAGGTACGGCTAAGCAAAGTCTTGTGCCGGGTTTAATTTGGCCGGCAAGGTTTTGAAGCATTTTTTTATGCAAAACATTAGTTTCTTCAAGTAATTTTTGTAGCTTTTCTTGGTTGGGCATCATAGAAATAGGACTGCCAAGGTATGTCTCACAAGCTACCAAAGAAATCTCTTTTTCCCAAGTATGAGTTGTAGCATCGCCAAGTTCTATTCTGGTATATTGGTTGGTTCTTCGGGGGTGCTTCTGTTTAAGCCATGCAATATTTTCGATTGAATAATCGACCATTTTAGAACTAATGTCAGATCCGTAAACGCTATATCCCATAAGTAGCGCTTCTTGTAGCACAACTCCTGTTCCGCAAAAAGGGTCAAGAAGCATAAGTGAATCTTTGTCTTGATCTCGCTGTTTCCCGGAAGCTAAATTAATAATTGTTTGAGCCAGTTTTGGCGGTAGCATACCAACAAATGCATCTCTTTTTGGCCTGGCTTGGTCTCTGGCAGTGTAGCCAGATATATCTTGTTCGTAGGTAGTTGTACCTATTAAAACCTTCGGCCCAAAACCGTAAACGACAACTTCAATACCTGATCTGCCATCGAGTTTATTGTTGATTATTTGGGCTGTAGATAAGCGGCCATTCGAAGACTGAACAAGCCTTGGGGCTAGGTTTTTCTTTTGAAGTTTACGCTTTATTTTTATGCCCAGTGCAGTGACATCAGCAGGTTTTACGGATATTCCGTAGACACTTATTCCAAAATTAATTTTTCTGCTTGTTTTGGTAGTCAATTCTTCTGACATTGCTTCATAAATTGTATTTTCTAAAGATTGCCAATTAGAGTACGAAATAATTGCGCTAACTTTGCCAACTTTTATAACACTACCCAAATTTCTGGCTTCTAAGTAATTTATCTCCCTATTAATAACCCCTAGGGAGCTGTCTAATTTATTAACCGAATTGGCTCCGAACAGACTTTCAAGTTCGGCAAATCCAATAGCTGGTTGGCGTCCTAATCTTGCAAATGATTTCATTTAACCTAATTATATCTTACTTGGGGTATAATTAGGTCGTATGTTCTCTAAAAAAGCAAGAATAATTATAAATGTCATTACCATTGCGGCCTTGGCCGTACTTTTATATTTCTCATGGGATGATATCACTAGGGGTCTAGAAGAAATTGGCGGGGCAGACTGGTCTATACTACTGTTGATGATTCCCCTGCAGATAATTAATTTCTATTCAGTGGGAATGCTTTATAAAGATTACTTTAAAGCAACTGGTCAACCTAAAGTTCCATCAAGGTGGCAGTTTTTCAAAATTGCGCTTGAGCTCAATTTTGTCAATCATGTCTTTCCCAGCGGGGGTGTCGCCGGATTTTCGTACTTGGGCGTCAGACTAAAGGAAATGGGAATTCCCGTTGCCAGAACCACGCTCGCCCAAGTTATGCGTTTTGCTCTTACATTTATTAGCTTTTTAGCGCTACTGTTTTTTGGCTTATTCCTGCTTAGCTTTGATCAAAGGGCAGGTGGTGCCACTTTGTTTATTGCTTTATCGATTGCTTTTTTAACATTATTTGGTTCGGCTATAGGTGTATATATTATCAGCGACAATAAGCGTATTCAGGCATTTACCGGATTTCTGCCTAAGCTTGTTAATACAGTGTTCAGGCCATTTACCAGAAATAAAGAATTAATAAATATTTCTAAAGTAGAGAAACTATTCGGAGATTTGCATCAAGATTATGACAAAATATCCAAACAAAGAAGTAAGCTGAAAAAGCCACTTATTTGGTCGCTGCTAATTAATATCAGTGAAGTTGCGACAATTTATGTAGCATATTTAGCTCTAGGCCAGACAATTAATCCAGGAGCAGTAATTCTGGCATATTCGGTTGCCAGTTTTGCTGGTCTGGTGTCTGTATTGCCGGGTGGAATAGGAATTTATGAAGCGCTAATGACTGCAACTCTTGCTAGCGCCGGAGTTCCCAGCGCCTTGGCTTTATCTGCGACTTTAATTTATCGAATATTTACAATAATTATATTTATACCTCTAGGCTTTGTTTTATACCAAATTGCAATTAGAAAGGGTGAGGCCGTAAAAGTTGAACGACCAAAAGCAAATATTCAGTCCAACTGATTTTATTGCAATTACCAATCAAATTTTTGATACAGCTTTTGGCTTTTCTTACCTAGAGGGTGAGGTTGCGAATTTTCGGATTAGTAAAAATAAGTGGGTATATTTCGATTTAAAAGATGAGTTAAGTAAGGTTCAGTGTTTTGGAAGTGTGTATTACTTACCTGGTCCTATAGAGGAGGGAATGAAGATAGTGGTTGGCGGAAGACCAAGTCTTCATAACCAATTTGGGTTTAGTTTTAATTTTCAATCAATTACTCCAAGCGGAGAAGGTAGTATAAAAAAAGCCTTCGATTTACTGAAAGCAAAGCTTCAAAAAGAAGGTCTTTTTGATAGTGACAGAAAAAGGATATTGCCATACCCTCCAATGAAAATTGCTCTAGTTACCTCATTAGAGTCAGCGGCTTACGCCGACTTTATTAAAGTATTAAGTAGCCGATGGCCTTTTATTACTGTCGAGGTATTCGATTCACTAGTTCAAGGAGAGCAGGCTCCGGCTCAAATTTCAGCATCTATTTTAGCTAGCAACCAACAGGCAGAACTAGCCGATATTTTAGTAGTAACAAGAGGTGGTGGTTCCGCCGACGATTTATCGGCATTTAACGACGAAAGGGTGGTACGAGCGATTGCTTCTAGCAGAATTCCGACATTAGTTGCAATTGGACATGAAATTGACGAGTCTTTGTCTGAACTTGCATCCGACATGCGGGCAAGTACACCAAGCAATGCCGCTGAGTTAATTGCCCCGGACAGACGCAGTGAACTCAAATTTGTTAAGTCACTAGAAGACAATATTATTAGCTACTATAAGCAAAATATAGACATTGCAAAAAATTACTTGCTTACTAGTAGGTCAAGTATGTTGCATAAATTTCAAGAATTAATTTTCACTGAAAAAAATAAAATAAATTCATCTTTATTACTCTTAAACTCTTTGAATCCAAGAGAAATATTAAAAAAGGGCTACTCAGTTGTTTATAGTAACAATCAGTTTACCGGTAGGGCTCATAATATTAAGCTTAAAGATAATTTGCTAATTAAATTTTACGATGGCGAGGTTGTTGCCGAAGTAAAGGAGGTAAAAAATGACGAACTTTAACTACAAACAGGCAAGGCAAGATTTAGACAAAATTTTAGAATGGTTTGAAGATCCAAATATAGATTTTGAAGAAGCCGATGCAAAATACCAAGAAGCTAAAAAAATTATTAGCGACATAGAAAAGTACCTTAGCAAAAAAGAGGCAGAGCTAAAAGTCGAAATTAAGAAGTGATTATTCTTTTAATAATTCTATTTATAATTTTATGCTTCGGCTTTGTGCTGATATTTGGCGCTCCATATTTACCAACTATGAAAACACAACAGAATCAAGCGCTTGATTTATTAGGCCTAAAGCCTGGTCAAACTTTACTAGAGCTAGGGTCAGGTGACGGTAGAATGTTAATAACTGCCGCAAAACGGGGCATCAACTGTGTAGGTTATGAGCTTAATCCTATTTTATTCATTGTTTCTAAGGCTTTTTGTTTTAAATACAGAAAATTAATTAAGATCTACTATGGAAATTTTTGGCAAAATAAATGGCCCCCAGCAGATGGTATTTTTGTATTTTTGCATCCAAGGTTTATGAAAAAATTAGATAAAAAAATTCAGCATGAATTCAATGGCAGTAGTGTCAAGGTAGTGTCATATGCGTTTAAAATACCTGGAAAAAAGCCCCTAAAAACCAACCAAGCACTCTACCTATACCATTACAAATAATTGACAAATAAGCTATTATTTGCTATAATATATCAATCAATTTACATAATAAAAAAGGAATAAAAATGCTACACCCAACCCAAAACATAGAAAAACAAGCTCAACGCAAAATTGATGAAATTTCATAAGAAGAGAGGCTAACTAGGCCAATGCTATCTCCTGAGCTGAAAGCTTTAGGAGCTGCAGCGGCTTTATTAGGTTCTGCTGCTATGTTTTATGCTGCAAGAACTTCATTCGAACAATATAATGATGAGACCGCTTTGATTGAAAAAACGGTTGATATGCCAAAAGACGGACTAGAATTAGACGCACAACACGAGCTAGATCCTAATAGGTTACTTGAACTTGGGACAGTATTTACAATTGCTAGTCTAGGCTATGCAGGGTTAGCAGCTGCCTCAGGAAAATCAGCGGTAGATGGCCAGAGAAGAAGATATAAATATTCTCAGTTAAAAAAAGCAGCTTCAAAAAAGTAGAGCACGCAATTCTTAAAAAGACGGAAATAATTATTCCGTCTTTTTCATTTTTACTGATTGAAATACTAATAATTTAACTAGTATCGAAAAACATAGTTTAATCTTTCTATTCATATATCCAACATCTACCATCTAAAATCTAACATCTATCCTCTAGCATCTAGCATCTAACCTCTAATTCTGTTAGCATAAGTATGATGCAACCAAATCAACAAAACCCAAATAATAACCAACTTTATCCACCTAGTCCGTATGCAAATGGTCAATTCCCGGGTAACCCAATGGGCACACTGGCTCCGCCTCCTCCACCGGTAAATTCAAAGCCATCTGTTGGCCTAATGGTGACTGTAGTTATTTTATCTTTATTGTTCTTGCTGTCGGCCGTTTTGGCTGGTGTATTTTTTGTGCAAATGCAAGATTATAAAAATAATTCAGACCAAAAATCAGCTGAAGCTGTTGTACTAGCCAAGGAAAAGCAAAAAAAGGAACTCGAGCAAGTTTTTGCAGAGCAGGCCAAAGAGCCACTCGTAAACTACACGTCTCCTGCTGATCTTGGCAGTGTAGTTGTAGCTTATCCAAAAACATGGAGCGCTTACATAAATGAAAAGGGATCTACTCAGCCTTTAGATGCTTACTTTCATCCTAACTATGTTCCCGCTAGTAGCGGAGGCTCGAATGAATCATTTAATTATGCGCTTAGGGCCCAAATTTTACAGCAAAACTACCAAACTGTAGCCGATGAATATAAAGACGAAATTAAGGCGGGTAAGGTAACAGTTACTCCGCTAACAGGCTTGCCTGCCGGTGGTACAGGAATAAGAGTAGACGGCGAAATAGCATCCAAAAAGAACGGATCTTTAATTATTATTCCTGTAAGAGACAAGGTTCTAAAGGTTTGGACAGAAGGCGATCAATTCAAAAATGACTTTAATAATTTTGTGCTAAAGAATCTTAAATACAACCCGTAAGTTTAATGTTATAATAATACTATTAAGGGTTAATAAAAACTTGGGGTCAAGTATCTAAGGTGTCTAAATTTTCTAAACAGTATAAAAACTCACTTCTCTTTGATTTTCAGGAAAAATTTATTCAAATTAAAACATTGGCCGAAGCAGGTGTATCGGGCGATGAAATAAGTAGAATAAGTAGCGAAGCTTTGTCGACGCTTAACTATGTTTTGTTTGCTAATCATTATGCTCAAACTCAGCTAGAACTAACCAGTGTTTCGGCGGCAGGAGCTGCAAAAAGTGCACTTTTCGATATAGGCAACATTACAAAAAATTTACCTGTTGATATTTGTTTCGAGACTAGCCAAACACTAGACTTAGTTTATTCAAATTCAACCGCAATAAGAGGCATTGTTTTTGGCTTAGCAACTGGCTGCCTTAATATGTTAGAACCTGGGAAAAGAGCAAAATTAGTTGTTTCTGTTCAGCAAACCAATGTTAATACTCAACGGGTTGGAATATTTTCAAACGATATTGACCTTAGGGCTTCAGAAATAAGAAAATCAGATACTTTCAAAGAAAATCTAATGGTTGCCCCTGAGCTAAGCGCAAACTCTGGTGTTGGTTTTTATATATCTAACGAACTTTCAAAAATGATAAACTCTAAAATTCAACAATTTAACCATCGCAGTTTGCCCGGTGTTGGTTTTTACGTTCCTTTAAGTAACCAGCTTCAGTTAGTATAAATATATGCGCTGTCTAATAGTTGAACCAGATAAGGTTTTGGCTCCTGTTTATTACAATCAATTTAAACAAGCTGGCCTAGAAGTAAATATTGCTATAGATGCTTCAGATGCGGTTGTAAAAATAGAT
>WBZP01005150.1_pt1 | contig 13370 bp, 11 predicted proteins | sample 5204301 | NCBI WGS metagenome assembly WBZP01 (sample SAMN12412401, study PRJNA552823) | activated sludge metagenome | isolation source: activated sludge from nitrification reactor of wastewater treatment plant... | place: USA: Pennsylvania | collected 2017 | reverse complement strand
TCTTGATACCGTGCAGGTAACCGTAAACGCTGCCATTCCGCCGCCGAACCAATTGCCTGCAGCCAATGCAGGATTAGACCAGAACATTACGTTACCAAACAATACTGCTTCGCTTACCGGTAGCGGTAATGATCCTGATGGAACCATCAGTAGCTATCTCTGGAGAAAAATTTCGGGACCAACAACGGGTACAATCTCGAATCCGAATTCGGCTGCAACTACAGCAACAGCACTGGTTCAGGGTACATACAAATTTGAACTGAAGGTTACCGATAACAGCGGTGCTACCGATCTTGATACCATGCAGGTAACCGTGAATGCTGCCATTCCGCCGCCAAACCAATTGCCAACAGCCAATGCAGGGCTTGATCAGAATATTACTTTACCTAACAATACTGCTTCGCTTACCGGTAGCGGTAATGATCCCGATGGAACCATCACGGCATATCTCTGGAGAAAAATTTCGGGACCGGCAGCGGGTACAATCACAAATGCTAATTCGGCTGCAACTACAGCAACAGCACTGGTTCAGGGTACATACAAATTTGAACTGAAGGTTACCGATAACAGCGGAGCCACTGATCTTGATACCATGCAGGTAACCGTGAATGCTGCCATTCCGCCGCCAAACCAATTGCCCACAGCCAATGCAGGGCTTGATCAGAATATTACTTTACCTAACAATACCGCCTCGCTTACCGGTAGCGGCAATGATCCCGATGGAACCATCACGGCATATCTCTGGAGAAAAATTTCCGGGCCTGCTGCGGGAGTTATCAGCAATGCGAACTCGGCTGCAACTACGGCCACAGCACTGGTTCAGGGTACATACAAATTTGAACTGAAGGTTACCGATAACAGCGGAGCCACTGATCTTGATACCATGCAGGTAACGGTGAATGAAGCCATAGTAATTGCTAACAGCCTGCCTGTTGCTGATGCCGGATCTGACACTACCATTTATTTACCCGTTAATACGATTTCCATTACAGGTATAGGCACAGATACAGATGGAATGATTTCGGGATATAGCTGGAGGGTTATTGAAGGTTCTGCATTTGTAATTACCAACGCCTACCAGGCAACAACTTACTTGTACGACATGCAACCGGGAACATACAGCCTGGAATTAACGGTAACGGATAACCGTGGAGCAACCGGCAAAGACACCGTAAGCGTAAATGTTGTTGATAACAGGAACCTGGATTTACCGGAAGATGGACTGGTAATCCTTAGCAATCCGGTAGTAACGAACGCCCTGCATGCAAAGATCAGTTCAGGCACGGTGAACAACAGGAAAATAACTGCGGTACTTACTGATATGCAAGGCAGGGTTTTGTGTAAGAAGATGATTACGGTAACCCGTCATATATTTACCGAAACAATTGATATGACAGGGTTCCTTTCCGGTCAATATGTTTTAAGCGTTTATTTTGAAAACAAAAAACCGCTTTCTGTTCCATTCATCAAATTACGTTAGTTAATTCATGTGCAAAAGGTCATAAAAATGAAGCCGCAGTAAATAATCTGCGGCTTCATTTTTGTATACATGAGATGCCTTATCAGGAATCCTCTTCTTTTGAAAAATTCAGGTTAACCTTTACCGTATTATTAAAAATGTATGCAAACCAGAATAACAGAATAGGGACAATGATTGTAAACATCCTAACATAAGCGGTAACGAGGGTACTTGCCCCAAGGTAAAGCACTGTGAAGAATAACAGGAACCTAATATGATAACTCACCCTTCGCCAGTTAATAAAGGTTGGGATCATACAAAACAGCATCATGGTCAGTATGATACCATTTGCCGGAAATACAAGCAACACTTTAGGCCGCTGTACAGCCATGGAAAACGGATAGTGAAATACCAGCCTCCCAATATTGTACATGCAATTCTGAAGGTATTTACCGGGATGTTTCTTAATATTTTCAAAGGCCTTTTTTTTCCAAACATCATCCTGTTCAACGCCTTTATACTTATATATCTCATTATAGTCTTCCTGGTGATGAGCCAGCAGGCTATCACCGGATCCGGGAATATTATAATTCCCCATATCTACCGGGTTTTGCTTCAGCTCCAGCTTCCAATCTCCATATTCATCTTTAAACGGCGTACTGCTCCAGTACAGTGTACTGCCTGCTGTTGTACTCCAGTATAAAACCCTTCCGGTAATACTGTATACATACAGCATATAAGGCAATACGGTGGCAAATCCCATCAGCATGATAAATAAACCCTTTTTATAATTCAGTGACTTGCGGTTTAACAGCCAAAGCAATATGGTTCCGGCCAGCATGAAAATAAGCACAAAACCAAAAGCAACTTTTGTCAGTACGATATACCCAAGCATAAAACCGGCAATCAAAATGTATTTCCGTACTTCTTTTATATTGCCTGGCTTAAAAGCTTTTGTCATTGTATAAATGAGGACAGAAACCAGCAGGTAAGTTATCGTTTCGGTGTGTGTAAAAGGCATATTCTGGAAAGCTACATAATAACAGGCCCAAAGCATGCTGAACAAAACAGTAAGCTTGTAAGAAACAGTTTCTTTTAGCGCTTTATACAGATAAACAGTGGACACATAATAAAAGAATGCATTGGCAATGGTAATGGTAATAAGCGGCAAACCAAGTGCTATGAACGGCATCAATACAATCGGCCATCCGGGACCGTTAGTAAGGTTGATATCGGGAGCCGGCGGAGAATAGAACCCGTTCACGAGGTTTTTAGCAAACATCAGGTATCGTTCCTCGTCTCCCTGGTTCCCGGTTGTTGGAAACAATAATACGAAAACAATATAAAATGCGAGGAAGGGCAAAAACAATATCCACGGATTCTGTGAAAGTTTAATTTTTTTTATTGCGTTTTGCATGCTGAAGTATTTACTTTGAGGAATCTAAAATCCGTCATATTCCACTTTAACCGGAATATCCCGGACAGGTTTTTGATGTATAATCAATCTAATGAATTATATCCTGTGTGTCTTTCTGCTGTTTCTTCAGTGAAGTGCCAAGATGAAACAACTCTTCAAAATATCTTTTGTTCTGCAGCGATACGAATCCAAGGCTAAGGAATTGAATGGCTATCACAAAAGTGATACCACCTACCAGGAATGATTGAGGGTTCTTATTAAACTGTGTGGCCAGGCTGTAAGAGAACGTACTGTTTGGTGAAGAAATGGAATGGAGTTCAGCCAGGTAGTTTAACGTGTCATATAACAACCAAATCAGTTCATACAATGACAACAACATCAGCACGGCGCCAATGCCCATGAAAAATATATATGGCCTGAAAATAAATCCCGACATGAGTCCTGAAAAAAAGCTCCTTAAAACCCTGAGGCTGGAAGTGCGTTGCCCGGCATATTTGTTTTGTTCAGTCCAATCGAGATGAGCCGGTATTTCTACAATTTTGGCCCTTAATATCATTGCCTTGTAAATTATTTCCGGCATTATCTCATAATCCCTTGTTTTAAGATTTAAAGTCCGGATGAAGGATTTCCGGTATGCACGAACCATGCCAGTAAATGTGTAATATTTATCCTGTGCGGCAAAACTCATGAAACGGTTCACCCATTTGCTCATGATACGCCTTTGAAACGGAACGGCGGTAACTTTGCCCCCCTTCATATATGGGGATGCAATCACGATATCGGCACTGGTTTCTACCAGTTTATCAACCATCTGTTCAATATAGTTTTCTGAATAACTCAGGTCAATATCCATTACAACAATAATATCGCCTTTGGAGTTTCGGAAACCTGTTTGCATGGCATTGCCCAGGTTGAGGTTGGTTGGGTGGTGTATTACCCGAATTTTATCAGACTGGCTGGCCAGTGCATCAGCTATTTCAGCCGTTTTATCCTTACTGCCGTCATTTACTATCAGTATCTCCCATTCATATTTGTCACTCTTGCTGTGAAGGTAATCAGAGATCGTATTTATATTAACCTGCAGGATCGCTTCTTCATTATAACATGGAGCTACAACACTAATGAATGGCTTCTGGTTGGGCATGAGGTAAAGGTTTCTTTAATTTATAATGGGTATATACCGGGAACAACCTTCCAACTAACGGTAGCATATACCCTCTTTTAACAATCGTAAAATTCTCTTCCAGCACTTTGGTAACTTTCTTCCTGGCGCTTCCAAACTCCTCTTCCGGCTTTTTCCTGGTATATAATGAAAGGAAAAAGTCAAGTATCCTGCTTTCCATCGGGCAGATGGTCATGAAAACGCCGTCATCTGCCAGGATCCGCTTGATTTCATCCAGCGCTTTTTGCAGGTCGGGAACAAATTCCAGCACACTTACCGCTACAACCGCATCAAAGCTTTTATCTTTATAATTCGTTTGCTCAATACTTTGGGTGCTTACATCGTAATTACTTATACCATACTGATGGCATAAGGCATGTATATGCCCGAAATTGTTATGTATGTCACAGGCATAAATTTCATCACAATGCTTTGCCAGTTCGGGAATGAAAATCCCGCTCCCCGTTCCTGCTTCCAATAACCGGTGATACCTGTTTTTCCCGATCATTTTTATGATCTTGCGAAAACGGTATTTCTGGATATACTTGATCGGAAATTTATAATTCCAGTCAAAATAATCTACTTCACCTGTCTTACTTAGTAAACCCTGCTCAGGTAATGTTAAATGCATAACTTTTATTTAATTGCTTTACAATAAAATACACAAAGAACCCTGGTAAATCATTAAATTGAATTAATGATATCTACCATTTTTTGAGATACATTGCTGCCAAATATCTCATGTTGGTTTTCGGGTACGTTAAATCCTGCAATCTTAGAAGCTATCGCTTTATCTGTCGGGTTTATGAGGCAATTCCAGTTTTCTTCAACTGTTTCAATCCATTCAGTTTCTGTACGTAAGGTAAAACAAGGTTTACGTAATATATACGCTTCCTTTTGTATTCCACCCGAATCTGTAATGATCCTTTTGGAATAATTTTCAAGTGTTATGAAATCAAGGTAACCTTGTGGCTCTATCAAACGGATATTTGAAGGAACCTTGTATGAAGGCCCCAGCATTTTACGGGTTCGCGGATGTACCGGAAATACAATGGGTTCATTCAAAAGACCCAATTGTTGCAGGATATGTTCCAGCACACTGGTATCATCCACATTATAGTTTCGGTGTAAAGTAAGTAGGTTAAAATCCTGGTCTTTAAGCGCTAGGTCATGGATAATGGTTGATTTCTGAAGAGCAATTTGAATATTATTCTTCATGGTATCTACCATGATATCACCCGTAAAATAGGATTTTTTTTCTAAATTTTCTTTTTTTAATATGTTAACCGCTGAAATTGTTGGAACAAACAGGTAATCAGCTACTTGATCGGCTACAATCCGGTTCACTTCTTCGGGCATACTCCTGTTATAACTCCTGAGGCCGGCTTCAATATGAATAATCGGTATCTGCAGTTTAGATGCTGCAATGGCACCTGCAAGGGTAGAATTGGTATCGCCGAAAATAATGACCATATCCGGCTTTTTTTCCAACATTTCCGCCTCCAGCTTTATCATCATTTCACCAGTCTGCATTGCCTGTGTGCCAGATCCAACATTCAAATGAATATCGGGTTTCCGTATGCCAAGGTCAATGAAAATCTTTTCCGACATGGCATAGTCGTAATGTTGCCCGGTGTGAACAATATATTCCTCATGCAGCCCTGCCAATGCCGCAGACAAAGGAGCCAGTTTTATAAACTGGGGCCTGGCGCCTACTATGGAGAATATTTTCACTTTTAGTTATACTATTTATCTAACGGAATTAATTTTTCTGCCCTTACCCTTCCTGCAAATTCACCCATGGGCAACAATTCAAAATTTTCCTTTAACATGGTCATGGTGGTTTCGAAAATTTCCAGTTTTCGTGGGCTAAGCACATTCATTCCCGGGAAAAATTCAAGTTCCGGAACCACATCCTTTCCTATGAGGTCGAGCGGATGCAACAGGTAACTGGGTTGTGTACGGGTTATTCTGCACATCATGATGGCAAAACGAAGGTATAGCTTCATCAAACCGGTGGAAATATTGCTGATATAGAGCAGGTAACTCTGGTGAAACGGAATTTTGAATACCGGCATGGTTGTTACCGGTATTTCCATCAGGGTTTTAGTATTCCTGAATTTCCAGGTAAATGGCTTTAACGGGTAAAAACCTTCCCGGAAAGACCCGAACAGTTCTTTCCTGCTCTCTTTTTCCTCTTTTGAAAGATTCGATTTCCAGAAATAATATTTACGCATCAACGGCGAAATATAGGTTGGCAATAATGAGGCATCAAAGATATAACCTCTTTGCTGGAGCACTTCAAGCAGGTCGTTGCTCCAACTGAAACCCGGGCCGCGGAACATGTTTGTTCGTTTACCCGTTGCCTTTAGTATCGCTTCCTCTGCTATCCTTATCTCCTCTTCTATCTTTTCTTTTGAATAGGTTTTAAGCCATGATTCATGATGAAATGAATGGTTAGCCACTTCATGCCCGCGGTCCACAATACTTTTCAGTACAGCATGGTTCTTTTCTATGGCTGCATCCTGTCCTACAATGAAAAACGTAATTTTTATGCCCAGCTTATCCAGCACATCAAGGGTGATGGGCAGCACCACATCGAGGTATGAAGGGAATTTATCCCAGCCCTCATCTCCATGAACCTTCATGTACGACCATTGGTCGTCAAGGTCCAGCGATATGCTTGCCATCAGTTTTTTCCTTTTCATTTTTTTAATATTTCTTCCAGTTTTGTTTCGGCCACACGCACTGTTTCATTCACATTCAAGGTGCCGTCAATGATATATGATGTGTTTACGATATGCACATGCGGCAGTGAAGTTTGTACCGCCGGCAATGAATCTGAATACCCCAGTTTGGCCACCGTAATCACATGTTTTGCCCTGGCAACGCCGGCAAACTGTATATGCTCATCCTTAATTACAGGATACATGGTTTTGAAATTATCTAAAAAATAATCTCTCACCTGCTCATCGGTTTTTTTAAACAACGGGTCATCCGGGCTTAGGTATTTGGGCAGGTAAACAAGTGTTTTTCCTCCCAGGTAATCCTTATTAACCAATGCCGTCATTTCAATGATACCGGTAAATGGAAACCTTGAGTCGGTGATATTGGTTATATAAAAATCACTGACCGGTTTATCCATCAGCACCGCTACGCATATAACGCCCAGGTATTCTATGTTTTCCAGTTTTTTGACCTCGCCTGGTGAAAGACCGGTGCAGAGCCCGGAGGCAATGGGGGAAGGCAACGTTACAATCACTTCATCGAATGATTCCACGCTATCATCAGCAAGCCTGATGAGTGGTAATTTATCTGCACCCGTCTTTACTTCCTTTACAGAAGTATTCGTTTTTACATGCACTTTTTCATCCAGTAAGGTTTGTTTAAACGCTTCAATTACTGTCTTATATCCTCCCGGAACAAATCCGAACATTTCCTTCTTTAACCCGCTTCGCCTGGCGCCATACAGCCTTTGTATGGTTGCCCAGATGAACACGGCAGATGTTTTTGTATAGCTATCTCCCAGCTTGGCACGCAGCAAGGGCAGCCAAATCCTTTCATAGGTCCTTTTCCCCGACCAGCGTTTAAGCCAGTCCGTTACCGGTATTCTCTCCAGCTTTTTCCAGTTTTTTATACGGGATGCAACCAATATCGTCAATCCGAGCCTGAACTTGTCAAACAGGTTCAGTGTTGGAAATTTCAAAAATTCGATGGTATCAGACATCGAATACAGTTTTCCATTTATGTAGAAACCTGTTTTGGTTTCCACCCATTCAATGCTTTGTTCCAGGCCGATATCTTTCAGGATATTTCTTGTTCTGAAGTCAGATAACAGGATCACATGATAAAACTTATCCCATTCCACTTCTTTCCTGTTATCGCCGGAGCCAACAGGCATTTTCCAGGAACTGACCAATCCTCCCACTTCCGGGGCCGCTTCAAAAATAGTTACCTTATGTCCTTGTTGAGCAAGCCGGTGTGCCAGCGTCATTCCCATGATGCCTCCGCCAACGATACCCCAGTTTTTTCCCTGCTTCATCAAGTTTATATTTATCTGATCATGAACTGTTTCTGCCATTCTATCGTTACAGCCAGTCCTTTTTCCAAATCCCATGAGGGCTGAAAATCAAATGTGGAACAGAGTTTTGTTATATCGGGTACCCTGCGCATCACATCTTCATAATTTCCGAAAGTTGAATATGGAATGTAATTCAATTTCGGTTCGCTGCCAGGGCCATTAACAAGCTTCCAGATTAGCACAGCCAGGTCTTTGATTGAAATTTCAGCATCTGCTTTCGGGCCCGTGTTAAAAATTTCATTGTCAGATTTATTATTCTCTATGCAATGAACCAGCGCATTTACCGTATCATCCACATAGGTGAAAGTGCGTGTCTGCGATCCATCTCCATGGATATCGATGGTTTCATTTTTATATGCTTTTTCAATGAATACCGATTGCGGCCCTCCCCACCAGGTGAGGTTCTGGTGTGGCCCGTAAGAACCAAAAAAACGTGTGATCGTATACGGTAAACCGTATTCGTCATGATTGGCAATGATATATTGCTCACCGTACATTTTAGAAAGTGCATAAGCCCATCTTTTTACCGTGGTTGGCCCCATTACGAGGTCTGAACTTTCTGCAAAAGGTATGTTAGGGTTTTTACCATACACATCGGAAGTGGAAGCGAATAAAATCTTCGACTTATCCATATTGCATTTATGCACCACATTCCGCAACATGAGGTAGTTCTCTTCCAATGTACGCAATGCATTGGTATATCTTGGAATTTTCTGGGACGCCAGGTGAACGATGATATCTGCTTTAACGTCTTTTAAGATAAGCGGATTGGCAATATCACCCATGATGAACTGAAAATCTGGGTTGCCCTGAATCGGTTCAATATTGCGCATGAATCCATAATTGAGGTTATCGATTCCTGTTACATGATGCCCCCTTTCCAATAAACGCTTTGCAAGATTGGAACCAATAAAGCCGGCGACACCTGTTATTAATATCTTCATAGTATAAAATTATTCCTTCAAATTTTTTCCTTAAAAGGCATTCTTGTCTCCACGGAAAACAGAATATACCGTAAGGAACAGTATCTGGATATCCAGCCAAAGGTTCCAGTTTTCAAGGTACCAGAGGTCTTTGTCAACACGCATCTTTATCTGTTCCGGGTTGGTGATCTCTCCCCTGAAACCGTTTATCTGTGCCCAACCTGTTATGCCTGGTTTTAAGAACTGGCGCACCATGTAGTCATCCACAATCTTTGAATAATCATTGGTATGTTTCAACATATGCGGCCTTGGCCCAACCAGGCTCATTTCGCCTTTAAACACATTGATGAACTGCGGAAATTCATCCAGGCTTGTTTTCCTGATAAACCTTCCCAGCCTGGTAACCCGTGCATCATTGGCTGTTGCCTGTTTCAGGTCTGCATCCTTGTTGCTTTTCATGCTCCTGAATTTGAGGCAATAAAACGGGACTTTATTTTTTCCTGTGCGCAATTGTTTAAAGAAAACAGATTCTCTCGACTCTATATAAATCAGCAATGCGAACAGGGGAATCATCCAGGAAAGGAAGAAAACAATTACAAATAAGCTTACGGCAATATCCAGCATCCTCTTTTTAACCCGGTTACCCACATCATCAAGAGGTTCGCTGCGCAGCGAAAGTATCGGCAGGTCTCCAAAATATTCTATGTGAACTTCCCTGGTGATAAAAACAGACAGGTTTGGAACGATCTTGAACCGGATACATTCTTTTTCTGCCTGGTGCATCAGGTTATAAATATCTTTGTTCTGTTCCGGTGTGATGGTTGAAAATATCTCCTGTACATCCAGTTCCCTGGCGGTTTTCAGGGTATCATCAATATTGGCAAGTACCGGGTAATGTGTAAGCTCACTGATCTTATTATTGTCTTCAATATACCCCAGAAGCTGGGTGTTCTTTCCATCCTGTTCAAAATAATTTGACAGTTTCTTTGCAGTTTCATTATAGCCAAGGATGATCACTTTCTTGGTAAGGCTGTTACTCTTCTTGAAAAAGTTATTTATCCCGAGATATAAAAACCGGTTGATAAGCAAACCAAGCCCAAAGCTAACGATGGTGCATAAGATGAAAATCCTTGAGATATCAAAAGCCCTTGAAAAGAACAGGTAAACGAGCACGCAAATAATCCAGACCAGGTAAACCTGGATGGTGCGTTTGATATAATACTCAAAATTCAATATTACCTTGATGGCATAAGTGCGGAAGAAAATGGAAATGAGCAGCCAGATGCCGTTAGATACGGCCCAATACTGAAAATACGGATCCGTATACATAAGATGAACCCTTTTCAGTAAAAAACCCTGGCATAGCATATATACCGTATTCAATACGATTATATCGAGCAATACCAGTGTTATCTGTAAATATCTTTCAAACTGCCTGTTCATACCAGGATTATTTTTTTTCGCTTATTTTTTTACGAGCCTGCAAGCTGCTTGTCAAATTCATTAATATAGTTTACTGTCTGAGTGATATTGGCGCTTGATGAAGCACCAAATAAGATGGACTCAATATTCGGCAGCTTACACACATATTCTATGGCATCTTTCGGATTGATGGCGCCTCCCCCCAAAACCTGCATGGCAATGGCTCTTACCTTTTTTGTTTTAAGTACCTGCTCATAGGCTTCTTTACCTCCCGACATGCGGAAACCTGCCAGGTTAATGGAAGAACAGATGATGGGATTCTGTATGCCGGCCTGTTCCAGTTTTTCCAATAGCATCGGCATATTCATGGTTATAAAACCTGCTTCCGCATCATACTTTTTTTCAACATATTTATGAAATGCAACCAGTATTTCTGTCATGCCGAGGCCAAGCAATAAGTCTGTTACCACATTCTGCAAAAAGATGACCGGTGTTTTAATACCCTTGAACATTTTCATTTCAGCATCAATCAGCAATTCCATGATTGACAGGTAATCTTTTGCCAGGTATGCTACGCCGCCCTTGAACAGGGAGCCGATAAAGTTTCCGGGCACATACTGTTTTAACGTACCCGCAATACCCAGTTCTGTAACTGCATTGGCATATTTATGTGCATATGGCATGCAGGGGAATATCTTGTAATCGGCATATTTCTGTGGGTTGGCCCTGATAATGTCGCAGATATTCGCAATCCGGTCGTGCGTGGTGCACATGAACGTGTTTACCCCTTTTTCCATGGCGATATCCAGGGTTCTTATGATCGATTCATCGTCTTTGAACCTGATAGATTGTGCCCTCGACTTCTCATCAGAGATATGGTTAACGGCAAAAAACTGGTTGTCACCAAATAATATTCTTTCCATCTGCTTATTTTGAACTTTTTTTAATAATTGATATCGCATTGTCTGTCTGCCAGGCACTGTGGAATGTATTGATCGTGTTAGGTACTTTCCCTTCACAGGTATTGATGAAATAATCGATCTGTGCGGAATATTCTTCACCCCTCAGGTAAAAATCCACTTCTTCCGTAAGCTCTGTGATATATTTTACATTCCATCCTTTTGAATAACCTGCAGGCAGTTTCGGATCTTTAAAAAACACTTTCAATTCATTGGCGTCTGAAATGATTTTTCCGCGTGTACCGATAACCGTTATTGACGTTGACATCTTCCTGTAAGTATCATCGCTCCAGTTAACTGAAAGAACTCCGGTTACTTTATTTGACAATTGCAGCAGGGAATACACGGCGTCTTCCACATTATTGGAATAAACCGGTTTTAGTATACTGCCCTTCGAACTTTCAACCGGGGCAAGAATATCATTGATCAGGTCAATCACATGCGAAGCATAATCCATCAGGCATCCGCCACCTTCGGCCGGGTCTGAACGCCAGGTATCCTGTTTCTTTTTTACAACAACCGGCCCGTATGCTTCCCCGGTAAAATGATAGATATCGCCAAGGAAACCGCCCTGAACAATTTTTTTAACTTCCCTGAATGTGCCAACAAACTTATTATGGTAACCAACCTGGTTATAACAGCCATTTTCTTTTGCAAGCCTTACCAGGTCTGCACTCTGATCGGGATCGAGGCAAAGGGGTTTTTCTGCAAATACATGTATTTTCCGGTTCAGCAGGTCTTTTACCATATTGTAATGGAACTTTGTAGGAACTGAAACAAACACAGCATCAGGTTTCACTTTATCCAGCATTTTCTCATGGTCGGTGAACGTGGGGAGTTTTGCATATTTCTCCATCACATCCAGTACCATCTTGGAGGTATCGCAAACACCCACAACCTGTACACCCGGGTGGGCGCCTAAAATTGACAGATGGGAAATACCCATTTTACCTGCACCAATCAACGCAACTTTGATCATAACACTAAGCTTTTATTCTTTTTATATACGTAATATGTAAAAACAGGTCACGCAAAAATTTCATTTGGTTTCCTGTATTTCTTCTAAAAATTTCGGGCCTTAAAAAAATCCTTACCAGCCATTCTAAGCGAAGGTTGATCCAGATTTTTGCAGGCCTTTTACTGTTTCCCGCATACCAGTCAAAAACATTCCCGATGGTACTGATGATCCTTGCATTCACTTTATCGCGGTGCTGATAAGCCCATTTCTCCTGTTTAGGGGCCGTTAGCCCCACAAATAAAACATCGGGTTTAAATGCATTGATGGCTTTTACCATCTGGTCATTATCATCAGCCGTAAATTCAGGCCTGAATGGCGGGGAATAAGTGCCTGTTGTTACATTGGGAAATTCAGCCTTGGCCCTGTCTGTTATTTTTTTTAGGGTTTGTTCCGATGAACCAAGGAAGTATACCTTCCATTTATTTTCATTTGCTACGGCCATGTAATGGTCAAAACAATCCTGCCCGGAAATCTTTTTGATATTTTTCCCATTTAACAGGATAGATCCAAGGGCAATACCAACCCCATCCAGCACCAGAACGTCTGTATTTTTCAGGGCTGTTTCAAATGGCTTATCGGTTAAGGCAAGCCCATATGAGTTTGGACTAAATGTATTAATGAGTAATTTATCGGTGTGAGGGTTTAAATCACTTAACCTGGAAGAAAATACATGATATCCAAGTACCGGAGTAGTTTCCATAATATATAATGCAGTTTCTGTTGGTATTCAGTTTTTTAAATAAAGTAACGGTTCAAGTGCGGCGCAAAGAAACCGATAACACCGGTTTTGCTTCACAATAGCTGATTATCAGAAACAGTAACCTGGAATTATCCGGAATGCGGGAACTTTCGGGATGCAAGTTAAAAAAGTTTCAGAGCACAACACATTGATATTTATAACGAAAAAAAAGTAAAAACATTATATCCAG
>WBZP01005149.1_pt1 | contig 13370 bp, 10 predicted proteins | sample 5204301 | NCBI WGS metagenome assembly WBZP01 (sample SAMN12412401, study PRJNA552823) | activated sludge metagenome | isolation source: activated sludge from nitrification reactor of wastewater treatment plant... | place: USA: Pennsylvania | collected 2017 | reverse complement strand
TTACGAGCACCTTTTCCTCAGCAGCCTGCCGGAATACGACAGCAGTATGGAAAAATTTTTCCGGCAGGTATTCAACAATGATCCGGTGGATCCCGAACGCCAGCTGAGCGCCACCGCCTGCCGGTCGGCCCTCTTTATTATCCTGTACCGTGAGTACCCTCTGCTGGAACTCCCCTTCCAGTTACTGGATACCCTGCTCGAGATCGATAACCAGTTGGGGAACTGGCGGTACCGGCATATCAACATGGTGAAACGGATGATCGGCGCTCGCTCCGGAACAGGGGGCAGCAGCGGCATGGATTACCTGAAGGCAGCCGCCGGTAAACATTATATTTTCAGGGAAATCGCCCAGTTGAACAGCTTCCTCACCGACCGGCGGAAACTCCCGACCCTGCCCGCGGCCCTGGAAGAAAAACTCCGCTATAAAACCTGAGTACTTACATTTACGATAACAAAAACGAAGGGAGATGCCGGAAATGCCCGTTCATGAACTTACGCCTGTTATCCGCCTGTTTACTGACCTGCAGCATGGCGACTGCTGGATTGGTACCAATTTCAGGGAAACCCTGCAGGGAGTTCCTGCGGCCACAGCCCGGGCTACCGCGGGCAACAGTCCCAACAGCATCTGGCAACTGGTATTTCATGTAATTTACTGGCGCACGACGGTGATCAACCGGCTCAGTGGCAACCTCAATCCTCCGCCTTTTAAAGATATGAGCCTGCCCGACACCATGGATGAGGAAGCCTGGCGCCGCACCCTGCTCGATTTTGAAACCACCTATCACCTGCTGCGCAGCACGCTGATGCACTTTAATCCCGAATTGCTGCACCAGCCTTCCGTAAAGCCGGAGCAAACCAACTACCAGCTCATCATGGGTTGCCTGCAGCACGATGCGTATCACCTGGGGCAACTGGTACTGTTGAAACGTTTACTGGTTTAAATGCCGGGAATAAGAGACCGGAGTACTGACAGCACGGCCTGAAAATCCGGTTGGGTCCAGTGCATGTCCGGTTCTTTCCGGAACCAGGTGAGCTGCCGTTTGGCATAATGACGTGAGTTCTGCTGGATGGATTGTATTACTTCCTCCCGACTAACAGCACCTTCAAAATAGGGCCACCATTCCCGGTAACCCACAGTTTGCAGGGCATTCAGGGATTTAAAACCATGAAGGTTTTCCACTTCTCTTTCGAGCCCGGCATCCAGCATCCCTTCCACCCGCCGGTTAATACGATCATATAACACAGGACGAGAAAGATCAAGTCCGATTCGAACGATGCGGAATGGCCTTTCGGCGGGCTTACTGGTTTGCCAGTTCAGTACAGACTTTCCGGTTCCACGCACTACCTCCAGCGCACGCATCATCCGCTGCGGATTCTGCATTTCTCCCCTGGCGGCAAAGATGGGATCCTCTTCCCTCACCCGCTCCTGCAGCCATTGCAAGCCTTCACCGGAATAGCCAGCTAACACCTCATTGCGGATGATTTCATCTACCGGAGGAATTGGATCGATGCCGTTTATAAATGCGCGCAGGTATAAACCGGTGCCGCCAGCCATCACCACAAAGGGTGAACGCTGGAAAACAGATGCAGTCTGCTCCATCGCATACTGCTCGAAAGTGGCTGCATTCACCGGATCGTGAATGGAATGAGAATTAATAAAATGATGGGGAACCGTGGCCAGTTCTTCCGCGGATGGTTTGGCCACGCCGATATTGAGTTCACGGAAACACTGGCGGCTGTCAGCAGAAATGATATCAGTCTGCAGGTAACGGGCCAGTTCAATGGCCACTGCTGTTTTTCCCACGGCGGTAGGGCCAGCCAGGATGATACAGGTGTTTGTCATGATATGCGGGCTTGTAAAGAGCCCATTGTTTATGCAGCAACCTGCGGCAGTTTAAAATTCTTCGGAAGATTCTCCCGCGCCGAATTCCTCTTCTTCCGCCCCGGTGGCATTCCCGTCTTCATCTTCTTCGGTAAATCCTTCAGGAGCCGTGCTGAGGTCGTATTTTTCTTCCATTTCGGCCAGGCGTTTATCCACCAGTCCCTTGGTACCGTACTGCGGCGGTGCAATGCCTTCGGTACGCACGCAGGCCGGGTAGGTAATCTTTTTATTTTCCTCCTTCTCCACCCCTATGAGTTCAAGCCGGAAGGTCCAGAACTTATTGAAATCATATACGTAAATAAATTTCTGGTTGGGATCTTTGATTTCCGAACCAAGGGTTGTTTCCTCCATCAGCAGGGGATCCACCTTATAGGAGTGATCGGTGTATTTCTCGAGAGAAATTTCACGGCCCCGCAACCAGTTGTCGTTGCTGCGGTAAAAAGTGGCTTTATGCTTGCTGTCGAATTCGAAACTTTTGAGAATAGCGCTGTGCAGGTCTGCGAAATGCTGGGTATGACGGATCACCACATCGCGGTAAACGCTGTCATCTTCTTCCCAGTATACCCTGAATTTTAAAATTGCCATGCAACGAAATTAAGCAATCGGGTTGAAAAAAAAGGCGTGCGGGTTAACTGGAAATACCTGCCGGCTGAATACCCATCTCTGCTGCCTTTTGCAGCATAAACTTACGTGCGGCTTCCAGGTCATTGGGTATAATGCCATCCAGAATGGCTTCGCGGATGGCATTCTTGATATCTCCCACCACCCTGCCCGGCGGTAAGCCGAAGGTTTGCATAATGAGTTCCCCGGATACCGGCGGCTGCCAGTTACGGATACGGTCTTTCTCCTCTACCTCCGCGCAGCGTTTTTCCACCAGCTCAAAATTCTCCAGGTAGCGCTTCACCTTCTGTTTGTTTTTAGAGGTGATATCCGCCCTGCAAAGCATCATCAGCGCTTCAAAATCCTCCCCGGCATCAAAGAGCAGCCGGCGTATAGCCGAGTCCGTTATATCTTCTTTTGTAAGGCTGATGGGCCGCAGGTGCAACTCCACCAGTTTACGCACCAGTTTCATTTTTTCATTCTGCGGCAGTTTCAGCCGGGCGAAAATTTTCGGTACCATGCGCCCTCCCACCACTTCATGCCCGTGGAAAGTCCACCCATGTCCTTCCTCAAATTTTTTGGTGGCCGGCTTGGCAATATCGTGCAGTACGGCAGCCCAGCGTATCCAGAGGTCACCGGTAAGCTTACTCACGTTATCGACTACCTGCAATGTGTGGTAAAAATTATCCTTATGCCCGTATCCGTCGATATATTCAGCCCCGGCGAGGTCAACCATCTGGGGAAAAATGATCTTAAGCAGTCCGGTTTTATACAGCAGATCGAACCCAACGGAAGGCTTTTCCGTCAGCAGTATTTTATTCAGTTCGTCGGCCACCCGTTCGCCGCTCACAATTTTGATACGGTGGGCATGCTGGCCAATGGCCTTCAGGGCGTCGGGATGCAGTGTGTATCCGAGCTGTGCCGCGAAACGGATACCGCGCATCATCCGCAGCGGATCATCGCTGAAAGTTTTTTCCGGTTCCAGCGGGGTGCGCAGGATACCCAGACGAATATCTTCCAGCCCGTTGAACGGATCCAGCAGTTTTCCGAAATCAGCTTTATTCAGACTGATCGCAAGGGCATTGATGGTAAAATCGCGCCGGTTCTGGTCATCCTCCAGCGTACCCGGTTCCACTTCGGGTTTACGGCTGTGCTGACGGTAGCTTTCCTTGCGGGCGCCCACGAATTCAATTTCAAAATCAGCCACTTTGATCTGGGCCGTTCCGAAATTTTTAAAAAAATGCACTTCAGGCTTTGGCCGGAATGCGGCGGCTACTTTTTCTGCCAGCTCAATCCCGTCACCCGTACAAACAATATCGATGTCCTTGGTTGTGCGGCCGATCAGTTTATCCCGCACAAAACCGCCGATCAGGTAACAGGGCAGATTCATGGCTGCCGCTGCCTCACCGATCGTCTGCAATACCTTCAGCTCTTTATCTGTGCAGGAGATGTCCATGGCGGCAAAAATACAGGACAGTGGAGAATAATAAAGGTTCAAAAGGTTTCAGAGGTTCAAAAGGTTCAAAAGGTTAGCTCCGTAGCAGTACACCTAAACCTCCCTAAACTTTCCTAAACTTCCCTAAACCTTCCTAAACACCTAAACTCTAAACCCACACCACCCAATTCCGGCACCAATGTTGCCTGTATATACTCCACTGCAAAAAAACTGCACAGAAAGTGCAGCAATGACATATTGACTTTATCTTGAACCACGATGAATAATAACATGTATTTACAGGGCGGAGAAGATGAAATGGAGTTTATGCCCATCATCCCCCTGAATGAAGACAACGGCGAAGAATCAGACCTGGAAAGCATTTCAAAGGATTTACCTCTCCTGCCCCTGCGGAATACCGTACTGTTCCCGGGCGTGGTATTGCCGATCACGGTGGGCCGCGACAAAAGCATTAAAGCGGTGAATGATGTGTATAAGGGTGACAAATTGATCGGGGTGATTGCACAAAAAGACAGTTCCATCGAAGAACCGGGCATCGGCGACCTTGAGGATACCGGTACGGTTGCCAAAATCGCGAAACTGATCAAAATGCCCGATGGAGGCACCACCATCATCATCCAGGGCCGTAAGCGGTTCCGGATCGGGGAAATCACTACGGAAGATCCCTATTTCAAGGCACGCATCCAGTTGCTGGATGAGGAGGTACTGAAAAACGACCCGGATTTCGATGCCATGGTCAGCAGTATCAAGGACCTGGCTTCGCAGATCATCAGCCTCTCACCCAACCTGCCCAGTGAAGCCGGCATCATCCTCAAAAACATCGAAAACCCGGCTTTCCTGATTCATTTTGTAAGCAGCAACCTGAGCAGTGAACTGAAAGACAAGCAGCGGCTGCTGGTGACCGATCATATCAAGGCCCGCGCGGAATTGCTCCTGCACCTGCTCCACACCGAGCTGCAGTATACCGAGCTCAAAAATAAGGTGACCAATAAAACCCGCGCGGAACTGGATAAACAGCAGCGTGAGTACTTCCTGCAGCAGCAGATGAAAGCCATTAAGGAAGAACTGGGCGGCGACAACCTGGCCGAGGTTAAAGACATGCTGAAAAAAGCGGAAACCAAAAAATGGTCAGCCGCAGCCAAAGAAATGTTCAGCAAAGGGATTGAGAAACTGGAGCGCATGCATCCCAGCACCCCGGATTATTCAGTGGTGTACAACCATCTCGACCTGATGCTGGACCTGCCCTGGGAAGAATACACCGAAGACTCATACGACCTTAAAAAGGCGCGCAAAGTCCTCGACCATGATCATTACGGCATGGATAAAATCAAGGAACGCATCCTTGAGTACCTGGCGGTGCTGAAACTGAAAGGAGATATGAAAAGTCCGATTCTGTGCTTTGTAGGACCACCCGGGATAGGTAAAACCAGCCTGGGTAAAAGCATCGCGCATGCCATTGCAAGAAAATATGTACGGGTGAGCCTGGGCGGGCTGCATGATGAAAGCGAAATCCGCGGTCACCGGAAAACCTATATCGGCGCGATGCCGGGCCGGATCATTCAATCGATCCGTAAAGCGAAAACCAGCAACCCGGTCATGATCCTGGATGAAATTGACAAAGTAGGTGCTGATCACCGGGGCGATCCATCCTCTGCCCTGCTGGAAGTGCTGGATCCCGAACAGAACAACAGTTTTTACGACAATTACCTGGAACTGGAATACGACCTCAGTAAAGTATTGTTCATCGCTACGGCGAATGATATCAACCATATCCAGCCCGCGCTGCGCGACCGGCTGGAGATCATTGATCTCAGCGGGTATGCGGTGGAGGAAAAAATTGAAATTGCCAAACGGCACCTCCTTCCAAAACAGCAGGAGGCACACGGACTGGCACCCCTCAAACTCAAAATTTCCGATAAAGTGCTGGAACGGCTGATTGAGGATTATACCCGGGAAAGCGGCGTCCGTGACCTCGACCGGCAACTGGCGGCCATCATGCGCAACCTGGCCAGACAATATGCAGTTAAAAATAAACTGAAGCCTTCCTTCACCCAGGCCGACCTGGAGAAAATTCTGGGGAAACCGCGGTACAACAACGACCTGTATAAGGTTGCCAATATGCCCGGTGTGGCGGTAGGATTGGCCTGGACCTATGTGGGAGGTGATATCCTTTTCATTGAAACCGCACTCAGCGAAGGAAAAGGCGAACTGAAAATGACCGGTAACCTGGGCAATGTGATGAAGGAAAGCGCTTCTACAGCATATACCTGGTTACAGGCCAATGCCAGGAAGTATGATATTGATCCGACCCTGTTCAACACCCGGAATGTGCACATCCATATTCCTGAAGGAGCCGTTCCAAAAGACGGCCCCAGCGCAGGTATCACCCTGATGACGGCGCTCACCAGCGCCTTCACCAACCGGCGGATCCGTCCTTACCTGGCCATGACCGGCGAAATTACCCTGCGTGGCCAGGTGTTGCCGGTGGGAGGTATCAAGGAAAAAGTACTGGCAGCCAAACGGGCCGGCCTCCGGGAAATCATTATGTGCTGGCAGAATGAAAAAGACGTACTGGAGATCAACCCCGTATTCATAAAAGGCATAAAATTTCATTATGTAAAAACCATGCAACAGGTGCTTGAAATTGCACTCGCCTGAGAAAATTCCCGTTCATGCGCGAACTTTTTCCCAGCTAATGCGTTCAACTTCTCAAGCATACATGATTGGTTGTTTTAAGGGTTAAAAAAAGAGTACCCCCGGGCCTCCCGGGGGTATTCTTTTGTTTAATAATCTGCCTGGGAATTCACCCTTTATCCTTCACGAAAAAAAACTATTGGGAATCATTTGAAATTTGAATAAACACCGTAAATTGCAGCATAGGAATCAACATCATTCATGTTGGTTGTTTTAAGGGTTAAAGAAAATTCCCCCTGATTCTTCAGGGGGAATTACTTTTTTAGAGCGTGCATTTACACATCCGGACCTGATTGTCCGCTGATCTTCTTGCCGAATTTTACCACCACCATCGTGATGAAAAAAGCTGCCACTACATCAATGGTATAGTGTGCATGCTGTACCAGTACGAATACACCCACCAGCAGCGCCGCCACCATGCCGATCCAGCGGTCGGTTTTTCTTTCAAAACAAAGCGCAAGCATCAGCATATTGGAAGTATGTCCTGAAAAAAACAGGTCCTTGGTCATGAATACATCCTTTCCACCATAGGTAAGACTGGTAAGTGGATCTTTGATGGCGATGATGGTTGCCGGGGGATCCAGGGGTACCAGGTAAATGGTGAGCATCCTGACGAGACATAAAAAACTCAAACAGTAAACCGCATTCAGAAAAAGCACCGGCTGAAACAGGCTTCGGATGATGAACAGAGCGGTGGTTGACCAGATGATGATGAAAAGAGGGATGGACAAATCAGCCGGGCCCATCCATTGCAGGAGCAGGTCATTTAACACAACCCCGTTCCGGGCCTCAATAAACTGAAAAAAGCGGGGCAGGGTAATAAGAATACAGGCCAGCAACACCAACCCTGCCAGTAATTTGTTCCGGAACCGGGCATGCTCGATAGCCCGGCCCCAGGCCGTTACTTTGAGGGTTTCCAATTTCGTTCTTTCCGGCATCCGGCAAAAATACAGTATTGGCCGGGATTGACCAGTCTTCGCGGGGGGCAGTTCAGTTACCGGCTGTTTTCAGGTATGAATGGAAAAAGGGGAAGCGAAAGCCTGTTATTTGCTGGACACCAGGGCATCCGCACCGTTTCCGGAAAATGAATGGCCGTTGCCGGGAGGGAGGATGACCATGGAGAGTACAAACAGTATCCTGCCATCGCTGATGGCTTCATCGGCCTGGAGTACTTCGGAACGGGCAAATTGCGCATCACTGCAGTTCACACAACCCAGGATTACCTGTTCCCTGCTGAAATCCAGTGCCCCTTTTTTTTCCGGCAAAACCCGGCCCGACTGCGGCGACCGTCCTCCGTAAAACCGAAGATCCGTACCATTCAGCAGGCGCAGCTGATATAAGGTCATGCCCGCATGCAGGCCGCTTTTCGAACGCCAGTTACTTTCTGCAACAAAAGCAGCATTATACGGCGTATTTTTCAGTTGTTGCTGACTGCCGAACAGCACCTGCTCCGTGGTTCTGTAATTCACTCCGTCTTTCCAGATAAATACCACCTGGCGGGCTGTATTGGGGAATAGTACTGAACAGTTGACGCGTTGATCCGGGCTGAACTCGTACACATCTTTTTTAACCGCGTTTTCGCCAAAATAAAAAGAGAGGTATTCATGGCTGGTAAACGCCAGCAGATCGTCTGCATACTGAATCTCGCGCGGATCGGGAAAATCCTGCACCCGGCAGGAGATGCCGTAAAAGTCCACGCTGTCGGGCTTTTCAAAGAAAGTAGCCGCCGTCATATCCCGCAGCTGAAACAGTTGGGGGCGTTGCAGCAAATCGGCTTCCTCACTGGAATAAAAACCACGGAGACGCAGGTCTTCCACCAGGCGGGTAAACTCTTCCGCGGAACTGGTCTGGTAACGGAGCTCAAAATCATCTTTCCATTCTTTCAGTACCAGTTTACGGCGGACAGAATCAACCGGTTTCTTCTTCCTGACTTCGGGCTGATATACAAATACGCGTACAGCCGTATCGCCAGCCCGCTGACCGGTGGCCGGCATAAATTTTTTCTTTTGCGCCCACTCGTCAAATTTGAGGGAAGGAACATTCAGCCCGTCCAGCAGCCGGCCGGCATGTAAAGCCTGCCCCGACAACCTCGTTGCCGGCCAGGAAAGGCTCAGCACAAGGGCGCCTGCAATACAGTAAGGGTGAACTGCCATAGAAAAACAGGGCATTAGGGCCCATCGTCACCCCATAACGAAAAAAAAACAGGTTTATTACCCCCTGAACATGAAGTGCATAGGCATCAGTCCCCGGCTGGCACACCCGACGCGGCCGGGCGGGCTACCCTGCTGAGGAAATGCTCCAGGCCTTTCAGCGTCTGTTCATCCAGCCGGTAGCGGATATTTTGGGTATAGTAATGATGCAGGTCATAGGCAGGAAACGGATGCCGGCTGATCACCTGCTCCAGTTGCAGTAAACCGAAGGCATTGGCCTCATTGAAACGCTGAATGAAACCTGCCGGTACTTCCACCCTGCTCACCCAGGCAGCAAATACAAAGGGCAGGCCGGTATGGGCTTTCCAGGCAGCAGCCAGGTCATACACACAGGCAGCATGCTGCAGTTGCTTCAGCGCACGGTCGCCGATGATGACTGCCCCGGTGGTACCCCCAATCCGGCTGATAAAATCAGGATCGGCAGGTAAAAGTGCCGGGCTCTTTTTCCAGTAATGCTCCAGGAGATACTGGGCCAGCAGAACGGATGTACGGCTTTGGTAATCGAGCAAAACGGTTTCCAGTTGTTCCAGGGGTACCTCGCTGAAGAGAGCGACACTGGCAACCGGTCCGTTGGCGGCAATCCCATAATCCGAAATGATCCGGTAAGCCGGCAACAGGGGCAGCACCGCCACCGGCACAAGGCCCGCATCTAATTCACCGCTGATCAGTCTGGCAGCCACCTCCCCGGGGTAACCAAAAGAAAGCTCCACTTCCGTTGCCATCATCCCCTGTTCAAAACCGTACACAAGCGGCTGGGTATTCAGGTAATTCACCGCGCCCACCCGCAAACGCCTGCCCCCTTCAAAGGGCGGCAATGCTCCACTTTGCATGATCACTGACATGAGGCAAAGATAGGCCGAAGCCCCGCAATTGGCCGCGAGCGTTTATCTTTGCTGCAACATACAGATATGGAACTTTCCACCCTTACCGCGATCAGTCCGGTTGACGGACGCTACCGCAACCAACTGCAGCAACTCGATGAATACTTCAGTGAATACGCGCTGATCCGCTACCGGGTAAAAGTGGAAGTGGAGTATTTTTTATTCCTCGCGGAGAAAAAATTTTTCAAACTGCCCGCAGTTGTTCGTACCGCCCTGACCGATGCGGCGGCCGGCTTTTCACCGGAAGACGCGGCGACCGTGAAAGCCACGGAAAAAATCACCAACCACGATGTAAAAGCGGTGGAGTATTTCCTGAAAGGCATACTGGACAAAGCCGGCGCCGGCCAACTGAAAGAATGGGTACACTTCGGACTCACTTCGCAGGACATCAACAACACTGCCATCCCGCTTAGCTGGAAAGCAGCCATAGAACACGAATACCTGCCGGCTGTGCTGAACCTGCAGGCTTCCCTGCTGAAAATGGCCAACCAGTGGAAAGAGGTACCCATGCTGGCCCGTACCCACGGGCAACCCGCCTCTCCTACCCGGCTGGGCAAGGAACTGATGGTATTTGTGGAAAGAATCGAAAACCAGGTACAGCTGTTCAGCTATATTCCGTACAGCGCGAAATTCGGCGGCGCCACCGGTAATTTCAACGCTCACCATGCCGCCTACCCGAAATATAACTGGCTGCAGTTTGCGGACAGCTTTGTACAGGAAAAACTGGGACTGGAGCGCCAGCAATACACGACCCAGATTGAACATTACGACACACTGGCTGCACACTTTGATGCCATCAAACGCCTGAATAATATCCTGATGGATGCTTGCCGGGATATCTGGACCTATATCAGCCTGGATTATTTCCGCCAGCAAACGGTAAAGGGAGAAATAGGCAGCAGCGCGATGCCGCATAAGGTAAATCCTATCGACTTTGAAAACGCGGAAGGAAACCTGGGAATCGCCAACGCCCTGCTGGAACATTTTGCAGCCAAGCTGCCGGTTTCCCGCCTCCAGCGCGACCTCACGGATTCCACCGTACTCCGCAACATCGGGGTACCGGTAGCGCATACCCTGCTGGCCATCCGTTCCATCGAAAAAGGTTTAGGTAAACTGCGGCTGAACAATGAGGCCATCCAGGCCGACCTCGCTGACAACTGGGCGGTGGTGGCCGAAGCTATACAAACCATCCTGAGGAGGGAAGGCTATCCTCAACCTTACGAAGCACTGAAAGGGCTGACCAGAGGAAAAAAATCCATCGATAAAAAAGCCATCCATCAGTTTATCCGTACCCTGAAAGTATCCACTGCTGTAAAACAGGAACTGCTCGCCATTACGCCGTTCAATTATACCGGTATGTAAAATTTACTTGTGCACTTCACTGGTGAAGTGGAATTCAATATCCGGGTTGTTCTGCCGTTCAGTATTGAGGAACCATTCACTCTGCGCCAGGTACACCAGGTGACCGTCTTTATCCAGCGCGATATTCGCCTGTTTGTAGCGGGTGAAGTCTTCCAGTTTTTTGGGATCATCGCTGGTAATCCAGCAGGCTTTATAAAAAGGCAGGCTGTTCATCTGTACGGAAGCACCATATTCCTGCAGTAACCGGTACTGGATCACTTCAAACTGCAGTTCACCCACGCAACCGATGATTTTTTTGTTGCCCCCATGCTGCGTGAAGAGCTGTGCCACGCCTTCATCGGTGAGTTGAAGCAGCCCTTTTTCCAGCTGTTTCGTTTTCATCGGGTCCTTATTCTGCACCTCCTTGAATATTTCCGGAGAGAAAGTGGGTATGCCGGTGAAATAAAACTGTTCGCCTTCGGTAAGGGTATCACCAATCTTAAAATTTCCCGTATCAAATAAACCCACCACATCACCGGGAAAAGCTTCTTCAATCACATCCTTCTGACGGGCCAGGAAGCTGTAGGGATTGCTGAAGCGGATATCTTTTTCCAGGCGTACATGCTTATAGTATTTATTCCGTTCAAACCGGCCGCTGCAAACCCGCAGGAAAGCGATGCGGTCGCGGTGCTTGGGATCGAGGTTGGCATGAATTTTAAACACAAAGCCACTGAACTTATCCTCCTCCGGGCGAACATCCCGCACGGTGGTATGCCGGGGGCGTGGTGTGGGCGCGATGCGGATAAAAGTATCCAGCATTTCTTTCACCCCGAAATTATTCACCGCACTGCCAAAAAATACCGGTGCCGTTTTGCCGGCGAGATAATCGGCTACATGCAGTTCGCCGTACACCCCATCAATCAGCTCCACGTCTTCACGCAGGGTATCCGCGTCCTTTTTACCGATCCTGTCGTCCAGCACCGGATCGGTGAGGTGGCTGATTTTCACTACATCCTCATCATTGGCTTTGGTGCCGGCAGTAAATAATACCAGGCTTTTTTCATGCAGATCATACACCCCTTTAAAATCTTTCCCGTTGTTGATCGGAATGGTCATGGGATGCAGGTGTATTTGCAGTTCCTTTTCAATTTCCTCCATCAGGTCAAAACGGTTCTTGCCATCGCGGTCCATTTTGTTGATGAATACAATCACGGGGGTTTTGCGCATGGCGATCACTTCCATGAGCCGGCGGGTTTGTTCTTCCACCCCGTTGACGCTGTCTACTACCAGGATGACACTGTCCACCGCCGTCAGCGTGCGGAAAGTATCTTCCGCGAAATCTTTGTGACCGGGTGTATCCAGCAGGTTGATGAGGAAGTTTTTATACTCAAAGGTCATCACGCTGGTGGCCACGCTGATTCCCCGCTGCCGTTCAATTTCCATGAAGTCGGAAGTAGCGTGTTTCTTGATCTTATTGCTCTTGACCGCACCAGCCGTTTGAATGGCCCCCCCGAACAGCAGGAATTTTTCGGTAAGGGTGGTTTTACCTGCATCCGGGTGACTGATGATGGCGAAGGTTTTGCGGCGGTTGATTTCGTTGATGTATTTCATGCTGTGAGCGGGCTTGAGGCCCGTATAGGAAGGCGCAAAGGTAAGGGTTCGGTGGAGGTCTCCAACACTTTAGAGCCCCGTACCGGGTTAAATAATTCCCATAATCATACTACCGGTTGACCAGCATCATTTATCCCCGGCCGCATGCATTTTACCTTAGTAAGGGAAATCCACCCGTTGTGCCTTCCCGCCTGCATACCCTGCGTATTGGTAACTAAAAAGCACATGCTATATGAAAAGACTATGCATTTTACTTGTCGCCCTCACCGGGCTGCAGTTATCCCATGCCCAATATGTATTTACCCTCGATCATGCAGGGAGTACCAAAGTTTACAGTACCCTCGACAGTGCGCTGCTCAATGCCGTTGATGGGGATTACCTTTATTTACCCGGCATTGCCATCAATGGTAATGTGGTCATTAATAAACGGCTGCAGATTTTTGGGGCCGGGCATTACCCGGACAGTACGCAGGCAACCGGCCAGTCAATCATTAACGGCACTGCATATCTCCAGACCGGAGCAACAGGCAGTATCCTTCAGGGTATCTACATCCAGGGGAGTATCATTTTAGGCAATGCAGCCGACCAGGCAGCCGGAAAGAATATAGTAATCAGCCGTTGTAATATGTCCAACATATACCTGTCTGAAAACGGATCATCGCCCCGCGGTGCGGAAAATATTTTTATCCGGGAAA
>WBZP01005148.1_pt1 | contig 13372 bp, 12 predicted proteins | sample 5204301 | NCBI WGS metagenome assembly WBZP01 (sample SAMN12412401, study PRJNA552823) | activated sludge metagenome | isolation source: activated sludge from nitrification reactor of wastewater treatment plant... | place: USA: Pennsylvania | collected 2017 | reverse complement strand
CTACGCGGCACTCCCAAACACGCCAGAATCGGTTCCAGAGGCCACCCGCTCCGTCGCTGCGTCTGCTCGACCACCGCCAGCACTTCCTGTTTCTGCTGTGCGCTCAAACGGACTCTTCCTTGCAGCCCTAGAGTTTTTTTTTCAGCTCCAGATTCTCCGCCGTGATCTCCGCCACCACGCGGCGCATCCGCTCCAGCTCGGCCATCAGTCGAGCCGTCTGAGCGTCGGGCTGACTCTTGCCCCGACTGTCGACCTGCTGCAAAGCCGCCGTCGCCGCCTGCTGCGCCACCGCTCGCCACTGCCCCCCCACTGGTAGATCAGCGCCGGACTGACGCTGTGCTTGCGACACACCTCCGCCATCGTCACCCCAGGCTGCCGAGTCTCTTCCAGAATCGTCCGTTTCTCCTCGGCAGTGAATCGTCGGTAGCTTCGTTTTTCCATCGCGTCAGCTCTCTGTTTCCGCATCCTACGCGCACAGCAATCGCCGTCGCCACGATGCTCATGTAGATGAGTCCGCCTTACAATCTTAGGAGCCTCTTACAGTCCAGGTTTGGGTGAAGTACACATCCGGCTCTCTCGACTGGATTCGCGAACAGGTCAAGTCAGGAGGCTTCACGAAATTGCGAACGCGCTTCATAGAACGGCTGCAGAGAGACAATACCGTGGTCGATGTGAATGGGCAGCTTGAAACGGTGACTGTGGTTGAGGGGCGAGCGAGGGACCCGCTTCATACATTCACCGACGAGGATTGGCAGAGAATTGCCCATACCTATCCGACCCTATTGGCAGCGGCCAAAGCGATCGGCTGCGCTCAGAAGGCGATAAAGGATTGTCTTAAGGCGCATGGAGTCGAAAATCCATGGCACCGCGCATGAACTCTACAATCAGGAAAAATCTAGTCATGCCGACGTCAGCCGTGCTGTCTGCTGCTTCGTCTCAGAGCCCCAGCATCCTGGGCATTTGGCTGGGCAGCACGGACGCTGCAACGCTGGGCTGTAGTCAACTCAACTGATTGCCATTTCCGCTAGGAGGCCGTTGGAGTAAAGCTCCGAGAAAGCGATCGACATCTTTGTTGCGTCGTGATCTAAGGGCGCAGTGAAGACGTATCGGGAGTATCAGCCTCGGCAGGGGTTCTTATTACCGCCGAGTCCGCTGGACTGGCTGCCGGCGGATCATCTTGCGTATTTCATTCTGGAAACGGTCGCGCAGCTGGACCTGTCGCGCATCACCGCGTACTACGAGCGCGAGCGACGCGGCTTTCCGCCGCACGATCCTCGCATGATGACGGCGCTGCTTTTGTACGCCTACTGCGTCGGTGTGCCGTCGTCGCGCAAGATTGAAACGCGCACGCATGAGGACATCGCGTTCCGCGTGCTCGCCGGCAACACACATCCCGATCACACGTGCATCAGCGAGTTTCGGCGCATTCATCTGGACGCACTCGCTGCGCTGTTTGTGCAGGTGCTCAAGCTGTGTCAGCGCATGGGTTTGGTGAAGCTGGGAGTCGTTGCGCTCGACGGGACGAAGCTGAAAGCGAACGCGTCGAAGCACAAGGCGATGAGTCTTGCGCGCATGAAAGAGGAGCAAGCGCGGCTGGAGAAAAAGGTCGCGGAGCTGCTTGCCGCGGCTGAAGCGGCGGATGCACAAGAGGACGCGCAGTACGGCAAACGCCGTCGAGGAAGCGAGCTTCCGGACGAGCTGCGTCACGCGCAGAGTCGTCTCGCTCGCATTCGCGCAGCGCAGGCCGAGCTTGAGGCCGAAGCCGCCGCACAAACGATCGAGAAGGAGCAATCCCAGACCGAGGATGCGCAGGCCGACGCGGTACTCGACGAGATGGTGCGCATCGAAGCGGCGGCGGCGCTTTCGCAGAAGAAAAAGGAATCGTCCGATTCCGATGACGATTCCACGCCGCCATTGACTCCCGCGGAGCTCCCGAAGAATCGGATTCCCGTCGACACAACAGGTACGCCCAAGCCCACCGCACAGCGTAACTTCACCGATGCAGACAGCAGGATCATGCGCGACAAGGGCGCTTTTGTGCAGGGCTACAACGGCCAGCTTGCCGTCGATGCAGAGCATCAGATCATCGTCGCCGCCGAGCTGTCGAATCAAGCGCCCGATGTGGAGTATTTCATTCCGATGCTCGATCAGGTGCTGGTGAACTGCGAGCAGATTCCCGACGCTGCACTGGCCGATGCGGGCTACTTTTCGGATGCCAATGTGCGGCGGGCGCAGGCGCGCAGAGTCGACGTGTACATCGCTCCAACACGGACACCGCACGGAGAGAAGGAGCCGCCGCTCGACGGAAAATCCGCAGCGAGTGTGATGAAGGAAGCAATGCGGGCGAAGCTCAACACAGATATCGGCGACGCGCTGTACAGACGACGCAAAGCGATCGTCGAGCCGGTCAACGGCCAGATCAAAAACCGCGGTCTCGGCGCGCTGAGCCTACGCGGCCTGCACAAAGCGCGGGGCGAATGGTCGCTGATCGCGCTGACCCACAACCTGCTGAAGCTGCACCGGGCTCGCCGCGCTCAGCGGCCGCTCTCGCTGGGCCCTTCGACCACCACCCGCCCCCTTTTTTCAGCCCTGCAAAAGCTCGCCGCCCGCATCCGTGCCAACTTCCGCGCCCCATGGACAGCACAGATGCTTACGGCAACGGTCTCCTAGTAGCCGCTGAGCCAACCGCTGAGCCTCAGGCTTTGACGAGTGAACAACTTGTTCGAGTGCCTGAATTTTGAGGTGTCTAGGTACGACCACGATTACTTGCTCCTACACTGGGTCTTGGACTCGGCCCGAGCGTCGGTCAGTTCAGCCCGTCCGTTCGTGTGACAACTCTAGGAACTGCCGGGAACTGCCAGGAGCGTGCGAACAACCCGAGCAAATAGCGCCGCGCATCATGCGGGCAGGGCAACTGCCCTAGGTGGGGCCACAGGCACCTTGGGCGGTCGTATGCTGTGATTCTTCGGAGTCTTCTGCTTATTGGCCTGGCTACGCTTGCACAGCGTAGAGCTTCCCGGTGTGTTTGGATGGCTTGCGACCTCGGCGCGTTGTTTTCTCGGAGGACGGGAGGTTTTCGCGAGTTTCTCGACGGGAGAGACTATGTTGTCGCCCTTCATGTTGACTGAGGCGGCCACAGACCACAGATCGCTTTTCTGGTGCTTGCCATACGAACGAGCCCCTAGATACACTGCGCCACTACCCTGTAGAACGCAGCGATTTCACGGCGGGTTCCGATGCCACCTCGATCTGGTCGACCGTCTGATGACCCATTTCCAGCCCGCACGGTCGTGGGCGACCGCTACATCACCCTCAAACGGCTGGGCCACGGCGGCTATGGCGTTGTCTACCAAGCCCTTCAGCAAGAGCTAGAGACGCATGTGGTGCTCAAGTTCCTAAAGCGCGAGCATCACGCCCAGTTCGATCGCGTCCAGCAGTTCAAGCGCGAAGCTCATGCGCCCGGAAAAATCCGGACGGGTGTTGTGAAGTGCCTGGACTACTACGAAGACTTGGACGGGTACCCGTGCCAAGTTTTGGAGTACATTCACGGGCCCAACCTGCGCACGCATCTCGAAAAGGAAGGGGGAACCCTTCCGTACGAGACGGCACTGCAGATCGCGCTACAGCTTTCCAGAACCATGCAGGCCGCGCATCGGGCTGGCATTGTGCATCGCGACCTGACCCCCGGCAACATCATGCTCACCGATGAGCGGCTGCCGCGGTTGATCCGAGCAAAGGTCATCGACTGGGGTATCGCGGCTTGGTTCGGCGAGGGACATACAAGCGCTTCAGCACCAGAAGGTACACCGCCCCCACCGTACCTGCCGCCCGAGGACGCAAATCCCGTGCGGCCCGCCTGCGATCTGTTCACGTTCGGGGTCGTTCTGTATCAGATGCTGGTGGGTCAGCCGCCCGATCCAACCAGCTTCGCGTCGACGCGGCTGGCGCTAAGCGAACTTTCGGTACCGTTGGGACAGTACGCAATCCTGCTTCGAAAATTCCTGGCCCAGTGTCTGCAACAGTCCCCGCACGATAGACCCAGCGCCGACGACGCTCGGCAAATCCTAGAGCAGCTTGCGTTCGATGAAGAGCAGCGCCCTATGCGCGAAATGCGCGAACAGATATTGCAGGCCACTGGGAAGATCAAGCTACTGGAGGAACAAGCGGACCACCAGCGCAAGCGTGCAGACGACGAAAATGATCAAGCCACTGCCCTCAAGGCTCGACTTGAAAACAGCGAAAGAGGCCACGACCAGACCAAGGAACTACTGCGCCAGCGTGAGCAGGCGAATGCAGGATTTGCTCATCAAAATGAAAAGTTGCGCGCTGAACTCGAAACAGTGAACAACCGATTGCATGCGGCAGACCGAGAACGAGAGTCGGTCCGAAGCGAGCTGATCTCCGCGCAGCAAACCGTCGATGCGTTGCGCGAGACTGGACGACGCAGCGAAGGTCGCGCGAAGGAATTGGAAGCGCGATTAGATTCCCTGCGCAAAGAATCTGAAAGTGCACGTGAAGGGTACCATCGACAGCGGGCAGAATTGGCCGAGAAGCTAAGGGAGTCCGATGAAGCTGCGCGTATGAACCGGACAGAACGCGAGCGTCAGCTCAGCTCTGACGTTTCTGCTTACTTGAGTCGGCTTGAGCAGCAACGTGCCGAGATTGACCGCCAGAAGGTCGAGCTTACCACCGCCATTCGCCACGTTGAAGAGTCTGAAGCCGAGCGCACACAGCTGCGAACTGCGTTGCTCGATGCTCAAGCGGCAGTTTCTAGAGCGGCTAGTTCTCGACGATCCATGGTCACCGGAGGTGCGGGGATCCTGATTGGTGCGGGTCTATCGCTGGCCGCGATTACCGTTGGCCATCCGGCTACACCCGTTCAGCCAACATCGATGGGGACGATGGCGCATCGCTCGCCGCAGGATTCTGTTGACCTCGGGGTCTATATTTCACTAGCGCGTCAGCCCACTCTTCCCGACTTGGCAACGGCGGTCGCGGAAAATGCTGTTCCTGCCCAGAGCCCCGTCCATAAACCTGCGCAGTGGCGTGCTGTTTCGCATAGTGTGCCGGGGAATCCTCTGCGGATTCTGGACCTCTGGGCGGACTCCCATGCCATCTATGCCGTGGGTGAGCAGTGCACGCACGGATGCGATAAGATCGCAGATGGATCACCCTCGCGTGAGACCACGAGAGGAATAGTCCTGCGCTCAACAACTCGCGGGGCAAGTTGGGAGGAGCGCCAGCTCCACTCCAGTGCGGCGCACCTATATGCGGTGAGAGGAAGCCCGGACGGGACTGTGTACGTGGGGGCTGATGGCGCACTGTTCCGTTTGACCAGCACGGATACGGTCCGAGTTCCCGTTGCATGGTCGACTGGTGGTGGGCGGCAGGTTCTGCGCGACCTGTGGGTTCCAGAGCAAGGTATGGTCCTGGCTGTGTCGGCTGCGCCTGGGGGGCACCTATTTGCGATTCAATTCCCGGAGCAAGGTGAACCGCAGATTCGCCCGACCAAGCTGCCCACTGGTGATTCGTTGCAGGGGATCGATGGTGAGGGCGACACCATCTGGACCGCCGGCACCGGAGGCGCTGTCATCCGAGCTTCCCGTGACCTGACGAATGCTCGGTACGTCGGTGCCCTGCGTGGGGCGGACGGTACTCTACTTTCTGCTGCTGCGCAGCATGAGACCTTCTACAAGGTTCACGTACGCGGGGCCTCTGTGTCCCTCTGCGGCGCTCTTGATGTATCAGGCCAAGTTCGGCGCGGGGTGTTCTACCGATCCCAGAATCGCGGGAAACACTGGACCCGAACGGCATTGGACATGCCCTGCTATGCACTGCGTGAATTGGACTCAGGGGACGTTCTGCTGGCAGGGTACGGCAAAAAGTTGGTTCGAGTCTCTACCGGCCAGCTACTGCAGGAGCATCCTGTTCCGCTGCTTGTGGAAAGCAGCAATACCAAGGCACTTTGGGGACGTTCGTTCGACGATTTGTTCGTTGCGGGCTGGGGAGGGCTGTTTCTGCATCATGAGCCACCCGCCACCATGCCGTAGCAGAAAGGAGAGGCGATGACTGTCACCTATCAGAGGCAAGATCGCATCAGCCGACGCGGTACGTCCCATTTCGGCGAAGTCCTGGCCCTGCGGGCGCTGAGCGAGGCACTGGACGAAGCCCACGACGAACAAACTCACATCATCTGCAATGCCGTTGTGCCAGAAGGGCAAGCGAGTCGAGAGGTAGATCTTATCATTATCAGCCCTTTCGGAGTGGCTGCGATCGAGGTCAAGTTCTTCAACGATCCGGTTGAGTTTGTCGGGCAGAGTAAGACGCTACGCTGTCCCAAACATGGCGCCCCGGTCACTTGCAGACCCGAGCCACGCGACCAAGCACGTCGAGCTGCTCTTTGCCTTCATTCTCTGATCAGTCAGTCCTTGGCAAGAGACATGGATCGATTTTCCGTGGCCGTGAATGGCATGCTCCTGTTCGCCAACGAACGCCAAGTATTGAATGGCAACCCCGGCGTTGTGGTCGCCGTGGAACTTCTCAAACCTGGCGTCAGCAAGATCGTCAGCGGAGAGTTTGCACGCACACACCGGGCCGACAATTGGCAGCATCCACTCAGCAAAGAACAGATTCAACGAGTGGCCGAGTGCATTCTGGGCGCCAAAGTCAGCGCGCCGATGCAGACGATCGACCGCTACGAACTCCTAGAGCAACTGTGTTCCTTCGAACCCTTGGAGTTCAGGGCACGCTGCACGCTTCCTGGCGCACCGAAAGAAGAGGAGTTCCGCCTGCGGCGTCACAACCTGGGATTGTTAGCTCAGGACAACGAACGGGAGCGCGTCTGGCGCCTCGTGTGGCGTGAATACCAAGCACTGCGGAAGCTGGCGAAACAACACGTTCGGGGTATTCCCCTGCCACATGATCCGTTTTTTGATCCTGACGACGATACGGTTGCATGGACCGTGTCGGAGCACATTCCAGGCAGGCCGCTGTATGAACGTGTCTCAGACAGACCATTGCCCATCGGTCCCGTGCTGGCGCAACTGGCAGCGGCCTTGTCCCAAGCGCATGCGGGTGGCCTCATCCACCGTCACTTTACGCCGGACGCTTTGTGGATTGCATCTTCGGACGATTCCGCGTGGATTCTGCACTGGGATCTTGCACGCATGATCGAGCAGCAGACAATCTCATCCCAGATCCGCGATCGGTTGAGGAAAGACTCCCGCTACCTCGCGCCCGAGGTCCGCGATAGACCAGACCGTGTCAGTCCTGCATCCGATCTGTACTCCTTTGCCGTGGTCGCGCTGGAATTGCTGCAGGGAGCGGTCCTAATGACGGACCATCCTGAGGAGGCGCAAGCAGTCGCCAGCAAGTTGCCTCGAAGCAACCTCCCTATCGCTCAGTGTCAGAAACTACTGTCTGCAGCAGTCTCTCCTGAAGCCAGTGAGCGTGGTGGACTGGCTGCGCTGGGCGCCAGCTTGGCTGACGTAACGTTGACTTGCACAGCTAAGCTAGAACGAGACGGTACAGCTGCCTGATATGCCGAGCACTATGACGAGCGTTCAACGCATGGGTAGGCAGCATAGACAGAGTTGGGGTCTGATGGCGCAAGCAAGCGCGACTCTGTTCGCAGTGGTTTGGTCATGTTCAGTTGCGGCAGCGCAGCCTGCACTGCCACCGCTTCCCGATGAGCCTGGCTTTGAACGGCTCGATGTTCCGCGCTACCTCTCTGCGGTGATCGCGTGGCCACAGACTCCGGCCTCTGCTCCGCTCCCCATCGCGGTCGCGATGCATGGCAGTTATGATCAGCCCGAGTGGAACTGTGAGTCCTTTCAGCAAGTCGTGCGCGGCGCGGCGGTGGTGCTCTGTCCACGGGGATGACTGCGCTGGGATTCACCGATGGCCGTCGACCTATAGAGCTTCTTCTTTCCAAGTTCACAAGGGGCCCTGCAACACGGGCTGCTTGCCTCGGCTGATGCGCTGCGTCTCGCATTTCCACAAGCAGTCGATCCTGGCCCGATTCTGTACCTTGGCCTTTCCCAAGGAGCCTTCCTGGGGGGGGCGAGATCCTTCGAAATCCCAGCCGCCTTCCACGCGCAATCCTTATCGAAGGAGGCCACGACGCATGGAATTCGGCAATGGCACGAGCGTTCCAGCAGGTCGGCGGACAGAGCGTCCTCTTTGCCTGCGAGCCGCTTCTTGCAACCGCAGCGCTATCGCAGCTGCAACACACCTCGCGAGCGCAGGAGTCCCGGTCAAAGTAGCCTACTCCTCGGATCAAGGTCACACCTACATCGCCGGAGTGCAAGATGTCATCGCCGTAGTGTTTCCATGGCTGGTCGACGGTGATCCACGATTCCTTTTGGCGGGATCCACGGCGTCCCCCAAACAGTAGTAGGTTCATCGCAGGAGTCACTCTCCCCGCAGCACACTAGACCGTGAACCATCGCTGAACTTGCAGAACGTGAGCGGGAGGAGCAGGAATGGCTGCTGTTCGTAGGGAATCGGATTCCGTCGCTCGTCGAAGAACTGCACAATATACGCGCCGATATGTGGCAGCGGAGGGAGGGACTGGAGCGGAAGTGCCTCGCCGCTTGGCGGAAAATATCGGAGGCCCTTTGTGACTCTGGTTCCGAAACGTATCCATTGCGCATTGAGCTTTACGCCCATTTGATTGTGAAAATCAATGATGTCTGCAATCCCGCACGGTAAGTTCCAGTTGATTCCCTTGTCCATCTTGCAGTGCTCGCTGCAATAACGATGATTATTAGAATTCCCATTGAAGAGCCGCTTGCAGCCTTCGCAGATCTTCATATTGTTTCCATATCTGATGATCTTCATGGTCCCTCTGCTTCCGCACACACCGCTTCTATGCAATCACAAGCATGAGAAGCTATGATCTCAAAATCAACATGCCTTCGAATAATCCACATCGGGAAAGCCGATTTTTTGCCAATAAGAATCATTGGGACTCTAACGGCTCATACGCAAACAGAATAAAACATAGATAGCCACAAAAGCTTTTTACGAAAACTGCCAAGATCGGAGGTCAAGAGCGTCGGTTGTCACTGCTTCACCGCCAACAGAATCTCGTGTCAACAAGCACTGTTTCATCGAATGATCACAGCATACCAGATTAACAAGCGATCATGAAGTACTCGCTTTGGTTCTAGTTTTGAATGGGAATTGCCAGGAAATGTGGTTTCATTGATTACATGAAATGCAAATTACGGATATCGCAACAAAATTCACAATGGAATAATTCTTGCAAGGCTCATATCCCATGCGCTGTTAGAAACCTATTTCAGAACAGTGGATGAAATCCACGATGGCATCCCGTGGTTTTGTGCAGCTCGGCGATGCGGTGGCAACTCGCAGCGGCTGCATGCTGCGGGAGTAGCTCGCGAAGGAATTCTGATCGCGCGGACCCTTCGGGCACGTTGCCATCGCATACCGCCCAAGCATGATCGCCTGATCTTGTTCGTGTCGCTTCTTGTCCTACCCCTGCCTGTGCGGACGAACTCGATTGATGTTTGCTTCCCAATCTGCAGCGGTCGGCTCGTTGCCTCGCAACCTTGATGGAAGGGTCGACGTACTCGCGAGATGTGGCTTCAATCGCTCAATGTACACAGCTCAGCTTGGGAATCCCGATCGGACACCCCGCAAGCAGGCCAACCAGATGTACTTCAGCAGCGTGCCGCTCCGTGCGATCGTGGTTGAATCGTTGCTCTGTAAACGTTGTAGTTAGGCTTACGCGGAGGGATGGTCGCTGTTCGATCGATCAACCCAGACCGAGATTCTTCCCCGCACTTCTCACTCGGGATTGGGGAAGTCATTTTTGCTTTCTCGACGAGCGTGTGATTGGCATTGCCAAGGTGGCGCAGGCCGACGATGCAGCGCCGGGACAGGCTCAGCCGAAGACGTCGACGGATGTGGTGATGGGTACACCACGCTACATGGCGCCCGAGCAGTGCAAAGGCGGCGTGCAGATCGACGACAAAGCCGACGTGTACTCGCTCGGTGTGATGCTGTACGAGATGCTCGCGGGTCGTCCGCCGTTCGTCGGTGGCTCGGGTGAAGTGCTGGCGATGCACATCTATGAGCCGCCGCAGCCGCTCAAGACGCTGGCACCGCACGTTCCCGAGGAGATTGCGCAGCTTGTTCATCTGCTCTTGTCGAAGAAGCGCGAAGAGCGCCCGAACATGAAGCAGGTGATGGCTCGTCTGGAAGAGCTGGGACAGCGACATCCGACGTCGATGCTGCCGGCGATCTCGATGGCGGCGCTGCTGCCTCCGTCGCTGACACCGCCGGGAACGAATCCGCACCAGACCCCGACGGCAGGAACCTCGGCTTCTTCGACGCTGGGACTGTCGGCAGGACAAGCGCAAAATGGTCGCTCGCCGAAGATGCTGCTGCTCGGGCTACTCGGTGGTGGCACGGCGCTGCTCGGGGTGCTGGCGATCTTGCTGCTGCGTCCGCAGCCGAAGCCGGTGGTGACGGTTCAGCCAGTCAAGACGATTCCCGTCGATATGGCGAGCCCAGCACCGCCGCAGCCTGTGGCAGCCAAGCCCAAGCAGATTCACTGGTCGGTGCAGACGACACCGCCGGGCGCGCAGATCGTCCGAGTTTCCGACGGACAGATCCTGGGCGGAACACCGATGGAGCTGGACCAGAGCGCGTCGGACGGAGCCTGCGAAGTCAAGCTGAAGCTGCCAGGATTTGCCGACAAGGTGATCAAGCTCAGCCTCGCGGACAACGAGACACGCAAAGAGACGCTCGACAAAGCCCCGGTCGTTCGTCCGATTCTGAAGCCACGGCCCGGAATCGGCAAAACCACTTCGACGCCAAGCAAGGGCAATGATGAACAACCTCGCATCGTGGACTAGACAGCTGGCTCTCGGTGTTGTGTTGGTTGCAGGCGCGCCTCAGGTTGCGTCAGCTGACGGAGATCCCGGTGCCAATGCGCAGAGCCCGGCTCCGAAGAAAAAGGACGATGGCTGCCTACGCGATACCGTCTGTCGCACCGCGTACCAAAAGGCGCTGGCGCTGTATGACGAAGGTCGCTACGAAGAGGCGCTGAGCGGCTTTCAAGGTGCGTATGCGCGACGACAGATGCCGTGGCTGCTCCTGAACATCGGACGCACGGTGCAGCGCCTGGGTCGTCCCAAAGAAGCGATTGGCTACTACGAGCGCTACAAAAAAGCCGATCCGAACATCGACCCAGAGACGGAGCGACGGGTAAACAAGTACATCGAGCAAGCGCAAGCGCTGCTGGAAAACACGCCCGCGCAGCCGGATTTGGTGGCGCAAAATCCGACGGGAAATCAGCAAAATCCGACGGGAAATCAGCAAAATCCGACGGGAACGCCTGGGCTGACGATGCAGCCGCCGCAGGCTCCGACGAGTCCGCAGCCGCTCAACCTGACGCCGCCCGCCCCCGCTGAGTCGCAGACGCTCGCGACGCCGATTTACAAAAAATGGTGGTTTTGGACGATCATCGGTGGCGTTGTCGTCGCAGGAGCCGTTGGAACCGCCGTGGGTGTGACCGCTGCCAAGAAAGAGCCACTTCCCGCAACGCCCGAGCCCTTTCAGCCGAATGATACCGTCTTAAATCCTCAATTTTGAGAGAGGCCCATGATTAAGCAGCTCGCCTTCCGCCCTGTTTTGTCGTGTGGTTTGTCAACGTGGCTGCGGCGAAACACGCTGCTGCTGGCGCTTCCGATGCTGGCGTCGAGCTGCGATCCCGGTCAGCTCGAGCCGGACGCCAACGCCATTGCCATCAACGTACTCGGGCTGGCTACGGACGCAACCAAGCTGGTTGTTACGACGACGCTCGACGGTAAAGCAACCACCAACACGGAGCCAATGGAAGTCACGACGAAGCTCACTCGCTTCGGCTTGCGACTGGCCAAAGAGCTGACGGGCACGCTGACGGTGGGCATTGATGCCTACGACGCAGAGCTGTGCAAGGTGGGAAGTGGCTCCGTATCGACGCCAGTGGGCAGCCCGTATCGGTTTGAGATCACCGCGTCGATGAAGACGGTATCGCCTCGGCAGTGTCCGCCGCCGCCACCGGCCAAGACGTGCGCGCCGAACCTGTTTTGCTGGTCCAATCCGCTGCCGCAGGGAAATACGTTCCAGAGCCTGTGGGCGGTCGCGGCCAATGATGTCTGGGCCGTCGGTGACGCCGGAACGATTCATCACTACGACGGCAGCAAGTGGACAGCGGTCGCGAGCGGAACCACCGAAAACCTGCTGTCGGTCTGGGCCGCGTCTGCCACGGAAGTCATCGCCGTCGGAACAAATGGAAAGGCCTTCCGTTACGACGGAACCCAGTGGACCGCCGAGACCACCGGCAGCACCAAGCGCTTGTCAGCGATTTGGGGCAGCGGAATCAACGCATTTGCCGTTGGTGAAGGCGGAACCATCCTGCGCCGCAGCGGTGGAACGTGGAACCCGCTGACGTCGGGCGTCACCACCAACCTAACCAGCGTCTGGGGTCGGGCCGCTTCGGAAGTGTACGCCGTTGGCGACGCTGGCGTCATTCGCAAGTTCGACGGCAACAACTGGACGGCGATGACCAGCCCGACGACCGCCAACCTGGCGAGCATCTGGGGCGATGCAACCACTGCCGTAGCCGTCGGTGCCAACGGAACCATCATCGGCCTGACGGGCACTGCCTGGTCCATGCAGACGAGCGGCACCACCGAACAGCTCGGCGGCGTGTTTTCCCCGATGGCAGGCCAGTATCTCGCCGTCGGCACAAACGGACTGATCCTACGCGGCAGCGGCGGAACCTGGACCCCACAAGGAGCCAGCACCAACTTGGCCCTGACGTCCGCCCGAGGCAGCAGCCCCAGCGACATCTGGGTGAGCGGAGCCGGCGGTCAGCTGACGCACTTCGACGGAACCAAGTGGAGCAGCTCTCGACGGGGACTCGAGACCAACTTCCGCAACATCGCAGCGCTTTCCGCCAAGAACATCTGGGCCATCGGCGACGGTGGACTGATCGCACACTACGACGGCACCACCTGGACCCAAGTGGACAGCGGCACCACCGCGAACCTCAGCGGCATCTGGGCTGTGTCGCCCAACGAGATCTACGCCGTCGGTGACAACAACACGTTCCTGCGCTATCTCGGGCAAAACTGGACCGTCGGTTCGTATCCGACGGTATCGGTGCATGCACGCGGCGTCTGGGCTTCGGGATCCGCCAACATCTGGTCCGTTGCCACGTCGAGCACGCCGAATCAGTCCTGGCTGTTCCAGTATAACGGCGTGACCTGGTCCGGCTTCACCATGAGCGATCCGAACGCGCCGACCACCAACCGCGTCACCAACGTCAACAGCATGTGGGGCACGACGCAGGGCA
>WBZP01005146.1_pt1 | contig 13376 bp, 16 predicted proteins | sample 5204301 | NCBI WGS metagenome assembly WBZP01 (sample SAMN12412401, study PRJNA552823) | activated sludge metagenome | isolation source: activated sludge from nitrification reactor of wastewater treatment plant... | place: USA: Pennsylvania | collected 2017 | reverse complement strand
GCGACGGCCTTCAGCGCATTTTCGGTGGCTTGCCGGGCCTGAAAACCGAGAGCCGCGACGCTTGCCTTGGGCAGCGGCAGCAGGAGATCGAAGGTTTCCCGGTCGCTCCACCCGGGCGTTTCCGGAAGTTGGTGCCGGCGCGGCGGCGCCGCAACCTGCCGTGGTATGGTAAGAACTCGTCCAGCCGCGGACGCTTGGGCGGTTCAAGAGGGAACATGGTTGCCCATCAAATTTGGCTTTATCTCAGACATGCCTATACGGGTTGACTGGCGTCCGTCACACTGGCGAATGCCAGTGTTCAGTGCAGCGACCAACTGGATTCCGGCTTGCGCCGGAATGTCGAGTTGAGCGCTGTGGTTAATCAGGTTGGGCGATGGCGGGTCTCGGCGGGAAGCGCGAGTTCGGCATGTAGCGGAGGCGACACTCGATTCGCTGCGACCCTCCTGGCCGGCCGAGGTAGGCGATTGCGCTGCCGCGATCCTGGTCAAGACTTTCCCGCACTGCCATAGGCGTACCCGTCATGCCCGTCATTTCCGTTTGTCTGAGCCCCGGCTTCCAGCGCTCGGCAACCATCTACGCCCTGGTTCCGGGAGAGGTCAACCGGCTGACAAGCGTCGCCGTCGATGCCGCGGGCAAGGGGGTGAACGTCTGCCGCGTGCTGCAGCGACTGGGCATCGAGGCGTGCTGCCTGGCGCAAGGCGGCAGCAATGGCGACGAGTTGCTGTCGCTGGCCCGACAGGAGGGGCTGGATCTTCGGCTGATACCTTCCTCCGGACGCTTGCGCACCTGTACGTCCGTCGTCGAAACCTGCATGGCCGGCGGACGGCGGGTGACCGAACTGGTCGAACCGTCTTCCCCGGTCGATCAATCCTGCGTGAACGGCATGAGCGAAATGGTCTCGGCGCTGCTGCCCGGCGCCGCCGCCATGGTGATCGCCGGATCCAGGGCGCCCGGCTATCCCGACGGATACCCGGCGCGCCTTGCCGGCATGGCCCGGGCCGCCGCGGTGCCGGTATTTCTTGATCTGCAGGGCCCCGATCTCCGGGATGCCATCGCCGCCCGGCCGGCCGTGGTCAAGATCAACCTCAGCGAGTTTGCCGCCACATTTCTCGGCGAACGTTTCAGCGGCGGCGAGCATCGCGGCGTGCTGGCGCAGGCGATTGTTTCCGCGGACATCCTGAATGCCGTGGCCGAAGTGTCGCGCAAGCATGCGACGGCGTTCGTGCTGACCCGCGGCGCCAACAGCATTTTGCTGGCCCGCGACGGGGCGGTACGCGTCAGGCCGGTGCGTCCGCTCGCGGCGGAGCAAAGCGTTAACCCGATCGGCTCCGGCGACGCATTCCTCGCCGGATTGCTGACGCAACTGCTGGTGGACGGCGTGTGCACCTGGGACAGCTTGTCGCTGGCGAACATTGAAAAGGCTGTCGATTTCGCCATTGCCTGCGCGCAGTCGACGGCGCGCAGCCTGCGCCCGGGATTTCTCGAGGATTCGTTCAAGCCAGCGCCACGTCCATCCGCCACTGCCGCCGCAAAGTCGCCGCTGTCGCGTGATTGAGGACAGGCCCTAGCGGTTAAGCGCTCCCATCATGTTCGCGGGATAGCGTGCGCCGGCGGCGACGTCGGGCGGAAATATCGCCGCAAGCCCCGCGATCTGTTCCTTGTTCAGCTTGACCGCCAAAGCCCCGACATTCTCTTCAAGATACTTGCGCCGCTTGGTGCCGGGAATCGGAATGATGTCCGCGCCCTGGGCCAATACCCAGGCCAGCGCGAGCTGTCCCGCGGTGCAGCCGACGTCGGCGGCGAACTCCCTGATGCGTTCCACCAGGGCCAGGTTCCGGGCAAAGTTGTCGCCCTGGAATCGCGGGCTCGAGCGACGGTAGTCGTCCGCTTCGAAGTCTTCCGGTTTGCGTATCGCACCGGTGAGGAATCCCCGGCCCAGCGGACTGTAGGGTACGAAGGCGACGCCCAGCCGGCGGCAGGTCGCCAGCGCCTGCGCCTCCGGATCGCGTGTCCATAACGAATACTCGCTTTGCAGCGCGCTTACCGGATGGACCTTGCAAGCACGCTCCAGCGTCTCGGCCGAGGCCTCGGAGAGGCCGATGTAACGCACCTTGCCGGCGCGCACCAGGTCCGCCAGGGCGCCCACCGTGTCCTCGATCGGCACCTTCGGATCGACGCGGTGCTGGTAATAGAGGTCGATGGTCGTCACCCCGAGCCGGCGCAGGCTGCCATCGACGGCGCGGCGCACGTACTCGGGACGGCTGTCGAAACCACGCACCGAGGGATCCCGTGGATCGCGCAGGATGCCGAACTTGGTGGCGAGAAAGACTTCGTCGCGGCGACCCTTGATCGCGCGGCCGACGAGTTCCTCGTTGGTGTGGGGCCCGTAGATGTCGGCGGTGTCGAGGAAATTGACGCCCAGATCCAGCGCGCGATGAATCGTCGCGATCGATTCCGCCTCATTCCGTCCCGAGTAGAAGTCGCTCATCCCCATGCAGCCCAGACCGATCGCCGAAACCATCGGTCCGTTACGCCCGAGTTGTCGCATTTGCATAGTCGTCTCCCGGCCTGAGTTGGTCCGGAAAGCTTAACACCTCGATTCCGCTGTGCCCGATTCGGCGCGTTGGCCTGGACTGAAGCAAGGTCCTGGTCCGCGATAACGCCCGCTTCGCATGCCTTGGCCGCCACCGCAACAGGGAATTCCGTTAAAATCCGGCCCTCGCGTCAAGGCCCCCGAGGTGCTCAACAGCTTGGATGAGCGCTGTTGCCCCCCATGGATCACATCCGAAATTTTTCCATCATCGCCCATATCGATCACGGCAAATCCACCCTGGCGGACCGCATTATCCAGCGCTGCGGCGGTCTTTCCGAGCGCGAGATGGAAGCGCAAGTGCTCGACTCGATGGATATCGAGCGCGAGCGCGGCATAACGATCAAGGCCCAGACAGCGGCGCTCAGCTACCTGGCGCGCGACGGCCGGGTCTACAACCTGAACCTGATCGACACGCCGGGGCATGTCGACTTTTCCTATGAGGTAAGTCGTTCGCTGTCCGCCTGCGAAGGCGCGCTGCTGGTGGTTGACGCCTCGCAAGGCGTCGAGGCGCAGACGGTGGCGAACTGCTATACGGCGCTCGAGTTGGGCGTCGATGTCGTTCCGGTACTGAACAAGATCGATCTGCCGGCGGCGGACCCGGAAAGCGCGCGCAGCGAAATCGAGGACGTGATCGGCATCGACGCGACCGAGGCGATCCTGTGCTCGGCGAAAACCGGCTTTGGCGTCGATGAGGTGCTGGAAGCGGTCATCGCGCGCATTCCGCCGCCCAGGGGAGACGCCGCGGCGCCCCTGAAGGCGCTGATCATCGACTCCTGGTTCGACAATTATGTCGGCGTAGTAATGCTGGTGCGCGTGGTCGACGGTGTGGTGCGCGCCAAGGACAGGCTGTTGCTGATGGCGGAAGGATCCGTCCATCTCTGCGAACAGGTCGGCGTATTCACCCCCAAGTCGCTGACGCGCGCGGAGTTGAGGGCCGGCGAGGTCGGCTTCGTCATCTCCGGCATCAAGGAGCTGGACGCCGCCAAGGTCGGCGACACGGTGACCAACGCCGAGCGTCGCGCGCTGGCGCCCCTGGAGGGATTCAAGGAAATCAAGCCGCAGGTCTTCGCCGGCCTCTATCCGGTGGAATCCAATCAGTACGATGCCTTGCGCGACTCGCTGGAAAAGCTGCATCTGAACGACGCCTCGCTGCACTACGAGCCGGAAGTTTCGCAGGCGCTGGGCTTCGGCTTCCGTTGCGGATTCCTCGGTCTGCTGCACATGGAAATCGTCCAGGAGCGGCTGGAGCGCGAATTCGACCAGGACCTGATCACCACCGCGCCGACCGTGGTGTATCAGGTGCTGATGCGCGACGGCACGCTGATCCAGGTGGAAAATCCGGCCAAGCTGCCCGAGACGCAGAAGGTCGAGGAGATTCGCGAGCCGATCATCACCACCAAGATCTTCGTGCCGCAGGAATATCTCGGCGCGGTCATCACGCTGTGCGAAAGCAAACGCGGCTCGCAAGTGAACCTGGCCTATCACGGACGCCAGGTGCAGCTCAGCTACGAAATGCCGATGGCCGAAGTGGTGATGGATTTTTTCGACAAGCTGAAGTCGGTTTCGCGCGGTTACGCTTCGCTGGACTACGAATTCAAGGAGTACCGGGCGGCCGACGTGGTCAAGCTCGACATCCTGATCAACGGCGAAAAGGTCGATGCCCTGTCGGTGATCGTGCATCGCGCCAATGCGCCGTATCGCGGCCGCGAGCTGGCGGCCAAGATGCGCCAGTTGATCCCGCGCCAGATGTACGATGTCGCGATCCAGGCGGCCATCGGCTCGACCATCGTCTCGCGGGAAAACGTCAAGGCGATGCGCAAGGACGTGCTGGCCAAGTGCTATGGCGGAGACATCACGCGCAAGAAGAAACTGCTGGAAAAGCAGAAGGCCGGGAAGAAGCGCATGAAGCAGGTCGGCCGGGTGGAAATTCCGCAGGAAGCCTTCCTCGCGGTGTTGCGCGTGGGTGACAAATGAACTTCGCTCTGATTCTCTTCATACTCGTGGTGGTCACCGGCGTCGTCTGGGCCATCGACCGTTTCTGGGCGCGCAAGAAGCGCCCGGCCGACGCCAAGGATCCCTGGTGGGTCGAATATGGCGGAAGCTTTTTTCCGGTCATCCTGGCGGTGTTCCTGCTGCGCTCGTTTCTCGTCGAACCGTTCAAGATCCCCTCGGGCTCGATGATCCCGACGCTGCTGGTGGGCGATTTCATTCTGGTGAACAAGTACACCTACGGCGTGCGACTGCCGGTGATCAACAAGAAGATCGTCGAACTGAACTCCCCGCAACGCGGCGACGTGGTGGTGTTCCGCTACCCGCCCGATCCCTCGCTGGACTACATCAAGCGCGTGGTCGGCCTGCCGGGCGACAAGGTGGTCTATCGCAACAAGAAGCTGACCATCAACGGCATCGAGATAAAACAGCGCCGGATCGAGGACTACCTCGATCGCGACCGCCTGTTCTACACGCCGCGCTTCATCGAGAACCTGGGCAGCGTGGAGCACGACATTCTGATCGACCCCGAGGCGGCGCCCTTCATACGGCAGATCGGTCGCTTTCCGTATGACGAGAAATGTCACTACAATAGCGAAGGCGTGAGTTGCGAGGTTCCGGCCGGGCACTATTTCATGATGGGCGACAACCGTGACAATTCGCAGGACAGCCGCTTCTGGGGCTTCGTCCCCGACGAGAACCTGGTCGGCAAGGCATTTTTCATCTGGTTCAATTTTGGCGAGCTGAAGCGGATCGGTTCGTTTCACTAGGGGATAACATGAAACTTCAGCGTGGCATCAGTCTGAACGGTCTCATGATCGGCGGCATAGTCCTTGCCTTGGTGGCCCTTCTGGCGATGAAGGTGGTGCCGCCCTGGATCGAGTACGGCAGCATCCTGCGGGCGGCCAAGGCGACCGCCGCCGACGGCAGCCTCAAGGAAGCTTCGGTGGCGCAAGTGCGTGAGTCCTATGCCAAGCGCGCCGAGATCGACAACGTGACGAGCATCGGCCCGAAGGATCTTGATGTCACCAAGGACGGCAGCGATCTGGTGATCTCGTTCCAGTATGTGAAGAAGGTGCCGCTGTTCGGCAATACGAGCATCGTCTTCGATTTCGAGGGCAGCAGCGCCAAGAAATGAAGCGGCTGGCGCTGGAGGCGGCGCTCGGGCACCGCTTTGGGCAGCCGGAGCTGCTGCGTCAGGCGCTCACCCATCGCAGTTTCGGTTCCGCGCACAACGAACGCCTGGAGTTTCTCGGTGACTCGGTGCTCAACTGCGCCGTGGCCGCCTGCCTGTGCCAGCGCTTCGCGGATCTGAAGGAAGGCGAGCTTTCCCGCTTGCGGGCGAGCCTCGTGCGGCAGGAAACACTGGCCGCGATTGCCCGCGAGATCGCATTGGGCGATCACCTGCGTCTGGGCGAGGGCGAGCTGAAGAGCGGGGGAGCGCAGCGCGCCTCGATCCTGGCCGACGCCCTGGAGGCCATCTTCGGCGCGATTTACGTCGACGCCGGCTTTGACGCGGCGCGGGCCGCCATCGAACGCCTGTATCAACCCAGCCTGGCCCGCATAGATCCCAACGATGCCGGCAAGGATCCGAAAACCGCCTTGCAGGAAATCCTCCAGGGGAGGCATCTGCCGCTGCCGCGCTACGGCGTGCTCGCCACCCACGGCGAGGCGCATGCCCAGCGCTTCGAAGTCGAATGCGTGATTCCGGAGCTGGGCGTCCGCAGCACGGGGGCCGGTGCCAGCCGACGCATCGCCGAACAGCAGGCGGCGCGGCGGGCGATTCGGGACATCGCGCCGTGAGCGCGGCGTTTCGCACCGGCTACCTGGCCGTCATCGGCCGCCCGAATGTCGGCAAGTCGACCCTGACCAATCGCCTGGTCGGCGCCAAGGTGAGCATCACGTCGAAGAAGGCGCAGACCACCCGGCATCGCATCCATGGCGTGCTGACCACGCCCGACGCCCAGTTCATCTTCGTCGATACCCCCGGATTCCAGATGACGCACAAGAATGCGCTGAATCGGCTGATGAACCGCAGCGTGACCTCGACCTTTGCCGACGTCGACGTGATCCTGCTGGTGGTCGAAGCCGGCAACTGGGGCGCGGGCGAAGCCGAGATCGCGCGCATGCTGCCGCCGGCAACGCCGGTGGTGCTGGCGATCAACAAGATCGACCGGCTGGCGGACAAGGCCGAATTGCTGCCGTTCATCGCCAGGGTATCCGCGCAGCATGAGTTTGCCGCGCTGCTGCCGATCTCGGCGGAAAAGGGTGTCGGCACCCAGGAGTTGCTGACGGTTCTCGCCCCTTACCTGCCGGAGGCGCCGCCGGTATTCGCGGACGACGACATCACCGACCGTTCCGAGCGCTTCATGGCCGCCGAGATCCTGCGCGAGAAGCTGTTCCGCAATCTGGGCGAGGAACTGCCCTACGGCATCGCCGTGGAGATCGAGAAGTTCGAACAGGAGGGGGCTCTGCGCCGCATTCACGCCGCGGTGATTGTCGACAAGGCCGGGCACAGGGCCATCGTCATCGGCAAGGGCGGTGCCCGGCTGAAGCGGATGTCGACCGACGCGCGCAAGGAAATGGAAACCCTGTTCGGCGGCAAGGTCTGGCTCGAAACCTGGATCAAGGTCAAGGGCGGCTGGGCCGACGACGAGCGCGCGCTGAAGAGCCTGGGCTACGACTAGCCTGTCGCATCATGGTTCCTTGTCCATTCCGCCGGGTCTGAACCGGTGAATGCCAAACGCGTCGACGCACAGTCGGCCTACGTTCTGCATCTGCACCCCTACAGCGAGACCAGCCTGGTGGTGGACGTGTTTACCCGCGATCACGGCCGGCTGCCGCTGCTGGCGCGCGGCGCGCGGCGGCCGCGTTCGCCGATGCGCGGCGTGCTGATGTCCTTCCAGCCGCTGCAACTCGGCTGGTTCGGCGGCGGCGAAGTCAAGACCCTGGCCAAGGCGGAATGGCTCGGCGGCATGCCGCTGTTGGGCGGCCGTTGCCTGCTGCTCGGTTACTACCTGAACGAGTTGCTGCTCAAGATGCTGCCGCGCGAGGATGCCCATGTCGCGCTGTTCGACGCCTATGTGGACGCCTTGCACGCGCTGGCCGCGGCCACCGCCGACGCGCCGGAATTGCGCCGCTTCGAAAAGACCTTGTTGAAAGAGCTCGGCTACGGGCTGACGCTGGATGTGGACATGCGCACGGGCCAGCCGGTGGTGGCGGAACGCGAATACACCTATCTGCTCGAACGCGGCCCGGTGACCGGCGTCGTCGCTGCGCCGGGAGATGCGCCGCACGCTCCGGGCGAGGCGCCGATCGTGCGCGGCAAGACCCTGCTCGACATGGCCGCGGACGATTACTCCGATCCGCGCACCCGGCTTGAAAGCCGCCAATTGATGCGCCAGTTGATCGCCCATCATCTGGGCGGCAAACCGCTGCAATCGCGGCGGGTGTTCATGGAGCTACAGGAATTATGACAACTTACCAGCCGCCGCGCGGCCCGGGGCAAACGACATGATAGAACTCGGCGTAAACATCGATCACGTGGCCACGGTGCGCGAGGCGCGCAAGACCCACGAACCCGATCCGGTCTGGGCCGCGGTCGAAGCCCACCTGGGAGGGGCCGACGGGATCACCGTGCACTTGCGCGAGGATCGTCGCCACATCCAGGATCATGACGTGCGCCGACTGCGCGAGCTGACCCACATCAAGCTCAATCTCGAAATGGCGGCCACCGACGAGATGATCGGCATCGCCTGCGGCCTCAAGCCGGAAATGGCGATGCTGGTGCCAGAGGGCCGCCACGAAGTGACCACCGAGGGCGGGCTGGACGTGGCCGGCCAGGAGGCACGGCTGCGCGCCGTGGTGGCGCAACTGGCCGCCGCCGGCATCATCACCAGCGTCTTCATCGATGCCGAACTGCCGCAGGTCGCGGCCGCCGCGCGGATCGGCGTCGGCGTTTGCGAAGTCCACACCGGGCCTTACGCCCATGCCTTCTACGGTCGCGGCCGCGATGTCGAAAGCCCGCCGGTGCAGGTCGAACTGGAAAAGATCCGCGTCGCCGGCGCGGCGATTCGCGCCGCGGGAATGCGCTTCAATGCGGGCCATGCGCTGAACTATTTCAACGTGCAACCGGTGGCGGCCCTGCCCGGAATTCGCGAACTGCATATCGGCCATGCCATCGTCAGCCGGGCGCTGTTCGTCGGCATGCGCGAGGCCGTCGCCGAAATGAAGCGTCTGATGCGCGAGGCGCAAGGTTGACGACTTGTTCCCCGAAACGTGATCACGCGCGGGCAAGCCTGTCGTTCACGACGGGCTGCGAAGCATGATCTTCGGCGTCGGCACCGACATCGTTTCGGTGGCGCGCCTGGCCGGATACTGGCGACGCCACGGCGAACGCGGCACCGAGAAACTGCTGGCGCCCGAGGAGCGCGAGGCCTGCCGCGGCAGCAATGATCCGGGGCGCTTCCTGGCCAAGCGCTTCGCCGCCAAGGAGGCGCTGGGCAAGGCGCTGGGCACCGGCATCCGTGCTCCGCTGTTGCTGCCGCGGATCGCGGTCACGCACGACGCACTGGGCAAACCGGCCTTCGCCTTCGCGCCGCCGCTGGCCGCGCATCTCGCCGAACGCCGGCTGGTGGCCCATCTTTCGATCAGCGACGAGCAGGATTATGCTATTGCTTTCGTCGTACTGGAAACCTTATGAACGCCATCCCGCCCGGCCCGCTGATGATCGACATCGCCGGCCTCGAACTGTCCGCGCTCGACCGCGAGCGCCTCGCCCATCCGCTGGTCGGCGGCGTGATCCTGTTCGCCCGCAACTACCAGGATCCGCAGCAATTGAGCGCGCTGTGCGCGGCGATTCACGCGCTGCGTTCGCCGGCCATGCCGATCGCCATCGATCATGAAGGCGGGCGCGTGCAGCGCTGCCGCGAGGGCTTCACCCAGATACCGGCGATGCGCCGCCTGGGCGAGCTGTGGGACCGCGACCGGCCGGCGGCGCGCGCCGCGGCGGCCGACATCGGCTACCTGCTGGCGGCGGAACTGCGCGACTGCGGCGTGGATTTCTCGTTTACGCCGGTGCTGGATCTCGACTGGGGCGCCAGCGGCGTCATCGGCGATCGCGCCTTCCACCGCAGCCCGGCGGCGGTGACGGAACTGGCCGGGGCCCTGATCGACGGCCTGCGGGCCGCCGGCATGGGCTGTTGCGGCAAGCACTTCCCCGGTCACGGCTGGGTCGCCGCGGACTCCCACGTCGCCACTCCGGTCGACCAGCGCACCCTTGCCGAAATGGCCCCCGACCTGGAACCCTATCGTCATCTGAAGCTCGACGCGGTGATGCCGGCGCACGTGATCTACCCGCGGGTCGATTCGCGGCCCGCCGGGTTTTCACGGGTGTGGCTGAAGATGTTGCGCCTGGAGTTCGATTTCGACGGCGTGATTTTCAGCGACGATCTGTCGATGGAAGGCGCCAGCTTTGCCGGTGGCATGGTCGAGCGCGCGCAAGCCGCCTGGACGGCCGGCTGCGACGTGCTGCTGGTGTGCAATGCGGCGGATGCGGTGGCGGACCTGTTGTCGAACTGGCAGCCGGCCCATGACCCCGTGCGCGCCGCCAGGCTGGCGCGGCTTTCGCCGCCGCCCGCCTGGGAGCGGGACGGCGTCCGCTATGCGGTGGCCAAGGCGGTGGTGGAGAGCCTCGCCGCCTGAGCGCGCGTAGCCGTGTCGCCTTGCCGCTGGCGGGCGACGACGGCGCCGGCAATGCCGGCAAACGTCTCGCGCGTCACTCCCTGTTTCCTATCCTAGTTCGGTAAATCCAGGGAACTACAGAAAGGATGAGTAGGGCTATAAGCGTGCTCAGGACAGCGGTCGATTCCCGCCCCATTCCTGCAGCCATGCCGATTGCCGCCGTTACCCATATGCCTGCGGCCGTAGTCAGCCCCCGAGTCTGTAATTCTTTCGTTCCCATAATTATGGCTCCGGCCCCAAGAAACCCCACACCTGCGATCAAGCCCTGCAATACCCGACTCAAGTCTGCGCTTGATGCCCCTGCTTGTTGGGGAATGAGGACGAAGAGTGCTGCCCCTATGGCAACCAGCATATGCGTTCGCACCCCCGCACTCTTGCCTTGCCGCTCCCGTTGGTATCCCAATAGACCGCCTAGGGTTGCAGCAACCAGAAGGCGCAGTGTGATGCGTGTAACTTGCGTCGCATCGGGGATATCGGCGAATTCCGACAGCACTGTATTCCATACCTCTTGCCACATGCCCGTAGTCCCAATTGTTACTTCTCGTTTTTCGGTACTTCATCCCGGCACTTCACGAGGCCGTCCAACGTTCCGGTTCGGCGGCGGCGCGTAGCGTCGTCTGCTGCAACCGGCAGTTGGGCATCAATCCCCACAAGCGAACCCTCATTCGTGAAATCGCTCGTATAGATCACGCGGCCAGTAACGCACCGGCTCAACACCGTCCGCTTGGATGAGGTCTGCCTTGATGCACTCATATTCATAGCAGTTAAGCTCGAACGTGTTGCCCCAAGGGTCGGCGAAGCTGTAGGCCCAGCACATGTCGAAGTCCACAATGTCATTGATGTGAAGCGGTTTGCCAGAAGAACTGTTAATGCCGTTAGGGAGTGATCGAGCAAAAGCCATGAAGCCTTTCGCATCGAGGCTGAATGCTACCCCTGTTACTTGCGGAACCATTGGGTGCCCATCACTTGCTTCAAACAGTGCGAGCATCGTCTTTCCGCCATCTGCCGATACTTGAAGCGGACCGCCTTCGAACCCCTTCGCCCAGAACGCAAACTTGTCGACGGCTTCAAAGCCCAAGTGGTCGGCGTACCACTGCGCAGCCACCTCTCGATCGGGCACGCGAATATGAACATGATCGAGACGCCCCATTCGAAACTTCGCTTGCCTCATGGATCCCTCGAGTGTGGAAAGCAAGAATTCCTGGCTAGCTGCCGATGGCAATGTCAAACAAATCGGCCGCCGATTGGAGCATGCACAGCATCGCACTTGATGCCCAACGTTCGACGCAACCGGCCGGCGGAGGCCGAAGGCCGGAGCGAGCCTGCAAGCGCAGCTTGCAGGCGGTTCGCTTGACGGAAGGGTTGGAGGTCTGGTGGCCGGGAGTAGACAAGGGGTTTGCTGTACTGTACAGTAAAGCGTACATATAAGGAGCCACGGAATGGATGCGATTACCTACACGACGGTTCGGGCGAACTTGGCTAGTGCGATGGACCGTGTTTGCAACGACCACGAAGCGCTGATTATCACTCGCAACGGAGAGCAATCGGTCGTCATGCTCTCCCTCGAAGACTACAAGGCGCTGGAAGAGACCGCCTATCTTCTGCGCACACCGGCGAACGCGAAGCGCCTTCTTGCGGCCGCAGCGCAATTGAACGCCGGCAAGGGTGTTGAGCGGAAGCTGGCCAAGTGAAGCTAGTCTTCGCTGAAGAGGCATGGGAAGACTACCTGTATTGGCAGAAGCAGGATAGAAAGATGGTCGAGCGGATCAACAAAATGGTTCGCGAAACCCAGCGAGAACCATTCAGTGGCGTGGGCAAACCCGAACCGCTGAAACATGCCCTCTCAGGATTTTGGTCACGCCGGATCACGGACGAGCACCGTATGGTGTATCGGGTTGAAGGCGACCAACTTCAAATAGCCCAGTTGCGTTTCCATTACCGAGACGCCCAACGTCCCGCATCACCTGCCGGCGGAAGAAGGCGAAGCCCGCTGTAGCCGGTCAGGTGCATGCGGATGTCAGGCCGACTTGTTGGCTAGGACGCTACGAAAAGCTCCACGGTGTCCGGATGTACTCCGTCGTACTTCATTGCCTCGGCTGCATCAGCACCCTGAAGGGCCTTTGTAAGGGCTTCGACACTCGGCACGTTCTCTATGAGGACACCCACCCGGCGTCCCCCGCCGGGACTGACAAACGTCCTTACGGTCATCCCGTGCGCACCGAAGAACTCGGCTCGCTTGGGCGAAGCCAGCCAGTGAGCGACATCATCCACTTCATGTACTGCCATTACCGTAGCCATTCCGACAACCCTCCTGTAGTGATGGTGAATCATTAATGTCTGCATTGCCGCGCATGTCCGGAATCCTACGCATTAGGGGTATCGTGTGCGCCCTGTTGATGAACCGCCCGGTGCGGACCCGCATGCCGGGTGGTGTGGGGAGGGCCGGTTGGAAGCCGGCCCTTACCCGATTCGACCACGCCTGTGACCGAGCCAATGGCTTACGCCGGAGAATGATTTTTGAGCCACTCGCGCAAGGCTGAGTCCACGCGGGTTTGCCAGCCCTCGCCACTTTCGCGGAATTGCTCAACCACTTCTCGTGACAACCGAATGGTAATGCGTTCTTTGGTCGGTGCCTTCTGGGGGCCACGCACGCCCAGTTTCTTTCTAAGGGACAGTGGCAATACTTCAGCGGCCGGCTTGAATTTCGCCATATCTTCCGCGGTCAGCTCGCGGACCTCGCCGTCAGTGTCAATCAATGGTTTGCGGCTTGCCATGTCTATTTGCCTCTCTCGTATTTGCTTTACGGAAACTGATTACCCGAATGCCCGTCTCAGTCTCGGTAAAGCACAGAACATGCAGCCGGCGATCCAGGTAGCACAGCGCGATATAACGAGTTTCGCTATATGCCTTTCGGGTGTCAGGAAACACCAGCGCAGTATTGAAATCGACTTCTGCCGCTCGCTCAAACGAAAGCTGGCGCTCTCTGATATTTCTCTCGTTCTTGATCGGGTCAAAGTCGACTTCCATGCACTAGAGTGTATGCACAAATAGA
>WBZP01005145.1_pt1 | contig 13378 bp, 9 predicted proteins | sample 5204301 | NCBI WGS metagenome assembly WBZP01 (sample SAMN12412401, study PRJNA552823) | activated sludge metagenome | isolation source: activated sludge from nitrification reactor of wastewater treatment plant... | place: USA: Pennsylvania | collected 2017 | reverse complement strand
GGTGATGTTCGATGACTAGGCTATGGGAATGGATTTCTGCTACGTGGCTGCGCGCCTGGGTATGGGTGCTGGCCGTCATTCGGCGCATTGATCCGGATGTGGCGAGCCGGATCTCACGCGGTTGGGGGTGGCATCTGATTTGGTTGGCGGCGGTTCTCTACAGCGTTTTCGGCGTCTCGGTAAATACGTCGGTAGATAATTTTGTGCTGTTTATCGGCGCGGTAAGCGGGGCGCTCCCGCTGATGTTCCATGCCCATGCTACCTTCATTCGGCGCCCGCCAGTGGATGCCGAAGAGTGGCGATGGGTCGAGTACCGGTTCTACCGGGTGCTCATGATGTGCGTTGGCGTTCTGGCCGTCGGGTCGTTCTTCTGATGATGAGTTTGCGAATGGTCGCCGTCCTGGCCCTGGCGGTTTCCGCTCAGGCCGTGGGCGACGTATCCATTCCGCGAGCCGCGCATCGCCACAGGGCGGATCTCGAACAGTACGCCCGGCGCTACTTCGGTCCAGAGGCTCAGGTTTCGCGACTGGCGGCGCAGGTACACCAGGAAAGCGCGTGGAATGAAGCGGCGCGGTCACCAGTCGGGGCGGAGAACATAACTCAATTCATGCCGTCGACCAGAAAATGGATCATCCAGAAATACCCCACCGAGTTGGGCGGAGTAGATTACCGCAGCGGGAAATGGGCTCTCCATGCCCAAGCTATCTACATGCGCGACCTGATGAGCCAGGTACGCATCGCCGATACCGACTGCGACCGCTGGGCGTTCGCCCTTCGCGGCTACAACGGTGGGCTCGGCTACATCCATACCGAGCAGAAACGGGCCGAACGACCAGGGAACGCGGAGAGCGTCGCGGTGCAATGCTACCGATCAGCCGCGGCCTGCCGTGAAAACCGCGAGTATCCGATCCGAATCATGCAGCGCATCGAACCGACCTACATTAAAGCTGGATGGGGTGGGTCGCTGTGCAAGTGACGGTCACCCAGACCTGGGCCGAACGCCACTGGAAACTGATTGGGCTGCTGCTGGCCGGGGTGATCTATGGGGCCTACCGAGCTGGTGAATCGGTGTCTGATAGTCGCCACGAGGCCGAACGCCAACAGGCCGCGATCCAGGTGGCCGAACGCGAGCGCGAATTACAGCAGCAGGTGAGCCAGGCCCAGACCCAGGCGACGAAAACGATAGAGGTGGTGAAATGGCGGACACGAACGATACGGGAGCAGGTCAGTGATTGGGCTTCGCGGACTCCTTCTGGTGATTGCCGTCTTGATGCTGATGGGGTGCGCCTGTGGAATGCCGCGCATGCCAGACCTGCCGCGGGAGCTGAGTGAGCCATGCCAGGAATTGCCGGAGCTGAAGGAGTCGACCATGAAGGGAATGTTGGAGAATCATGTAGAGGTCGCTGGGTTATATTTCGAGGAATGTGCGCGGCGGGATGCGCTTGTTGGTTTGTGGCGGGATGTGTCTGCCGTCCGTCAATGAAACCCATCTTCGATCCAGAAGAAAGGTACGAGCAGATAGATGTCCCAAAGGTGTCCGGGGCCATGGCTGGCGCTAGTTGTTGTTGGTAGAAAATAGAAGGTGGAGATCTATGCCCGCTGTCATAAGTGATGTGCTACTAAAGGCGCTTATCGCGACCGTTTGGTTCGCGATAAAGAGGTTCTCGTCGAAGGATGCCGTGGGGAAGTTGTTAAGCGCATCGCTGGCGCTTCTCGATGTCGATCGCCCAGGAGAGGAAAAGATCAAGATACTCAGGAATTTCGGCCTTGGGTTATTTGGTGCGCTGAGCGATATTGCGAGCGCAGTCCTGACAATAGTCATTGCCAGCATATTCAGCCTGATACAGGCCAAGGGCCGTAAATGGGTTGAGAATCAAATAGGCGGAAGCGTGGATCGTGATTCAGTGATTATAGAAATTGAGTCTCTATTAAATGGCGGGCGATAATGAATGTTGAACAACAACTTGATAATAGCAACTCGCTCGCCAGCATTGATAAGCGGTTAACGGTTTTAGAGATACAGTATGGGCACATCGAGGATTCTCTAAAAAAACAGGATCTAGGAAACGAAAGCATAAAGATGCAGATAAAGTCGATAGCCGACAATCTGGCGTCGCATACCCTGGACGAGCAGAAAGATAGAGTACGTCTACTGTCTAAGCTGTCGTGGTTGCTCGTGTCGGTTATTGGAACGTTGGTGTCGGCGCTAGTTACGCTGGGGTATACATTCGTGAAGTTGAGCAGCGTCGTTCCGACGCCATGACGGGAGAAATATGAAAACGAGATTTTTTGTGTTCTTGATTACTTTATTCATGGTGATCGGTGTGTCCGACATCATGGCGGATAGCGTCAGGATCGAATTTCCAGATGGGCCGAAGGACTGTACGTTCCAAGCGCTGAATTTCTCGCCGTCGAATGGCACGTTGACGGTTTCCGGGTGCTACCTCGGTGGCGGGTCGGTGAACCCCTCTCAGCCGCCATCTCCGCCGCCAGTTTCCGGTGATCCCGGGGCCGGCGTTTGGGTGACCCCCACCGGGGTCACCGTTTTCGATTTTTCCACCAGTAGCAATAGAACCTTCGTCCCTGGGTGTATCAATGGGCAGGCGTGGAACCAGACGGATTGTGAATATCAGGGCGGCATGATAGAGGGGAAGGCCTATGCCGCCAGAGTGAAGGTTCCTCAGGGCGGGAAGTTGCTGGCCAAGTTCGATCGCGCCGAAGCGGGCGAGGCCGACGGCGGTTCCGGTGTGCGTGGCGGGCTTTCTTCCATTCCGGGGGACATGCAGGCAACCAACCCGGCCTGCGTGTTCGAGGCGATTTCTCCCTATATCGAGATAGCCGATACGATACGAGCCGAGCAGGATGCTGTCTTCGATATCTGCTCTACCTTGCCTCCAGAGCTGAGGGGGCAGTGCCATCCTATTGAACCGCCGTGCGTAGTGGCTGCGGACCAGATGTACTACCTGAATTTCACCCCGACATTGGAGGGCTGCGGGAACGGAGCTACCTGTCGGACATTGTTGATCCAACAATAGCGCCTGGCGCGATTCTCTGCCTCGACAACAAAGAGCCCCCCGAGGGGCTCTTTGTGTTTTCAGGACCCGCCTTCTCCGTGGGTGCGATGTGCCCATCTCGTCGTGAATTTACTCTGAAACCATGGCGCCAAAAGAGAGCCAATGTTCCGCCTGCGGTCGTTGGCGACCCACTTCAGAATTTTTGCTCGATCGGAGAAAGCGCGATGGAAGTCTGCGTACCCAATGCCGTGATTGCGTCCCATACATTGGCCATCGCGGGCGCACCAGCCGAAAAACGAAGATTCGCGACTGAACCGATCATTCTTTTTTTCAAGGCTCGGGCACCGGTTCGCGATGCCGATACCCTGGATATGTTCGGCGGAGACCAAGCGCCTGAGCCAAGGACGGCTCTAGTGGAGTCAGTGGTTCCGGTCAAGGGTCACGTCACCTCTAAGGGGGTGTATGTGGTGCCGCATACCGCGATTCGGAAAAAGAAGATGAGCATCGGGTCGCCGCAGTTCGACCTGTTCGCACCGCAGGACGTAGGCCAGACCGAGGCCTCGGGGCCTGCCGAGACGCCGCCTACTGTCGAGCCCGATATGGTAGGCCGGCCACCGCCGGCGAAAAAGACGAAAGAAAAGATAGCGAAGCCCAAGGTCTCGGAAGAGAAATCACCTTCGTCCACCTTCGGCGTTCCAGCCAACGTCACCAAGGCGCAGCGCAAGCGATTCAATGCGCGCGCCCTCGCTATCCTGCAAAAGCGCGACGAGGACATCACCGACGCGGAGAAGCATGAGCTGTCCCTGTACTCCGGACAGGGTGGGGTCGGCGATTCGCTCAACGAGTATTACACCAGGCCGGATGTGGCGTCGGCGATCTGGGACATTCTGGGGCGCCTGGGCGTGTCTGGCGGTGAGGTCTTGGAACCCAGTCTCGGGACCGGCGTTTTTGCGGCCACGGCACCCGGTGGGGTCAAGGTGGTGGGCGTCGAGCTTGACCCGACCAGCGCCCGTATTTCGCGGCTGCTGCATGGCGCACGTCACGAGATCAACGAGAGCGCCTGCGAGGCCTTTGCCGGGCAGGACCCGAGGCAGTTCGATGCCGTGGTCGGCAATCCTCCGTTCGGGCTGCGAGGGGCGCTCATCGCGCAGGATAAGAGGGATTTCGCCGAGGCCGAGCGGTATTTCTTGGATACGGCCATCGACAAGACCAAGCCGGGCGGCGTCATCGCCATGGTGGTCCCTTCTGGCATCCTGTCATCAAGTTCCGGCGCCTGGTTTCGCGAACTGATGTTGAGGAAAGCCGAGTTCCTGGGGGCGCACCGGCTGCCGAATACAGCCTTCTCGCACACTCATACCGGCGTGGTGACGGATATCGTGGTCCTCAGGAAACGCGATCAGGATGTCGCAAATGCTCTCTCGTCGGCGGGCCAGCGGGGGAATGAGGCCCTATTGCGGCGCCTGGGTCTGTGGGACGACGAGGTAATTTCCGGGCGCTATTTCGAGACGCGCGGAGCGAAGAACATCCACGGTTCGCCGGAAGATGGATGGCGATCGAAGGCGAACATAGGCAACGATTTCACCGTGACCGGTTGCATGGATGGGGTGGCACAGGCTATTGGGCAGAGCGCCTTCGATGATGGCCGCAAGGTCACCATGACCGATGTGCTCGATCAGGCGCCACCAGAAGACCATGCGAGCCTGGTCCGTGCGGCAGGAAAGCCGCCTTACGACATCTACCGGGTCGGAGACACCAAGGTCGTGGATGGCGTGGCCTATGTGCTCACTGGCGAGCCGCCACGGTGGCACCGGGCGCAGGAGGAGGAGAAAGAGCATCCTGCCCTGGCGGAGGCGCGGGAACTTGGAGCGCGCATCGAGCGGTTGACGTCTGACACACCTGACCGAGAACGTAAGCAGATCCTATCCGCGCTTGATGATTTCATCGATGAACGCGGTAACCCGCACGATATCCGCCCACTCGTGGCCGCATCCCGTTCAGACCCTGGTCTGTTGCGCGTGCTGTCGGCTGTGTCGAAGGATGGCGCCTATTCGGATGCCATCACCGGCACCAAGTACAGGCGCGGGGATAGCATCGATGCCGTGGTGCTGCGGCTGGTCCGAGACCACGACACCTTCACGGCGCGCGATGTGGCGCGGTTCACCGGCTTGCCCAGCGAAGAGGTGACAGACCGCCTGTTCGCGTCCAATGCCTATAGGCTCATGTCGGATGGAAGGATTTGGACCACGAAGGATCGGTATTTCACCGGCAATCTGTGGGAGCGCCACGACGCCGTACAGCAGGCGATCGATGGAGGCGGCCTTTCTCTGGAGGTGGCAAACCGCCTGCGGGACCAGGCCAAGGAGATTCTCGACCGCATCGATCCGAAAAGCCTGGAGGACATCGAGTTTTCCATGGCCTCTGGCTGGGTGCCGACGCAGGTGCTGGAAACATATTTGGGTTCCAGGCTGAAAGACCTGATCGCAACCTCTCCTACCTCGACGTATTACCTAAGCCTCGACAAGCCGCGGGTGACCTTCGAGAACAACGTCTACACGATCACCGGCGGCGTTCCGAACGAGAAAAAACTGCTGGAACAATGGCTGAACCGTTCTGGGCTGCGCAAGGACGACAGGCCGGCGGTCGACGCCATCGACGACGAGTTTCGTGACTTCTGCAAGGGAAACCAGGATGTACGGCAGCTCCTAGAGGATACCTACAACCGACTCTATCGCGGGACCGTGGAGCCGGAATACTCGAACGACGCCATTGATGTGCCGGGGCTGGACCAGTCCATTCGCATTAACGAGTATCACTGGGGGAACCTGCGCTGGGCGATCGACAAGGGGCGTGGGATCATCGCGGCAGATGTGGGGCTCGGAAAAACCGTTGAGGGGCTGGCCCTGGCGCGCTTGTTGAAAGCCAACGGCATGGCGAAGAAGCCAATGATCGTCGTGCCCAAGTCGGTGCTACGGAACTGGGTCGCGGAGATCGAGAACTTCTTTCCTGGGAGCCGGGTGCTTGTCATCGGGGAGACCAACGGCAAGGCCGATACAGAAGCCCAGCGCAACGAGAAATGGCACGAACTGGCGCAAAGCCAGTCTTACGACTTTGTGCTGTCGAGCATGACGGCGTTCGATGACCTCGATCTCGACCCGATCACTAAGCACGTCATAAATGAGGAAGATTTTTGGGTCAAGCGCGGCAAGCAGTACGACCTGGCCGGGGACAAGCGGCAAAAGCAGATCCGGGAAGCCTGGATGCAGGCGCAAGCCAAGGGCGATGTCTCGCAAAGGACCAAGGCGATCTACTTCAACCAGCTTGGCGTCGACTCATTGATCATGGATGAATTCCATGCCATGAAAAACCTCTTCGATGCCCGTGCCAGGTTCGGCGAGCAGCCGAAGTTTCTTGGGGGTTCCGGGCGATCGCAGCGCGCGCAAGACTTCGGCCTGAAAGCGTCCTGGCTATTGCAGAACCATCATAACCGTGGGGTCTTTGGACTGACCGCGACCCCGACCAAGAACAGTCCGCTTGAGATCTATTCCATGCTCTCGCATGTGGCTCCGGATATGTGGCAAACGCTTGGGTTGCGCAACAGCGAGGAGTTCCTGGACCGTTACGCCATGTTTGAGCCGGGTTTGTATCTGGGCGTTGACGGCACCATGAAGGAAGGCACGCTTACGAAGGGATTCAAAAATATGCTTGAACTGCGTGAATTGATGCAACGCTTTATCCGTCGCCAGACGGCGGCGGAGGTCGGGCTGAAAATCCCTGAGAAGCGCGACGAGCAGCATTTCATCGACATGGACGATGAGCAACGCAAGGTATATGGCCAACTTCGCGCTGAACTGGAGGATGCAGATTCCGATTCCACGGGCAGCGGGCATATCTTCTCGATCATGGACCGGATGAGAAAAGCGGCGATCGATCTTGAGCTCTATGATCCTGGTGAGTACAAGGGGCATGTCTCGCCAAAGTTGCGGGAGGCGGCCAGCACCATCGCCAAGAACAGCGCGGATGGTGGGCAGGTGGTGTTTTGCGATTCCAATGCCGTACACGAGAAACTCGCACGGCTCTTGGTGGGGAAGGGGATACCTCGGGAGAAGATCGGGATCATCAATGGCGACGTGGCTAAGAGTGCGGAGGCCCGCCAGCGCATCGCTGAGGCGTTCAATGCTGGGAAGCTGCGGGTTGTGATCGGCAACACCGGCGTCATGGGCGAAGGGTTGAACCTTCAGAAAGACACGACGGATCTTCACAACCTCGATCTTCCATGGGAGCCGGCCTCACTCCAGCAACGCACAGGACGCGCGGTGCGGCAGAAGAATGTCCACGACTCTGTGCGTGTGCACCATTACCTAGCCAAGGGCACATTCGACGGGTACCGGTTGCAAACTGTAGGAGCCAAGAAGGATTGGCAGGATCAGGTGTGGCATGGTGGCGACCGACTGGAGAACCTGGAGGCGCAGGGACAACTGTCGCGCGAAGAGTTGCAAATCATGATGTCGGCGGACCCGGACGCGGCCCGAGCCGCCATCGAGAAAGACGTCTGGGCGAAAAAGGCGGCCTATGAGGCGCAACAGCGCGCGAACGCGAACGAGGTGTTTATAAAGTTCCAAGAGCTCAAAAGCAATTACCATGCGCTTAAAGACAAGGGCACCCAGTCCGGGCTGCGCTTGAAGCAGCGCAGGGATCAGCTTCGTGCGCAGCTCAATGCCAGCCAGTATTTTGACGCCAAAGAGGCGTTGGATGACAGCAAAGGCCCGGCGGCGCTTCATCCAGTGACTGGCGAGGTCTATAGGGCGAACGATGGAATTGAGATCCCGGGCGGGTTGCACGGCGAGGTTTATTTCTCTGATAAACCAACAAAGTGGGTCATCAAAGGCGTCGACGCGATAAAAGGGGTGCTCTTTCTGCGTCCGTATGGTGATTCAACGCAGGGCACCGAATCCTTATCGTTGACAAAGATTCCGGGTAAGGTTGTCAAAAAGTTCGCCTATGACGCTAAAGGCGAGAATATGGAACTGATCCGCGGCGGGATGAATGCCGTTCTACGTCGCGCGATCTTTAGCGCGCAGCGTTCCTACGGCCAGCCAGACGCCAAGGAGGAAGAGGCCGTTCAATCGATTCTCGATGCCGCGATGTCGGCCATCGATAAGGAAGGCCTCTGGCACGGATCGGAATCCGGCAAGGACTCGCTAAAGACAGAGGTTTCAAACGCGCTGAGTCGCCACAGCGAGATTTTCCAGGGCAAATCCGGACCAGATGCGAATAATTATTTGTCGGATCTGACAGGCGACATCTTTTCTTCGGCCTATCTGACGGCTACCGGGATCGGCGCTAATGTGCATGGATTGCAGGACCTTGTCGGCAAAGACGACACGCTTCTTGAGCGCCACGCGGAAGAGTTGCAATACATCATAAAGCGCAATGTCAGGCGCTACTTGGATGGGTGGAAGGGAGATTTTGTACCAGTCATCAATCGGGCCAATGGTAAGCCAGCACTCATCAAGGGATATGATGCGCGCAAGGTTATCGACAGCAACGACCTGCTGTTGCCGACCAAAGCCAACAAGATGCTGGCGGTGGAGGCGTGGAAACAGGCTGAGAGACAGAAGAACTGGAGGAAGGAGAGCGATTATGTCCGTGGGCGCTTTGTGGACAAAGGCGAGCTGCCAAATTACCTCGGACTGTACAATGAACACACCAACCCATGGTCAAATGTGATCGCTGCCTTATGGGGTGCTGAGGCGGCAAAGGAAGCCGAAAATGGGCTGCATCATGAGATCGCGCAGGCTGTGCGTTCCGCTGGCACCATATTTGAAGCGGCGGAACTGGCGGACCAGGCAAGGAAATACGTCCCAGGCAAAAGTGAAAAAACGCTCCCTCGCGAGGTGATCGAGGCGAGAATGGAACAGGCCCTGCGACTGAAGGATTCAGACGAAGCCCTGGCGGTCGCCAGCCATGCCCACAAACTCGGGCACACGGATCTGTCGATCAACACTATCAAGAAGGTCGACAAAGACCCAAGAGACATTCTCGGTAGGCTAGGTGATATGGGAAGCTTTGTTGGTGGCGGATACGATCGCCATGGTTTTTATTCTCGTGCTGAATGGAAATATGACCCGCTCGTGTTGCAGGCAATTCGCGAGCATGTCGAGAAACACCGTCTACAGGACGAGCCAACTCCAGGGGCAGCCAGTCGCAAAAACTGGGGTGAGTATCTGGACGTAATTGGAGCTAAGCAATGAACGAAATCAGATTTGCACGCAACTGTCTTGCTATGCTTCAGAAAGACCCGAGGTTCTACCGGAACTTCGGATATTACTGGTGGGGCGTGAAGCGGGTATTGAAGGAACACTATACCAAGGACAATCTCTATCTGCTCGGCGACTATGAAGACCGGGAAGCGTCCGAGCGCCTGGCGACCATGCCGCGACAACAGATGTTGCTGGAAGCCATCCTGGAGCAGCAAGAGAACGTGCTGTACCACATGGGCAGTCCGCGCGGATCGACGCCGGATGGATCGCCCTACACCGTATTCGATCAAGACGCGGGATTTTGACTCAATGCGCCCATATCTTGATCTGCTCCAGCTCTTGCTCGATCAGGGGGTTCGCAAGTCGGATCGCACTGGCACCGGTACCCTGAGCCTGTTCGGACACCAGATGCGTTTCGATCTGAGTCAGGGTTTCCCGCTGCTGACCACCAAGAAGCTGCACCTGAAGTCGATCATCCACGAGCTGCTCTGGTTCCTGCGCGGCGAGACCAATGTCCGCTCTCTCAAGGAAGCCGGGGTGAGCATCTGGGACAAATGGGCGGACGAGCGGGGGGAGCTGGGGCCTATCTACGGTTATCAATGGCGCTCCTGGCCGACCCCGGACGGCGGCCACATCGACCAGATCAGCGAGCTGATCCAGCAGATCCGCGCTACTCCGGATTCCCGTCGCCTCATCGTCAGCGCCTGGAACGTCGCCGATCTGCCACGCATGGCGTTACCGCCCTGTCATCTGCTGTTCCAGCTCTATGTCGCCGAGGGTCGGCTGTCCTGCCAGCTCTATCAGCGTAGCGCCGATGTCTTTCTCGGTGTGCCCTTCAACATCGCCTCCTACAGCCTGCTCACTCTAATGCTGGCCCAGGTGACGGATCTCCAACCGGGGGACTTCGTGCATAGCTTCGGCGACGTTCACCTTTATCTCAATCACGAAGAACAGGCCAGGATACAACTGACCCGGGAACCCTACCCACTACCGCGCCTGCGCCTGAATCCAGGGGTGCGCTCGCTCTTCGATTTCCGCTATGAGGACTTCCAGCTCGAAGGCTACCAGGCCCATCCCCATATCAAGGCAACGGTGGCGGTGTAGTAGCTGTATCTACGTGTCGGAACCGCCAGCTAAAGGTCGCCTAAAAGCGGCAGCTTCCGCGCTGATTTTCTGTCGTGAATGGATCATAGGGGGATCGTCTCGGGATGGAAACCTCGAATGCCAACAGTCACGCACAATCCGTCTCTGGCCCAGATCAAGGCCGGTAATTACAAGAAAAAGCACATCCGTTTCCAGGGCCTGGAGATCTCGATCGAGAACCCCAGGGGGTCGGTGCGTAGCGGAACGGACAGGAACGGCCATGCCTGGCGCACCCGGATGCGCTGGGACTATGGGTACATCCGCGGCTCCAAGGGTGTCGATAAGGATCATGTGGATTGCTACGTCGGGCCGAATGCCGATGCCGCTATCGCCTATGTCGTCCATCAGCGCAAAGCGGGGGACTGGGACCATTTCGACGAAGACAAGGTCATGCTTGGCTTCGATTCGGAGGCCGCAGCCAAGGCCGCCTACCTGGCGCACTACGACGATTCGCGTTTTCTCGGGCCGGTAACGGCCATGCCCATGGACGAGTTCAAGCGCAAGGTGCTGGCGACTTCCGAGCGGCCAAGGATGATCAAGACGATGGTGCTGTTCTTCAAGGGCGGAACTGGATCGGGAAATCACGATCATGCCGGTCGTCTTGGGCAAGTTGGCGGCAGTCAACCTGACGCTGGTTTGCGCTTGATCGAACAATCCTTGATCACCAATGCCGCGCCTTGGCGACATATTGAATTCTCGGAGCAGGCTTGGCGGGAAGAGTTCCCAGGGGGGATTGTGCGTACGCCAATTGGGAAGGTGAAAATGGGAGAGGCGCAACGCGAGAAATTACAGGAGCGGCAGCGCAAGCATTATTTCGGGTTAATCCGACCGACCTTGGAAAACCCCGCTTACATCGTTGCGGAACTTGAGGGAAAGGATGTTCTGGCGGAGCGCATTGCGCGCGGGGAAGGCGCTGAGCGTCAGTCTGTCATTCAATTTATCCGCGTCTTCAAGGACGTGAATGGACGTCATCATGGTTTTATGTGCGTGACCGTCGCCCGCGACGGCGTCGAGGTCTCGGTGAGTTCATCGCCTCGTAAGCTGCGTCGCCTAGCGCGAGCTGTGAAAGAGGGGGCCATCCTCACTGTTGGATCTACCTTAGCAGGGGAAACCACAAGCCCTGGGAGGGAGGATGGCCTAGCGAAGGCGGTTTCTTATCATCATCTTAGCTCTTGGGACACTGGAAGTCAGCTCGGATTCGCGGTCTATGACTTCGCTTTGTTCAGGGCTTTGGTCGGTCTCGCCGCAACGGAATTCTTGAAGGCCAGCGCCACCCCGCCCGGCGCACGCTGGATCACGGTGCACCCTGGGGGCAAGGAAAGCACTGGAGTTCCTGTCCTCATTCAGGAAACGGCCTCCGGGTCTGGCGCCTACCATGTCATCGGCGGCGCCGGAGGGAAACTGAACTATCTCAAGCTTCGCGGGGTGCGCAGCGAAGCCGAGTATAAACAGGAGGCTGCTGAGCGTGTTGCCGAACGGCGCGCCCAAACGAAGGAACAGGCTAAGCGAGACAAGGAAGCGGGAATCTACCAGCAAAAGCAGGAGGCCAAGCGAGCTGTTCAAGGCCAGCGTCAGGAAGGGCAGAAGAAGTTCATAGCCCAGGTGGCTGAGTCCATGGGATGGCAAGGTCACGAGTTCGATCTGACGCCGTATGAGGGTGCTTCCCATGGGGCGAGGAAGCGCGCCGAACGCGAACATCACCGCCAATGGCTCAAGGCGGCTAGGGAAGCGGTGGGCAAGCATCGGCAATGGCTACTGGCGGATGCCGAGGCGCGCGCTCAGGCCCTGGGTCACGATCCGGCAGGCGAGTTCGGTCTCGATGTGAGTGATCTCGATCCCGTGGCGCCGCAGTCCGGGCTGGGGTTCTCGCCCGGGTACACGTTGGCGGCACAGAGCGAAGGCGGGCTCACCGATGAGGACATCGCCCGCGAGAAGGAAACGCGACGGGCCGCCGCCGGGGAAGAGGCGATCCAGGCGGCGGAGAAACGCCGGGCGGCGCGCGAGTCGATCAAGGCGGAATTAGAGGCCCTGCGCCCAGACAAAAAGGAAGCCAATCGCGCGGAAACCAGGCTCGAAGATCCGGCAACGGCGGCGCGGTTACTCCGGCTCGAGAAACAACTTGGCGCCAGCGAGAAAGCCGCCCGCGAGGCTTCACGCCAGATCGACCGCGGCGAGGAAAAGGGCGCCTTCGTCGTCGAGGTCGGCGATCGTGAGGTCGACGAGACCCTGCAAGAGGATCTTGCGAGCGATCTGCGCACCATCGCCGCGCGCTCCTTGTTGGCCGAGATCGAGCAGGACCAGGATTACGAGACCTCGCTCGGGCGGCATATCGGTGTGGGCGCCTACAATGCCTTGCAGGCGGTATCTTTGCATGCAGCCGGCAGCGGGCTCCTGGATCGACGGGTGGTCGATGTGCTGGGGATCTCGGGGGCGTCACAAGTCCTTTCGCACCGATTGCGACAGGATCTGTCGCCGGACGAAATTACCCGTCTACAAGATGGGTTGGAAAGATTCCACGAGGAGCAACAGGGTCCTATGGCCGAGGCCGCTGTACGCGAGGCCAGGGCCGCTACCCGCGAAGCTGAGGACATTGAGATTGGCCCATGCGCGACGGCAGAGGATCTTCAGGTCGCGCGCGAACTGAACGCGCGTCGTATCGAGGCGATCGACCGCGGGCGTTCGGCACTGGGGCAGGCGCTTGGCGAACTGGAGGCCAACGGCGCCCTGATCTGGGCGCTCAAACGCGGGCGGCGGGACAAGCTGGAGGTGTCCATGGGGGCGGTCGGGTTCGAGGACGCCATGCGGCGGGCCGCGTCTCTCGGTTTGCGCCGCGGCGAGTACCGTATCGCCACGGTCGGCGCCAGCCAGATTCTGGAAATCTCTGCGTCTGGCATGGATCGTCTGGCGAAACCCGTGGACAGGGAGCACCTGGCCGCGTTGCACGAGGCCGACGCCATCATC